>Ga0102590_1004610_pt1 | contig 11475 bp, 9 predicted proteins | sample AraplaMF_Col_mMF_FD_76859 | JGI IMG/M metagenome (GOLD analysis project Ga0102590, IMG submission 76859) | Arabidopsis root microbial communities from the University of North Carolina, USA - plate scrape MF_Col_mMF | ecosystem: Host-associated > Plants > Roots > Endosphere | place: USA...
GCCAACGGAAGCGTTGCGCAAGGAATTGGTGGCGTGGGTGCGCAAGGACATCGGTCCGATCTCCTCGCCGGACTTGATCCAGTTCGCCCCGGGACTGCCAAAGACCCGCTCCGGCAAGATCATGCGCCGCATCCTGCGCAAGATCGCCGAGGACGAGCCGAGCTCGCTCGGCGACACCTCGACGCTGGCGGATCCGGCTGTGGTCGAGGATCTTGTCGAGCACCGGCAGAACAAGAAGGACGCGTAGCGCCGCCTCGCCACGTCGTGCGGCCTGAGCCCGCGCCTTCACGCAATTGTCAGGGACGACTGTCCCTGGCGATGCGTTTTCCGGCGAGTGTTGTTTTCCGGGCATTTACTTTGTTTCGAACATTTTCTTTCTAGAGCCCACTGGGCGGGGCTGCCCCCTCCGAAAGAGACCGGTTGGTTAACGCGGCCGGTTAAAATGAGTGAAATGAAGTCGTGGTGCGGACTCGGTTTGACGCCGGGTCGGGTGAGTTTTTGTGCATGGGGCGGCCCTGGGCAGGCCGTCTGCTGAATGGAGAGTTGGATGCCGTTGAAGATTGCGATGGCCAAGGTTGCGACAGGACTGGCTATCACCCTCGGAGCAGGCCTTCTGGCCGCGAACCCGGCGCAGGCGCGGCCGGACATGGTGGGCTTCCGGGGCGACTACTCGCCCGGGACCATCGTGGTTAAGACCAATGAGCGTCGGCTCTATCTGGTGCTGGAGCAGGGTGTCGCCGTGCGCTACCCGGTCGGCGTCGGCAAGGCCGGCAAGCAGTGGGCCGGTACCACGCGCATCGACGGCAAATATCGCCAGCCGGCCTGGTCGCCACCCGCGGAAGTGAAGCGCGACAATCCGAACATGCCGAACGTCATTCCGGGCGGTTCGCCGGCCAATCCGATGGGCGTCGCGGCAATGACCCTGGCCGGTGGCGAATACGCCATCCACGGCACCAACCGCCCCGGCTCAGTCGGCGGCTTCGTGTCCTATGGCTGCGTCCGCATGTACAACGAAGACATCACCGATCTCTATCAAAGGGTTTCGGTTGGAACACCGGTGGTTGTGACGTCGCGCTGACCTTCCACACGTTAATATTTTTACCGTCAGAGCCGCGCAGGGTGCGCGGCTCTTTTTTTATTCGTTATTTCGCAATGACTTACGGAGTTTATCGCGGTATCTGGTTCCACCCCTAGTAGTTGCGCGAGGGTTGATATTCACCCTTACTTAAATGCTAATCGCGCCAATTCGATCCTCAACACAACCTGTGGGGGAAGGTATCCAAGAATGGCGCGGCTCAACTTTCGCATCGGCGTGAAACTCGGCCTGACGGCTACGATCGGGGTCCTTCTGGTCGGCGGCATGCTCGCCAACGAGTGGCTCGGCAACGAATCAATCGCCTCCTCCAGCCGTTTCGTTCTCATCAACACCGGCAACAAGGCCGACTCGCTGGCCACCGACGGCGCCATCGCCCATGTGCGGGCCGCCCTGCTGGAGGCCGGCGCCGCCACCACCGTCGCGCAGCTCGACGGCAACCTGAAGCTCGCGAGCGATAACATCGCCCGGGCCACGGCCTCGATGAACGCCGCGGAGCAGCGCGCTACCCGGGCGAATACCAAGGAGGCCTACCGCGCCATCATCGCCACGTTGGCGCGCTATCTGAGCGTCGCCAACGAATACGCCGCGGCCAAGAAGAGCGAACTCGAAGGATTGGGCAAACGCGGGAACGCCACCGCCGCCTGGACCAAAGCGCTACAGGCGCTGACGGCGCTGCCGGCCTTCAACGGCCTTGCCAACCGGCGCGACATCGAGATCGAGCTGCGCAAGGCCGATGCCGACTTCAATGCCGCGCGCGCCGCCGGCTGGCGCTTCGGCGTCATGCTCGAACCGGCGCAGATCGAGATCGCGTCGCGCGACATCGACGCCGCCATCGACATCCTCAAGCAGGCCCGCGGCGCAGCCGGCGAGCCCGCCGTCGCCGCCGCCATCGACTCGCTGGCCGCGACCGCGACGAGCTTCAAGGCCGCCGCGGCGGAGATCATCAAGGCCCAGGACCTCCGGATCAAAATTCGCGACCAGCAGATGGCGCCGATCGTCGCCGATCTGAACGACCGCATCGCCAAGCAGATCGAATGGGCCAGCGGCCTCACCGTGTCGCGCCAGAACGAATTGCTGTCCGAGCTGAACCGGGTCGGCACGGTCGGACTCGTCGTCGGCATCCTGGTGGTCCTGATGCTGATCGGCTCGGCGATGTTCTCGGTGTTCAACATCGCCCGCCCGATCCGCCGCATGGGCGGCGTGCTGCTCGAACTCGCCAATGGCAACAAGACGGTGGCCATTCCCTACACCGGCCGCAGTGACGAAGTCGGCGACAACGCCCGCGCCGCGCAGACCTTCCGGGAAAACCTGCTCCGCATCGAGCAGATGGAAGCGGCGCAGCACGAGGAAGAAGAGGCCGCCGCCTCCCGCCGCAAAGCGGAGATGATCAAGCTCGCCGATGCATTCCAGGCCGCGGTCGGCGGCGTCGTCAATGCCGTCTCGTCGGCTTCCGGCGATCTCGAACAGGCCGCCGGCACCCTGTCCGGCACCGCCGAACAAACCCAGCAACTGTCCGGCATGGTGGCCGCAGCTTCCGAGGAAGCCTCCACCAATGTCAGCGCCGTGGCCTCGGCCGCCGAAGAGATGAGCGCGTCGGTCACCGAAATCAGCCGCCAGGTCCACGATTCGAGTCGCATCGCCGCCGAAGCCGTGAAGCAGGCGGAGCGTACGGATGCCCGAATCAATGAGTTGTCGCATGCCGCCGGCCGCATCGGCGACGTCGTCAAGCTGATCACCGAGATCGCCGAGCAGACCAACCTTTTGGCGCTCAACGCCACCATCGAGGCCGCGCGCGCCGGCGAGTCCGGTCGCGGGTTCGCCGTGGTGGCCACCGAGGTCAAGGCGCTGGCGGCGCAGACCGCCAAGGCCACCGACGAAATCAGCCTGCAGATCGCGGGCATGCAGGCGGCGACGCAGGACTCGGTCGAGGCCATCAAGGAGATCGGCACCACCATCAGCCGAATCGCCGACATCGCGTCGACCATCGCCGCCACCGTCGAGGAGCAGGGCGCGGCAACGGCGGAAATCGCTCGTAACGTCGGCGAGGCGGCCAAGGGCACCGCCGAGGTCGCCGAGAAGATCACCCACGTCAATCAAGGCGCCAGCGCCACCGGGTCGGCGTCAGCACAGGTGCTGGCGTCGGCCCAGTCACTCTCCAGGGAAAGCGGGCAACTCAAGGCGGAAGTCGAGAACTTCCTGCAAAACGTGCGCGCCGCCTAAGCGCGCGACCGGCACGACAGATCAGACGACGGTTGGACAAAGATCCAACGGCAGACTTTCAACGTCAGACGCCAGGGGAGTGTTATGCAGATCGGCTTTCACCATTCGTCCGCTCGTTGCCGCCGGAGCCGGCGATGAAGATCAGCATCGTCGGCGGCGGCGCCACCGGTATAGCCGTGCTGCGCCATCTGGCAGATCGGGCTTCGGCGGATCGTCACCACAATCCCATTACCGCGATCCGGCTGTTCGACAAATCCGGTTTCGATGGCGGAATGGCTTACCGGACCGAGAACGAGCGCCATCTGCTCAACATGAAGGTCTCGACCATGTCGATCCGGGTCGGCGAGCCGCAGGATTTCCTGCGCTGGGCCGATCGGGTCGGATTGCCTTGCGACAGCAACGACCATCTGCCGCGAAAGGTCTACCGGCGCTATCTGGAGGATGCGCGCCAGGCGGCGATCGGCCGCTGCCGCGATGCGGGAATAGAGTTCGCGGCCGCGCATGCGGAGGTGATCGGCATGCGGTGGTCGCCGAACCAGATCACGCTCAGGACCGACGACGGCGTCGAGCATAGATCATCGGTCGTCATGCTTTGCACCGGCCATAATGCGCCGGACGATCATTATGGCCTTGCCGCAAGCCTGAATTTCCATCGCGATCCTTACGCCGCCTTCGACTTCCCGGATCGCAATGGCATGGCGGTGGGCATCCTGGGAACCGGCCTGACCGCGGTCGACAGCCTGGTCGCGCTGGCGAGCACCCATCCGTCGGTGACGATGACCTGCTTCTCCCGCAGCGGCCTCTTCCCCGCGGTGCAGGCCACCCGACTGTTTGCTGCCGCCGGCGACTTCCGGCTGGCCGCGCGATCCTGGATCCAGTCATGCGACCAGATCGGAGCCGATGAATTCGCCGGCAAAATATCGGAATGGCTGCAGATCCATGCCGGCATCTCCTGCGACCTGTCATGCCGGGACATCGACAGCAACGCCCTGGCCGACGTCGAACGCAATATCGCCGCCGCGCAGTCCGGCAAGCCGAACGTCTCGTCGCTGCTGACCAGCATCGCCGACGTCATCTGCGACGCCTGGAACGGGATGAACCGGATCGAGAAGACCCGGTTCATGGAAGTCTATAACGCCGGCTGGCTGAGAAACCGCTCGGCGATGCCGCTGGCCAACGCGATCAAGATTCGCGACATGCTCCGCTCGGGACGGCTTTCGACCGTCGCGCGGCTACGCAACGTCGTCGCGCATGATGGCGGTTTCTGCGCCACGTTCGGCGATGACGGCAGCCGCGACGTGAACCACATGATCGCCGCGACCGGTCCCTCGTATCGGCTCAATGCGTCGCCGCTTTATCGCGACATGCAGCGGCAGGGCATCGTCGCGCTTGATCGCCTCGGCGGCATTTCCTGCGACTACGCCGACGGCAAGGTTCGCGATGCCGACGGCAGCAAGTATCGCAATCTCTATGCGGTCGGCGGTCCCACCAAAGGAACGCATTTCTACGCCGCCGCGGTCGACATCAATCTGCGGCGTGCCGAAGCCGCCATCAACTCGATCCTGCTCGACGCCGAGCGCGTTCAGCCGCGATCGTCCGCTGCCGACTACGCGCTGGCGGGCGGTTGAACCTCTGTCACGACATTTTTCAGGGAGCACCGACATGAACATTCCGATGACCTCGGCTGATGGGCTGGAGCGGTTGGCCGATCTGGTTCGCCGGCAACATCCGTCGCTCGATTCGCTGCGGCTCGAACCGGACGGCAAGTATCAGACCCGGACCGTCGCGCTGGACGCGCTGATGCGCGAGACCACCGACTGCCTTGCACGAGGCTTCCGCAACCGTCCCGCGGAGGACTTCCCGATGCTGTATTGCGCCTGGGGCAAATGCCGCGTCGGATCGACCGCCCTGACCAACCTGTTCGGCGTGGCTGGGATGCCGTCCTACTTCCAGCCGGTCAAGGTGGTGCTGCGGCATCTGCTGATGGGCCAGGCCGGCGCGCCCTGGGAGCTGCCTTCGGCCAGCGACCAGCCGCACGTCTTCGCCAAGGAAATGGCGGGGCCCTATGTCATGGCCGAGTGCCTGTTCCAGCCGCTGCAGCCGCTGATCGAGGCCGGCTACCCGGTCGACAGGCTGCACTTCATCATGCTCGACCGCGATCCAGCGAGCTCGCTGGCGTCGTGGCTGGAGAAATGGTCGGATCGCGTGCCGGAAGACACGCTGCTGCAGCATTACGTTATCGCGACGTTGAACACGCTCCGCGTCGAGAGCTACGCCCGCAAGCACGGCGTGCCGATCACCCATTACGTCTACGAGGCGAGCAAGGAACCGGTTGCATCGGTCAAGATCCTGTTCGAGCGCCTCGGCCTCGCCCACCGCTTCACCGAAACCGCGGTGACCGAGTGGAACGAGATGGGCAATATGGATACGCAAAGCGCGCGCATCAACTTCGTCAAGGAGCCGTCGGTGTGGACGCGGCCCGGCCTGCACGGTTCGGACACGGCCTACCGCTATCGGACCCGCAGGACCGCGTCGCTGACCCAGGACAAGCTCGACCTGCTGGACTGCTACGGCATTCACGACATCTACCGCGCTTCGGTCGAAGGCTGCGTGCGCGACCTCGGCCTGACCGCCGCGACGGCCGAACGGCTGTTCGGGCGCACCGTCGGAGTGGCCGCCGCATGACGATCAGGCCCGAATTCCCGGCAATCGACGCGCCACCGCTCGCCGCCGCCGGCGGTCCGGCGACCAGCCATCTGCAGCGCTTGGAGGCCGAAAGCATCTCCATCATGCGCGAGGTGGCGGCCGAATTCCGCAAGCCGGTGATGCTGTATTCAATCGGCAAGGATTCGTCGGTGCTGCTGCACCTGGCGATGAAAGCATTCCATCCCGGCAAGCCGCCGTTTCCGCTGCTGCATGTCGACACCACCTGGAAGTTTCGCGAGATGATCGCGTTCCGCGACCAGCGGGTGCGCGATCTCGGCCTCGACCTCATGGTCCATGTCAACGCCGACGGGATTCGGCAGGGCATCGGCCCGTTCAGCCACGGTTCGGCATTGCACACCGACGTGATGAAGACCCAGGCGCTGCGGCAGGCGCTGGACCTGCACGGCTTCGATGCGGCAATCGGCGGCGCGCGGCGCGACGAGGAGAAATCCCGCGCCAAGGAACGCATCTTCTCGCACCGCAGCCCGGCGCACCGCTGGGACCCGAAGAACCAGCGGCCGGAGCTGTGGAACCTCTACAACACGCTGCTGGCGCCCGGCGAGAGCATGCGGGTGTTTCCGCTGTCGAACTGGACCGAGCTCGACATCTGGGAATACATTCTATTGGAGAGAATCCCGATCGTGCCGCTCTATTTCGCGGCGATGCGGCCGGTGGTCGAGCGCGACGGCGCGCTGATCATGGTCGACGACGACCGCATGCCGCTGCAGCCGGGTGAGCGCCCGCAGCACCGCTGCGTGCGGTTTCGCACCCTGGGCTGCTATCCGCTGACCGGCGCGATCCCCTCGGCGGCGGCGAACCTGGCCGCCATCGTCCAGGAAATGATGGCCTCGCGCACCTCCGAGCGGCAGGGCCGCATCATCGACCGCGACGGCAACGCCTCGATGGAACGCAAGAAGGCGGAGGGCTATTTCTGATGTTCGATCTCGAAGCGACGGCCGATGTTGCGCTCGACGCATTGCGGCTCGAGCACGGCGACAGGCCCACCCTGCGGTTCGTCACCTGCGGCAGTGTCGACGACGGCAAGAGCACGCTGGTCGGCCGGCTGCTGTATGACTCCAAGCTGCTGCTCGACGACCAGCTCACCGCGCTGGAATCGGAAAGCAAGGTGGCCGGCACCACCGGCGGCGGTCTGGATTTCGCCTTGCTGGTCGACGGGCTGCAGGCGGAACGCGAACAGGGCATCACGATCGACGTCGCCTACCGGTTCTTCGCCACGCAGCGCCGCCGCTTCGTGGTCGCCGACACGCCGGGCCACGTGCAGTACACCCGCAACATGGCCACCGGCGCCTCGAGCGCCGATCTCGCCGTGGTGCTCGTCGATGCGCGCAAGGGCGTCATCACCCAGACCCGGCGCCATAGTCACATCCTCGGCCTGCTCGGCGTCCGTCACGTGGTGGTGGCGGTCAACAAGATGGACCTGGTGGGATTCGACGCCGGCCGTTTCGAGGCGATTGCCGTCGAATACCGAACGATCGCCGCGCAACTCGGCATCAGGGAGGTGCAATGCATCCCGGTGGTGGCGCGCGACGGCGACAACATCGCCACGAACAGCGCGCGGATGCCGTGGTATCACGGCCCGGCGATCATCGATCATCTTGAGACGGTGGACGTCTCGGGCGACATCGAAAGCCGGCCGTTCCGCATGCCGGTGCAGTGGGTCAACCGGCCGAACGCCGAATTTCGCGGATTTTGCGGTCGCATCGCCAGCGGCACCGTTCGGCGCGGCGACCCGGTCACGGTGCAGCCGTCGGGCCGCACGACATCGGTCTCCGCCATCATCCCCGCCTCGGGCGCAGGCGATATCGCGGTGGCCGGCCAGTCGGTGACGCTGACGCTCGCCGATGACATCGACGTCAGCCGCGGCGACGTGCTGTCGGCCGGCGCCCCGCCGCTGATCTCCGACCAGGTGGCCGCGCATCTGGTCTGGTTCGACGACGACGCGATGCTGCCCGGCCGGCGCTACGTGCTCAAGACCAGCAGCGGCAGCACCGGCGCGATGATCTCGACCCTGAAGCACCGTGTCGCCATCGACACCATGGAGCACCAGGCGGCGACGACGCTCGCTGCCAACGACATCGGCTATGTCAATCTCAGCCTGGACCGGCCGCTGGTCTGCGAGGCCTATCGCGACGACCGCCAGCTCGGCAGCTTCATCCTGATCGATGCGCTCACCCACCGCACCGCGGCGGCCGGCATGATCGACTTCTCGCTGCGTCGCGCCGGCAACATCCGCTGGCAGGCGCTCGATGTCGACAAGCCGGTGCGGGCGCGCCTGAAACAGCAGAGGCCCTGCGTGCTGTGGCTGACCGGATACAGCGGCGCCGGCAAGTCCACCGTCGCCAACCTGGTCGACAGACGGCTCAGCGATCTCGGACGCCACAGCTACCTGCTCGACGGCGACAACATCCGCCACGGCCTCAACCGCGACCTCGGCTTCACCAGCGAAGCGCGGGTCGAAAACATCCGCCGGGTCGCCGAGGTCGCAAGACTGTTCGTCGACGCCGGCATGATCGCGCTGGTGTCGCTGATCTCGCCGTTCCGCGCCGAGCGCGACATGGCGCGTCGTCTGCTCGCCGATGGGGAGTTCATCGAGATCCACGTCGCCACACCGCTTGCCGAGTGCGAGCGTCGCGATCCCAAAGGCCTCTATCGCCGGGCGCGGGACGGAGAATTGCCGAATTTCACCGGTATCGATCAGAACTACGAGGCCCCGCAGGCACCGGAGATGGTGGTCGATACGTCGGAATTGTCAGCGGAGACTGCCTGCGAGCGAATCATCAGCTATCTGCAGGAGCGGCGCTACATCTGACGCGCGGCCTTTCACGCTCATCTCCAGCCGCACCAGCCGCGGCGATGGCCGCCGTCGTAAGGGCGCGCAAAGCCGCCGGCGAGCAGCGCGCCTGACAGGTCCGGTGTTCGCCCGGTCGCGGCGCTGGCGACCACGCGGCCCTGATATTTGTCCGGCCCGATATTGAAGATGGTAACCTCGCCATCGGCGAGCAGGTTGCGCAGAGCGTCGCTGGCGGCTTCCGCCATCCGGAACTCCTTGTCGCATTGCGCCTTCAATTCGGGCGCGTCGATGCCGCGCAGCCGTACCCGGGTGGTGACGTCCACCCCGGGCGCGAGGTGCACCCGGGCCTCGAACGTATCGCCGTCAATGGTCCTGATCACATCCACCGGATGGCGGGTCGCCGGATCACCGGCACGCTTCCAGATCACATCGCTGTCCGGCCAGCTGCTCTGGGAAGTGTTTTGCGAATGCGACCAGGACGGAGGCCAGTGGATCCAGCGTCGCGCCGGCAGCATGGTTCCGGCCGCGAGGCCGAGCACGAACACCCACGGCAGCACCACCGACAGCCGGCGGCGCCAGGGCGAGGACCTGTAGCGCGACGCGCGAAACTCGCCGTATGGGTACATATTCCTAGATTATGGCGCACCAAGGGATTCGGCAACCGCAATCTGCAGTTGCCAGGGCGCGGCAGGCACCCCCGGTACAAAGCTCAGAAATCAGAGGCGATGCCCTTGCGTTCCCAGTCGCCGAACCGGGTCGGCTCCGGCCCGGCGGGTCCGCCGGCTTCTCTCGTGGCTGGCGCGATAGTCGCCTGGGCTGCCGCGCGACGCGCCTCGGCTTCGGCAAGCGCACGCTTGGCCGCCTCCGGTAGCGGTTTACGCTCCGGCGCGGTCGCTGTGGGGATATGGGAATTGTCGGCCATGGCACGATCTCCGATCGCTGGATTGGCTTCCTTTCAATTCGTGCCGGCGGGGCGGATTGCAAGGGCGATTCTTACATTTGGCATATTCGGGTGCCAGAGATGGCGCTCCCGCCGCGATGGATCGCCCCACAAGGTCGGCCATCGTCCGTTTTCCCCATTGAGCTGTTCCGAGCCCCATGCCGCCACTGAAATTCGCGCCGCCAACCGAGGTGCCAGGCCTCGCGGCCCGGCGCATCGCGGCGGACATCCTCGATGGCGTGCTGCACAAGCGGCGAACCCTCGACGATCAACTCGAAGGCGCCGCGGCGCATCCGGGACTGAAAGCATTGTCCGATCGCGACCGCGCCTTGATGCGCCGGCTGGTGGCGACTATCCTGCGACGGCTGGGAACCCTCGGCCATGTGCTGTCGCGACTGCTCGACCGCGGCATCCCCACCGATGCGCCGCGCGCACAGAGCGCGCTGTTGATCGGTGCGGCGCAAATCCTGTGGATGGACGTACCTGATCATGCCGCAGTCGACCTGTCGGTGCGCCTCGTGCAGTCGGACCGCCGGGCCGCGAAATACGCCGGACTGATCAATGCCGTGCTGCGACGCTGTGCCCGCGAGGGCCAGCCGCTGATCGATGAAGTCGCATCGCAGACGCTCGACCTGCCGCCGTGGCTGATGGCGCGCTGGAGCGCCCACTACGGCGAGAGCACGGCACGGGCGATCGCGCTGGCACTCAGCCATGAGCCCTCGCTCGATTTGACGGTGAAATCCGATGCCGCCCAATGGGCCACCAGGCTGCATGGCGAAACCCTGCCGACCGGAACGGTGCGCACGCTGCTGCACGGCCCGGTCACGATGCTGCCGGGGTTCGGTGACGGCCAGTGGTGGGTCCAGGACGCCGCGGCGGCACTGCCGGCGCGGCTGTTCAGCGATATTGCCGGCAAATCGATCGCCGATCTGTGCGCCGCCCCGGGCGGCAAGACCGCGCAGCTGGTCCAGGGCGGCGCCAAGGTCACCGCGCTCGACCGGTCGCCGAACCGGGTCGCCCGATTGCGCGACAATCTGGCGAGGCTCGACCTCGAGACACAGACCGTGGTGGCCGATGCCGCCGAGTGGCAACCGCCGGGCGGTGACAGATTCGACGGCGTGCTCGTCGACGCGCCCTGCGCCTCCACCGGCACCATCCGCCGTCATCCCGACGTCGCCTGGCTGAAGCAGGAAGCTGACATCGGGGTGCTGACGGCGCTGCAAAAGCGCCTGCTGCGGCAGGCCGTCTCGCTGCTCAAGCCGGGCGGCACCCTGGTCTATTGTACCTGCTCGCTGGAACCGGAAGAGGGCGAACAGGCCATTGCCGACCTCCTCGCCTCTGACTCCGGCATGCGCCGCGTGCCGATCGCGGCCTCCGAGGTGGCCGGACTGGCCGACATCGTCACGCCGGACGGCGATCTGCGCACTTTGCCCTGCCATCTGCCGCATGCCGATCCGAAGCTGGCAGGGCTCGACGGTTTCTATGCGGCGCGACTGGTTAAATCCTGATACTTACGGCTCATTTCGTCGATTCGGCCTGCTTTCGGAAAACCGGTGTCCACTTTTCCGGATCATGCTCTAAAAGGATTCGCGGAAAAATTTCATTGATTCAAGGCGCGCGTGTCGGTCGCTCAACGCAAAAACATCTCAACGCTGATCATCAGCCGCTTCGCGCGGAGCGTGATGTCCCGCGCCAGTGGCG
>Ga0102590_1004611_pt1 | contig 11475 bp, 10 predicted proteins | sample AraplaMF_Col_mMF_FD_76859 | JGI IMG/M metagenome (GOLD analysis project Ga0102590, IMG submission 76859) | Arabidopsis root microbial communities from the University of North Carolina, USA - plate scrape MF_Col_mMF | ecosystem: Host-associated > Plants > Roots > Endosphere | place: USA...
CCAGTCTTCCTTGCCGTACAGCACACCGATACCGGTGGGACCGTATACCTTGTGACTGGAGAAAGCCAGAAAATCAGGCTGCAGTTCCTGCACGTCGATAGCGATATGCTGTATACCCTGGGCAGCATCGAGCAACACGGGAATGTTGCGGGCATGCGCCTGTGCGATGATCTCGCGTACAGGGTTCACGGTGCCCAGTGTGTTAGACACATAGGTCACCGCTACTATTTTCACTTTATCGTCCAGTAATTTACTGAAAGCGTCCATGCGCAGTTCGCCGCGCTCGTTGATGGGTATCACTTTGAGCTCGGCGCCTTTCTCTTCACAGATGATCTGCCAGGGTACGATGTTGGAATGGTGCTCCATGGCGGAGATCAGCACTACGTCGCCGGCCTGCAGATATTTGCGGCCGAAGCTGCTGGCAACGAGGTTGATGCCGTCTGTAGTGCCTTTGGTAAAGATGATCTCTTTTGAATGTGCAGCGTTGATATATGCCGCTACCGTTTTACGGGCCTGCTCGTAAGCTTCTGTGGCCTGCTGGCTCAGCTGATGCACACCACGGTGCACATTGCTGTTATAGCCGGCGTAGTATTGTTCCAGTGTATCCAGTACTACCTGGGGTTTCTGGGTGGTAGCCGCATTATCAAGATAAACCAACGGTATGCCATACACGCTGGCCTGCTGCAGCAGCGGAAAATCTTTTCTTATGCTCTCTACGTCAAATCCTGTTACTATTGCTGGTTCGTGCTGCATGGTTTGTAAATCTTAGTTATTAATGGTTACGCCGCTTACATACTTCCTGATCTGTTCTGTCAGGTGATGTTGCAGGGCGGGGATATGCACCTTGTCGGTGATATCGAAGGCGAATGCGTTCACCAGCAAGGTCTTGGCAGCTTCTTCGCCGATGCCGCGGGCGCGGAGGTAGAACAGCGATTCTTCGCTGAACTGGCCAACGGTGAACCCGTGTGAGCATTTCACGTCGTCTGCAAAGATCTCCAGCTGCGGCTGTGAGTTGATGTCGGCCTTTTCGCTCAGCAGCAGGTTGTTGTTCTGCTGGAAGGCGTTGGTCTTCTGAGCATCCTGGTGTACATGGATACGGCCGGTGAATACGCCGTTGGCGTTATCCAGCAGTACGCCTTTATACAGTTCGTTGCTGTTGCAATGCGGCTGCAGGTGATCCACAAAGGTGTGGTTATCTACATGCTGGTTGCCGGTAGCCAGGTACAGGCCATGCAGGTCTGTTTCGGTATAGCTGCCGTTCAGCGCTACGCTCAGGTTATTACGCACCAGCGTTGCATGCGGGAGCGTAAAGTTATAGTGATGGTAACGACTGTAGGTTTGCTGACTGGCCGCTGTCTGGTAGATGTGACGGCTGTCCGGCGACATATCCTGGAGATTATAGTGCCAGATCTCGGCATTATCTTCGAGGATGATTTCGCTTACGCTGTTCACAAACGCCACTGCATTATCGTGCAGGCCCAGCGCGCTTTCTATTACCGTGGCAGATGCGCTGGTATGTGCTACCCACAGGTGGCGGGGTTGCAGGAAAGCGTGTTTGGATACCGTGTATACGTGTACGATATGCAGCGGTTTATCCAGCACGGTGTTAGCTTTCAGCTCGATGAAGAGGCCGTCTGCGAACAGGGCGGTGTTCAGTGCTGCAAAGGGCTGATCTGCCAGGTGCGGATGTTTATCAAAATAGCTCTTAAAGGCGTCCTGTTTGGAGGCTTCGGAGAGTTTAGTGATGGTAAATCCTTTCACGTCGGGCAGCTGAGACAGTTCAGGCTGCAGGTGACCGTTTACCAGAACTGCTTTGTAGCAGGAGAGACCGTGAATGAACGCGGGCGCTACCTGTGCGGCGCTTACCGGGGCGGCTTGCTGCTGCAGCGCAAAAGGCTGCTCTTTCAGGATCCGTTGTATGTTGGTATAACGCCAGGCTTCTGATTTAAGGTCGGGCAGTCCCAGTCTTCTGAAACGCACGAGCGCTTCCTCTCTCAGGGAATAGAGGGCATCTTCTTTAGGAGTGAGCCCGTTACCCCCTTCGAGGATATATTGGTAGAATGGTATCGTAATATCGCTTGTCATGTGTATTTATGCTATTAAACGGACTCTTTCTCGTGAACTACGGTTTCTTTCAGCCAGTCGTATCCTTTTTCTTCCAGCTCCAGCGCCAGTTCTTTGGTGCCGGTCTTTACGATGCGGCCGTCATACAGTACATGCACAAAATCGGGCACGATGTAATCCAGCAGGCGCTGGTAGTGGGTGATCACTAAAAAGGATTTGTCTGCGCTGCGCAGTTTGTTCACGCCGTTGGCCACGATGCGGAGTGCGTCGATATCCAGGCCGGAGTCTGTTTCATCGAGGATACCCAGTTTCGGGTCGAGCATAGCGAGCTGGAATATTTCGTTACGTTTCTTTTCACCACCGGAGAATCCTTCGTTGAGGGAACGGTTCATGAGGTTGGCGTTAAAATCAACCAGCTGTTGTTTTTCTTTGGTCAGCTTCAGGAATTCTTTCGCTTCGAGGGCGGGCAGACCTTTGTAAGCCCTGATCTCGTTGAGCGCAGTCTTCAGGAAGTGCAGGTTGGATACACCTGGTATTTCTACGGGGTATTGGAAAGCCAGGAACACGCCTTCGCGGGCCCGGTCTTCCGGAGACATTTCCAGAAGGTCTTTCCCATCGAAGATCACTTCACCCTGGGTCACTGTATAATTTTCGCGCCCTGCCAGCACAGAAGCCAGGGAGCTTTTGCCGGAACCGTTAGGTCCCATAATGGCATGTATCTCTCCCGTGGGAATCTCGAGGTCAATGCCCTTCAGAATTGCTTTTCCTTCTACTTCTGCGTGCAGATTTTTAATCGTCAGCATGATATTATTTATTCTCTGTTGTTTAGTGTTTGAATGTTTGAGCGTTTGAAGGTTTGATATGTTCGCGAACGTTTCAAACGTTTAAACCTTCAAACTTTCAAATTCTTAAATTATCCTACACTACCTTCGAGTGTGATGGACAATAATTTTTGCGCTTCCACGGCAAACTCCATGGGCAGCTGGTTCAGTACTTCCTTGGCGTAACCGTTCACGATGAGGGCTACTGCCTTCTCAGTATCTATGCCGCGCTGGTTGAGGTAGAAGATCTGGTCTTCACCGATCTTGGAGGTGGTGGCCTCGTGCTCAACGGTAGCGGATTTATTGCGGGACTCGATGTAAGGGAAGGTATGTGCGCCGCAGCGGTTACCTATCAGCAGGGAGTCGCACTGGGTGAAGTTACGTGCGTTGTGTGCACGCGGTCCCACCTGTACCAGTCCGCGGTAGGTATTATCGCCTTCGCCGGCGGAGATACCTTTAGAGATGATCCTGCTTTTGGTATTACGGCCGAGGTGGTACATTTTGGTACCGGTATCGGCGATCTGCCGGTTGCGGGTCACTGCTACGGAGTAGAATTCGCCCTGGGCATCGTCTCCCTGCAGGATCACGCTGGGATATTTCCAGGTGATGGAAGAACCGGTTTCTACCTGTGTCCAGGATATTTTACTGCTCTTGCCTTTACAGATCCCTCTTTTTGTTACAAAGTTATAGATACCGCCTTTGCCTTCTTTGTCGCCGGGGTACCAGTTCTGTACGGTTGAGTATTTGATCTCTGCATGTTCCAGTGCGATCAGTTCCACTACTGCGGCGTGCAGCTGGTTCTCATCGCGCATGGGAGCGGTACAGCCTTCGAGGTAGCTTACATAGCTATCATCGTCTGCTATGATGAGCGTACGCTCAAACTGGCCGGTATTCTGTGCATTGATACGGAAATAGGTGCTCAGCTCCATGGGGCAGCGCACGCCTTTCGGGATATATACGAAAGAGCCGTCGGAGAATACCGCGGCGTTCAATGCAGCAAAGATGTTATCGGAGTGGGGCACTACGGAGCCCAGGTATTTCTTCACCAGGTCGGGGTGGTTTTTCACTGCTTCACCAAAGGAGCAGAAGATAACGCCCATTTCGCCCAGTTTCTCTTTAAAGGTGGTGGCTACGGACACGCTGTCGAACACGGCATCTACGGCTACGCCGGAGAGGGCTTTCTGTTCGTTCAGGGGAATGCCCAGTTTTTCGAAGGTAGCCAGCAGTTCGGGATCTACTTCGTCCAGGCTGGTCAGCTGCTTCTTCTTTTTAGGAGCGGCATAGTAGGACACGCCCTGGAAGTCGATCTCAGGCATTTTAAAGTGCTGCCATTTGGGCATCTGCATCTTTTGAAAGGCCTGGTATCCTTTCAGGCGCCATTCCAGCAACCATTCAGGCTCTTCTTTTTTGGCGGATATAAAACGGATGGTGTCCTCGTTGAGGCCAGCAGGCGCTATGTCCATTTCAATATCGGTGGTAAAGCCAAACTCGTATTCCTTGTTGGCTATATCATCGATTATTTCGTTACTGTTTCTCATACAACTTTGAATCGTATTTTATCCCCTGTGGGGATGTCTTATTATACTGCAAAACTTTCCCCGCAGCTGCAAGTTCTTGTGGCGTTGGGATTATTAAAGTAAAGGCCTTTACCATTGAGGCCGTCAGAGTAATCGAGCTCTGTACCATAGAGATACAGGAGGCTTTTCATCTGCACCGCAATCTTAATGCCTTTATCTTCAAAGATCTGGTCGCCGGGCTTCTGTTCTGCTTCAAACACCAGTTCGTATGAAAGTCCGGAGCAACCGCCGCCTTTCACTCCTACACGTACAAAAGTGCCCGCTACATGGTTTTCTTTTACCATGAGGTCTTTTATGTAGCTGCTTGCTTTTTCTGAAACGGTAATCATCTTTATCTCGCTTTTAGCTTTAAGTTTTAGCTGTTAGCTGCCTGAAGCAGTTTATTTATACTACTATTATCCCTGCATTCGGACAGCAAAGTTATCATTTGATCGAACTTATTCCTATAGAGGGTGGAAAAGTCGCTGGTTTGCGGATCAAACAGGTGGTCTTTCAGCACGGGGACTGAAAAGGGGAGCACCCAGGCCCGCAATGCCTTTGCCACCGCATCCATGGCGTTAATGCCCTGCATGGCCTGTGAGCCATTGGCCCAACTCACCAAAGCTACGACCTTTCCCGTTAAATACGGGCGGCCGTGGCGGCTGGTCAGCTCCAGCCAGTCAAGGGCATTTTTCATCACGCCGGTCATGCTCCCGTGGTAGAGGGGCGTGAGCCATACCTGCAGGTCGGCTTCGCAAAAAGCGTTGCACATTTGCTGTACGGCGTCGGGCGTTTCCGGTTTCAGCGGATCAAAGAACGGTATGGCTGCGTTAGCCAGGCTAAATACCCGGGGCACGAAGCCTTTTTCCCTGAATTGTGTCTCAAAGTAACCGGTTATCTTACCGGCTGTTGCATAGGGCCGGTCGTCCATCGTACCGTTGAATATCAATACATTCATTTAATGACCTTATTATCAATAGGTTAAATTGTTATGAAGGTATACCCTTAGTTGATCGTACGTGCAAAGGTCGTATAAACCTTACAACAATATTTTTTTAACTAGTACAAAATTACGACATTTGACAATAAAACAAGTAATAACTTGGAAAATTATATGCCAAAGATCAAGGCTGCAGCTGACCGGTTTCTGGTATTATTAAAGACCCGTGGACCGCAAACTGCCGCTTCCCTGGCCGCCGAGCTTGGCATTACAGGGGAGGGGGCGCGTTTGCAATTGCTGAAACTGGCAGATGAGGGATTAGTGGTGGCTACTACCAGCTCAAGGGGAGTAGGGCGGCCTGTGCAGATCTGGAGCCTGACTGCCCAGGGGAATGCGCATTTTCCCGACACACATGCCGAACTGAGCCTCCAGCTGATGAATACTATCAAAAAGGAACTGGGCCAGGAGGCGCTGGACCAGGTGATCGTAGCCCGGGAGCATAACCAGCTGGAAAAATACCGTGCAGCTTTAACAGGAATTACCGATATAGGAGAAAAAATAGCCCGTTTTGCCACTTTACGTACCGCGGAGGGATACCTGGCGGAGTGGAGAAAGGAAGAGAACGGTTATACTTTTATTGAGAACCATTGCCCTATCTGCAGTGCAGCCGCCCAATGTGATAACATCTGTTCTTCAGAGCTCAGAACCTTCTCCACCATCCTGGGTGAGGAGGTAACCGTAACCCGTACTGAGCATATCCTGGCAGGCAATCGTTGCTGTATTTACCGGATCACATATACAGACCAGCTGGTGCAGGATTAAGCGCCCACTAAGCACTTACCAAGTACTTACTAAGCTCTTACTAAGCTTCCACTAAGCTGGTACTAAATTAACACTAGAAGCATTCGGCGTGTAAACGGCCAGGAAAACCTATGTAGAAGCGGAGCTGAGGTGGACGTAAGGTGGACATGAGGTGGACTTGATGCGGGTTTAAATTGTATCGGTTCCGGGGTTGCCGCTTAGAAGATGAGCACCAGGGTGCCACTAATAATGAGCAGGGCTCCGATCGCTGTTTTCCAGGTAAGGGCCTCGTGCAGGAAAATAACCGAAAGGACGATGGTGAGCGCTACACTTAACTTATCTACCGGGGCTACCTGGGACACTTTTCCTATCTGCAGGGCTTTGAAATAAAAGATCCAGGAAAGGCCGGTAGCGATGCCGGAGAGGACGAGGAATAATAAGCTATGCTTTGAGATGGTGTTGATCCCTTTGGCCTCCCCGCGGAAGATGACGATGCCCCAGGCGACGATCAGTATAATAATGGTGCGGATACCGGTAGCTAAATTAGAATTGATCTGAGATACGCCGATCTTGGCGAAGATGGCGGTTAAGGCGGCGAAGAGAGCGGAGAGTAAGGCGTAGATCCACCACATGGTAGTAAAATTACATCAAGATACTAAACAATCGGAGGTTTTGTCTTGACTGTCGTTATTGCATTGTTTATGTTATCATAGCTCATTGCATCGTGTGGCCCAAGTTCAGCTATAGCCTGGAACCAGCGCATATAATTCTTTCCGTTGCCCATAAGCGATAAGTTAAGGACATTGTCAATGACCTTTATTATATCGGTCTTTATGTCTACTCCTTTTGTATCCCAATAAGCTTGGTTGGGGCCATTCAACCTGCCCCGCAGCGATTTCATAGTGGAGGAAGCCAGACTGTCTTTATTCATTCCTTCTTTGGTGATAAAGTCGGTTAATATTTTTAACAATGCCTGAAAGGCCGCCTCGTCCGGAATCGAAGCGATTTTTCCTCTCGTGGAGCGGCTGACACCGGTAAAACCCTCGGCCAACCTTTTTTTGCCTTTAGCATCAACCATTAAGTATGAATTGACCATTTGGGCCCAGTCGTTAGCATCCGGGGGGCTAAAACTGTCGAGAACGGGCTTGACGCCTTGTCTGATCTCTGCTTTCAGCACATCGGGTACCGACTTTATCTCTTGCTTCAAATTCTCGTAAAGGTTGATGAACAGCTGGTCACGAGGCGACATAGCTGCAGGTTTACCATAAGTGCCCAACACAGCTTCGTCCACCTGGACCACTGAAAGGGCGGCTTTGATCGCATCCTCAAAAGGCCTGTAAGCCATCAGAGCGGGAAAATAATCTGAAAGCAGTTTGAGTCCGTGCTTGATGGCAATGTTCCAGTTCTCGGGCATGAGGGTGCTATTGGCCACCACCACATCCATCAGTTTTACCGCTCGGGAGCTCAGTTCCCTCATATTCGTGTTCATATAATTGACAGCATTGGCAGGATAGTTCCGGATGTAAGCATCTGCTACACCTAATTTTTTCATAGCCTTGCTTTCGCCTTGCCCGGGAGAGCTATTCTTTGCATAGGCGGCCGATTTGGACAACTGGTAGAGGGTAATGTAGCTTTCTACCAGCTGGCTCAGGCCAGCTTGCCACTCATGCAGGGGATAGCTGGAACCGGCGGTCACATGAAGATCAGCTTCCAGTTTTACAGCAGCTGCGGTAGCATCAAACCTGATATTAGGGTTTTGGTCCTGACGTTCAATATCACCTTTCAGTACTGCCATTTCATCGGTAATAAACTTCAGAAGGTCCATAACGGGCTTACCACTAAAGTTCATCAGGTGGTTGCGTATCAGGGTCCAGGCCACCGTGTGCGAACGTTGGAGGCCGAAGCGTGTAGCGGGCCTGTCATCTGCCACCAGCAAGCGGACGATCGTTATGCTGGCAACGGGAAGCATGTCCATCCGGACCGTTTTAGCTGCTGCGCCCCGCTGGTTGATCTGCATGTCAGCCTGAACGCCTCTGGCGACAGGTGCTACGGCAACATTGGCCACGAATGTTGATTGATTCGCATTGAGCGAAAGATTGAGCGGTTGGGTGGCATTTGTGAATACGGGCGCTATTTCTTTACCGGTAATACTGGCCGGGACCGCATCGGGATTTGTGCCGTAACTGGTATTGAAACTGGTTTTTATATTATTAACTGCGGCAGCATCGAGATGCAGTTTCGCTACAAAGGAATTGACCATATCAGCATGGTGCGTGCGCATGAGGCTGGGGAAAGCGAGGTGCAGATCATTCACCCAGTGATGCAGTACTTCTGCCAGGACCTGGGGCGGCAGCGACTTCTTTGCATCGAACATATGTATTGCTGCTGTCTTAACTTCTTCCAGTTCATCGGCAGACAGGTTACTACCTGCTTCCAGTTTTTTATCGGCTTCTCTCAGGCTAAACATGTGTCCGGACTCTCCATGACCGCTAGCCAGACCGTCTGCATAGGAAGCTGCTTCTGACAATTGGTTGTAACGCACCATTTGCGTGAGCAGATCGCTGATCTGTGTTTGCCAATAGGATATTTCGGCCGCGCGCCCCACGGTTTTGATTGCGGTGATTCCGCTGTTTACTTTCTCGGCTACCGCCTGGGCAGCTGTCTGGGCAGTTGCATCGTTCGGCAGCATGCTTTTATTAAAGAAATGTTCTACCATTTCGGCGAAGACGTTCAGGGGCTGGTTGTGCATATGCTCTATTGCCGCGCGCAGGAGCGTCCAGGCAACTGTGTGGGAGCGCTGGCCTTCCTTACCGAATTTGGTACGGGCTCTGTCCCCCGAGATTTTTACTTCCTGTACCCATAGCTGGTCGGATTTGAACAGGTTACTCGTACCTGTCTGATCCACCGGCAAAAGGCTTACCCTGGCGAGGTTATCGGTCTTGTGAAAGTGTGAGTTCCAATTTGCATCCGGGATATCCTTCAATACAGAAAGCGCTGAAAAATTGGTAAGGTCTTTAATGATGACAGCAGGAACCGCAGGTTGCCGCGGATCGGCATATTCAATGCTATCGGGTCTAAAGCTATTGTAGGGCAGGCCATTCACTTCTGCGGGGATGGCATAATTATCGGATTGCCCCAGGTTATCCAGCGATTCGAACTTTGCGATCACCTGGTTGGGGTTCGAATTATCAACGTTGGAGAGTTTGAACCGTTCTCCGCTCTTATTCTTCCATACTTCCTGCGGTGTTCCGGTATGGTCGTTTTCCTGGCCCTTCCAGACATATTTTCGCTGGATCACGCGGCCGGTCTGCACCAGCTCATATTCCTTTGTTTCTTCCGGTTGTTCCAGGTTTTGCAGGGGATCTACTGCAGGCTGCTGTATGCCATTCGGAGATGCAGAGTGCTGGATAGCACGGCTCGTAGTGTTATTCGCGGGTACATGACAATGCTGAGGGGTCATAGGATATTGATTACCCAATAGTATAATCATATATAACTACGAAAAAAAGGACAAATCGGATTAGCCGATCTTCTTTCCCAATATCTTAAGGCTCCTTTTCACACCATCCAGTTCCGCGATATCCGGCAAATGTGCCCATTCTTCAAAGCCCATATTCAGGAACAGCTGTATGCTTGGCTCGTTATGCGCAAAGATAAAACCGAGGAGAGTGGACACGCCCAGTGCGGGGCATTGTTCCATGGCATAAGCCAGTACTGCCTTACCCAGTCCTTTGCCGCGAAAATCGGGATGCAGGTAGATGCTGATCTCCACCGTACCATCATAGGCAGGACGGCCGTAAAAGGAATTAAAGCTTACCCATCCGGCGATTTGTCCGTCTGATTCTACCATCCATAAAGGGCGTTTCTCCGGTGTATGGGCATGGAACCAGTTTTCACGGCTTTCAACAGTAACAGGATCAGTATCTGCAGTAACCATCCGTCCGGGGATGGTGGTATTGTAAATGTCTACGATCACAGGCAGATCGGAGCGTAGTGCGTTACGGAAATGAAGGGACATTGGTTTAAAAGTCGTTAGTTGTTAGTCGTTAGTTGGTTGGCTTCAGCTTTTTTTTCTTCGGCTTCGCCGGGAGCTCGCCCAGCAAAATTGCCCAGGGCTGCATCGGCTCAATATGTTCAAAGATGATCTTCAGCATAGCGATAATAGGAATGGCCAGGAACATACCGGGAATACCCCAGAGCAGGTTGCCTGTCACCACGCCTACCAGGGTCACCAGGGCATTGATCTTTACCTTGGAGCCTACTATCCGGGGCAGCAGGATGTTGCTGTCCAGGAAGTGAACGATGAGCAGCGCGATGCCCACCTGCAGGCTGGCGCCCGGCGTGCCGGAGGTAAGCGTGATCATCATGCAGATGATGGTGGCAGTAATAATGCCCAGGTAGGGAACGAGATTGAATACGGCGGCCATTACACCCAGCAGGGTAGCATATTTAATGCCCAGGATCCAGAAGATGCTGCAGTTCAGGATGGCTACTACGAGCATTTCTATCATTAAGCCGCTGGCATAGCTTCTGATAATGAAGCGTGTCTGTGTGATCACATCCAGCAGCTTATCGCGGTGCTGCTCGCGGAAGAGGCGGATCAGGAAAGAGATCAGCAGGGAGCGGTACAGCAATATAAAGAAGGAGTACAGCAGCACAAACACGAAGAAGATGACCAGGGAGGAAACAGCGCCGAAGGTCTGGCTCAGGAAGGAGGTAGCAGTGCCCAGCGTGCCCAGGGCGAATTGCTCCAGGTAATCCATTTGCCTGTGTGCGTTAATGTGGAACCTTTCGTTTATCCATAGCTGTAAGTTGTCGAGACTTTTCATCAGCTGCTGCTGCAGGCTGGGAAAATCAGACACAAAAGCACCCATCTGCGAGGTGAGCAGGGCCAGCAGACCTGAGATGCCGATCACAAAAAAGAGAACAGTAATGAATGCCGCCAGTCCGCGGGAGCAGCCCCATTTTTCCAGCCGGGAGGCCAGGGGCAGCAACATAATGGCTACCAGGCTTGCAAATGCCAGCGGGATGGTGATCGAAGCGCTGAAATGAGCGATGTAAACGATCAATACCAGCGATAAGAGCGTAAAGGCCAGGCGGGCACTAAAAGGAAGCTTGGTCTCGGTCATCATGGACAAACATTTGATCAAAAATAGTTTTAATTTTTTTAGTAGTTTGCTATCCTTCGTCATCAATCACCTAACAAACTACGATCCACATGCAAAAACTGCTATCCCTTTTGTCGCTCAGTGTGTTACTGCTGATCAGTTACCATAGCCATTCACAGGCCCGG
>Ga0102590_1004612_pt1 | contig 11473 bp, 10 predicted proteins | sample AraplaMF_Col_mMF_FD_76859 | JGI IMG/M metagenome (GOLD analysis project Ga0102590, IMG submission 76859) | Arabidopsis root microbial communities from the University of North Carolina, USA - plate scrape MF_Col_mMF | ecosystem: Host-associated > Plants > Roots > Endosphere | place: USA...
CCAAGGACGACACCACCATCGTGGACGGCGTCGGTGAGAAGTCGGCCATCGAGGCCCGCATCTCGCAGATCAAGAAGCAGATCGAGGACACCACCTCGGACTACGACAAGGAAAAGCTGCAAGAGCGCCTGGCCAAGCTGGCCGGCGGCGTCGCGGTCATCCGCGTCGGCGGCTCGACGGAAGTCGAGGTGAAGGAAAAGAAGGACCGCGTCGACGACGCCCTGAACGCGACCCGCGCGGCCGCCGATGAAGGCATCGTCCCCGGCGGCGGCACCGCCCTGCTGAAGGCGTCGAAGGCCCTGGCCACCCTGGCCGGCGACAACGACGACCAGACCGCCGGCATCGCCATCGTCCGTCGCGCCCTGCAGGCCCCGATCCGTCAGATCGCCGAGAACGCCGGCGTGGAAGGCTCGATCGTGGTCGGCAAGATCCTCGAGAAGGACGACGCCACCTTCGGCTTCAACGCCCAGACCGAACAGTATGTCGACCTGGTCGCCGACGGCGTCATCGACCCCGCCAAGGTGGTCCGCACCGCTCTGCAGGACGCCGCCTCGGTGGCCGGCCTGCTGATCACCACCGAAGCCGCCATCGTCGAAGCCCCGAAGAAGTCGGCCCCGGCCGGCGGCCCCGGCGGCATGCCCGGCGGCATGGGCGACATGGACTTCTAGTCCACGTCGGCTCGGCTGAAGAACGAGGGCGGGACCGAAAGGTCCCGCCCTTTTTCTTTGGGCCGGGGTAGGGGCCGGGGATATGCACTTGTGCGTGTCCCCAAACCGCCGCGCCGCCGCTGGGGACACGCACAAGTGCATGTCCCCGTCTCAGGTCTAGGTCGACGCCCGCTCGACCAGCGCATGGTCCTCCAGCACGTCCGTCGGCGCCGCCTCCGGCCCCTGGCGCAGGGCGTCCAGCAGCAGGTCCAGGGCCCGGGCGGTCATCCGGTCGATCGGCTGGCGCACGGTGGTCAGGGACGGCCAGACGCGGGTGGCCAGCAGGGTGTCGTCGAAGCCCGTCACGGCCAGGTCGCGGGGCAGGACCAGGCCGCGCCGGTGGGCGATCCACAGCACCGCGGCGGCCATGTCGTCATTGGCCGCCACGATCGCGTCGGGCGGCTCGGGCAGGTCCAGCAGGCGTTCGGCGGCCTCCAGTCCGGACTCGAAGGTGAAGTGGCCCTCGACCACCAGATCGTCCGGCAAGGGCAGGCCGGCCGCCGCCAGCGCCTCGCGGCAGCCCAGCAGGCGCTCGACGCTGTCGGAGTGGTCGCGCGGGCCGGCGATGACCGCGATCCGCCGCCGGCCCTTGTCGATCAGCAGCTGCGTCACCGCCCGCGAGGCGGCGCGGTTGTCGATGCGCACCGTGGACAGGCCGGGCAGGGGCGCGGCCGTGGCGATCGCGGCGGCGGCCAGGCCCAGGGCCCGGAAGCGGGCCGAGCCGGCCATCACCGTGTCGAACGGCGGCAGCAGCAGCAGGGCGTCGGCGCCGGCCTCCTGCAGCGCGCGGGCGACGGCCAGGGCGTCTTCCGGCGAGTCGGCCTTGCGGGCCATCAGCTGCAGGCCGCGCTCGGCGCTGGCCACCGCCGTGGCCGCCAGCACCCCGTCGATGAACAGGCTGTCGACCCCGGCGTACAGCAGGCCGACCCGGGCCGGCGTCGCCCCCACCAGCCGCCGCGCGGCCGAGTTTGGCACGTAGCCGAGCTCGGCGATGGCGGCCAGCACCCGCTCGCGGGTCTCGCGGCCGAACTTGCCCGTGTCGTTGAAGACGTTCGACACCGTCATGGCCGACACCCCGGCCCGGGCGGCCACCGCCTTGATCGTCACCCGTCCGGCCTGGCCGGTCCGGCGTCCCCGGCTCATCGCTTCGGCGTCCCCGTCAAAAATACGCTTGTGGTTTAACGATAAACCCAAGAAGCCTTCCGGGCGACCCTTGAACGGGAGCCGCCAACGAAGCCGGGGGAAACACCGAATGACCGCCTCAGCCGCCGCAACGTCGACCGATGCGACCGCGCCCGCCAAGAGCCACTACGTCATCCTGGACGGGCTGCGCGGCGTGGCGTCGCTGATGGTGGTCGTCTTCCACCTGTTCGAGGCCTACAGCGGCGGCGATCCGCAGAAGCAGATCGTCAACCACGGCTACCTGGCGGTGGACTTCTTCTTCCTGCTGTCGGGCTTCGTGATCGCCTACGCCTACGACGACCGCTGGGCGGGCATGGGCCAGTGGGACTTCTACAAGCGGCGCCTGGTGCGGCTGCAGCCGATGATCATCGTCGGCGGCCTGATCGGGGCGGCGCTGCTGGGCTTCCAGCATTTCTCGCTGTTCCCCAAACTGGAGACCGTCACGGCCTGGCAGGTGGTCGGTGTGCTGCTGCTGAGCTTCGTGATGATCCCGCTGCGTCCCTCGGCCGAGATCCGCGGCTGGGGCGAGATCTATCCGCTGAACGGCCCGCAATGGTCGCTGTTCTACGAGTACCTCGCCAACATCCTCTACGCCGTGGGCCTGCGGAAGCTGTCGAACCGCGCGCTGGGCGTGCTGGTGGCCCTGGCCGGGCTGGCCACGATCCACCTGCTGGTCACCGGCCCGCGAGGCGACCTGATCGGCGGCTGGGCGCTGGACGCCAACGGCGTCCGCATCGGCCTGACCCGCGTCGTCTTCCCGTTCTTCGCGGGCGTCCTGCTGATGCGGCTGGGCAAGCGGATCAAGGTCAGGAACGCCTTCGCGGTCTGCAGCCTGCTGCTGATCGTGGCCCTGGCCCTGCCGCGCTTCGGCGGCAAGGCGCTGTGGGTCAACGGCCTGTACGAAGCCGCCTGCGTGATCCTGCTGTTCCCGCTGATCGTGGCCCTCGGGGCCGGCGAGAAGGACGCCGACGGGCCGTCGGTGCGGATCGCCCGCTTCTTCGGCGACCTGTCGTATCCGCTCTACATCACCCACTATCCGCTGATCTACATCTACACCGGCTGGGTCATCGACAAGAAGGTCCCGCCGGCCCAGGGCGCCCTGCTGGGGGCGGGGGTGTTCGTCGTCGCGGTGGCGATCGCCTGGGCCTGCCTCAAGCTCTACGACGAACCCGTGCGCCGCTGGCTTGCCGGCAAGCTCCTGACGGGCGGGTTCCGCAAGCGTGCGGCCGCGCTTGTGGATAACCGATCACGCTCGCGTTAACACATGCAGCGAAATTATGGCCAAGCCCGTTTCTGACTCCGCGAACGCATCGGCGTTCCTGGAGGGCAGGACATGGCGCGTCACGAGATTCACGGGTTCCGCGACCGGCGCTCGCCGCGTCCTGTGTTCATCGTCCTGGGGCTGGGCCTGTGGCTGATCCTCGGCGTGGTCAGCCAGGCGGCGTTCCAGGTGCTGGGCTGATCGCGTCACTCTCTTTGCGAGAGTATTTGCCCGTATGAATTGAAAGGTTGTGAGCGTACACTTCCCGCGAGGCGCGCGTCCGACGCGTCCGCAGGGAGAAACGCGATGGACGCCCCGCTTCCCCGCCGTTCGCCTAGGATTCCCCGCCCGCCCGAACCGCGCCTGCCGACGATCAACCTGATCCTGGCCGGGGTGACGTTGTGGCTGGTCCTGGGTATCGCCGCCCAGGTCGCGATCCGCCTGGTCCGCTGAGCGGCGCGTTTCCACCCCAAGCGTCCCAGCAGGCGTCCTTCTCCTCCGGCGTCATGTGCTCGTCCGATTGGCCCAGGCAAGCGCGCTTGTAGCGGCGGTCCTCGGCCGCCTCCCAGGCGCGGCGGGCCCGGCGGGCCGTCTCCGGGTCCAGATACTCGCCGCCGCCCACCCGCCAGCGCGGCTCGACGGTCGACGACAGGTCGTTCCCCGGCGGTGCGGCGGGCAGGACCAGCGGGGCGACGTCGGGCGGCGCTTCGAGACGGGGCGGCGTGGAGGCGGGCGCGCCGGCGCGGCGGGCCGGCGGCGATCGTCGGCGCTCCGGCGGGCTGGCGCGGGGCTCCAGGGCGACCACCACGGCGGGCGGCTCGGCCATCGGCGGCGTCCGGCGCTCCAGGGTCAGCAGGGCCAGCAGGCCGACATTGATCGCCAGGCCCGCTCCGCCCGCCGCCAGCCGCGTCCGCCAGGGTCTCCGCGCGGCCATCGGTCGCCTCCGCCCGCCTTGCGTCCGAAGGTTGTGGCGCTCGGCCCGGCCGATTTGCGGCGCCGCTTGGACCAATTGCGGCGAAGCTTGAGCCGCCGCGCGAAATCGCTAAACCGGTCGCATGTTCCGCCAGCGCCCCGACGCCGATCTGATCGTTCAAGGCTGGGTCGTCGGCGTGATGGTCGAAGTGGCCGGCGAGCGCCTGCCCGTCCGCCACTACTTCGCGGTCGGCAAGCCCGACCGCGCCCAGGCCGAGTGGGCCGCCGTCGACCTGGCCATGCAGGCCGGCCCCGTGGCCTCCAGCCCGTCGGGCGGCCGCGAACCGGTCGAGGCCCTGCGCGAGGTCGTCGCCTACCGGATGCGCGAACTGGGGTTGAAGCCCGGCGAGGCCCGCGCCCTGGGCGACAAGTTCCCGAGGCGCTGGCTGCCGGCGTGACGGGCTGAACCCGGTCTTTCAAATGCGGCCGTCATCCCGGGCCTTGTGCCCGGGGACCCCTCTATCCGCCGCAGGTGCGGGAGGGTGGCGCGCTGGCGCGCCATGGGCGCTTCACGTGCGAGCTGAACCAGGGGTCCCGGGCACAAGGCCCGGGATGACGAGGGGGGAGCGTCGGCGCCTAGCCGAGGTCGCCCCAAGCGTATCGGCCTCTGATATCTTTCGGAAACACGCCCGTAGCGTGCGTCCGTCAGGACCCGTCGTCATGAGCAAGACCGCCGACCCCGCCCTCACCAACCCCGCCCGCCGCCGCCTGCTGACCCTGGCCGGCGCCGCGCCCCTGGTGCTGAGCGCGACCTCCGCCTGCAGCGAGCCGGCCCCGGCGCCCGTCTCCGGCAAGGTCTGCCGCCTGACGCCGCAGGTCACCCAGGGACCCTACTGGTTCGACCCGAAGCTCGACCGCTCGGACGTCACCGAGGGCCGGCCCGGCGTTCCCGTCCGGGTGGCGGTCACCGTGGTCGACGGCGGCTGCCGGCCGATCAAGGGCGCGCGGGTCGACCTCTGGCACTGCGACGCGGCGGGGATCTATTCCGGCTACGAGGGCCCTAATAACGAGGAGGGGGGCGACGACCACCGGACCAGCGCCAAGGGCACGAGGTTCCTGCGCGGCGCCCAGGTCACCGACGCCGAGGGCCGCGCGACCTTCCGCAGCATCTGGCCCGGCTGGTACGAGGGCCGCACGCCGCACATGCACCTGAAGGTGTTCCTGGACGCCCGCACGGTGCTGACCAGCCAGCTGTTCGTGCCCGACGCCCTGTCGGAATGGCTGTACGAGAACGTCCCGGCCTATCGCCGGCCCCGCAGGCGCGACACCTTCAACCGCCAGGACGGCATCGCCCTGCAGGGCGGCGAGGCCATGGTCGCGGCGGTCCGGGAGCTGAAGGACGGCTACGAGCTGGCCTTGACCCTGGGCGTCGACCCGGCCACCGACTGGAAGGACCAGGGCTTCGGGCCCAATGGACCCCGGGGCGGGCCGATGGGCGGTCCGCCGCCCGGCGGTTTCCCGGACGGCCCTCCGCCCGGCCCGCCGCCGGAAGGCGGTCCTCCCGAGGGCGGCTTCGGTCCGCCGCGCCGCGAGGCCCCGACCGGCGAGGCGCGGCTGAAGGCGATCGTGCCGGGGAGCTAGCCTCCTCTCTGACATCCAAAACAGTTGTCATCCCGGACAAGCGCTGCGCGCTTTCCGGGATGACAACGATATTTGGGCGGGAAAGGCGCCTTCCCTTATCCCGCTACCCAAGCCATCCTCCGCGCCAAACAAACGTTGGAGGGGTAGGGATGTCACGCAAGCAGTGGGCCGCGCTGGGCCTGATCGCGACCTTGGGCCTGAGCACGGCGGCCTGCGCCCGCAACTCGGCCACACCGCCGCCGGTGCCGAACAACTACGCCAAAGAGGAAAACTGGCTGTGCCGCCCCGGCCGCCAGGACGCCTGCGCCGCCGACCAGACGGCCACGGTGGTCCAGGCCGACGGCAAGACCAGCGTCGAGACCTTCAAGGCCGACCCGAACGCCCCGATCGACTGCTTCTACGTCTATCCGACCGTGTCCAGCGACCCGGGCGGCAACAGCGACATGACGCCGGACCTGCCGGAAAAGGCCGTGGCCGACCAGCAGTTCGCCCGCTTCGGGTCGGTCTGCAAGCTGTACGCCCCCAGCTATCGCCAGGTGACCATCGCGGCCCTGCGCAAGCTGATGATGGGCCAGGCCTCGACCGGCGACGGCGAGCTGGCCTATGCCGACGTGCGCGACGCCTGGAAGGACTATCTGGCCCGCGACAACCACGGCCGCGGCGTCGTCCTGATCGGCCACTCCCAGGGCTCGCGCATCCTGCTGCGGCTGATCAAGGAGGAGATCGACGGCAAGCCGGTGCAGAAGCAGCTGGTCTCGGCCCTGATCCTGGGCATGAACACGCCCGTCGACCCGGCCAAGGACGCCTACGGCTCGCTGCCGCTGTGCCGCAAGGCCGGCCAGACCGGCTGCGTGATCAGCTACGTCTCGTTCCGCGCCGACGCGCCGCCGCCGGCGACCAGCAAGTTCTTCGGCAAGGTCGCCGAGCCCGGCATGAAGGCCGCCTGCGTCAACCCGGCGGCCCTGGCCGGCGGCTCGGCGACGGTGCGCAGCTATTTCAGCGACCGCACGATCATGGGCACGGCCATGCGCCCGGCCACGGTCTGGGCCAAGGACGTGACGGTGTCGACGCCCTTCGTCGAGCTGCCGGACCTGGTCTCGGCCGAGTGCGTCAGCAAAGACGGCTTCGACTACCTGGCCGTGACGGTGCACCCCGACAAGGCCGATCCCCGCGCCGACAACATCCCCGGCGACCTGCTGGTGCTGGGCCAGCCGCTGAAGGACTGGGGGCTGCACCTGGTGGACGTGAACCTCACGATGGGAGACCTGGTGTCGGTCGTCGGGGAGCAGTCGAAGGCTTACACCGCCGCCAAATAGGTCAGCGGCTCACCCACTTGCCCCCACCTGACCGCTACGCGGTCTGTCCGCCCCCGTTAAGGGGCGGAGCCGCGAGGCGTCGAACGCGAAGGCTCTTCCCCCTCCCGGGGGAAGACGACCGCGAAGCGGTCCGTAGGGGGCAAGTGATCGGTGCGCGATCGCTTGCCCCTCGGGCCTCACTCCCTGGTCACGCTCTTGAACACCGTCACGCCCAGTACGGCGAAGATGATGAAGCCGATCAGGAACAGGAAGAACAGGATCTTGGCGATGCCCGCGGCCGCGCCGGCGATGCCGGTGAAGCCCAGGGCGCCGGCGATCAGGGCGATGACCGCCAGGATGATGGCCCACTTCAACATGGTCGTTTCCTCAAGCAACTCGGCCCGCCCGTCGCGAGCTTCGCCAAGGCAAACGCGGCCTGCACTTTCAATGTTCCTTTGTTGCAGTTCCCCTTGCTCCGCCTTGTCTTCGCCGCCGCGGGTCGGTAACCCATTTCCATGGCCTCCAAGCCCGAAAGCCCGACGGAACCCTTCAAGCGCGCCCTAGCCCACGCGGCGCGGTCGCTCGCCGAGACGCCCGACCTGGAGGTGGTGTTCTCGGGCGAGGGACCCAGCCTGGTCGGCAACCGGGCGGTGCTGCCGCATCCGCCGCGCGACCTCAATTCCAAGGAAGCCGCCCGCATCCGCGGCCTGGCCGACCAGATGGCCCTGCGGCTGGCCCATCACGACCCGGTCTCGCACGCCCGCGCCCGGCCCGGTTCGCCCGACGGCCAGGCGGCCTTCGAGGCCATCGAGCAGGCCCGGATCGAGGCGATCGGCTCCAACAACCTGGGCGGCGTGCGCGCCAACCTGGCCGCCGCGCTGGAGGCTCGCCTCGAAAAGCAGGGCCTGACTCGCGCCGTCGCCACCGACCGCCAGTCCGCCCCCATGGCCGAGATCCTGTCGCTGATGGTGCGCGAGCGCCTGACGGGCGACGCCCCGCCCGACGGGGCCAAGGCCCTGGTCGACATCCTGCGCGCCGACATCGAGTCCAAGGCCGGCAAGGACCTGGACCGCCTGGCCGCCGCCATCGACGACCAGCAGGCCTTCGCCAAGGTCACCCGCGAGATCCTGCGCGACCTGGACCTGGGCGAGGACATGTCCGACGCCACCGAACAGTCCGACGAGGACGAGGGCGACGAGGACCAGAACACCGAGGCCTCGGAGGACGACAGCGGCGAAGGCGAGGGCGAGCAGTCCGACGGCGCCCAGCCCGAGCAGGCCGAGACCTCGGACCGCGAGTCCGAGGCCGGCGACGAGGAGATGGTCCAGTCCGAGCAGGACGGCGATCCCGAGGACACCGAGGAAGCGCCCGAGATGGGCGACGGCGCCAAGCCCGCCCGTCCCGATCCCGGCCAGGGCGGGGCCGGTGAGCCGCCCTACAAGGTGTTCACCACGGCCTATGACGAGGTGGTGCCGGCCGAGGAACTGTGCGACGCCGACGAGCTGACCCGCCTGCGCGCCTATCTGGACCAGCAGCTGGCGGCCTTCTCCAGCGTGGTCTCGCGCCTGGCCAACAAGCTGCAGCGCCGCCTGCTGGCCCAGCAGAACCGCGCCTGGACCTTCGACCTGGAGGAGGGAATGCTGGACGTCGCCCGCCTGACCCGGGTGATCGTCGACCCCACCGCGCCGCTCTCCTTCAAGCAGGAGGAGGACATCGAGTTCCGCGACACGGTGGTGACCCTGCTGATCGACAATTCCGGCTCGATGCGCGGCCGGCCGATCATGGTGGCGGCGGTCTGCGCCGACATCCTGGCCCGCACGCTGGAGCGCTGCGCGGTCAAGGTCGAGGTGCTGGGCTTCACCACCCGCGCCTGGAAGGGCGGGAGCGCCCGCGACGAGTGGATCAAGGCCGGCAAGCCGCCCGCGCCCGGCCGCCTGAACGACCTGCGCCACATCATCTACAAGTCCGCCGACGCGCCCTGGCGCCGGGCCCGCAAGAACCTGGGCCTGATGATGCGCGAGGGACTGCTGAAGGAGAACATCGACGGCGAGGCCCTGATGTGGGCCCACCAGCGCCTGGTCGGCCGGCCCGAAGCCCGCCGCATTCTGATGGTGATCTCTGACGGCGCGCCGGTGGACGACTCCACCCTCAGCGTCAATTCGGGCCACTATCTGGAGCGCCACTTGCGGCAGGTGATCGCCGAGATCGAGACCAAGAGCCCGGTCGAGCTGATCGCCGTCGGCATCGGCCACGACGTCACGCGCTACTACCGCCGGGCCGTCACCATCGTCGACGTCGAGCAGCTGGGCGGCGCCCTCGTCGACCAGCTGGCCGGGCTGTTCGACGAAGAGCCCAAGGCCGTCAAGCGGGCCCGGGGCCTGCTGGCCGCGCCGCCGACCGTGCAGCCTTCGCAGCCCAAGGCGGCCCGCAAGGTCCCCGCGTGATCGGACTGCGCGGCTTCCTCGTCCTGGGTCTGGTCTCGCTGGCCCTGGGCCAGTGCGCCAAGGCCCCGCCGCAACCGGCCGTCCTGCCGGTCGCTCCGGTCAAGGTCGGGCCCGAGATCAACCTGACGACCACGCCCGTGCCCCTGAGCTCGGCCAATCCGCCGCCGGTTTCGATCGGCCGCTTCGTCTATGCCGGCGGCATCGCCATCAGCAGCCCCGACACCCAGCGCCTGCACGGCCTGTCGGACCTGAAGTTCGGCCCCGACGGCGGGCTGGTGGCGATCAGCGACGACGGCGACCTGTTCGAGGCCAGGCTGAAGCTGGACGAGGCCGGTCGCCTGGTCGGCCTGACCGACGGCAAGCTGCAACCGCTGAAGGGCCTGGACGGCCAGCCGCTGCAGGGCAAGGCCCAGTCCGACGCCGAGGGCCTGGCCATCCTGGCCAACGGCGACCGGCTGGTCAGCTTCGAGCGCGAGCACCGGATCTGGCTCTATCCGCGTCTGGCCGACGGCTCCTACGGGACGCCGCGCGCGGTCAACAAGCCGGCCACCACCTTCCCCGACAACGAGGGCATGGAGGCCCTGACCGCCTATCCGATCGCCGGGCTCGACGCCTATCTGGTGGGCGGCGAGGAGGGCGAGGTGTGGCTGTGCAAGCTGTCGGCTCCGTGCGTGGGCCTGGCCCCGCAGTCGCCGCCGGACTTCACCTGGGGCCTGACCTCGTTCGCGGCCTTCCAGGGCCAGGCGATCGCCGCCCTCTACCGCGCCTACGACCCGATCCGCGGCTGGCGCGGCCAGGTGCGGTTCGTCGTCGATCCCCGCGCCCCGGCCGCCAAGCAGTTCCTGGCCGCGACCCTGACCCTGGACGGGGCGACCACCCGCGACAATTTCGAGGGGATCGCGCTCAGCACCGGCCCGTCCGGCGCGACGCGGATCTACATCCTGTCGGACGACAACGACGCCCCGCAGGAACGCACCCTGCTGATGGCCTTCGACTGGACCGCGCCGCCCCCGCCGCCGCCGGCCCCGCCCAAGCCGGTGAAGCGGCGGCGCTAGGGGACCAGGACCCTCTCTCTTAGAGAGAGGGAGGGGCCCATGGCAAAGCCATGGGAGGGTGAGAGGTTACACTCTCACCGAATGAAACGCGCGGTCGTTCAGCAGGCCTTCGGGTAGTCGCCCGATCCACGGCGGCGGTGCGATCCGCTTCATCGGAAGGGCCCGAAAGCGAGGTTGAACGTCTGGAGGTTTGCCGGCCGACGGTGAAACCTCTCACCCTCCCACCGCTTCGCGGCGGGCCCCTCCCTCTCTCAAAGAGAGAGGGTTTCAGAGGGCCGCTACCCCGCCCGCGTCACCTCGGGCAGGACATACGCCCCGCTCAGGATCGCCTCGGTCGGCACGTAGGTGCGGACCAGCAGGGCGAACTGTCCGGCCGGCGCGGGCAGCCAGTTGGCGCGCGCCGTCGGATCAGCCGGTTCGCGGCTCGACAGGGTCAGGGTCAAGGAGCCGTCGGCGTTGAAGACCAGCTCGTCGGCGTCGAGATTGACCGTGCCCAGGTTGTTGCGCCCGTTGGGGCTGGGCGTCAGGAAGTAGTAGTCCTGGTCGTACATCGACAGCGACCAGAAGCCGCCGCGCGCGCGGTCCACCGGCGGCAGGCCGCCCTTGGGGAAGGTGACGGCGTAGGTGTAGCGGCCCTGGAGCAGGGCGCCCTTCGCGTCGGTGCCGCGTACGAAATAGACCGCCTCGTGGAAGTCGTTGACATAGATGTAGATCACGGCCGCCTGGGCGCGGCCGAACCAGTCGGTCCCCCAGGCGCCGCCGTTCTCCTGCCGCTGCCAGCCGCCGCCGGCCCCGACGCCGACCTGATGGTACTTGGCCGACTCGAACAGCTCGCTCTCGGCGACCAGGGCGACGCGGTCGATCAGCGCCTTCCAGGCGGGGTCCGAGGCGCGCAGGGCCAGCAGGGTGCGGGCCTGGTCGACCATGGGGGCGTCGTCGGGCGCGACCTTGGGATTGGCGTCCAGGGCCTTTTCCA
>Ga0102590_1004614_pt1 | contig 11468 bp, 12 predicted proteins | sample AraplaMF_Col_mMF_FD_76859 | JGI IMG/M metagenome (GOLD analysis project Ga0102590, IMG submission 76859) | Arabidopsis root microbial communities from the University of North Carolina, USA - plate scrape MF_Col_mMF | ecosystem: Host-associated > Plants > Roots > Endosphere | place: USA...
TTAACCGTCACTTCCCGTCCAGCGAGCGTAGCAGACAGGCTCACCTCATTTGTGGAGAACGCCTTGCCGATCAGCACGCGGAGCCGTAGGCGAAATCCAATAGTTTTGCTGATGCGTGCAGACTTCCTTCGCGTCCAAATGAGCCCAATAGGTGAAGCGGTCCTTTAACGCATTAACGCGTCGGTTCTGTTTGATGGAGGGTGAAATTAACATCAAGTAGCGCGTGCGGAGCGGGGAACTGCAATTGACCCGCCTCACCATAGCTTTGTGGTCATTTGCCAGCCCGCTCAACGATCCCCGGATATTAGCGCACAAAGCACCTTCTATTGGTCGCAGTTGCTCTGGTAGTCACCAACGGCGCTTTCAAAGTCGTCTTGGCTACTTCGCAGCCGTCTGAATTCGGCAGAGCAATCATCGCTTCCGCGACTGTCAGCAACGCAGTTCGCGTATCTACGCAGGTAACTGCTGATGTCCTGAGTTGCGCTGTTGTAGGCGTCGACCGCGTCGTTGCATTCGCTCGCCCAAGAGGCGTTTGCCGCAATTAGGAGGCCGATTGCCGTTACGCACGCCGCTTTCTTCAACCCGCACCCACCATCGCCGAAGCGGCTCCCCGTCTGCCGCCATTTGACAGAGATAGACTTAGTATCGCTTTGCTGCTGGCAGTGCTTCCTCAAGCGAGAAATCAATAGACAAGCCGCTCTCGATGAAAATCGTGTCGGCATCATCTTGAGTTTTTCAGTACCGCCGCTGCATTGATGGCGTTGCTGGGGACGTTGGGCGATTTGAACATCGCGACGACGATGGAGGTCTGCGATTGCCGCCTGTATATCGCCTGTCCGCCGGTGTAGGTCGTGTTTCCGTAAGCGGTGTTGCCGACGATGTTGACGTTGGTGTTCGCATAGACCGGCATGTTGCCTGCGTAGGTGCGTGAGTTTTGCGTGTCCGCCGCCTGTATCACGTAATGCGTAAAGCCCTTGTCCAGCGTGAGTTGCGCCACGCGGCGTTGTGCCTGCCCCTTGGCGATACTCGTCCCGATGAGCCCGCTGGCATCGATGTCCAATTTGTAGACGTTGTTCGAAAGCGCCATCTCGCTTTGGCTAACGCAGCCTGCCAAGGCCGCGACAGCCAGCACCAACATAAATCGTTTCATAACCACCCCCTAGTTGTGCATGAAGCCTTGTCGGGCATGGCATGCCAAGTCAACGGAGCGGCCGAAGCGTGAAGAAATCACCCACAGGTTTCTGTAGACGTAGTTGACGCTGACATTCATCAAAGTTCGCCATTATTCGCCGGGGATTTTGGGCACTGAAATTGGGCACTCTTCCGCAAACTATTGAAATATAAAGATATTAATATGCATATTCACGCATTTGCAGGGCGTTGACGGGGCCACGTTGCCGGTTGAACCGGAAATAGAAATTCTGCACGCGACCCTCCTTTCTCTTTGAGTGCACAGCAGAAATAGCAGCAGGCATGCAAAAATGCAACCAAAGCGGTCACGTCAGGCCCTTCGGAGGCTCTCTCTTGCACGGGGCGGCTTGGCTGTTATAAGCGCCCAATCAACAAATTCTTGTGTTCAGGAGAGAAGACCATGGCAGGTGGTGACGACGATTACGTTTATGACGAGGCGACGGGTGAATGGCGTCCGGCTTCGGAGCTGGCTGCGGCCGCCGCGCAGGCCGCTGAGGTTCGGGATGCTTCTGGAAACGTCCTCAAGGACGGCGATTCCGTCACCCTCATCAAGGACCTCAAGGTCAAGGGTGCCAATCAGACCCTGAAGCAGGGGACGGTGATAAGGTCGATCCGGCTGACGGAAAACCCGGAAGAGATCGACTGCCGCCACGACACCATCAAGGGTCTCGTCCTGCGCACCGAATTCGTCCGCAAGCGCTGAGCGGCGCAACGGGAAGAGCACCCGGGCGGAAAAAAGGGCGGGAACGCCCTTTCCGCTTAGCGCTTCAAACTGCCGAGAATGCCGCGCACCAGCGCTCGGCCGACCTGCGTTGCCACTGTGCGGGCCACGCTCTTCATCGCGGCTTCCACGACCGTTTCGCGCTGGTAGCCGGAGGATCGGGCGCGGCCCTGGCTCTTGTCCTGTGGTTCATTATCGTCATCGCCGAAGCCCGGCAACGTCCAGCGACCCGAGGCACTGCCCTCGGTCGGCTGCGTCGGCTGTGCCTGCTTGGCTGCGTCAGCGTCCGATGCCTTCTTGGCGCGCGCCGCCAGAATCTCGAAGGCGGATTCGCGATCGAGATCTTCGTCGTAGACGCCGAGCACAGGGCTCTTGTCCATGACCTGCTGGCGTTCCGCATCGGTTAGCGGACCGACGCGGCCGGACGGCGGGCGGATCAGCGTCCGCTCGACGATCGAAGGAGAGCCCTTCGCCTCCAGCGTGGACACCAGCGCCTCGCCGGTGCCGAGCGTGGTGATGACGGTGGCGCAGTCGAAGGCGGGGTTCGGTCGGAAGGTGTCGGCGGCGGTCTTCACCGCCTTCTGCTCGCGCGGGGAATAGGCGCGCAGCGCATGCTGCACCCGGTTGCCGAGCTGCGCCAGCACCGTTTCCGGCACGTCGAGCGGATTCTGCGTGACGAAATAAACGCCGACGCCCTTCGAGCGAATGAGGCGAACGACCTGCTCGACACGCTCGAGCAGCACCTTCGGCGCGTCGTTGAAGAGGAGATGCGCTTCGTCAAAGAAGAAGACGAGGTTCGGCTTCTCGGGATCGCCAACTTCCGGCAGCTCCTCGAAGAGCTCGGACAGCAGCCACAACAGGAAGGTTGCGTAGAGCCGCGGGTTCATCATCAGCTTGTCGGCGGCGAGCACCGAGATCTGGCCATAGCCGCGATTGTTGGTCCGCATGATATCGCTGATCTTGAGCGCAGGCTCGCCGAAGAAATGTTCAGCGCCCTGCTGTTCCAGCACGAGCAGGCCTCGCTGGATGGAGGCGACAGAGGCCTTCGAGATCAAGCCGAACTGGCTGGAAAGCTCGGTAGCGTTTTCCGCCATGTAGTTTAGCAGCGAGGAAAAGTCCTTGAGATCGAGCAGCGGCAGGCCGCCCTGGTCGGCAATCTTGAAGGCGATGTTGATGACGCCTTCTTGCGGTTCCGAAGCGTCCATCAGCCGCGCGAGCAGCAGCGGTCCCATCTCGGCGATGGTGGTGCGGACGCGGTGACCCTTTTCACCGAAGAGATCCCAGAAGATGACCGGGAACTGGTCGAATTCGTAATCGTCGAAGCCGATCTGCTCGGCGCGTTTGGTGAGGAAATCCTTCGGTTCGCCCTTGGCGGCGATGCCGGAAAGATCACCCTTGATATCGGCGCAGAAGACGGGCACGCCGGCCTTCGAAAAGCCCTCGGCAAGTACCTGCAGCGTCACCGTCTTGCCGGTGCCGGTTGCGCCCGTTACCAGGCCGTGGCGGTTTCCGAATTTCAGGTCGAGATATTCCGGCTTGTTGATGCTGTCATCAGGATTGCGGCTGACGCCAACGAAAATCTTGCCATCCTCGAGCATTTCGAAAATTCTCCCTGCGGCCGTCGGCCCCTATTGCGTCAAAATGCGGAGCAACGTTTTCCGCACGGTCATTGTAATATCGCTTCCCTGTTATAAGCAGGGAGCCCGGTGCGGACAACTGTCTGCATTAAAAGGAAAAGTAGGATAAAGCCTGCTTTCGCGGCAGGCGTCTTGAGTTGCCCCGCAAGTTCGATTAACGTTGACGTTAACGTCAAAAATAGGAGGCTGACAATGGATGAAATCATAGACCAGATCGCGGCGCGCGTGGGTATCCCCTCAGAGGTTGCCGAGAAGGCGCTCGGCATGATGCTCGGCTTCCTGCAGCGCGAAGCGGCAGACGGCCCGGTCGCCAAGATGATCGAAGCCATTCCCGGCGCTTCCGACCTCGTTGCCAAGTACAATGGCGAAGGCGAGGGTGGTGGCGGCGGAATCCTCGGGAGCATCATTGGCGCGCTCGGCGGCGGCGGTATCATGGCGCTCGGCCAGCAGCTGATGTCGGAAGGTCTCGGAATGGGTGAGATCACCACGCTTGCCAAGGAAACCATCGCGATTGCCGAACAGCACGCCGGCAAGGAAGTGGTGGACGAGGTTGTCGGCTCGGTTCCGGGTCTCAGCCAGTTCGTCTAAGCGGCGGGATAAAGCGTTCAGCGGGCGGGCTCGTTCCCGCCCGTTTCCATTGGCGCTACCGCGTTACACCGAGCAAAGTGAGCCAGTTTCGCGACTGGTCATCGGCAGCAGTGCGTCCGGCATCGTCAAGCACATGAGGGCCACAATAGCGCTCGATGTTGCTCCGGTCTGCGTCGTTGATCTGAGGATTGCGCGAAGCCGCGATGACCTGGCGCCAGGCACAGCCCAGGATCGGCTCAACGACAATGCCCTTGTCGCAGCCGGTGCTCAGGCAGAACGACACTTTCCGCTGGCTTTCGATACGGCCGCCGATCGCATCCGCGTAAAGCCCGGTCCAGTCCGCGCGAATCTGCTCGCAGCGCTCGGCGGCGTCGCTCTGATGGCAGCTTATTTTCGGCACATAGCTTTCGGCAGGCGGCCAGTCGGCAACCTCTGCGAGGCTGACGCATCCACAGGCAAGAAGAGCTGCGGCGATCAACTGTAACATCGGGCTCCGTAACCGGCAAAAGAATCACTGCAGCCAGGCTACAGCTTCTTGCACCTGCTAGGGAAGCATTTCTGAGTATGTCATTGCATCAAGATCGGCAAAGGCAAGCGGATCAATGCTTGCTCTTCGTTTCCCTTGACAGCCTGAGGATGACGTCGTCGGCGGCGTCGGCCAGGGCCATCGCGATTTCTGCCGCCTTCCATCCACGCTTCTCACCGTTGCGGATGAGTTCGAAGAGAATCGGCTCGAACTCGGACCGGCAGGTTTCCATACGTTGATCGGAAATCGAACGATTCTTAGACAAATGAGTATCTGCCATGTGAATACCCCAAAACCCTGAGGATAGATTTAGCAAGGCGGTGGAAGAGCGCAAGTAAATATATTAGTCACGCTTTAATAATTTCGACTAAGTTTGGTTTTATTCGCGAAATAATAGAAAAATGCAAGAAGGGCCCGCCGGGGTTGGGCGAGCCCCGCCTTCTTTGTCGCACAGAAAAAGCAACGCGGTCAGCAAGAAAAGCTTCACTGTACAAAGGAAAAGGGTCAACTCATCCATATTTTGTACAGTGCACGATAAAACTGCGGGGATGGAATTACGGTGTGCTGCTATGGTACAATATTTCTTCGCCTTGTGCGCGAACTGTGGGAAAATACTATTGCGTTTGTACTTTAGGTAAACGTGTATTTTCTGCCTTATTTTCGGTCCTGGTTGTGTCTCGATTCGCCCAGTTCATGCCATTCCCGACCATCGCGTCGGATGAGTCCGTCAGCGCAGGATGGGCCACTGCTTCCGGGTGCATAAGCCTCCGGCGTTTCGCTGCTCTTTGCCCAAACATCCAGGAAGGGTTGCACCGCCGCCCATCCTGCTTCAATGCCGTCGGCACGCTGGAATAGCGTCTGGTCGCCGATGAAGAGGTCATAGAGAAGCGACTCGTATCCGGTCATCTTGCCGATGTCGAACTTGTCGGCATAGCGGAAGTCGAGCGAGACCGGGACGGTGTCGACGGAAAGACCGGGCGACTTGATAGAGATCTCGACGCTCAAGCCTTCATCCGGCTGCACCTGGATGACCATCTTGTTCGGCGGCAGCTGTCGGTTGACGTCCGTTTTCCGAAACTGCGCAAACGGCACCTGCTGGAAGGTAATGACGACTTCCGTATCGCGCGCCTTCAGTGCCTTGCCGGTTCGTAGATAGAAGGGCACGCCCGCCCAGCGCCAGGAGTCGACGTAGAGCTTCAGCGCCACAAAGGTTTCGGTGTTGCTGTCGGGCGAGACGTCCTTTGTCTCCCGGAATGCCGTAATGTCGTTTCCGTTGAGTTTGCCGGCCGTGTAGGCGCCACGCACGGCATGGGATGTGGCTTCCTCTGGCGTATAGATGCGCAGGGCGCTCAGCGCCTTGCTCTTTTCGGTGCGGATCGCTTCGGCGCCGAAGCCGTTCGGGGCTTCCATCGCGATCATCGCCAGCAGCTGGAACAGATGATTGGGAATCATGTCGCGCAGCGCGCCGGTCGCGTCGTAGAATTTGCCGCGGGAGCCGACGTCGACAATCTCCGCCGCGGAAATCTGCACGTGGTCGATGTAATTGTTATTCCAGAGGGATTCGATCATCATGTTGGCGAAGCGGGCGGTCAGAATATTCTGTACCGTCTCCTTCCCCAGGAAGTGATCGAGGCGATAGACTTGGTTCTCCGAGACATTGCTGAGGATATGCGCGTTCAACGCGCGGGCCGAGGCGAGATCGGTGCCGAAAGGCTTCTCGATGGCGATCCGCCGGAAGCATCCCTCGGCCTGGCTGGTTAGCCCATGTGCGGCGAGCTTTTCGACGAGTGGTCCAAAAAACTGCGGCGGCACGGCGAAATAGAAGGCGGCATTGCAACTCGTCAGGTGCTTCTTGATCTCGAGGAATATGGCGTCCTGCGTGAAATCGCCTGAAATGTAGGAGATGCGTTGGCGCAGTCGCCGCCATGCATCGTCCGTCTCTGGCAGGATCGGATCGCTCAGGGTGGCAAGGAAGCTGTCCAGCCGCGCCACAAGGGAAGCGTCATCGCCGGGGTCAATGCCGACGCCGAGAATCTTCAGATCGTCGCCGACCAATCCGCTTCGCGTCAGATTGATGATCGCCGGTATCAGCAGACGCCGTGTCAGGTCGCCGGTGGCACCGAAGATGACGAGTGTGGCTGGGGGGATAGGGGCGGCGTCCATGAAGGTTTCCTCGCTGTTTGCGACGACTATAGTGCGCGCGGGTGCGGCGGCAAGCAGCAGCATGCTGCTCGTCCGTTGCAAGGTGATGTCGGTGAAACCTGTCGCGCTCTTCTCGGGTAGCCCTGGCGCCTTGGCCCAAGCGCCTCTTAGCCCTTGACGGCAACCATGAAGATCCGCGGGAACCGCAGCAAGACGCGACCGTCCGACATCTTCGGGTAGGCCTTCTCGATGCGGCCGAGATAGTCTGCCAGGAATGCCTCTCGATGCTCTTCGCCGGCGTGATCGAGATAGGGCCTGAGGCCGGTTCCCTTGACCCATTCGACGATCGCCGCGGCATCCGCCATAGGATGGTTGTAGGCGGTGTGCCAGATGTCGACGCGGGCCGCCTTGCCGATGAGCCGGCTGTAATAGGTGGAGGGCTGTGGCAGCGGCTGGCGGCGAACGCTCCTCGCTTCGAAGGCCGCTTTCCAAGGCCCGGCACGGGCCGCCTCCTCCATCAACAGATGGGTCGGCTCGGTTAGGTTATCAGGCATCTGCATCGCCAGCACGCCGCCCGGCGCAAGTCCGTCCATCAAGCGGTCAAAGATATCGAGATGGTTCGGCAGCCACTGGAAGACGGCGTTTGCAAAGAGCAAGTCTGCCGGTTCACTCGGCTGCCAAGTGGCAAGGTCCGCCTCGACGAAGGGCGTGCCGGGCATGCGCTTGCGGGCTGCTTCCAGCATGTTCAGGTCGCTGTCCAGGCCGGAAACGCCAGTTGCGCCGAACCGCTCGACGATCAGCTCCGTCGAGTTGCCCGGCCCGCAGCCGAGATCCACGGCGCGACGAACGCGCTCAAGTGGCACCTGCGCCAACAGATCGCGTGCAGGGCGCGTGCGTTCATCCTCGAATTTGACATACTGGCTGGCGGACCATGCCATCAAACGCCTCCTTGATCATAGCCTCCTCGATACGCTGGACGCGCACCTTGTCGATCTTGCGGCCCGACGACCAGCAAAAGGCCGAAATACAAGAGAGCGCGCACGGCGACCACCAAAATACAGTCGAGGAACGGCAACGAGCGCATGGGGCCGCGTCCGAAATCGCCCATATCGCCTTTAGATGACGATATTTTTAACGGCAGGAGACCGCCCGAACTGAATGCCCGGGCGGAGATGAAGATCAGGCCGCCAGGATGGTGATGCCGTGGGCGTTGGCTGCGGCCTTCATGCGTTCCATCGTTTCCGCGGAAGGTGTTGCCTTCGGCGGCTCCTGCGAGCCGGCAGCTTCCAGGTAGTCCGCCATGTCGCTGTCGACGATTGCCGAGAAGACAGCGGCTTCAGGGCCGGGATTGGCATAGGAGTGCGCCTGGTTTGCCGCGATGCGGACGATGTCGCCCGCCGTCGCCTCGAACTCGTCGATGCCGTTCTCTGTCGCGCGGCGGACGGTCAGCCGACCCTCGATGATCCTGAAGACCTCGGGGCTCGCGTGGCGATGCAGCAGCGTGCGGCTGCCCGCCGGCACGGTAACGTCGAAAATGTTGAGCCAGGCTCCCTGCAGACGAGCCCGACGCTCGATCCGATCGCCCAGCACGAAGAAGACCTTCGCACTCGCCTGGGCAGGCGCTTTCACAAATGAGTTGGACATCATGTCTCGCTTTTCTTTTTCTTGGCGGCGAGCCCGTTAGACCTTTCCGGAGCCCTTGGCAACCCGCTGCCGCCGATCATCGCTGTCGCGATCTGTCCCGGCGCATATGGGTTTTGCCGCTTGCCGCTTCAAGCGGCGGCACTCTCTTGGCCTCCGCTCTGCGCTGCCAGAATGCGCCGAGCGACTTCCTCCACAGCCTTCGCATTGTCCTTGGCAATGGATGCCGCAATCGCCTTCAGCGCTGCAATATTTGTTGGCGAGGCATCGTCGAGGGCGTCGTTTTCCTTCTGCGTCAGCTGCCGGTCGAGACGGAAGTTATCGAGGCTTTGGACGTTGGCGTCCGTGACGACGGTGGAGTAATCGAGATCGGTGCCGGCGGGATTGAGGAGCGCATTCGCCTGATAGGAAGCCGTGCTCGCCTGTCCCTGCATCAGGATGGAAATCAAGGGCGTATCGTGGGCCGGATGCATCCATCCGATGGCGCCCCAGTCTTTTGCTTTTTGCGGGCTTCGACGTATGCGGCAAGGATAGGGTCGTTGGCAAACACGCCGCCGTCGATCATCGGCACGAAACGATCTTCCGGCTTCTTCACGCCAACACGCTCGATCAGCGCCGGCGGGAAATAGGTCGGCGCGGCAGACGTTGCCCGTGCGGCTTCCCAGAAACGGAAATTGCTGTTCTTCCTGTCCGCGTTGGACATGAAGAGCGCGGCGCGGCGGCGAATGTCGTAAGCAGGGATGAGGACCGTGGATAGTCCCTTGTCGAGCGTGGCAGTTCCGAGCTGCTGCTTGAGCTTCGCCTCCAGCGCGTCTGCGCTGTAGCTGGGGTCGTTTAGCCCGAACGGATTGATGACATCGGCGAGCGGCGGCTTGCTGAAGTTGTCGGCCCCTTCATTCACGTAAAGGCTGAGAAGATCGGCCGGGGTGCAGGCTGCCTCGCCGGAATTTGACGGGTGAGGGCAGGTGAGGCCGGCCGCAATGATGCCGCCGGTCGATGTTCCCGCAATCAGGTCGAAGGCCCTGTGGAGCGGCAGCCCGTCCAAGTCGCTGTGCCAGTTCCACCAGGATCACGGCCGGAATAATGCCACGGATGCCGCCGCCGTCGATCGAAAGAATAAAACGCGTTGCCATTTGCCCCTCCCGTACCGGTTCATCCGGTCGTGGAGGGTATGAATTACAACCGTAATAATACTACAAACTGAAACGCTCTTTTTGGTTGCTGTCGGTTGTGAGCTTGCGGTCAGAACTGCGTAATGACGCTGATCCCTACGCCTTCGGCTTGATCCAGGGTCATCAGGCCCGGTATCGCCTCCTCAAGCGTGACGCGCCGGCCGATCAGCTTCTGCGGCGCGATCTTGCCGGCAGTGAGCATCGATAGCATCGCATCGTAGCGCCAGGCCTGCATGCCGTGGCTGCCATAGATCTCGAGCTCGTGACTGATCACTTGGGCCATCGGAATCTGCGGCGTCGCGTAGTCGTCGAGCATGAGGCCGACCTGTACATGCCGTCCACGCCGCCGCAGATTCTTGATCGAGTTGAAGCAGGTGACGGGATGACCGAGCGCGTCGATGGATACGTGCGCGCCGCCCCTGGTGATCTCGCGCACCGCCTCCGTGACATCGGCCACGCTACGCGCATTGATCGTCGCCACCGCACCGCATTCGCGGGCAAAAGCAAGCTTCTCGTCGGAGAGATCAATGCCGATTGCGTTGGCGCCGAGCGCCGTTGCGATCATGATTGCCGACAGGCCAACGCCGCCGCAGCCATGCACGGCAATCCATTCGCCGGGGCCAGTGCCCGCGTGATCGACGACGGCGCGAAACGACGTCGCAAAGCGGCAACCGAGGCTTGCCGCCGTCGCGTCATCGATGCTGTCAGGCAGATGCACGAGGTTGGTATCGGCATAGTCGATCGCCACATACTCCGCGAACGAGCCCCAATGCGTGAAGCCCGGCTGGAATTGGTTCGGGCAGACCTGCTGGTTGCCGGAATGGCATTCGCTGCAGTGGCCGCAGCCGGAGACGAAGGGCACGGTCACGCGGTCTCCGATCTTGAAGCGCATGACGCCTTTTCCCGTCGCAACCACCTTGCCAGCCAGCTCATGGCCCGGCACATGCGGCAACTTGATATCCGGATCATGACCCATCCAGCCATGCCAGTCGCTGCGGCAAAGCCCGGTCGCGCCGACGGCGATGACCACGCCATCCTCGCTGGGCGTCGGATCGGGCAGGGTACGGATTTCGGGAGCCTTCTCGAAGGCGTCGTAGAACATGGCTTTCATCGATTTTACTCCCTGTCAGTCGCAACGATTCCAGCGCATCATGCCACGGCGCCGATGTCGCATCCAATCGCGCCATCCATGATTTTCAGTGATACACCCATCGATAGCGCGCAAGGGATCGCGAACGAATATTACTCCCTGCGAAACCTCTTCGCCATTTTCTTGCGTAGGGCTCAGAGGCGTGGATTTCCGCTTGACCGGCTCTTTGCACGGGGATTTTGCTCTGCGGTCTTTTCAAGGAGAATGCCATGGCCGTCGATACATCGCCCCGTTCAACCACCTGGACCTATGTCGAGGGAGAGTGGCTTACCGGCAATCCGCCGCTGATCGGGCCGACCTCGCATGCCATGTGGCTGGCCTCGACGGTCTTCGATGGCGCACGCTGGTTCGATGGCATCGCGCCGGATCTCGACCTGCATTGCCAGCGCGTCAACCGTTCGGCGATCAACATGGGCCTGAAGCCGGTCAAGACCGCCGAGGAAATCGAGGCGCTGGCCTGGGAAGGGATCAAGAAGTTCGACGGCAAGACGCCGATCTACATCAAGCCGATGTATTGGGGCGAGCATGGCTCGGCCGGCAGCGTCGTCACGGTCGATGGCGAGTCCACTCGTTTCGCGCTTTGCCTGTTCGAAGCCCCGCTCGGCAACAATGCGCCGAATTCGCTCACGGTTTCGCCCTATCGCCGCCCGTCGCCGGAAACGGCGATGACGGACGCCAAGGCGGGTTCGCTCTATCCGAA
>Ga0102590_1004615_pt1 | contig 11465 bp, 10 predicted proteins | sample AraplaMF_Col_mMF_FD_76859 | JGI IMG/M metagenome (GOLD analysis project Ga0102590, IMG submission 76859) | Arabidopsis root microbial communities from the University of North Carolina, USA - plate scrape MF_Col_mMF | ecosystem: Host-associated > Plants > Roots > Endosphere | place: USA...
TGAACATCTCGTTGATCTTGCCGACCATCGGGCGCTTCTGCGCGAGGTCGAGCGAGAAGGTGCCGCGCGAGATCACGCCTTCGAGCTTGTCGCCGACGGCGTCATAGAGCGCCTTCTCGGAGAAGCCCGCGTCCTGGGCCACGATCGCGTTCGGCTTGTAGCCGAGTTCGGCCATGGTCTTGACCAGCAGGATACCGTCGGTGGTGTAGCTCGAGGGCATCAGCACGTCGGCGTTGGCGGTCTTGAGCTGCTGCACCTCGGCCGAGAGCGAGGGCGAGTTGGCGCGATACTTGATGTCGGTGACGATCTTGTAGCCGCGCTCGCCGGCGATCTTGGCCTGGGCGTTGCCGGAGTCGGTGCCGAAGATGGTGTCCTCGTGGAACAGCGACAGCGTCTCGATCTTGGTGCCCTTCTTCTTCATGGCGTCGAAGAAGTCGAACATCGCGGCCGAGTACATCTCGTCGTGCGGTGCGGCGCGGAAGTAATATTTGAGGCCGCGGCGATGCAGGCTCGGCGAGGAGTTGTCGGCGGAGACGAACGGGATCTGGTAACGTTCGCAGATCTGGCTGACGGTGACCGCGACGGCGCTCTGATAGGTGCCGATGATCGCGGACACCTTCTCCTGCGTGATCAGGCGCTCGGCTTCGGCACGGCCCTTCTGCGGATCGGCCTGGTGATCGGCGAACACGAGGCGGACCTTGGCGCCGCCGAGCCCCGGCAGGCCCTCGCCCTTGGCCAGCGGCAGATCGAAATCGGTGTCCTTGTTGATGACTTCGAGCGCGGTCTCATAGGCCTTCTGCGCGTCGACGCCCTGCTGCGCGCTGCCGCCGGAGAACGGATAGATCACGCCGATGACGACTTCCGAGGTCTGGGCGCGTGCAGCGAGCGGCACCAACGCTGCAGTGGCGGTGGCACCCAGCAACACGTCGCGGCGAGAGATCGTCATGGCAAAGTCCTCTGTTACGGAATTCCGGCTGATCGAATGAAGCGATTGATGGATGCGGTAAAGCCCGAAGAAGCAGCAAACGCTGCCCACTAAATCACGGCCATGGTCCTGTTCTTCAGATCCGTCACCAGCATCAGGCCGGGCGAATGCGTGATCGCGAACGGGAGCTTTGCGGCGTTGATGACCGATTGCGGCGTCACGCCACAGGCCCAGAACACCGGGATCTCGTCATCGGCAATGGATACCGGATCGCCGTAGTCGGGCTTGGCGATGTCCTTGATGCCGATCAGATGCGGGTGGCCGAGATGCACGGGCGCGCCGTGCACGGCGGGATAGCGCGAGGTGATCTGCACCGCGCGAATCGCATCGGCCGGCTTGAACGGGCGCATCGACACCACCATGGGGCCGGCGAACGGACCGGCCTCGCCGCAGGCGATGTTGGTCCGGTACATCGGCACCCGCACGTCCTGCTCGATGTGGCGGATCGGCATGCCCTCGTCGAGCAGCGCCTCTTCGAAGGAGAAAGAGCAGCCGAGCACGAAGGTCACGAGGTCATCGCGCCAATATTTCGTCACGTCGGTCGGCTCGTCGACGACTTCGCCGTCGCGCCAGACGCGGTAGCGCGGCACGTCGGTGCGGATGTCGAGATCGGCGCCAAGCGCAGGGATGTGCGGGCTGCCGACGTCGGACATGCCGATGATCGGGCACGGTTTCGGATTGAGCTGGCAGAAGCGATGAAAGGCGCCGGCGTATTCCGCCGGCAGGATCGCCAGATTGCCCTGGACGAAGCCGGGCGCGACCCCGGCCGTGGAGCCCACCTTGCCGGCGCGGTAATCCAGCCGGGCCTGGCGGCTCGGAAGCGTGTCGGACGTTTCAGTTTGCTGCGCTGCCACCAAAACAGTCATCTGATTGACCTGCCTATAAACTCGACAAAGACAGCCAACACCAAGCGTGCTATAAAGTCTAATCTTCCTTTCTAATCGATATCGATAAATTTGTTTTATCGATCGGGAAAATCCTTCCAATGCTGGACTTCAGGTCGATCGAAACCTTCCTCTGGGTTGTGAAGCTCGGCAGCTTCCGCGGCGCCGCAGCACGGCTCAATACAACCCAGCCGGCGATCTCCCAGCGCATCGCCCAGCTCGAGCGCGAGATGGGCGTGAAGCTCCTCAACCGGGATCATCGCGTCGCTTCGCCGACACCGAGCGGACGGCAGATGATGGTCTATGCGGAGAAGCTGATCGGCCTGCGCGCGCAGATGATGGCGGAGATCGGCGACCGCTCCGCCATGCGCGGCGTGATGCGGCTCGGCGTCGCCGAGACCATCGTGCACACCTGGCTGCCGCGCCTCGTGAAGAGCGTGAACGAGGCCTATCCGAACCTGTCGCTGGAGATCGAGGTCGACATCACGCCGAACCTTACCGCGCGGCTGCTCGCGCAGGAGATCGAGCTTGCGTTCGTGGTGGGACCGCTGTCCGCCTCCGGCGTGCACAACCGCGTGCTCGCCGACTATCCGATCGGCTTCCTTGCAAGTCCCTCGCTCGGCCTCGGCAAGGGGCCGGTGACACCGGCCGAGCTCGCGCGGTTTCCGATCATCACCTTCCCGCGCAAGACCAAGCCCTACGAGGTCGTGCGCGAGGTGTTCGACCGGCCCGAGTTGCCGCCGATCCGCCTGCACGCCTCGGCCTCGCTGGCCACCGTCATCCACATGGCGGTCGAAGGCCTCGGCATCGCCGTGATCCCCGATGCCATCGTCGAGAACGAGCTCGCCGACGGGCGGCTGCAACTGCTTGATACCGACCTCGCCATCACGCCGCTGACGTTCACGGCGAGCTGGCTCGCCTCCCCCGACGTCGTCGCCGTCGAGCGCGTCGCCGAGCTTGCACGGCAGATTGCGCAGAGCAGCCTCGCGGTTGACGCGCCCGCGCTGGCGGGTCATTGAAAAAGGCGCCGGATAATCGAGAGACCAAACGCATGAGCCGAGCCGCCTCCAACCTGCAAATCGATTCCGCCCGCCTCTGGGGCTCCATCCACGAGACCGCGCAATTCGGCGCGACGGCCAAGGGCGGCGTGCGGCGGCTGACGCTGAGCAACGAAGACAAGCAGGTGCGCGACTGGTTCCGCAAGGCGTGCGAGGACGCCGGCCTCGAGGTGCACACGGATGCGCTCGGCTCGCAGTTCGGCCTGCGCAAGGGCCGCGACATGTCGAAGCTGCCCGTCGGCATCGGCTCGCATCTCGACACCCAGCCGACCGGCGGCAAGTATGACGGCATCCTGGGAACGCTCGGCGCGCTGGAAGTGATCCGCACGCTGAACGACGCCGGGATCGAGACCGAGGCGCCGATCTGCGTCGTCAACTGGACCAACGAGGAAGGCTCGCGCTTCGCACCGGCGATGATGGCCTCCGCCGCCTATGTCGGTGATTTCACCACCGACGACATTTTGTCGCGCAAGGATATCGACGGCACGACCGTCGGTCAGGCACTCGACAGCATCGGCTATCGCGGCGACAAGCCGGTCGGCTTCCAGAAGCTCGGCTGCTTCGTCGAGCTGCATATCGAGCAGGGCCCGATCCTGGAGGCCGAGGGCAAGACCATCGGCGTGGTCGATTCCGGCCAGGGCGTGCTCTGGTACGACGGCAAGATCTCCGGCTTCGAAAGTCATGCAGGCTCGACGCCGATGCCGCTTCGGCGCGATGCGCTGGCGACATTGTCCGAGATCGTTCTGGCGATGGAAGCCATCGCAAAGAAGCTCGGCCCGAACGCGGTCGGCACCATCGGCGAGGCCGTGATCGCAAATCCCTCGCGCAACGTCATCCCCGGCGAGATCGCTTTCACCATGGATTGCCGCAGCGCCGACGGCGCGATCATGGACGCGCTCGACCGCGATCTGCGCGCCGCGATTGCCGAGATCGCCGCACGCCGCAAGGTCGACGTGAAGATCGATCTCGTCTGGCGCAAGCCGCCGACGCATTTCGATCCCAAGCTGATCGCAGCGGTCGAGAACGCCACGAAGACGCTCGGCTATTCCTCGCGTCGCATCACCTCCGGCGCCGGCCACGATGCCTGCAACCTCAACACCGTGATCCCGGCGGCGATGGTGTTCGTGCCCTGCAAGGACGGCATCAGCCACAACGAGCTGGAAGACGCGACGCAGCCCGACTGCGCCGCGGGCACCAACGTCCTCATGCATACCGTGCTGGCCATCGCCGGCGTCGCGTCCTGACCGGAGAGAGCCATGCGCGGAGTTTTCGTCGACGCCAACGAAGCCCTCGCCGTGATCATGGAACGGCTGGAGAAGCCAGGCGATCCCAAGGTGCGGATCCACCGGGATCCCGATATCAAGCCCGAGCAATATCCTGAAATCCTCGATGGCGCCGAGATCGCGATCGTCGATCACACCGCGCTGCCGACCGAGGTTGCGAAGAAGTGCACCGGCCTGAAGCACGTCGTGTTTCTCGGCACCGGCGCGCGCAGCTACATGAACCCGGAGGAGCTCGCCGAGCTCGGCATCTCCGTGCATCTGATCAAGGGCTACGGCGATACGGCCGTCGCGGAATCCGCGATCGCGCTGATGTGGGCCTCGGCCCGCGTCATCGCGATGATGGACCGCGAGATGCGCGCCGGCAGCTGGCTGCGCGAGGACGGCATGCAGCTCACCGGCAAGACGCTCGGCCTGATCGGCTTCGGCGGCATCGCCGCCGAGGTCGCGCGCATCGCGTCGGGCTCGGGCATGAAGGTGATCGCCTGGAACCGCTCGCCGAAGAGCCATCCCGGTGTCGAGTTCACCGATCTCGACACGGTGCTGGCCAAGAGCGACGTGGTGTCGCTGCACCTGCTGCTCAACGACGAGACGCGCGGCATGATCACGCGCGAGAAGATCTTTGCGATGAAGCCCGGCGTCGTCCTCGTCAACACCGCCCGCGCCGCGATCGTCGACGAAGCCGCCATGATCGACGCGCTGAAGTCGGGCCATATTCGCCACGCCGGCCTCGATGTCTTCAATATCGAGCCGCTGCCGGCGGATCATCCGCTGACGAAGATTCCGAACGTGACGCTGTCGGCGCATTCGGCATTCCGGACGCCTGAAGCCAGCGAGAACCTGATTGAAGCGGCATGGATCCATTGCCGCCGGATCGTGAAAGGATAAGAGCAACAACAATGGCCGACTATCGCACCTTCAAGGCAGAGCCGCTCACCAACGCCATCCGCGCCATCGTCAAGGCCGGCGGCTCCTCGGACCGCGAAGCCGAGCTCGTCTCCACCAATCTCGTCGAGGCCAATCTCAAGGGCCATGACTCGCACGGCGTCGGCATGATCCCGCGCTACGCCCAGAGCGTCGTCAACGGCGGCCTCGCCGTGAACGCGCACGTCAAGACCGTGCTCGACACCGGTCCGCTTCTCACCCTCGACGGCGTCACCGGCTACGGCCAGGTGATCGGCCATGAAGCGATGGAGCTGGCGGCCGAGCGCGCCAAGAAAAACGGCGTGTGCCTCGTCGGCCTCTCCAACTCGCACCATATCGGCCGTATCGGTCACTGGGCCGAGCAGTGCATCGACCACGGGCTGGTCTCGATCCACTTCGTCAACGTGATCTCGCGCCCGATCGTGGCGCCCTGGGGCGGCAGCGATGCGCGCCACGGCACCAACCCGTTCTGCGTCGGCATTCCGCGCCGGGGCAAGGATCCGATCGTGCTCGACTTCGCCACCAGCAGGATCGCGCAAGGCAAGACCCGCGTCGCCCACAACAAGGGCGTCGAGCTCGAGCCCGGCACCATCATCGATAACGAGGGCAAGCCGACAACCAATCCGCGCTACACCGTGATCCCGCCGCATGGCGCCATCCTGCCGTTCGGCGAGCACAAGGGTTCGGGGCTGGCGCTGGTGTGTGAAATCCTCGGCGGCGCGCTCTCCGGCGGGCAGGTGGTCAAGGGTCCGTCCGACGGCAAGTACAACGTCCTCAACGGCATGCTCTCGATCGTCATCGACCCGAACAAGCTCGGCACCGGCGAGAACCTTGCGAGCGAAGTCGAGAGTTTTGTGGCCTGGCATACCGGTTCGCCTCCCGGTCCGGGCGTGGAGAAGGTCAAGATCGCGGGCGAACCCGAGCGCGAGACCAAGAAGAAGCGCCTCGCCGAAGGCATTCCCGTCGATCCGACCACCTGGCAGGAGATTCTCGAGGCCGGAAAGAAGTTCGGGCTGGAGCACGCGGCGATCGAGAAGATCGCAGGCTGACCGGGAGCGACGCGCCGCTCGCCGCGTCGATCAATGGACTTGCGCGCATGGGCAAGGTGGACGGCGGCGCACAGCCGCCCGGTCCTCGGCGCGGATTTGAACCGGCCCGCGTCGTCTCGCGACAACGCGGATATCCCGGTCCACATCCGCCCCCGAGGTTCACATGTTCTCCCGTCTTGCAAAGCTCATGTCCGGCTCTAGCGAGCCGTCACAAGCGGCCGACCTCTACCGGCACCGCCTCGCCATCTACGAGAGCGAGCTTGGCGAGCCCGAGCACAGTTTCACGGACAGCGCGGAGCGCCGCATCGACATTCACGCCTTTGGCCGCGATTTCGTACCGGTGTGCGAGGAAGGATCCGACGAAGGCTACGTGCTTCTGACCAACGGCATGAGCGAGCAGCGGATGCCGGGCGTGCATGGAGACGCCAAGCCGCGTGCCGAGTTGATGTGGTATGTTCGCGAGCCGACAGAGGAAGTCCGCGCCAATCTGCGCTGGCTAGCCAATCTGCCGTTCATCGATACGACCTGGTTCGGCTTCGGCCATCGCGTCGCGCTGCCGTGGCCGCCGGTTGCAGGAACGGACTTCCAGACCTTCCTGTTTCTGACGCCAATCATCGGCCCCGACAAGGAGATCGCCGAAGCGCTGGAGATCGCAGGCGATCCCGTGGAGATTTTGACAGTGAACCTGATCTCTCATCAGGAGCTGGCGCTGATCAAGTCCAGGGGGCTCGATCCGTTTCTCGATCTGCTTGATGACAATGATTATCCGCCGATCTTCGATCCGGCGCGAAAGTCGTATGTTTGAGGCGTAGGGTGGGTTAGCTGAGCGGATGCGCAAAGCGCATCTGTTCGGCGTAACCCACCTCTTCTGTCTCCACGATACGAACAGTGGTGGGTTACGCCCAGCGGAACACGCTTCGCGTGGCCGCAGGGCTAACCCACCCTACGCAATCCGCCTCAATCCACCATATCCGCGACCGCCTTGCCGCACGCCGTGGTGTCGGCGTTGCCTCCGAGATCCTTGGTGCGCAGCGTGCGCTCGGCGAGCGTCCGCTCGATCGCATCGACGATCGACTTGCCGGCTTCCTTCTCGCCGAGATGCTCGAACATCATCGCGCCGGACCAGATCATGCCGATCGGGTTGGCGATGCCCTGCCCTGCGATGTCAGGCGCCGAGCCGTGCACCGGCTCGAACACCGACGGGAAATTGCCCTCGGGATTGATGTTGCCCGACGGCGCGATGCCAATGGTGCCGGTGCAGGCCGGGCCGAGGTCGGAGAGGATGTCGCCGAACAGGTTCGAGCCGACCACGACGTCGAACCAGTCCGGATGCAGCACGAAGTTCGCCGTCAGGATGTCGATGTGGTACTTGTCCCACTTCACGCCCGGAAACTTCTTGGCCATCGCCTCCACGCGCTCATCCCAATAGGGCATGGTGATGGAGATGCCGTTCGACTTGGTCGCCGAGGTCAGGTGCTTCTTGGGCCGCGACTGCGCGAGCTCGAAGGCGAACTTCAGGATGCGGTCGACGCCGGTGCGGGTCATCACCGTCTGCTGGGTGACGAACTCACGGTCGGTGTCCGGGAACATGCGGCCGCCGACGGAGGAATATTCACCTTCGGTGTTCTCGCGCACCACCCAGAAATCGATGTCGCCGGGCTTGCGGTTCGCCAGCGGCGACGGCACGCCGGGCATCAGCCGCACCGGACGCAAATTCACATACTGGTCGAACTCGCGGCGAAACTTGATCAGCGAGCCCCACAGCGAGACGTGATCCGGAATCTTGGCCGGCCAGCCGACCGCGCCGAAATAGATCGCGTCGTGCTTGCCGATCTTCTCCTTCCAGTCGTCGGGCATCATCTGCCCGTGCTTCTCGTAATAGTCCCAGGACGAGAAGTCGAAATGGTCGAAATGCACGGAGACGCCATGCTTCTTCGCCGCCGCCTCCAGAACGCGCAGGCCCTCCGGCATGACTTCCTTGCCGATGCCGTCGCCGGGGATGACCGCGATCCGGTATTGTTTCTTGCTCATCGAGAACGTCCTTGGTTGGTCCGGCAGCCGCCGCGTTTTGATCGCACTGCAATGGACCAAAGTCGCGGGCAGCGCAACGCTGCACTGCAATGTTGACCATGGCGCGGCCGACCGCCTACTGGTTTGATCCTGTTCCTCTCCTGCGAGTACTCCCCATGGATCTGCATCTGCGTGGCAAGCGTGTCCTGATCACCGGCGCGTCCAAGGGCATTGGCGCAGCCGCCGCCGAGGCGTTCGCCGAGGAAGGCGCGCACCTTCTGCTGGCCGCCCGCAGCGGCGATCAGCTCAAGGCGCTGGCCGACCGGCTGCGTTCCGCGCACCAGATCGACGCCGCGACCAGCGTGGTCGATCTGCGCAACGCCGCGGATCTGGCGCGCCTTGCCAAGGAAGCCGCCGATATCGACGTGCTCGTCAACAATGCCGGCGACATCCCCGGCGGCTCGATCGACAAGATCGACGAGGCGACCTGGCGGCACGCCTGGGAATTGAAGGTGTTCGGCTATATCAACCTGACGCGGCAGATCTACGCGCAGATGAAGGCCAAAGGCGGCGGCGTGATCGTCAACGACATCGGCGCGGCCGGCGAGAAGTTCGACGCCAACTATGTCTGCGGCAGCGCCGGCAATGCCGCGCTGATGGCCTTTACCCGCGCGCTCGGCGGCAAGAGCCTCGCCGACAACATCCGCGTGGTCGGCATCAACCCCGGTCCGGTCGGCACCGACCGCCACGTCACCCTCCTCAAGACCCGGGCAAAACACCAGTTCGGCGACGAGAGCCGCTACAAGGAATTCCAGAAGAGCCTGCCGCTCGGCCGCCCCGCTCATGCGCGCGAGATCGGCGATCTCATGGCGTTCCTCGCCTCGGATCGCGCCGGCTATACGTCTGGCGTGATCTATACGGTGGACGGCGGCATCAGCGCGGGTTGGGGTTAGTTTCTCGTCATTGCGAGCGGAGCGAAGCAATCCAGGAATGCATCCGCTGTGACGGACTGGATTGCTTCGCTCCGCTCGCAATGACGAAACGATAAGCACAGGAGTAAAATACTTGTCTCAGGACCTGATCCGCGAAACCGCCTGCACCGTCGTCGACAAGCTGCGCTCCGGCGACGTTTCGCCGCTGGAGCTGCTGGACGTGGTGGAGAAGCGCGTCAAGGAGGTCGACGGCAAGGTCAACGCGCTGCCGACGCTGTGCTTTGACCGGGCGCGGGATAGCGCGAAGGCGCTGATGCAGAAGCCGGCCGGCGCGCGCGGGCTGCTCGCTGGCCTGCCGCTGCCGATCAAGGACCTGACCGACGTCGCGGGCGTCCTGAACACGCAGGGCTCTCCTATCTTCAAGGATAACATCCCCGCGAAGTCCGACCTCATGGTCGAGAACCTCGAGGCCAACGGCGCGGTGGTCTACGCCAAGTCGAACACGCCGGAGTTCGGCGCGGGTGCCAACACCTTCAACGAGGTATTCGGCGCGACGCTCAATCCCTGGGATACGACGAAATCGGCGGCGGGCTCGTCCGGCGGCGCGGCCGTGGCGCTCGCGACCGGCATGGCCTGGCTGGCGCAGGGCTCCGACATGGGCGGCTCCTTGCGCAGCCCGGCGGCATTCTGCGGCGTCGTCGGCATGCGGCCGAGCATCGGCCGCGTCGCACATACGCCAAAATTCGGCATCGATCGCAATCTCGGCGTGGTCGGCCCGATGGCGCGCAACGTCGAGGATCTCGCGCTGCTGCTGGATGCCATGAGCGGCGACTATGCGGACGATCCGCTGTCGCTGCCCGCCCCGACGACCTCGTTCCTGTCGGCGGCACAGGCGGGCAAGAAGCCGAAGCGCATCGCCTATTCGCCCGATCTCGGCATCACGCCGGTCGATCCCGAGGTGAAGGCGATCACGCGCAAGGCCGCGGAACGTTTCGCGGAGGCCGGTGCCATCGTGGAGGAGGCTCATCCCGACTGGCGCGAGGCGCATGAATGCTTCCACGTTCTGCGCGCCTTCGATTTCGCGATCACCAAGGCCAACCTGCTGCGCACCAAGCGCGACCTGCTCAAGCCCGAGGTGATCTGGAATATCGAGGAAGGCCTCAAGCTCACGGTCGAGCAGCTTGCGCGCGCCGAAGCGCAGCGCGTCGGCATGACCGCCCGCGCAGTCGAATTCTTCAAGACCTACGACCTGCTGCTGACGCCGACCACGATCGTGCCGCCCTTCCCGATCGAGAACCGCTATGTCGCCGAATGCGCGGGCAAGCGGTTCGAGAACTACGTCGAATGGCTCGGCATCGTCTATGCCATCACGCTCGCGTGCTGCCCATCGCTGTCGCTGCCGTGCGGCTTCACGGCGTCCGGCCTGCCGGTCGGCGTGCAGGTGGTTGGCGCCCCGCGCGCTGACGCGCAGGTGCTCGCGGGCGCGAAGGTGCTGGAGGACATATTGGGCCTCCGCGGCACGACCCCGATCGATCCGAAGGTGAAGGCGTAGAGCGCAGCCGCACTGGCGGGGCATCACGCCTTCGCCGGTGCCGGCATTCTGCCGTCAATCACCTTTACATGATCGCCCGAGTCTCGGCGCCCTGAATCAGACCTAGTCATTCACCTTCGGGCCGCCGTGGTACTGATGCGCATCGGAGCCCGCGTCCTCCGTCATGGCCGCGTAGCCCATGGAGCCCGGATGGACCTGCGACATCCCGGCGGCGGTTTCCGAAGCGACATATGGATGGTGCACCACCTCGCGGGCTGAGGCGGCGGAGCAAAGCGCGACCACAACGGCCGACGCGGCGAGAACAGACTTCATCATGATTCGACGTGCCTCTTGTTGAGTGCCACCAGCAAAGAACAGGTGGATCCCGCGACGTAGGATTCCCAGTCGGAATCCCGTGTCGCGTTATAGGCACGGCATAAAGAGTTCGTGCTCCCCGGATTACCGCGAGGCGGTACTTGCCTCGAGACTGCGGCTGTAGCGCGACATCGCGAAGCAGAAGACGAAATAGATCGCGGCCACGAAGATGTAGACCTCGACCGAAAACTGCTGCCACGCCGGATCGATGATCGCGGTCTTGGCCGTCGTCAGCAGGTCGAAGATGCCGATGATCAGGACGAGGCTGGTGTCCTTGAAGAAGGCGATGAAGGTGTTGACCAACGGCGGGATGACGTGGCGGATCGCCTGCGGCAGGACGATCAGCCGGTGCTTGCGCCAGTAGGACAGGCCCAGCGCGTCGGCCGCCTCGTATTGCCCGCGCGGCACGGCCTGGAGACCGCCGCGGATGACCTCGG
>Ga0102590_1004616_pt1 | contig 11464 bp, 9 predicted proteins | sample AraplaMF_Col_mMF_FD_76859 | JGI IMG/M metagenome (GOLD analysis project Ga0102590, IMG submission 76859) | Arabidopsis root microbial communities from the University of North Carolina, USA - plate scrape MF_Col_mMF | ecosystem: Host-associated > Plants > Roots > Endosphere | place: USA...
GAGCTGATCGGCAAGAACAATGCAGAATTGATGTTCTACACCAGCCGCCGCGTCACCGGCGAAGAGGCATATAAATGGGGCCTCGCCAACGAGCTGGTGCCGCAGGACCAGGTGAAGGCAGCCGCGATGAAGCTCGCCGGCGAGATCGCCGAATGCTCGCCGCTCGGCCTCGTCTCAACTCGCGCCACGATGCGCGCAGGCCTGGCCGACCGCGTGATGGCCGCGACCAATCACGAGCTCGCCGAGCAGACGAGGCTGCGGGCGACGGAGGATTTCAAGGAAGGCGTGAAAGCTACCGAAGAGCGGCGCGCGGCGAATTTCAAGGGAAGGTGACGCCGTATCACGTCAGCGTCGCCGCATCCTCCCCTGTCGTCCCTGCGAAAGCAGGGACCCATAACCACAGGAGGAGGTTGTCGCGAGCTACGCTTGTCCGGGACGACGGCGGAGTGTGAGGCAATCGCTCAGGCTCCAAGCCGGAACGTCACCCCGCCAAGCAGGAACTCGTTCCCCGCCACCGCGAGCCCCCTGGCCTTCGCGGCATGCAGCACGCTCGCAGCGTCGGTTACCCGAAACTCCAGCGCACTCATGATCTCGCTGGCCCCCTTCACGAAGCGGAAGGTCGCATTGGGCAGCTTCAGTTCGGCACCGCTACTTGGCGCAACACCGATGATCTTGCCCCAATGCTCCGCCAGCCCCTGCGGATCCGGGCTCTGCATCTCCACCGCGGTCAGCGCCCGCGTCACATCCTTGCGGATGAACTTCTGCCAGTCGGGACCGGCCGGCGGATAAGCACCAAGAATGTCGTCGCTGCCGTCGGTGTGGTTGAACTCGATGAAGGCGGCGCGGCAGTCGCGGGGGTGGAGCTGCACGCCGTGATAGGGCGCGTGGTCGATCACGTTGGCGGTGCGCACGCCCATCGCATTGGCGTCGCGGCCGCGCTCGTCCGGATCGTTGCAGCAGAAGATCGCCATATAGCCGCCGCGGCCGCCGGTCTTCTCGATGAAGCGGCCGGCCGTAGTACCGTCCTTGAACGGGGCCACCACCTCCAGCAGGATCGTGTCGACCGGGAACAACACGTTCTCCAGGCCGTATTTCGCGACATTGCCGTCGCGGTAGCAGACCGCGAGGCCCATGATTTCGGCGATGTCCGAGATCACGGGCGCGAGCTGCGGCGCGACCAGGCAGATCTGCCGCAGCCGCACATAGGGCGCCATCGTCATGCGCCCTTGAAGGCCGGCTTGCGCTTCTCGACGAAGGCCTTGGCGGCCTCCTTGTGGTCCTCGGTGTCGCTGCAGCGGGTATGGTGGATCGCTTCGCCGTCGAAGCAATCCTCCAGCGGCAGATGCTCGGCATTGTTGATGTTGCGCTTGATGAAGCCGAGCGCAATCGATGGCCCTTGCGCCAGCGACAGCGCGAGCTCGTGCGCGGCCGCATCGATCTCGGCGTCGGGCACGACCCTGGTCACCATGCCGATCGCGTGCGCTTCTTTCGCCGTGAGGACCGGTGACGTCAGATAGAGCTCGCGTGCCCGCGCGCTGCCGAGCAGCTGGGTGAGGAAATAGGTGCCGCCGTAATCGCCGGAGAATCCGACCTTGGCGAAAGCGGTGGTGATCTTGCAGGATTCGGACGCAATGCGCAGGTCGCACGACAGCGCCATCGACAGGCCGGCACCGGCCGCCGCGCCGTCAAGCTGCGCCACCACGGGCTTCGGCATCTGATGCAGGATTCGCGAGACCTCCATGCCGCGGCGCAGGTTCGCCATCTTCACCTCGAACGGCAGTGGCGCACGGCCCGCCGCCATCGACTTGACGTCGCCGCCGACGCAGAACGAGCCGCCCGCGCCCTTGAACAGCACCGCGCGCACCTCGGGATCATCGGCCGCGCGCCGCGCCGCTTCGACCAATCCTGCGACCATCTCGGGGTTGAGCGCGTTCTTCCGCTCGGGACGGTTCATGGTGATGGTGAGCAGCCCGCCTTCGAGCTTTTGCAGGACCATGTCGTTCATGCGAGGTCTCCTTGTTGTTGTTCTATATCTCCGTCGTTCCGGGGCGATGCAATGCATCGAACCCGGAACCTCGAGATCCCGGGTTCGCGCTCACGCGCGCCCCGGGATGACGCTTCGCGTCACTTCTTCACCAGCGGACAGCGCGACTGCTCCAGCGGCTGGAATGCCTCGCTGCCGGGCACGGTGGCGAGCAGCTTGTAATCGTCCCAGCGGCCCTTGGATTCCGACGGCTTCTTGACCTCGAACAGGTACATGTCGTGGATCATGCGGCCGTCCTCGCGGATCTTGCCGTTCTTGGCGAAGAAGTCGTTGATCGGCGTCTCCTTCATCACCTTGATGACCGTAGCTGCATCGGTCGTGCCTGCCGCCTTCACCGCCTTCAGATAATGCGTGACCGAGGAATAGACGCCGGCCTGTGCCGAGGTCGGCACCCGCTTGGTGCGCTCCATGAAGCGCTTGGAGAAAGCGCGGGTGTCGTCATTGAGATCCCAGTAGAATGCTTCGGCGAGCAGCAGTCCCTGCGCGGTCTCGAGCCCGATCGAGTCGATGTCGGAGACGAAGGCGAGCAGCGGCGAGACCTTCTGGCCGCCCTTGGTGATGCCGAACTCGGCCGCCTGCTTGATCGCGTTGACTGTGTCGCCGCCAGCGTTGGCAAGGCCAATCACCTTGGCCTTGGAGGCCTGCGCCTGCAGCAGGAACGACGAGAAATCCGAGGTGTTGAGCGGATGACGCACCGCGCCGAGCACCTTGCCGCCGGTCTTGGTGACGACGGCGCTGGTGTCCTTCTCCAGGTCCTGGCCGAAGGCGTAGTCGGCGGTGAGGAAGAACCAGGTGTCGAGGCCGGTTTTCACGGCTGCAAGGCCGGTCACGTTGGCCTGTCCGTAGGTGTCGAACACGTAGTGGATGGTGTAGGGACCGCAGGCCTCGTTGGTGAGACGGATCGAGCCCGGACCGTTGAACATGATGATCTTGTTGCGCGCCTTCGCGATCTCGCCGGCGGCAAGCGCAGTCGCTGAGGCAGCGACGTCGTAGATCATCTCGACGCCCTGATTGTCGAGCATGTCGCGCGCGATGTTGGCGGAGAGATCGGCCTTGTTCTGATGGTCCGCGGCCAGCACCTGGATCTTGCGTCCGAGTACCTCGCCGCCGAAATCCTCGACCGCCATCTTGGCTGCCGTCTCGCTGCCGGGGCCGGTGATATCTGCGTAAAGGCTCGACATGTCGAGAATGCCGCCGATCTTGAGCGGCGGCTTGTCCTGGGCCTGCGCGGCGGCGCTCGCGCTCAGAGCGAGCGACGCGGCAAAAATGCCCGACAAAATATTCTTCATCGTAAAGAGACCTCCCTTATCGCGCCGCACTCTTTGGGCGCTTGAATACGGCTGTTGCCGCAATCATGCCGCATGCGCAAGAGCGCAGCAAGCGCAGGTGCGAAGAGGCCGCATATTCGGCGCGCGATTTCCGCAAAGCGGAATGGTGAGGTGCGGATAAATGTTTCCACGTCGTTGCAAGCGCAGCGAGACAATCCAGACTGTCACCGCGGTCGGATTCTGGATTGCTTCGCTCTTCGCAATGATGGGATGTGAGGAAGCCTCTTCGCGCCTCGCCACGCTTGAGTTAAGACTGCCGCGCAACGCAACCTCTCCGGGCGCCGTGACGCGACTGCTTCATCTCATCGTCGCATTTCTTTTCGTCGCAGGTCGCACGGCGTTCGCCGTGCCGTGCCAATTCGAAACGCAAGGCGAAGGCCGCGTCGCCGCAATCGTCGATGCGCGTGGCGTGCGTCTCGACGATGGCCGCGAGGTCCGCCTCACCGGGATCGAACCAACCACAACGACGAAGCCGGCGCTGACGGCGCTGCTCGTCGGCCGCAAGGTCACGCTGCGGAGCACTGACGACACGCCCGACCGCTATGGCCGCCAAGCCACGCTGGTCTTTGTCGGCGAGGACGATACCTCGGTGCAGGCCGCCCTCCTCGCCCGGGGCGACGCGATCGTCTCCGCCGAAATCACCGACAGGGATTGCGCAGCAGCCCTGATGGCGTCGGAGGCCGAGGCGCGGCGCGAAAAAAAGGGCAACTGGGCTGACCCGTCGGCCATAAAAAACGCGGAAAGTCCGGACGATATTTTGGCAGGGATCGGGCGCTTTATGGTGGTCGAAGGCAAAGTCCTGTCGGTCCGGCAAGCTGGGGCAGTGACCTACCTCAACTTCGGACGGAACTGGACACGCGGCTTTGCGGTGACTATTTCAAGGCGCATGCTACCGGCGTTCGAAAGCGCCGGGATATCCCTTAAGTCCCTGGAAAATCGACGCATTCGCGTCCGGGGCTGGGTCGAGGGGAATACGGGGCCGCGTATCGATGTGCTCCGGGTGGGACAGGTCGAGTTGCTGGGCGCAATCGAGCCGACAGGGGTAAGGCCCTAGGGGGCCAGGCACGGGTTAAGCGACGTGAATGGGGTGCTAGAACGGCACGGACGAGGTGATGGCCGCCGCCTGCGGGCTGCGCCGGCCGCGCTTTGCCTCGTGCTGGGCACAGCCCTTGCCGGTTGCGGCGATATGGGCCGGTTCCAGGCCGCGGTGCCGACCCAGACGGTCGCGATGCCGAAGCCGAAGCCGGCCGTCGCGCAGACCCCCGCCACCGAGAAGGAGCACGAGCGCATCCTGGCCAGCTATGGCGGCACCTATGACGATCCCAGGCTCGAATCGCTCGTCAGCAAGACCGTGGACCGGCTGGTTGCGGCCTCCGACCGTCCCGACCAGGGTTACAAGGTCACCATTCTCAACTCCGGCGCGGTCAACGCCTTCGCGCTGCCGAACGGCCAGCTCTACGTCACGCGCGGACTTCTTGCGCTTGCGAGCGACACGTCGGAATTGTCCTCCGTGCTCAGCCACGAGATGGCGCATGTGCTGTCCAAGCACGCCGCAATGCGCGAGGACCAGGCCCGCCAGGCCGCGATCGTCACCCGCGTCGTCACCGACATGAGCAACGACCCCGATCTCACCGCGCTGGCACTCGCCAAGACTAAGCTCACCATGGCGAGCTTTTCGCGCAACCAGGAGTTCGAGGCCGACGGCATCGGCGTCGGCATTTCCGCCAAGGCCCATTTCGATCCCTATGGCGCCGCCCGCTTCCTCTCGGCGATGGAGCGCAATGCCGAGCTGAAGGCCGGCAAGACCTCGCTCGATCCGCGCGCGCAGGATTTCACCTCGTCGCATCCGGCGACCCCGGAGCGGGTGCAGAACGCGCAGACCATCGCACGGCAATACGTTGCTCCTGAAGGGGGCGAGCGCGACCGCGAGACCTATCTCGCCGCGATCGACAATCTCGTCTATGGCGAAGATCCCAGCGAGGGTTTCGTCCGCGGCCGGCGGTTCCTGCATCCCAAGCTCGGCTTCACTTTCCAGGCGCCGGACAATTTCACGCTCGACAACACCGCGCAGGCGGTGATCGGCGTGCGCGACGGCGGCTCGCAGGCGATGCGTTTCGACGTCGTGCGCGTACCGGCCGAGCAGTCGCTCGGCGATTACCTGAATTCGGGCTGGATGGAAGGCGTGGAGAAGGCGTCCATCGAGGACATCACCATCAACGGTTTTCCGGCGGCGTCCGCCACTGCCAAAGGCGATCAGTGGCAGTTCAAGGTCTACGCGCTGCGCTTCGGCAGCGACGTCTATCGCTTCATCTTCGCGGCACGGCAGAAGTCGACCGAGAGCGAGCGCAACGCGCGCGAGACCGTCAATTCGTTCCGCCGCCTGACCCTCGACGAAATCCAGGCCGCGCGCCCGCTGCGCATCAAGGTCATCACCGTGCAGCCCGGCGACACCGTCGAATCGCTGTCCCACCGCATGGCCGGTGTCGATCACCCCGCCGAACGCTTTCGCGTCCTCAACGGGCTCGATCGCAGCGCGCAGGTGAAGGTGCGCGATCGCGTGAAGATCGTAGCGGATTGACGCTGCAGACTGTCAGCGTAGCTCGGATGGAGCGCAGAGCAATCCAGAGTTCGTGCAGGCCTCCGCGGGCGGCTTAAGCGCCCGCGTCCATGTCGCCGGCCTCGCGCTGGCCGGCGAGCCAGAGCGCGAGAAGGGTCCAGAACGCGCCGGACAGGAGATACGCGCCCGAGGCGATGACGCCGAGATTGGTGGCGAGCAGCAGCGCAACGAGCGGCGCGAAACCTGCTCCGAACAGCCAGGCCATATCCGAGGTCAGCGCCGAGGCCGTGTAGCGATACGCCTGCCTGAAGTTCGAGGCGATCGCGCCGGAGGACTGACCGAAGGACAGGCCGAGCAGGATGAAGCCGATCACCATGTAGATGGTCTCACCGAACGCGCCGGCGTCGAGCAGCTGCGGGGCGAAGCCGCTGTAGATCGCGATCGCGATCGCCGATCCCATCAGCAGCGACTTGCGGCCGACACGGTCGGCAATGACGCCGGAGAGCACGATCGCCACGACACCGAACACGGCGGCCACGATCTCGATGATCAGGAAGCGCACCGGGCTTTCGCGGGTGAACAGGAACACCCAGGACAGCGGAAACACCGTCACCATGTGGAACAGCGCGAAGCTTGCCAGCGGCGCGAACGCGCCGAGCATGATGTTATGGCCTTCGCGCGCAACGGTCTCGGAGATGCGCGCGGGCTGCAATTCGCGGGTCTCGAACAGTGACGCATACTCCTCCGTCGTTACCATGCGCAGGCGCGCGAACAGCGCCACGACATTGATGGCGAAGGCGACGAAGAACGGATAGCGCCAGCCCCAGTCGAAGAAATCGTCGGCTGAGAGATTGCCGGCAAAATAGGCGAACAGCGCGCTCGCCACGATCAGCCCGAGCGGAGCACCGAGCTGCGGCACCATCGCGTACCAGCCGCGCTGGGAGGGCGGCGCGTTCAGCGCCAGCAGCGAGGCCATACCGTCCCAGGCACCGCCCCAGGCCAGACCCTGCGCAATGCGCGCCAGCGCCAGCAGCCAGATCGCAGCAACGCCGATCTCGGAATAGCCGGGCAGGAAGGCGAGCGCCACGGTGGCGGTACCGAGCAGGAACAGCGCCGAGACCAGCTTGGCCGTCTTGCCGTACTCCCGGTCGATCGTCATGAAAATGACGGTTCCGATCGGGCGCGCGATGAAGGCCAGCGCGAAGATCATGAAGGAATAGAAGGTGCCGGTCAGCTCGCTCGTGAACGGGAACACCAGGCGCGGGAACACGATCACCGAGGCGATCGCATAGACGAAGAAGTCGAAGAATTCCGAGGTGCGGCCGATGATGACGCCGATGGCGATCTCGCCGGGACTGGCCAGGTCATGGCCGTGCTCGCCCGAGGGAGTGTCTGCCAATGCGGTGGTCTGTGCCGTCGCCATTCGTGCGCCCTTAACGTCCTGAAAACCAAAGCCAACCGCCCGGCGGGGCGCCAGGCGATCCGGGCTTGTCTGGCCCAACATTCTGCACTGCAACATTGGACAAATTGTCCAATGTCCGGATTGCTGCGCCGCAGCTACCCGTTGCCCCCGCAAAAGAAACTCATTCTCAAAGGCTCGGCCCGTGTCCCGTCTCAAGATCCTGGCGCTGCTACCCCTGGCAGTTGCGCTTAGTGGCTGCAACTACGTCGTGCTGGCGCCAGCCGGCGACATCGCTGCCCAGCAGCGCGACCTCGTCATCATCTCCACTCTCCTGATGCTTTTGATCGTCGTCCCCGTGATGGCGCTGACGGTGGTGTTCGCCTGGCGCTACCGCCAGTCCAACACCTCGGCCCGCTACGAGCCGGAATGGGATCACTCGACCAAACTCGAGCTGGTGATCTGGTCGGCGCCGTTGCTGATCATCATCTGCCTGGGCGCGCTGACCTGGATGGGCACGCATCTGCTCGACCCCTATCGCACGCTCGGCCGCATCCATGCCGACCGCGCCGTGGACCAGTCCAAGGCCCCGCTCGAGGTCGACGTCGTCGCGCTCGACTGGAAGTGGCTCTTCATCTATCCGGACTACGGCATCGCCACCGTCAACGACCTCGCCGCGCCCGTCGACCGCCCGATCAACTTCCGCATCACCGCGTCCTCGGTGATGAACTCGTTCTACATCCCCGCGCTTGCCGGCCAGATCTACGCGATGCCGGGCATGGAGACCAAGCTCCACGCCGTGGTGAACCACGCCGGCACCTACAAGGGCTTTTCGGCGAACTACAGCGGTGCCGGCTTCTCCGGCATGCACTTCAACTTCCAGGGCCTCGACGACAAGGGTTTTGACGCCTGGGTCGCCAGTGCCAAATCCGCCGGCGGCTCGCTCGGCCGCGCCGAATATCTCCAGCTCGAGAAGCCCAGCCAGAACGAGCCGGTGCGCCGCTACGGCACCATCGATTCCGATCTCTATCGCCTAATCCTCAACATGTGCGTCGAGACCGGCAAGATGTGCCAGAGCGAGATGATGGCGATCGACGCCAAGGGCGGCCGCGGCCATGAGGGCCTGAACAACACGCTGCCGCTGGCCTACGACAAATACGCCCGCCGCGGCAGCGCGCTCGGGCCGGAGCCGACCTTCGTCGCCGGCACCTGCACGCCCGAGGCGCCGCAGGGCAAGACCACGGCCTCCATCACGGCACCCGTCGACACCGCGCCGCTTACCGGCGCCGGCCTGAAGCGGCCGACCTTCACGCCGCTGAAGTCCTCGTCCTTCTTCCTCGGACAGCGTCCGAAGTCAGACTCCTAAAGAGAGCTCGCATGTCTCCTGATCTTCTCAAGCTCATCTTCGGCCGGCTCGGCATCGAATCGCTGCCGCTGCACGAGCCGATCGTCGTCGGCACCTTCGTGATGGTCGCGCTCGGCGGTGCCACGCTGCTCGCCGGCCTCACCTATTTCCGTCTCTGGGGTTACCTCTGGCGCGAATGGTTCACCACGGTCGACCACAAGCGCATCGGCATCATGTACATGATCCTCGGCATCGTGATGCTGCTGCGCGGCTTCGCCGACGCGCTGATGATGCGCGGCCAGCAAATGCTCGCCTTTGGCGGCTCCGAAGGCTATCTCAACGCCCATCACTACGACCAGGTCTTCACCGCCCACGGCGTGATCATGATCTTCTTCGTGGCGATGCCGCTGGTCACCGGCCTGATGAACTACGTCGTGCCGCTCCAGATCGGCGCCCGCGACGTGTCGTTCCCGTTCCTCAACAATTTCAGCTTCTGGATGACGGTCGGCGGCGCGGTGCTGGTGATGGCCTCGCTGTTCATCGGCGAATTCGCCCGCACCGGCTGGCTGGCTTATCCGCCGCTGTCCAACATCGGCTACAGTCCTGACGTCGGCGTCGACTATTACATCTGGGCGCTGCAGGTCGCGGGCGTCGGCACGACGCTGTCCGGCATCAACCTGATCTGTACCATCGTCAAGCTGCGCTGCCCCGGCATGACCATGATGAAGATGCCGGTGTTCACCTGGACCTCGCTCTGCACCAACATCCTGATCGTCGCCTCCTTCCCCGTCCTGACCGTCGTGCTCGCGCTGCTCTCGCTCGATCGCTATGTCGGCACCAATTTCTTCACGAACGATTTCGGCGGCAGCCCGATGATGTACGTGAACCTGATCTGGATCTGGGGCCATCCCGAGGTCTACATCCTGGTTCTCCCGGCCTTCGGCATCTTCTCGGAAGTCACCTCGACCTTCTCCGGCAAGCGCCTGTTCGGCTATACCTCGATGGTCTACGCCACGGTCGTCATCACCATCCTGTCGTACCTGGTGTGGCTGCACCACTTCTTCACGATGGGTTCGGGCGCCAGCGTCAACTCGTTCTTCGGCATCACCACGATGATCATCTCGATCCCGACGGGCGCGAAGATGTTCAACTGGCTGTTCACGATGTATCGCGGCCGCATCCGCTACGAGCTGCCGATGATGTGGACCATCGCCTTCATGCTGACCTTCGTGCTCGGCGGCATGACCGGCGTGCTGCTCGCGGTGCCGCCGGCCGACTTCGTCCTCCACAACAGCCTGTTCCTGATCGCACACTTCCACAACGTGATCATCGGCGGCGTGGTGTTCGGCGCGTTCGCCGGCATCAACTACTGGTTCCCGAAAGCGTTCGGCTTCAGGCTCGATCCGTTCTGGGGCAAATGCTCGTTCTGGTTCTGGGTCACCGGCTTCTACATGGCCTTCATGCCGCTCTATGTGCTCGGCCTGATGGGCGTGACCCGCCGCCTGCGTGTGTTCGACGATCCTTCGCTTCAGATCTGGTTCGTCATCGCCGCGATCGGCGCCGGCCTCGTCTTCCTCGGCATCCTCAGCATGCTGATGCAGTTCGCCGTCAGCTTCCTCAAGCGCGAGCAACTCAAGGACGTCACCGGCGATCCCTGGGATGCGCGCACGCTGGAATGGGCAACCTCGTCTCCCCCGCCGGACTACAACTTCGCCTTCACCCCCGTCGTTCACGACAATGACGCGTGGTGGGACATGAAGAAGCGGGGCTATCAGCGTCCGCTCACCGGGTTCAAACCGATCCACATGCCCAGCAGCACCGGCACGGGCATCATCCTCGCCGGCTTCGCTACCGCGATGGGTTTCGGCCTGGTCTGGTACATGTGGTGGCTGGCCGCGTTGAGCTTCATCGCGATGCTCGCCGTCGGGATCGGGCACACCTTCAACTATCACCGCGACTTCGACATTCCGGCTGACGACGTCATCCGGACCGAGGACGCGCGCACCAAACTGCTCGCCGGAGCCAAGTAAATGACTGTCGCTGTCAATCCCGCACAAACCGGCGAGCCGGTCTTCTATCTCGCCGACGAACATCCGCATCCGGAAGGCTACAGCACCTCCCTCGGCTTCTGGATCTACCTGATGAGCGACTGCCTCATCTTCGCGATGCTGTTCGCCGCCTTCGGCGTGCTTGGCGCCAACTACGCCGCCGGGCCCGCGCCGAAGGACCTGTTCGACCTCGATCTCGTCGCGGTGAACACCTCGATGCTGCTGCTGTCGTCGATCACCTACGGTTTTGCGATGCTGACGATGCAGCAGAACAAGGTCGCCCAGACCCAGATGTGGCTCCTGATTACTGGCCTGTTCGGCGCCGCCTTCATCGGGATCGAGCTCACCGAGTTCGCCCACATGATTCATGAGGGCGCCACGCCGCAGCGCAGCGCCTTCCTGTCCGCCTTCTTCACCCTGGTCGGCACCCACGGCCTGCACGTCTCCTGCGGCCTGATCTGGCTGGTGACCCTAATGGTGCAGGTCTGGCGTTTCGGCCTGATCGAGGCCAACCGCCGTCGCCTGATGTGCCTGTCGATGTTCTGGCACTTCCTCGACGTGGTCTGGATCGGCGTCTTCACCTTCGTCTATCTCCTGGGAGTTCTGCGATGAGCACCAATACCCACGCAGCTGGCTCGCACGACCATCATCACGACGACGGCCACGCTCACAGCACGTTCTCGGGCTACATGCTCGGCTTCGTGCTCTCGGTGGTGCTCACCGCGATCCCGTTCTGGCTGGTC
>Ga0102590_1004618_pt1 | contig 11463 bp, 9 predicted proteins | sample AraplaMF_Col_mMF_FD_76859 | JGI IMG/M metagenome (GOLD analysis project Ga0102590, IMG submission 76859) | Arabidopsis root microbial communities from the University of North Carolina, USA - plate scrape MF_Col_mMF | ecosystem: Host-associated > Plants > Roots > Endosphere | place: USA...
CATCGATGATGATCACCCGGTCGGCGTCGCCGTCGAGCGCAATGCCGATATCAGCCCGCACTTCATCGACCTTCTTCTGCAGAGCGACCGGGCTCGTGGAGCCGCAATTGAGATTGATGTTCGTGCCGTTCGGCTCATTGCCAATGGTGACGACGTCAGCGCCGAGCTCCCAGAGAACCGCGGGGGCCACCTTGTAGGCTGCCCCGTTTGCGCAGTCGATCGCGATCCTCAAGCCCTGCAGCGTGACGTCGCGCGGTAGTGTGCGCTTGGCATGCTCGATATAGCGGTCATGGACGCCGTCAACGCGCTTGGCGCGGCCGATGTCGTCGGCCTTGGCAAGCTGCGTCGAGAGATCCTTTTCGAGCAGATCCTCGATCTGCATTTCCAGATCATCCGACAGTTTGTAGCCATCTGGCCCAAAGAGCTTGATACCGTTGTCCTGATAGGGATTGTGGGAGGCAGAGATCATCACGCCGATGTCGGCGCGCAAAGACCGCGTCAGCATGGCTACGGCTGGCGTCGGGATAGGACCGAGAACGAACGCGTCGACGCCAGCGGCAGTAAAGCCTGCGACCATCGCATTCTCGAGCATGTAGCCAGAAAGGCGCGTATCCTTGCCAATAACAACTCGGTGACGGTGGTTACCACGGCGAAAAATAGTTCCGACTGCAATCCCAACCCGCATTGCAAGGTCTGGCGTCATCGGGAACACGTTGGATTGACCGCGAATGCCGTCCGTACCGAAATAGCGTCTTTTCATATGCACCCCTGTGCCTTGGCGCGCCTACAGGCTGCGCAGTATTACTTGCAAAATCACACCGCCACGGGCGGAATGTCGCTACAAGAGCCTCGAATGAGGCCTCCCTATGTCACCGGCATGACATAAATTGCCGTCACCATCACGTAAATTAGCAAGAAAACCCATTACATCGCGTTACCGACACAAAAGGCCGGAGTCCATAGGACCCCGGCCTTTCGTGCATTTTCAAGAGAAATCAATGCGGCTGTGGCTCCAAGCCGGCTTCCGGCTCGTCACCCTTGGTCGCCGGGCGCGTACCGGTCTTCGGCACGGCCGAACCGCGGCTGGGAGGCGCATCGTCGCCAAGATCGCGCGAAGGCTTCTCGCCACGAATCAACGCCTTGATTTCCTCGCCCGTCAGGGTCTCGTATTCAAGCAGCCCTTCCGCAAGCGCAACGAACTCGTCGTGCTTGTCCGTCAGGATGTCACGAGCCTGGGTATAGGCTTCATCGATCAGGCGGCGCACTTCGTTGTCAATCTTCTGGGCCGTCGCCTCGGAGACATTCTTCGACTGTGAAACAGAGTGGCCGAGGAAGACCTCCTGCTGGTTCTCGCCGTAGGCGACCTGACCGAGCTCGTCGGAGAAGCCCCACTGCGTGACCATCGCGCGGGCAAGCTTGGTTGCCTGCTCAATGTCAGAGGACGCACCGGAAGTGATATTCTCCTTGCCGAACGTCAGTTCCTCGGCAACGCGGCCGCCCATCATGATGCAGAGGCGCGAAACCATCCACTTGTAGCTCATCGAGTAGCGGTCGCCCTCGGGGAGCTGCATGACCATTCCAAGCGCGCGGCCGCGCGGGATGATCGTTGCCTTGTGCAACGGATCGGCGACAGCGACGTTGAGTGCCGTGATCGCGTGGCCGGCTTCGTGATAGGCGGTGAGCTTCTTTTCCGCTTCGGTCATCGCCGAAGAACGGCGCTCGGCGCCCATCATGATCTTGTCCTTGGCGTCTTCGAATTCCTGCATGGTGACGACGCGCTTGTTACGGCGTGCGGCCATCAGGGCAGCTTCGTTGACGAGGTTCATCAGATCAGCACCGGAGAAGCCGGGCGTACCGCGAGCCAGAACCTTGAGATCGACATTCGGTGCCAGCGGCACGTTGCGGGCGTGCACCTTCAGGATGCGCTCGCGGCCAACGATATCAGGATTCGGAACGACGACCTGACGGTCGAAGCGGCCCGGACGCAAAAGCGCCGGATCGAGAACGTCGGGACGGTTGGTCGCTGCGATCAGGATGATGCCCTCGTTTGCTTCGAAGCCATCCATCTCGACCAGCAGCTGGTTCAGCGTCTGCTCGCGTTCATCGTTGCCGCCGCCGAGGCCGGCGCCGCGATGGCGACCGACAGCATCGATTTCGTCGATGAAGATGATGCAAGGCGCATTCTTCTTGGCCTGCTCGAACATGTCGCGGACACGGCTCGCACCGACGCCGACGAACATTTCAACGAAGTCGGAACCCGAGATCGTGAAGAACGGAACGTTCGCTTCGCCTGCAACAGAGCGGGCGAGCAGCGTCTTACCGGTACCGGGAGGGCCAACGAGCAGCACGCCGCGCGGAATCTTGCCGCCGAGACGCTGGAACTTCTGCGGGTCGCGCAGGAATTCAACAATTTCCTCAAGGTCTTGCTTGGCTTCGTCAACACCCGCGACGTCATCGAAGGTCACGCGGCCATGCGCTTCGGTCAGAAGCTTGGCCTTGGACTTGCCAAAGCCCATCGCGCCGCGCGAGCCGCCTTGCATCTGCCGCATGAAGAACAGCCAGACGCCAAGGATCAGCAGCATCGGCAGCAACGTACCGATATAACTCAGGAAGCCCGACGAACCATCGGTTTCCGGGCGCGCCGAAACGAGGACGTTCTTCTGCTGCAAACGGTCGAGCAGGCTGCCGTCGACGACAGGCGTATAGGTCTGGAAGGTGGTGCCGTTTTCAACATAGCTACCGGTGACGCGGTTACCGGTGACGACGACTTCCTTGACGCGGCCCGCATCCACTTCACGCAGGAACTGCGAGTAAGGGATTTCGCGGGAGCTGGTCTGCGCCGGCGACGTCTGGAACATGCTGAACAGGGCAATCAGCAGGAGTGCTATGATTGCCCACAAGGCGAAATTACGTAAGTTAGGGTTCATCGAACTCCCCAGCACTGGAACAGCGGCCTCATGGCAACCGTCTTATTTGGTCTCTAACATAGGATTGCCTTGGGTGAATGCCAAGGAAAACTGGACTGTTAGATAGATTTTCCGTCAATAAGACCTAAAGGCGGTTTTGGATAGGGGCGTGTTCCAAAGGCAGCCGCAAGGCTCTCCGCAAAGATGAAATCAAATCGTGTCAAAAAACGGTCGAAGGGCGAAAAATAGGGTGTGATGCCGACTTTCTGGGCAGCACTGACGGAAGCATCGTTTCCTGCCACATCAACGATACGCGGCGCCGCTGCCAAGGCTCGCCTGACAACGCCTCTAGGTAGTTGAGCGCGTTGCGTCTCGGATCGGCCAGCAGCAATGCCGATTTCCAACGAGGTTCCGTTTTCAACTAGATAGCGGCCGTCCCAAACACCACGCCCGCCGGGTGCTAGCGTCAACGGCAAGATGCCGCGGTTTTCCCGAACGAGAAAGAGCCCATCGCGCCTGAGGTCGAACACCACCCGGCTCGCGGTCATCCGCCCCAGATCACCCTTTTCGATCAGAGCCAGCACGTCGTCCATCTGCTTGCGCCCGAGCGCGAACGCTTGACCGCCGAACACTGCCGCAAGACGTGCGACGGCATAACTAAGGATCTCGCGATCGACGGTCAGCCCGGCCGGCATCACCTGGCCGATACACGGAGGGTGGAGAACGAAATGCTGATCCAACCATAGCGCAGCTGCAGCGGCGGCGCCCGCGCGCAAATCGCCAACCGCATCCGCAGCCGGAATGGCGTCTGCCTTGTCGGCGAAGCCCGACCGTACGCGCACACGTTCGTATTTCGGATCATCATTGCTTGGATCGTCGATCCAGCCGACCCGTCGTGCACGAAGGCAATCACGGATCACTTCCCGTCGGCAACCGAGCAACGGGCGAGCAATCCACAAGCGGCGATCAAAAAGGACGAGATCGGCAATGCCAGTGCTTGGCTGCTCCGAACGTTCCCGTCGCATGGCAAGCGTCTCACGCTGATCATCAGCCGTGTGCGCGGTCACAACAATGTCCGCATTCATGTTTTCGGCGGCATCGGAAAGCAGCGCATAGCGAGCGTCGCGTGCTGCCGCCATGATGCCGGCTTTTGGCTTCTCGCCCTTCCAAACCTTGATCAAGTGGGGAATTTCAAGCGACCTGCAGAAGGCTGCAACCTCGTGAGCTTCCTCGGCGGATTCTGTCCGCAACGCATGGTCGACGGTTACGGCACAAAGCGAGATTCCAGAATTGGGAGTGGCCTTGAGAGCTTCGACGAGCGCCAGAAGCAGGCCAGTTGAATCGCTACCACCCGAAATCGCAACAAGGATGCGTGAGGGCTTGATCAGCGAGTCAAGGAAACGGCGTACCGCCGTCTCGGGTAGAAGGGGGCCGCCCGGACGCAAAGCCGGAAGACCTAGCAGGCGAGACGCTTTTGCTCGCTGGCAACCTTGGTTATGACAGCACGTGAAGCCTTGGGGTAACGCTTCGAGACTTCACGCAGCGTCGCGCATGCGGTTTCGGTATTGTCGAGCGCCGCAAGCGACATGCCGAGCTTGAGAAGCATTTCCGGCGCCTTTTCAGAGCTGCCATACTTCTTATGCGCGTCGAGGAACGTCTTGGCGGCCTCGTTGTACTTGCCCTGCGAGTATAGCGCTTCGCCAAGCCAGAAATTGGCATCGGCTGCGCGAGCGCTGCTCGGATACTGAGCGATATACTGGGTGAATTCCTGTTCGGCCGTCGAGTAGTCGCCGGAGAGCACGTGGCCGTAGGCGGCCTTGTACTGGTCGGCTTCGCTGCCGAGCGATGCGGTCTGCGACGAACGGCCGGAATCGACGCCCGGAAGCGGGCCGGATCCAACTGAGGCGCCCTCGTTGACCGAGCCACCGATCGGGTTGCCGTTCTGGTCGAACTGCATCGAACCGAGCTGCTTCGGCGGCTGGCCGAGGCCATCGTTCGCCGGGACATCGGTCGAGGGAGCCGTTTCGGCTCCCTGCGGTGCTTGGATAACACGAGCGACATCATCGCCGCCGCCCTGACCCTGAACCGGAGGTGGCGCGTCGGCCTCGCTCTTCTTCATCGTCTTGGAGCCGCCACCGGCACTGCCGCCGCCGCCGCCCTTCTCCAGCTGCTGGAAGCGGAATTCGTTGTCTTCCTGTGCCTTGCGGATCGTCTCCTGCATCTGCAGGAGCTGGAAGCTCATCTCCTCAATGCGACCATTCAGCTGACGCAGCTGCTCTTCGAGCTGCTGGATGCGAACTTCGGCGCCGCCGGCCTGCACGTTTACAACCGGTGCCTGCGGCTGCCGATCCGCGGCCTTGCCGCCAATCTGCCAGCCAAAAAGCGACGTCGCATTCGCCGATTGGCCCGCCCCGGCCACGGCCGCGAGGCACAGCATGCCCGCAACGACAAGTTTTTTCATATGGTTCGTCCTGTCCCAGTGATTCTTCGCGCCCTTTGGCACGAACAGGAGATTTTTCCAATTACTTTCAAAAAGCAACGGAAACTGGCCAAAGTGTGTTCAAAAAGAAAAGGCGGCCCGCAATGGAGCCGCCTTTCGAAATTGTAATATTTCCCGGCAATTACATGCCGGCGCCACCGAGAACCGTAACGGCGCGGCGGTTCTGCGACCAGCAGGAAATATCGTCGCAGACGGCAACCGGGCGTTCCTTGCCGTAAGAGATCGTCTTCATGCGCTGCGCCGGAACGCCACGCGAAGCAAGGTAATCCTTGGTGGCGGCGGCACGGCGAGCACCGAGAGCGAGGTTGTATTCGCGCGTGCCGCGTTCGTCGGCGTGGCCTTCGATGGTGATCGCGTACTTCGGATAGCGGGCGAGCCACTGAGCCTGACGATCGAGCGTCTGGGAAGCGTCCGCGCGGATCGAAGTGGAGTCGGTGTCGAAGAAGATGCGGTCGCCGACGTTGACGGTAAAGTCCTGGGCGGAGCCAGGCGTTGCGGCACCGGCACCAAGGCCGAGATCGCCGGCGCTGTTGGCCATGTTCTTCTTGTTGGCGCAACCGGCCAGAGCGAGACCGGCGACAAGCGCGATCATGACGGGGTTGCGGGCAAAATTCTGCATGCGGCTCATTGCCGGGGTGTGAATTCGGCTCATGGCCGGTCTCCTTGCGACTTGATTAAGGTTGCCGGACTGTAACCTCGTTGGGTTAATCGGCATTCAAGAATTATGGTTAACAGATCGTTGATTTGGCCCTCAGTCGCCCCAATCAGGGATTTTTGCGGCGACAAAAAGGCACATCCACAGGCTTTCCTACTCGAGAAGTGGAGACCAGGCCGGGTCCGAAGCGAAGGTCGGAGTCTTGATGAGCTGCTCGTTGTAGCCCGTCAGATCGATCGAATAGAGCTGCGGACCACCGGCACCTGCCGCCTGGCGGAAGAACATAATGACGCGGCCATTCGGTGCCCAGGTCGGGCCCTCATTGTGGAAGCCCGTCGTCAGGATACGCTCGCCCGAACCGTCCGGCTTCATCACGCCGATCGAGAACTTGCCACCAGACTGCTTGGTGAAGGCGATCAGATCGCCGCGGGGAGACCAGACCGGCGTGGAGTAGTTGCCGTCACCGAAGGAGATGCGCGTCTGGCCGGAGCCGTCAGCGTTCATGACATAAATCTGCTGGTGACCACCGCGGTCGCTTTCGAAGACGATCCGGTTGCCATCGGGCGAATAGGACGGCGAAGTATCGATCGCAGCAGTGGACGTCAGGCGCGTCGTGGTGCGCGAACGCAGGTCCATCGTGTAGATGTTCGCGTTGCCTTCCTGTTGAAGGCTCATGACGACCTTCTGACCGTCGGGCGAAAAGCGTGGCGAGAAGGTCATGCCGGGGAAGTTGCCGACCACCTCGCGCTGTCCCGTCTCAAGCTGCAGCAGGTAAACCCGCGGCTGCTGGTTGGCGAAGGACATATAGGTGACTTCCTGACGGTTCGGCGAAAAGCGCGGTGTCAGAACGAGGTCGCTGCCGTTCGTCAACATGCGGACGTTGTAGCCGTCCTGATCCATGATGGCGAGCTGGCGCTTGCGCTCCTGCTTGGTGCCGGACTCCGAGACGAACACGACACGGGTATCGAAGTAGCCTTCCTCGCCGGTGATCTGCTTGTAGATCGCGTCGGCGATGATGTGGGCCACACGGCGCCAGTTCTCAGGCTGGGTGTAGAACTGCTGGCCCGTCATCTGCGTGCCAGCAAACGTGTCCCACAGGCGGAACTCGGCGCGAAGGCGCCCGTCGCTTTCCTGCGTCACGCGACCGGTGACGAGTGCCTGCGCATTGATGACCTTCCAGTCCTCGAAGCGCGGAGCGGCATCCGGGTTCGAGATCTTCTCGATGAAGGCGTTCTTGTCGATCGGCTTGAAAAGACCGGAGCGCTGAAGGTCGGCGGCGACCACCTGTGACACCTGCGCGCCCATGTCGCCCTGCAGGAAGTCGGTGATCGCGATCGGAAGTGGCTCGACATTGCCCTTGTTGATGTTGATTTCGACAAGCGCGTTGGCCGGCGTGGCGACAACCGCAGTGGTTATCATGCCAACGGCGACCATCAAGGCGCGAATGAGGGAACACTTGGTCATGAGGGGCAAGCCTTTCAGCATTTTAAAGGGCTAGATCGCTAGGATCGAAGTTGACGACGACCTCATTCCAGGCGTCGTATTTATCTTTCGGCAGGTTCGAGAATGGGGCCGACTTCATGATGGCGCGATAGGCCCCGCCCTTGAGAGCCTGGCGAGTCGAATCGTTGGTGCCGCCGGTGGCTTCGACCTCCGGCTCGCCGATGATGTTGCCATCCCGGTCCAATTTCATGCTGACCTTGATGCGCACGTCAGCGGCGCCTTCCATCCCAGGGATGACAGACCAATTGCCGGCAATGGCGCTCTTAAGCGCATCCATCTCGCTCATCGAGAGCTTGGAGCCATTGGACGCCTTTTTCGATCCGAGCGAGGCAACTTCCGTCGAGCGCTTGGCGCCACCGGACGACGGATCCTGCTTGTTCAACAAAGCGGCAATATCGTCGGCGTTGAAGTCGCTCTGTTTCGAAGAAGCGGATTTCGCCTTCTCCTGCTTCTTGTCAGCCTTCTTCTTGTCCGTCGGCTTTTCGTCTGCGTTCGCCTGATCCTCGGTCTTTTTTTCCGGGGGCTTTTCGGCCGGCTTCTGTTCCGGCGGCTTCGGCTGCGGCTTCACGACAGGAGTCGGGACCTTGTCCGGCAGCGCTTCGGCGTCCGGCTTCGGTGGCTCGGGCTGTTCCTGGGGCGTTTCCTCGGGCTTCGGCGGAGTTGGGGTCGGCGGTGTGATCTCGGGCTTTGGCGGTGTGATGGAAGCGACCTGCTTCGGCTCGACATCCGTCTCCTCCTTCACAATCTCCTTCACCTCGTTCGGCACCGGATCATTCTGCGGAAGAGGCTTTTCGGCAGCCTTCGGGGCAGCAGCGCTCTCGTTGTTGCTGGGCTTGGCGTTCGGAACAGGCGGCGTCTTGAGGTCGACCTTGTTATCGCCCATGTTCTCGGCGTTTTCGACTTCGGTCGGCCTTGTTGTTGGCTTTGGAGCTGGCTTTTCGCTCGGCTTGGCCGTCTTGTCGCCCTGCTGCATCTGCGTCATTTCTTCGACAGGCACGAGGTCAACGGGCATCGCCTCGAAATCCTCGACCTTGAACTGCTCCGGGGAGCCGATCGAAATCAGCGCCCAGGCAAGCAGTGCACAGTGCAGAGCCGCAGATGTGACGATACTGGCCTTCATAGCGTTCGCTATTGGTCCTTCTTCTGCTGCGTCACGAGACCGATGTTCTTGTAGCCGGCACCCTGGATGCGGGCCATGACGTCGGCGATCACGCCGTAAGGCGCGGTCGCGTCGCCGCGAACGAAGATGCGTTCATTGTAGCCGGTCGTTGCGATCGCCTCGAGCTTCGCGGCGATTTCATCGACCGGGATCGGTGTTTCCTGCAGGAACACCTGGCCGTCGTTCTTGACCGAGATCGTGATCGGCTGCGTTTCGGAATTCAGCGCCTTGGCCTGTGTTTCCGGCAGGTCGACCGGCACGCCGACCGTCATCATCGGTGCTGCGACCATGAAGATGATCAAAAGCACGAGCATGACGTCGACGAGCGGCGTTACGTTGATTTCGGAGATCGCGCCACCTCTGTGGCCACCACGACGACGACCACCGCGGCCACCGCCACTACCGCCACCGCTTGGAGCACCCATACCCATATCGTTGACTCCGTTCCCGTCGATTACTGCGCGGCCTGGCGCGGCTGCAGTTTCTCGTCGATCTGGCGCGAAAGGATGGCGGAGAATTCATCCGCAAAACCTTCCATGCGACCAGAAAGCTTGCCGGCATCGGCAGTGAACTTGTTGTAGGCGATAACGGCCGGGATAGCGGCAACAAGGCCGATTGCGGTTGCAAGCAGCGCTTCGGCGATACCGGGAGCAACGACCGCGAGGTTCGTCGACTTCGAGCCGGCGATTGCCTGGAACGAGGTCATGATACCGACGACCGTACCGAAGAGGCCGATGAACGGGCCGGCCGAACCGATCGTTGCCAGCGAGCCGAGACGGGCGGAGAGAAATTCGGATTCACGCGCCAGCGTAACGTCCATGGCGCGGTCGATACGCATCTGCAGACCGATCGGGGAGCGCGCACCGCGCTCGAACGACTTCTTCCATTCGCGCATCGCCGCAACGAAGATCGCGGCAAGGCCGGTATTGTTGCGCTCCGACAGCGTGCGATAAAGCTCTTCCAGCGACTGGCCCGACCAGAATACCTGCTCGAACTTCTCGAACTGGCGCCGTGCGCGACCATACGCCAGGTACTTGTCGATGACGATCGCCCAGGTCCAGACCGAGGCTGCGATGAGCCCGAGCATGACCAGCTTGACGACGAGACCTGCCTGCATAAACAGCGACCAGAGGCTGACGTCGGCCGTTGCTGCTGCCAATCCTACTTGTTCCATTGATCCAAAATCCCCGAATCCAAACGCCCGGCACTTGACCGGGCGGCACAAAGTGATCTCGCAAGAAGTGTCTGGCGGCCGCCGCCCAAAGCCCTGGTCAAGCTTCCAAGCTCTTATCCGCCTTCCTTGCCGTCAAATTTGGTCAAAGGAAGGCGTGCACCGCACAAACTCTGACAATCCGAGTAAGACACTATTATGGTTAACAGTTCGTTAGCGCCGGATCATGACAGCGAAACTATCGGCGAAAGATTTATCCCTTGGATTACTTGGTCAGATCTAGGTCGATGATCACAACAGCGCTTATCTTCCAGCGCGCGAATTCCTTCACACAAAACTCATGTTTATGCAAGGCCGGAATCCCGCGTCTTTTCAGCGTTCGCGATCAACCCAGGCGAATCGCCGCACACAAAGGGTGGCGGCAAGGGCTCAGGGCCCGCGGAGCGGCTTGCTGCCTTCGAGAAATTTCTCGGCAAGCGTTTCCGGCAGGCGTCGCGGCCTGGCATTAGCATTGATGACGGCGATGATCACCTTGGCGGCGATCAGCAGCGTTTCGCCGCGCCGGATCTCCTGATTGAGGACCATCTTGGCGCCGCCTGCTTTTTCGGTGTGCGTCAGCACGGTCAGGATGTCATCCATCCGCGCAGGCTGCCTGAAGTCGATCTCCATGCGGTGGACGACGAAGACAAGCCCCTCCTCGTCCGCATTGATAAGCTCTCGCTGCTCGACGCCGAGGCACCGCAAATAGTCGGTGCGACCGCGCTCGAGGAAGTGCAGATAGCGGGCGTGGTAGACGAGGCCGGAAAAATCGGTGTCCTCGTAATAAACTCGTTGCAGGAGCCGGTGACCCGTTTCCGTGAGTTCACCCGAAATCGAAAAACCGTTGTCCGCCATAATTTTCTCCAAAGTCACGCGCCCTCTTTGGCGGAAGACTTTCCGCCTTGCAAGCATTGAACAATTGTCACGCTTCCTAAGTAATTTTTGACAGAAACAATCAAGCAGGAGACGACGCGATGAAGATTGCAGTGATGGGCGGAGACGGATTCATCGGTTGGCCGACATCATTGCATCTCTCCGACGCGGGGCACGAGATCCATATTCTCGACAACCTCTCGCGACGGTGGATCGACACCGAACTCGGGGTCCAGTCGCTGACGCCGATGGACTCGATCCAGGAGCGCACGCGCATCTGGCACGCGGAAACTGGTCGACGCATCCATTTCAACCTGATCGACCTCGCCAAGGATTACGAGCTCCTCAAGAAGTGGCTCGCCGAGAACCGTCCGGACGCCGTCATTCATTTCGCCGAGCAGCGTGCCGCCCCCTACTCGATGAAGAGCGACCGCCACAAGAACTACACCGTCAACAACAACGTCAATGCCACCCATAACCTCCTGAATGCGCTCGTTGAACTCCAGCTCGACGCGCATCTGATCCACCTCGGGACAATGGGCGTCTACGGCTATTCGACGGTCGGAGCGGCGATCCCCGAGGGATATCTGCCGGTTGGCATCGAGACGGCGGACGGCGAGACCGTCAGCCAGGAAATCCTCTACCCTTCCAATCCCG
>Ga0102590_1004624_pt1 | contig 11457 bp, 4 predicted proteins | sample AraplaMF_Col_mMF_FD_76859 | JGI IMG/M metagenome (GOLD analysis project Ga0102590, IMG submission 76859) | Arabidopsis root microbial communities from the University of North Carolina, USA - plate scrape MF_Col_mMF | ecosystem: Host-associated > Plants > Roots > Endosphere | place: USA...
TGGAACGCGATTCGAAATCGAGGCGCGGCGGCGCGACGGCAAGGATATCAGTGTTGAAGTCAGCATCACGGCGGTCCAGCGCCGCGGCAGACATCTCTTCAACGGCTTCATCCGTGACCTGACCGACAAGATCGCCGCGGAAACCCAGATACGGCAGGCCCAGAAGATGGAAGCGGTCGGCCAGTTGACGGGTGGCGTCGCCCATGACTTCAACAATATCCTCACCGTCATCATCGGAACCATCGAGATTCTTTCCGAGGGCGTCGCCGATCGTCCCGAACTGGCGTCGATCGCGAAGATGATCGACGAGGCCGCCGAGCGCGGCGCGGATCTGACCAAGCATCTGCTCGCCTTCGCCCGGTTGCAGCCGCTGCAGCCGCGGGAAATCGATGTCGACGGCCTGGTCGTGACGGCCTGCAAATTGCTGCGGCCGACGGTTGGCGAGCACATCGAGATTGAAACCGTGCTGGAAGAGGATCCATGGCTCGCATTCGTCGATCCGAGCCAGCTCACGACGGCCATTCTTAACCTGGTTCTGAACGCTCGCGATGCGATGCCGCAGGGCGGCAAGCTGATCATCGAGACCCACAAGGTCAATCTCGATGATGGCTATGCCGGCCAACACAGCGAAGTGAAGCCGGGCCAGTACGTCCTGATCGCGATCAGCGACACCGGCAGCGGAATTCCCGCGGATCTGCTCGACAAGGTGTTTGAGCCGTTCTTCACCACCAAGGAACTTGGCCGGGGCACCGGTCTTGGCCTCAGCATGGTGTATGGGTTCGTCAAGCAGTCCGGCGGCCACATCAAGGTCTACAGCGAGGAGGGGCATGGAACGACGATCAAGCTCTATCTGCCGCGCAGCACGGGACTGTCGCAGAACCTGATCGAGGACGATGAGGCGGAGGCCGCCGAGGGTGGAACCGAACTGATCCTGGTGGTCGAAGACGATGCGCTGGTCCGCAACCATGTCGTCACGCAGATCAAGAGCCTGGGTTATCGCACGCTGTCCGCGGCCAACGCGGATGAGGCGTTGCACGCCATCTATTCAAACTCGGCGATCGATCTGCTGTTTACCGACGTCATCATGCCGGGCTTGATGAACGGTCGGCAGCTTGCCGACCAGGCCACAAAGATCCGCCCCGGGCTGAAAGTGCTCTACACCTCGGGATACACCGAAAATGCCGTTGTTCATCACGGCCGGCTCGATCCGGGCGTTCTGCTGCTTGCCAAGCCGTACCGCAAGGCCGATCTGGCGCGGATGATCAGGATCGCGCTCAGCCCGGCGAACGGCCGTGGGTGAGAAGCAGGTTCAAGGTCGGTCGTGAACCGCCTTCGCTCCGACGCAGCAGCAACGAGGCGCCGCGGTTGCGACGCCGATCAGAGACAGAGTCCAAGAAGCTTCAACCGGCAGGCCTGCGCGGTGCGGGCTTTGGGTTTTTCCGCGACCGGCTTGACGGGTTTGCCGGCTGTGGGCGGTCCGGCGATCATTCGTTCGCCGCGTGACGGCGCCCGTTCATATCCGCCCGCGATCACCATGGCCCAGTAGGTGCGATGGGTCTTTGGACTTTGCGCGTGGGCGATGCCGACTTTCGAGGCGCCGTGCATCAGCAGATTCCTGCGGTGCCCGGACGAGTTGATCCATTGGTCGAGCGTCTTGCCAAAACTGTCGTAGCCGTAGGCGATGTTCTCGGCGGCGCGGCCGGCGCCGGCCGACGCGACCCGCGAATTGAACGGCCCGAGCACATCGTGTTCGAGCACGTCCTTGGCGGCCATGGCGTCGGCCTGCGCCTGCGCCACCCGGTTGAGCTTGGCATCAAGGCTGACGCTGCCTTCGCCATGCTGGGCGCGGAAGTTCGAGATCATCGCCGCGGGCGAGGCAGGCGTTGTTTCGGCGCCGGCGCCCGCGCAAAACGCCAGTGTCAGCCCGAGCGAAAGCAGCAGGGGTGGCTTCATGAATATCCCGAAGGCCGTCGTGAATCGGCGTTGCTACCAATTCGGCAGGATCGCGGCGCCTTAATGGCGTTTCGCCGCGACCCGGGTCTTGCGCGACGAGGCCACCCGGTGCGCCTTGCCCCGCGAGCGTGCTGCGGCCGGCTTGGCTCTGCTGCGCGGCGGCGGCGCGACGTCTTCGGCGGGAACGGCGGGAATGCTGGCAAACGACTGCTGAAGCGCTTCGAGCTTGGCGTTGAGCGCGGCAACCTGACCCGATGATTTCCGCGCTTCGGCCTGCTGCGTCGTCAGGAGTTCCTGCAGCACCTGCAACTGATCGATCGCCTGCTGCTGCGAGGCCTCGAGCGCCTTGGTGGTCTCCACCAGTTCATCCAGCACCGGGTTCTTGGCAGGCGGGGCGGGGCTGGCAGTCTGGCTCGCGACTTGCGCCAGCGGGGTCGTCGTGGCGGTGACCCGCCAGACGAATGCGCCGGCGACGATCAGCAACGCTGCCACGGCGCCGACAAGCAGACGGGTATTGAGCTGCCGGTTCGAGACGTTGACGGTCCGGCGCGGCTCGGACTGCAAGGCGTCCATCATCTGCGTCCAAGTTGAGGCCGAGCCCGATGTCGGTTTCGTCGACGCCGGGTCCGGAGCGGCGCGCGATTGATGCAATTCATCCAGCAATTTCAAATCATCCTGCAATTTTGAGTCACCTTGCGGCTTCGAACCGCCGCCACTCGAACCGCCGACACGGTGCGTCCTTGCATTTTCAGCGACCGTGCTGGGGGCATCTGCAGCGGCGGCCAGCTGAATGGCTCGTCCGCGGAAATATCGGCCGGCGTTTCGATTGACCTGGATGGCATTCGTCTCATCCCCAAGCTCCAGGATTGTTTCCTAACCCCGGGAAGCGCGCAAGAAGTTTTGGCAGAGCGCCTGTCCTGTTGCGGGACATCTTTGTGTCGAGAATACGGCAATCACCAAACAAGCCGCAGCAACTTCGCCGAGCCGGCCGCGCCGTGCCCGCGTCAATCGTGCGCATTGCGTGGGGGGCGTTTTTACGGATGCACCGCTACGCTTGTCGCCTTAATCTTTCATCGACGTATTCGACCGGGAGGCCAGCATGGACTGGTTCGGATGGCGGAACGCAAAGCGACCTGGACCGTCCGGACCGGCGACGGCATCCGTCGATGACCCGTCGTCCGGCGCGACGGCGCTTCTTCGAGCCATGGAACAGGCCGTACCGCGATATGTCGGCAAGGCCGACCGCGGCGACCTGGTCTATCCGGCCTGCAAACGAAAGCCGGCCGATGTTGGCGGCGACGCGCGGGCGATCTGGGAGGATACGCGGATCGAGGCCGTGCGCTACGTCGTGATGGTCCCGGGACACCAGATCGACCTGCTGGTCGATCCACTTCGTCAACCCGAAATGCTCGAAGCCTTCCTGCGCCGGCCGCCGCATGATGACACCGTGGTCGATTTCACCGGCGTAGCGGTCGACGATTTCGTCGTCGCCATCACCGCCGGGCTGAACTGGCTCAGCCATTGTGCCGTCCTGGCCGGGGTAGATCGCGAGAAATTCTCGGGCACGCTGCGCAACTTCAGGAAGATCGTGGTGGTCGCGCAGCAATGGTGGGCACTCGAGGGATCAGGGTCGCGCGCCGCCGACATGCTGGCGCGGCAGGAAAAGCCGCCGCTGATGCTCTATCTGGTCTGGCTCGAGTTCACCCGGCTGGCCAAGGAGATTGCAGTGGCGGCGACCCGCCATGCGCTCGAATCGGATGCCGAAAAAATGGCCCGCATCGAAAGTGCGCGCGATCCGGACGATCTTGGCGGCGGATAGCGAAGCCCGGCGGTCGCCAAGCTGCGGGACAAACAGGTCGTCGAACCGCCACCTGCCGGACATTTCGTCCGGTGTTTTCCAGATATGTGCCGTTTCTTCCGGTTCTGTTTTCAATGCGGCCCGGGTAAGGTCTGCAGAGCAAATTTGATTGAGCGTTATCGTTGGCGTGTCCAAGGCCACTTCGTTTCTGGTCGGAAATTTCGGCGTCCCGGCCAGGCCATTCCGAACCATTCTTCGCGCTCGCGCGACCAATTACGATGGTGGTGCTTCGCTCTTGGCGAATCGCCACGTCACGACGCGCCACGGCTTTGCGGCCGGGCGGATCCGGATTCTGCACGGCCATGTCGCTCGCGCCCGTCTGCCAAAGGCTCCAATTGCGAAGCCTTCAAATGCCAAGGTTTCAAATGCCGAGGCTTCAAATGCCAAGGTTTCAAATGCCGAGGCTTCAAGCTTTTTGCCGGGATGGTTCTGGCCAAGCTGCGTCGCAGCCATCAGTCCGTCACCTTTCGCGCATCTCTTACCTTCAGGCGGCGTTCGTCCGCGCAAGGAGTCCATCATGATCGGTTTGGTTCGCGCCGCAACACTCTGCGCTGTGCTGGCGCTTGGCCTGGTCTCGGCAGAGGCGGCGGACAAGGCCTTCAGGCGCGACGATCTGGCCGATTCGGCCATCAAGCTGGAAGCCCAGATCAAGAGCGAAGCGGGACCGGTCGCCAAGTCGGCGGCGACGTTGCGGGCCGATGCCGATGCCGCCTTCAAGCGGGCGGATTTCCGCGCCGGGCTGCAGACCCTGGGCCAGATCGCCGCCATCAGCCCGCAGGACAGCGGCAACTGGCTGCGGCTGGCGCGCACAATATTCCAGATCCGCTCGCCGACCTCGACCGAACAGACCTTCCTGCTCGAACGCGCCTCGACCGCCGCCTACATTGCCTACCAGCGCGCCGGCAATGGCGCCGAGGAGGCCGATGCGCTGGCGGTGCTCGGCCGTTCGCTGGCCGACCGCAAGCTTTGGCGCCCCGCGCTGGACACGCTACGACTCTCGCTTGATCTCCGTGAAGTTGCCGAGGTCCGTGGTTCGTATGAGAAGATGCGCGACGAACACGGCTTCCGGCTTCTGGACTACACCGTGGATTCGGATTCGGCGTCGCCGCGCGCCTGCTTCCAGTTCTCCGAGGATCTCGCCAAACGCACCGATTTTGCCCCGTTCCTGGCGCTGGCCGGCAGCGACAAGCCGGCGCTCGCCTCGGAAGACAAGCAGCTGTGCGTCGAAGGCCTCAAGCATGGCGAACGCTACAATATCAATCTGCGCGCCGGTCTGCCCTCGGGCGTCAAGGAGACCCTGCCGAAGTCCGCCGAATTCAACATCTATGTGCGCGACCGCAAGCCCTTCGTGCGTTTCACCGGACGGGCCTATGTGCTGCCGCGCACCGGCCAGCAGGGCATTCCGCTGGTCAGCGTCAACACCCAGTCGGTGGACATCCAGGTGTTCCGGATCGGTGACCGCAACCTGATCAACACCGTGATCGAGAATGACTTTCAGAAGGCGCTGAGCAGCTATCGGCTTGACGACCTCGGCACCGAGCGCGGCCAGAAGGTGTGGTCCGGCGAGTTGGCTACCGCTTCGACGCTCAATGCCGACGTCACCACCGCATTCCCGGTGGAGCAGGCGATCGGCGACCTGCAGCCCGGCGTCTATGTGATGACCGCGGCGGCCAAGGGGCCGGGCGCCAGCAAGGACGGCGACGGCGACAGCTATGGCTCGCTGGCAACCCAGTGGTTCATCGTTTCCGATCTCGGCCTGACCGCTTTTTCGGGCAATGACGGCATCCACGTGTTCGTCAATTCGTTGGCTTCGACCGATCCGATGGCCAAGGCCGAAGTGCGGCTGGTGGCGCGCAACAACGAGATTTTGGCGACCCGCAAGACCGACGAAACCGGTCACGTGCTGTTCGAGTCGGGCCTGGCGCGCGGCGAGGGCGGCCTGTCGCCGGCCATGCTCACCGTCACCAGCGACAAGAACGACTACGCGTTCCTCAGCCTCAAATCCAACGCCTTCGATCTGACCGACCGCGGCGTTGCCGGGCGCGTGGTGCCGGCCGGCGCGGATGCCTTCGTCTACAGCGAGCGCGGCGTCTATCGCTCCGGCGAGACGGTGTTCCTGACGGCGCTGCTGCGTGACGGCCAGGGCAACGCGATCGCCAACGCGCCCCTGACGCTGGTGGTCGAGCGCCCCGACGGCGTCGAATTCCGCCGCGCCGTGCTGGCGGACCAGGGCGCCGGCGGCCGCAGCCTGACCCTGCCGCTCAATTCGGCCGTCCCGACCGGCACCTGGCGCGTGCGCGCCTTTACCGATCCGAAGGGCGCATCGGTCGGCGAGACCACCTTCATGGTCGAGGATTATGTCCCGGAACGGATCGAATTCAGCATATCTTCCAAGGATAAGCAGATTAAGCCTGATGCTCCTGTAGAACTTCAGGTGGAGGGACGTTTCCTCTATGGCGCGCCGGCGTCGGCGCTGCAGCTGGAGGGCGACATGCTGGTCGCGCCGGCGTCCGGCCGGCCGGGATTCGCCGGCTATCAGTTCGGCGTCGCGGACGAGGAGACCGCCAGCAACGAGCGCACGCCGATCGAGAATCTGCCGGAGTCCGATGCAAATGGCGTGGCCAGGTTCCCGGTCAGCCTGGCCAAGCCGCCGGAGTCGAGCCGTCCGCAGGAAGCCCAGATCTTCATCCGCATGGCGGAAGCCGGCGGTCGCGCGATCGAGCGCAAGCTGGTGCTGCCGGTGGCGCCCAATGCGGCGATGATCGGCGTCAAGCCGCTGTTCAAGGACAAGAGCGTCGCCGAGGGCGACAAGGCCGAGTTCGACGTGGTGTTTGCCGCGCCGGACGGCAGCTCGCTGGCTCGCAGCGGTTTGCGCTACGAATTGCTGCGGATGGAATCCCGCTACCAGTGGTACCGGCAGAACGCGTCGTGGGAATACGAGCCGGTCAAGTCGACCAGGCGCGTCGCTGACGGCGATCTCTCCATCGCTGCCGACAAGCCGTCGCGGGTCACGCTGTCGCCACAGCCCGGCCGCTATCGCCTCGACGTCAAATCCACCGAGGCCGATGGTCCGCTGACGTCGGTGCAGTTCGACGTCGGCTGGTATTCCGACGGCAGCGCCGACACCCCTGATCTGCTGGAAACCTCGATCGACAAACCCGAATACCAATCCGGCGATACCATGGTGGTAACGGTCAATTCCCGCTCGGCCGGCAAGCTCACCGTCAACGTGCTGGGCGACCGGTTGCTCGCCACCCAGAGCATCGAGGTCAAGGAAGGCAGCTCGCAGATCAGGTTGACGGTCGGCAAGGATTGGGGCACCGGCGCCTACGTGCTGGCCACGCTGCGCCGGCCGCTCGAGGCCACGGCAAAGCGCATGCCCGGCCGCGCCATCGGCCTGAAATGGTTTGGTATCGACAAGACCAGCCGCACGCTCAGCGTCGCGCTGTCGCCGCCGGCCCTCGTCCGTCCGTCCACCACGCTGAAACTGCCGGTCAAGGTCGGCGGCCTCAGCCCCGGCGAGGACGCCAGGATCGTGGTCGCCGCCGTCGACGTCGGCATTCTCAACCTCACCAATTACAAGCCGCCGGCGCCGGACGACTATTATCTCGGCCAGCGCCGCCTGACCTCGGAGCTCCGCGACCTCTACGGCCAGTTGATCGATGGCATGCAGGGCACCCGCGGTCAGCTGAAGACCGGCGGTGACGGCGGAAATGCCGAACTGCAGGGCAGCCCGCCGACGCAAAAGCCGCTGGCGCTGTATTCCGGCATCGTCACCGTCGCTGCCGACGGCACCGCGGAAATCAGCTTCGAGATTCCGGAATTTGCCGGGACCGCCCGGGTGATGGCGGTGGCCTGGACCGCGACCAAGGTCGGCCGCGCCACCACCGATGTCACGGTGCGCGATCCGGTGGTGCTGACCGCGACGCTGCCGCGCTTCCTGCTCAACGGCGACCGCGGCACCATGAGCTTCGACCTCGACAATGTCGAAGGTGCGCCCGGCGATTACGCCATCACCGTCAAGACCTCCGGCCCGGTGAAAATCACCGGCAATCCGACCACCACGACCCGGCTTGCCGCCAAGCAGCGGACCTCGATGTCGCTTGCGCTCGACGCCAGCGGCGGCGCCGGCACCGCGGAGCTGGATGTCGATATCAAGGGCCCGAACGGGCTGACCTTGGCGCGGCACTACGCGCTCGACGTCAAGGCGGCAACCCAGGTGCTGGCCCGCCGCTCGATCCGGTCGCTGGCCAAGGGCGAAAGCCTGACGCTCACCTCCGACATGTTCTCCGATCTGGTGTCCGGCACCGGCAGCGTGTCTCTGTCGGTCGGCCTGTCGACCGCGCTCGACGCCGCCACCATCCTCAAGGCGCTGGACCGCTATCCGTTCGGCTGTTCCGAGCAGATCACCAGCCGGGCGATGCCGCTGCTCTATGTTAACGATCTCGCCGCCAGCGCCCATCTGGCGATGGATACCGCCGTCGACCAGCGCATCAAGGACGCCATCGACCGGCTGCTCGCCCGGCAGGGCTCCAACGGCTCGTTCGGGCTGTGGGCGGCGGGCGGCGATGACGCCTGGCTCGATGCCTATGTGACGGACTTCCTGACCCGCGCCCGCGAAAAGGGATTTGCGGTGCCGGATGTGCTGTTCCGTACCGCGCTGGACCGCATCAGGAACTCGGTGGTCAACGCCGACGAGCCCGAAAAGGATGGCGGACGCGACTTGGCCTACGGCCTCTACGTGCTGGCCAAGAACGGCACCGCGCCGATCGGGGATCTGCGCTACCTTGCCGACACCAAGCTGAACAACCTGGCGACGCCGATCGCCAAGGCGCAGTTGGCGGCGGCACTGGCGCTGGTCGGCGACCGTTCGCGTGCCGAGCGGGTCTATGCGGCCGCGGTCGACAGCCTGGCGCCGAAGCCGGTGCTGGAGTTCGGTCGCGCCGATTACGGCTCGGCGCTACGCGATGCCGCGGCCCTGGTCTCGCTGGCCAGCGAGGGCAACGCGCCGCGCGCGACGCTGACCTCGGCGGTGCAGCGGGTCGAAGCGGCGAGGGGGCTCACGCCCTACACCTCGACCCAGGAGAACGCCTGGCTGGTGCTGGCGTCGCGGGCCCTGGCCAAGGATACGCTGTCGCTCGAGATCGACGGCACCCCCGTCAAGACCGCGCTGTACCGCAGCTACAAGGCGACGGAGATGGCAGGCAAGCCGATCAAGATCACCAACACCGGGGACACCCCGCTGCAGGCGGTGGTCTCGGTGAGCGGTGCGCCGAACCTGCCGGAGCCGGCTGCGTCGAACGGCTTCAAGATCGAGCGCAACTACTTCACGCTCGACGGCAAGCCGGCCGATCCTGCCAAGGCCAAGCAGAACGACCGCTTCGCGGTGGTGCTGAAGATCACTGAAGCCAAGCCGGAATACGCTCACATCATGGTGGCGGACTATCTTCCGGCCGGTTTCGAAATCGACAATCCGCATCTGGTCTCGTCCGGCGACACCGGCACGCTCGACTGGATCGAGGATGGCGAGGATCCGGAGCACACCGAATTCCGCGACGATCGCTTCAATGCCTCGATCGAACGCGCCAGCGACGACAAGTCGGTGTTCACGGTGGCCTATGTGGTGCGCGCGGTTTCGCCCGGCAAATACGTGCTGCCGCAAGCCTATGTCGAGGACATGTACAATCCCTCGCGCTATGGCCGCACTGGCACCGGCTCAATCGAGGTGCGCGCGGCGAAATGAGCGAGAGGCAATCAGCTGCTGCGTATGTGGGAGAGCCCCCACCCCAACCCTCCCCCGCAAGCGGGAAAGGGGGCCTGTTGTCCCCCGGAGTTGGCGCTGGCGAACAAGAGCCGGATATCGACAGTTTTCGAGGTGATCCGCCTCCCTCGCACCGCGTACTGCGCGCTCCCTCTCCCGCTTGCGGGGGAGGGTTGGGGTGGGGGCGCTTTTTGAAAAGGCGCGCCGTTCGCTTCATCGCGACAGCATGCGCCATCGTTTTCATTGTAGCGGGAGCGTTTGCGGCCTGGGTCGCCTCACTCGGACCGTTGCCGTTGGCGCAGGCGCGCCAGGTCTCGACCACGGTGACCGATCGCAACGGCAAGCTGCTGCGCGCCTATGCGATGGCTGACGGCCGCTGGCGACTGCCGGTCAATGCCAGGACCAGCGTCGATCCGGGCTATCTCGATCTGCTGCTCGGCTACGAGGACCGGCGCTTCCGCTCCCATGCCGGCGTCGACCCGCTGGCGCTCGGGCGCGCCGCGCTGCAATGGCTGACCAACGGCCGGATCGTCTCCGGCGGCTCGACCATCACCATGCAATTGGCGCGGCTGATGGAGCCGCGGCAGGAACGCTCGCTGTCGGCGAAATTGCGCCAGGCGGTTCGCGCGCTGCAGATCGAGCGGCAACTCGGCAAGGACGAGATCCTCGATCTGTATCTGACGCTGGCGCCGTTCGGCGGCAACCTGGAGGGCATTCGCGCGGCATCGCTGGGCTATTTCGGCAAGGAACCGAAGCGGCTGTCGCTGGCGGAGCAGGCCTTGCTGGTAGCGTTGCCGCAGTCTCCGGAAACCCGCAGGCTCGATCGTCATCCGGCCAACGCCCGCGCCGCGCGGGACCGGGTGCTCGAGCGGATGGTCCAGGAAGGCCGCGTCTCGGCCGAGGACGCAAACCTGGCCAAGGCGGTGGCGGTGCCGCAACTGCGCCGGCCGATGCCTATCCTGGCGCCGCATTCGGCCGATCAGGCCACCGCTCTCGTCAAGGACACCCCGGTCATCCGGCTGACGCTGGACGCTGGAATTCAGCGCGCCCTCGAGGCGCTGGCGCACGACAGGGCGGTGGCGCTCGGACCGAACATTTCGGTCGGCATCATTGCCGTCGACAATGAAAGCGGCGACGTCATCGCACGGGTCGGCTCGGCTGACTATTTCGACGACCGGCGCGCCGGGCAGGTCGACATGACCCGCGCGGTCCGCTCGCCCGGCTCGACCCTCAAGCCGTTCATCTATGGCCTCGCCTTCGAGGACGGCTTTGTGCATCCGGACAGCCTGATCGACGATCGGCCGGTCCGCTTTGGCAGCTACGCGCCGGAGAATTTCGACATGACGTTCCAGGGCACGGTGCCGGTGCGCCGCGCGCTGCAATTGTCGCTGAACGTGCCGGCCATCGTGCTGCTGGATCGGGTCGGCGCCAGCCGGCTGTCGTCGCGCCTGAAGCAGGCTGGCGCCAATCTGGTGCTGCCGAAGGACGAGGCGCCGGGGCTGGCCATGGGCCTCGGCGGCGTCGGCGTCACCCTGCAGGATCTGGCGCAGCTCTACAGCGGCATTGCCCGGCTCGGCAACGCGCGCCCGCTGCGTGAAATCATGCGGGACGACGACGGGGGGCAGGTCGGTAATGTGCTGATCGGCACGCCGCCGCCGGAAAACGCTGCGCACAACCGGATCGCGTTCAAGACCGGCACCAGCTACGGCTATCGCGATGCCTGGTCGGTCGGCTTCGATGGCCGCATGACCATCGGGGTCTGGGTCGGACGGCCCGATGGCGCACCGGTGCCGGGCCTGCTCGGCCGGACCGCCGCGGCGCCGATCCTGTTCGATGCGTTTGCCCGCACCGGCAAACTGCCCGCGGCGCTGCCCAAGGCGCCGAA
>Ga0102590_1004628_pt1 | contig 11438 bp, 7 predicted proteins | sample AraplaMF_Col_mMF_FD_76859 | JGI IMG/M metagenome (GOLD analysis project Ga0102590, IMG submission 76859) | Arabidopsis root microbial communities from the University of North Carolina, USA - plate scrape MF_Col_mMF | ecosystem: Host-associated > Plants > Roots > Endosphere | place: USA...
GCGGGCGCGGCGCGAACTGGAGTTGCTCATGCCGGGCGGCACGATGCCCTACGCGGGCTCGGCCGGGTTCCGCGAACTGACGGGCCCGAACGGTGAGTCGCTGCCCACTCGGGACCGGGTGAGCTGCTGCATGTTCTACACGCTGCGCCCCGAGGACACCTGCGACACCTGTCCGCGCATCTGCGACGCCGAGCGTGTGGTCAAACTGACGGCGGGCGCGACGGGTTGACGTCCGCTCAGGGGAGGCGGCGACGGGCCGCGGAACCCGTGGCGTAAGATCCACACCGAATGGGACCCACCCGGATCACGGTTGTTTCACAACTTCCTCACGCGTCGCGGGAACTTTCCGTGGATCCATCCGTCCGGGTAGTCTTATTCGAACTCAACTCCCGCCCCTCAAGCGGCAGTTCGAGCAGAACGCCGCCCCGGGCATCCCCCTTGCACCTCCTTGGCGGCCTCTTGCCCCGAAACCCCCTGAGGGCCGTCGGGATTGGGCCACTATGGCGGGCGATACGCCCTATCCCAATGCAAGGGACCCCTGATGAGACTGACCGACATATCGCTGAACTGGCTGCTTCCGGGCGCCGTACTGCTCCTGGGCGTGCTGGCGGCGGTTGCGGTGCTCGCGCGCGGCAAGCGGTCCAAGGAGAGCACGAGTTCGGACGACTCGTGGGAGCGCAGCGAGGAGCGCCGCAGGCGCAAGGAGACCATGTACGCCACGGCCTCCTACGTCCTTCTCTTCTGCTGTGCGGCGGTCGCCGCGGCGCTTTCCTTTCACGGCCTGGTCGGCTTCGGCCAGCAGAACCTCGGGCTGACCGACGGCTGGGAGTATCTGGTCCCCTTCGGCCTGGACGGCGCCGCCATGTTCTGCTCGGTGCTCGCGGTGCGCGAGGCCAGCCACGGCGACGCGGCGCTCGGTTCCCGAATCCTGGTGTGGGCGTTCGCCGGTGCCTCCGCCTGGTTCAACTGGGTGCACGCACCCCGGGGCATCGATCACGCGGGTGCCCCTCAGTTCTTCGCCGGCATGTCGCTGTCGGCGGCGGTGCTCTTCGACCGCGCACTGAAGCAGACCCGCCGCGCCGCCCTTCGCGAGCAGGGACTCGTGCCGCGCCCGCTGCCCCAGATCCGTATCGTCCGCTGGATGCGGGCGCCGATCGAGACGTACAAGGCCTGGTCGCTGATGCTCCTGGAGGGTGTGCGCAGCCTGGACGAGGCCGTCGAGGAGGTCCGCGAGGACCGGCGCCAGAAGGAGCACAACAAGGCGCGGCGACGCGAACAGCAGCGGGTCGAGCGCGCACAGCTCAAGGCGCTCAGCCGCGGCCACCGCGCGCTGACGGGCGGCAACGGCGGACGCCAGGTCGAGATGCCGACCGTCGAGCGGGCGACCGCACCGGTCACTTCGGAGCCTGCCATATCCGGTGAACTGCCCTCCCGCACCCGCCCCTCGCTCGAGCCCGTCCGGAGCTCCTCCGCCGACCCGATCACGGTCGACCTCACCGCCGAGGACGACACCATGGCCCTGCCCCGGCTCGACTCCCTTGAGCGCAAGCTCAAGGACCTCGAGCAGCAGTTCGGCTGAGTCCGGGCGTATCACTCACTGGATGGGGGGCGCGGCACGCTGCCGCGCCCCCCATCAGTGCGTCAGGACGCCTCGCCGTCCAGTTCGAACCACACCGCCTTGCCCACCCCGTGCGCCCGCACTCCCCACGCGTCCGAGAGGGACTGCACGAGGATCAGACCCCGGCCGTGTGTGCCGTCGCCGTCGTCCGGCCGTCGCGACCTCGGTCTGCGCCCCACGAAGTCCCTTACCTCCACGCGGAGTCGGCCCGGAGAAACGATCGCCGTCAGGACCGCGTCGCGGTCGGTGTGAATGATTGCGTTGGTCACCAGCTCGCTGGTGAGCAGTTCGGCCGTCTCGGATCGTCCCGGCCTCCCCCAGTGCACCAGCATCTCCCGCAACGCCCTGCGCGCCTCGGGCACCGCCCGCAGGTCGGCCTGTCCCAGACGGCGTCTGAGCTGTGGGCTCACTGATCGGTCCGTCGTCGTGTCGGTCGCTTCCTCAGCCTGCTTCACCGACGACGACCCGATCACCACGGGACCGCCGTCTCGCGTTCGCCTGTCCATGACCCCCGCCGGTACGTGGATGTCGAATCCCCCGCTCGAACACGTCCACGGGATCCATGCCCCACCGGCGGGTCGGCAGTCATGTCGAATCGTCAACTACCGTACGCACTGGGTCATATGACCCATGCGCGAGTGCGCCCCGAGCGCCCTTGAGCCGGCTCCCACTCACCGTAGGGACCTGGTGCCGTCGCACGACACGCCCGGCTCCTCAGGAACACACGGCCGTGCGCCCGGTCGCCGCCGGCGCAGTCGGGGCCACGGGACCGCTGCCGCTGAAGCCCTTCAGCCGACTCCGGGCTGCCGATACGGCCGTACGCCGTCAGCGGTCGCCCCCGGTCGGGTCGACATGTAGACAGGGCACGCGGACCGGGGTGACAGGGCGTCAGCGCCCAACTTACTCCAAACGTGTTGTTCTTAATATTGTCCGCATGTCTGACATGACGGATAAGGAGATCATTAGTACGTTCAATCTCGTCGGCGTGAAGCCGGCGTCTCAGAGACAGGAGAAGTGACATGGCAACGCGTTCCACCGCTGTAACGGCCGCAGCCGCGGCCGCCGCGGCCCTGGTGGCCACGGGTATCACGTACGCCTCCGCGGCTTCCGAGCCGCAGGCGGCCCCGATGGCCCAGCGTGCCGCCGCAGCGCCGGCCGCCGCCCCGGCCGCAGTGCCGGACGGCAGCAATGGCGGCAACGGCAACAACAACAACGGCAACAACAACAACGACAACAACTCGTACGGCAACGGCGGCGGGGGCGGCGGTGGCAAGAGCTACCGCAAGGTCATCCGGTGCGAGCAGGACGAGGGCTACGGCAACTTCGGCGACGACGGCTACGGCGACGGGGGCGGCGGCGGCGACCGCTGCGGCCGCGGCAACGACGACGGCTACCGGTTCGGCCGGATCTCGGTCAACGAGCGTGAGTTCGCCGGCGTGCCCGACGGCTGCATCACCGTGGTGAGTGGCCTCGGCGCCAAGACCATCAACGTCCGCAACGAGAGCAGGAACGTCGTCGAGGTCTTCAACGGCGCGACCTGCGACAACGGTGCTCCCCTCGCCACCGTCGGTCCCCACAGCTCCTCAAACGGCCTGTTCCCCCGCAACTTCAGGGGCGGCGTGAAGGTCAAGCACGGCGTGGTGGCCAGCTTCCGCGTGATCAAGCGCCACGTTGAGCGCTGGGTGGAGGAGAAGGAAGAGCACAGCGGTGGCGGCGGCGGCAACAGCTACGGGAAGGGAGACGAAGGAAACGACAACGGAAACTACGGAGGTAACAACGGGGGCAGGTGATCCTGAGGATCAAAGGTCCCTCTGAAGGTAGAGAACGAGAACCCCGGCCCGCCGGAATCGGGCCGGGGTTCCCGGTCTTTTGCGCGGGGCTCTCTCCCCCCGCTAGGGCCTGGGCACGTTGCGCAGGTTGGAGCGTGCCATCTGGACCATACGGCCGACTCCCCCGTCCAGCACGACCTTCGAGGCGGAGAGCGCGAAGCCCGTCACCATCTCCCGGCTGATCCTGGGTGGGATCGACAGTGCGTTCGGGTCGGTGACGATGTCGACCAGGGCGGGTCCCTTGTGCCGGAAGGCGTCCTTGAGCGCGCCCGGAAGCTGCTTGGGTTTTTCGACCCGTATGCCGTACGCCCCGCACGCACGGGCCACGGCCGCGAAATCGGGATTCTGGTTGGCGGTGCCGTAGGAGGGCAGTCCCGCCACCATCATCTCCAGCTCCACCATGCCCAGGGAGGAGTTGTTGAACAGGACGACCTTCACCGGAAGGTCGAGCTGCACCAGGGTGAGGAAGTCCCCCATCAGCATGGAGAACCCGCCGTCGCCCGAGATCGACACGACCTGGCGGTTCCGGTCGGTGAACTGCGCGCCGATCGCCATCGGCAGCGCGTTCGCCATCGAACCGTGGGAGAAGGAGCCGATGATCCGCCGGCGACCGTTGGGGGATATGTATCGGGCCGCCCAGACGTTGCACATCCCCGTGTCGACGGTGAAGACCGCCTCGGGATCGGCCAGCTCGTCGAGCACCGACGCCACGTACTCGGGGTGGATCGGGACGTGCTTGTCCACCTTGCGGGTGTACGCCTTGACCACGCCCTCGAGCGCGTCCGCGTGCTTCTTCAGCATCTTGTCGAGGAAGCGCCGGTTCTGCTTGGGCCGCAGCCGCGGAGTCAGACACCGCAGGGTCTCCTTGACATCGCCCCACACCGCGAGGTCCAGCTTGGAGCGGCGGCCCAGGTTCTCCGGGCGCACGTCGACCTGGGCGATCGTCACATCGTCCGGAAGAAAGGCGTTGTAGGGGAAGTCGGTGCCCAGGAGGATCAGCAGATCGCACTCGTGGGTGGCCTCGTACGCGGCGCCGTAGCCCAGAAGGCCGCTCATGCCTACGTCAAACGGGTTGTCGTACTGGATCCATTCCTTGCCCCGCAGGGCGTGGCCCACCGGGGACTTGATCTTCCCGGCGAGCTCCATGACCTCGGCGTGGGCGCCCGCGGTGCCGCTGCCGCAGAAGAGGGTGACCCGCTCCGCCTCGTCGATCATCGCCACGAGCTTGTCGATCTCGGCGTCACTCGGGCGGACCGTGGGCCGGGCGGTGACGAGGGCGGTCTGGACGGGCTTGTCGGGCGCGGGCTGGTCGGCGATGTCGCCGGGAAGTGCGACGACGCTCACACCGCTGCGGCCGATCGCGTTCTGGATGGCCGTCTGGAGCAGCCGTGGCATCTGCTTCGGGTTGGATATCAGCTCGCAGTAGTGCGAGCACTCCTGGAACAACCGGTCCGGATGGGTCTCCTGGAAGTAGCCGAGACCTATCTCGCCGGACGGTATGTGCGAGGCGAGCGCGAGCACGGGGGCCATGGAGCGATGGGCGTCGTAGAGGCCGTTGACGAGGTGGAGGTTGCCGGGACCGCAGGAACCTGCGCAGGCCGCCAGCCTCCCGGTTATCTGGGCCTCGGCGCCCGCCGCGAAGGCCGCGGTCTCTTCGTGCCGCACATGCACCCAGTCGAGGGCTGCATTGCGGCGGACGGCGTCCACAATCGGGTTGAGGCTGTCTCCGACCACTCCGTACAGACGCTTGACGCCTGCCCGGGCGAGTATGTCCACGAACTGGTCCGCGACGTTCTGCTTGGCCATGGAACCCACGCACCCTTTCGGTTGCCTAGGGTCCATCAATCCACAGGGACGTCCATCACGCCTCCCAAACGGCCGCAGCCGTACGGTCGTCGGCATAGCCCTTGACCCTGATCAGCGTGTCGGCGAGGAAGGCGGCGAGACACGGCGGTTCCCCGGCCGACCAGCGGTCGGTGAGGAGCTCGGCCAGCCGGGGCTCGCCGCGCAGCGGATCGGCGAGACCACCCGTGCACAGCAGCAGAATGTCACCCGGCCGGGCGATCGACGCGCGGAAGCGGAAGGGATCGCGGGGCGGTTCCGGAGCCGGTTCGTACGGGCTCGGCGGCGTCGTGATCCCCAGATCCATGGTGAGCCGGTCACCCTCGGGGGTCTCGGACGGCAGTGAGCCGAACCCGACCACCGCCTCGCCCACCGCCTCGGCGGCACGCGGCTCGATGTCCTGCCACTCACCGTCCCGCAGCCGGAACAGACCGCCCGCGCCGACGCCGAAGAAGACCCGCGTACGGCAGTCGGGGTCGGCCGGCAGCAGCAGACAGCGCAGGGTGGCGGTGTAGTCGTCGGGGTCGACGCCCTGCTCGGCGGCGCCGGCCCGGAGTTTGCCGAGGCTGCGGTCGGTGAGCCGCTGGAGCCCCGATTTCAGGTCGCCGCGGCGTGCGGCTCGGATGTCCTCGCCGAGGCGGAGGTAACTGCGCCCGACGGCGCGGCCGATCCAGTGGCACACCTCGGTGGCGGCCCGGTGCGCCCCCGGAGTGGCCCGCGCGCCGGTCGCCATGGCGACGAGGACGAGCGCCTGGTCGCCGGTGCCGAAACGCGCGGTCAGCAGGGCGTCCCGGCGCGGTTCGCCGCGGAAGCGCGCGGAGTCCCCGCGCGCCGAGACGGCGCGCAGGGCCCAGGTCCCGTACCGCGCCCCGTCCAGCACCGTGTCGGCGACCAGGTCGTCGAGGTCGTCCGGGTCGGCGAGCGGAAGCGCGGTGGGCTCGGCGTCGTAGGTGGGCGGCCCGGAGCCGACGTAGTCGACCGCGGGCGAGGTGCGGGTCCGGGCGGCCGGGGACGCCGCATCGGCCGTCCCGGGCGGGGGCGGGGGCGCGCCGTCGGACGCGGCGGCCTCGAACGGCGGGACCAAGGGCGGTGGCGCCTCGGTCGGCCGGGCGGGCACGTCGGTGGGCCGACGGGAACCCGGGACCGCCGCGGGCTCCGCCGCGGCGGCGGCGTCCGGCGGCGGGGCCGGAAATCCCGGTGGCCGGGGCCCGGACGGGAAGGTCACGGGGCCCGTCGGCCGGGTGGACGGAGGATCCCACGGCGCCGGACCGCGGGCCGGCGCCCCGAAACCGCGCTCGTCCCGCCGCATCGGAGGGGAGCCTGCCGGCCAGGCGGCGTCCGCTCCCGGCGCGAAGTCGCCGGGCTCCGGTCCCGCCGGGCGCTGCTCCGGCACGAGCGGCGCCGACGCGGGTGGGAGCTGCGCCCCGGTTCCGTGCCCGCCGCTGCCCTCCCCCACCGTTTCCGCGGCGGAGGCGAAGCGGTCGTCGAGACTGTCGCCCGCGACGGCCGGTCCCGTGTCCCCGGTGGAGTCGTCGTACAACTGCCCCCACCAGTCGTCCTCATGACCGGTGGGCCTCTCCCCCTGCTGGCTCATGCTCCCGATTGTCCACCGCACGGGGCCCGGGAAAACGGGGCATCCGGAAATTCCGGCCACACGACCGCGCCCGGTCCACACGGAGGACGACACCTCGAACGACGGTGCGAACCAGCCATCGGGGGGGCGGGCCGCCGGACGATCCCACCCCCCACAGGGGGATCGTCCGGCGGCACCGCGGTGACAGGGACCGGCACGCCTCCGGCACCCCGTCACGACCTTGGGCCCGCCGCCCGCGTCGGCGCAGGCCGAGCAGCCCGCGGACGGTGTCGCGGGTCGGTGGCGTCACCTTGGCAGAGAGACCGGGGGTACGGCGATGATGTCCTGAGGCGGGTTTGTGCCGTGGCTGTTTTCCGCCACGGCACACAGCGCGGGACTGCTCCTCGGGAGGGCGACGGTTGATGCTGGCTGCGATAGGTCTGGACGAGACGCACGAGTCGGCGTACCGGGCACTGGTGTCCGTGGGCGCCGCCGAGGTGCCCGATCTCGCACGGCGGCTGTCGCTCGGCGAGCACGACACCGAGCACGCCCTGCGCCGGCTGGAACGGCACGGACTCGCGGCCCAGTCGACGGCCCGGCCCGGCCGATGGGTCGCGGCGCCACCGGGGGTCGCGCTCGGCGCGCTGCTGACCCAGCAGCGGCACGAGCTGGACAAGGCGGAGCTGGCGGCCGCGCTGCTCGCCGAGGAGTACCGCGCGGCGGCGGCCGAGCCCGCCGTGCACGACCTCGTCGAGGTGGTGAGCGGCGCGGCCGGGGTCGGACAGCGGTTCCTCCAGCTCCAGCTCGGTGCGGCCGAGGAGGTCTGCGCGCTGGTCACCGGAAATCCGGTCGCCGTGTCGGGAATGGAGAACGACGCGGAGGAGCAGGCCGCGGGCCGCGGTGTGCGCTACCGGGTGGTGGTGGAGCGGGCGGTGCTCGACCGGCCCGACGGCATCACCGAGCTGACGGCCGCCCTCGCCCGCGACGAACAGGTGCGTGTCGTCGACACGGTGCCGACCAAGCTGGTGGTCGCCGACCGGTCGCTGGCGATGGTGCCGCTGACCTCGCGGGGCACCGAACCGGCGGCCCTGGTGGTGCATGCGAGCGGGCTGCTCGAGCTGCTGTCGGGCCTGTTCGAGTCGGTGTGGCGGGAGGCGCTTCCACTGCGGCTCGGGGTGTCCGGCGTCATCGAGCAGGGGCCCGACGGCCCCGACAGCACCGACCTCGAGGTCCTGTCCCTGCTGCTCGCGGGGCTGACGGACGCCAGCGTCGCCAAGCAGCTCGACCTGGGCCTGAGGACGGTGCAGCGCCGGGTGAAACGGCTGATGGAGCTGACCGGTGTGACGACCCGGCTCCAGCTGGGCTGGCACGCGTACGAGCGCGGCTGGGTGGCGCGGCACTGACCCGACACTGACTGGACAAGCGACACATCGGATCTCTCTCCCCCTATTGACGATCTGATACCCCATCCATACGTTGCCTCGCGGGATAGCTCCGATGAATACCGAGCCGCCTGGAGGCACCGTGTCCAGTCCGACCAGACGAACCGTCATCGCCACCGGATCCGCCCTCGGCGGTGCGCTGCTCACGGGAGGCCTGCCCGCGCAGGCTTCGGCGGCCGATCGCACCGGCAGCGCCTCGGACCCCTGGGGCGCCGTCCTCGACGACGCCGATCTCGTCTGGCAGCGGATGCCGTCCACTTGGTACGAGGGACCGTACCTGGGCAACGGCTTCCTCGGATCGGGCATCTACGCCGAGCCCGGCCGCGAGCAGGCCGCCGTCCGCTTCAACGTCCAGCACTCCGAGGTGCAGGACCACCGCCCCGAGTACGGATCGTTGTTCGGGCTCGCGCGGTTGCCGATCGGCTACTTCACCCTGGAGCCGGTGGGCACGATCACCGCCGTGGACTGGCGGCTGGGGCTCCACGACGCCGAACTGACCGGCTCCCTCACCACGGACCGCGGCAGGCTCGCGATCCGGGCCCTGGTGCACACCTCCCGCTCGCTGCTCGCCGTGGAGGTCACACCCACCGCGGGCGAGCGCGATTTCCGCTGGGTCTTCCACCCGGCCGACGCGATCAGCCCGCGCGCCGACTTCAAACCGCTGCCCGACGGCTACCGCGGCAACCCTCCCGCCGAGGTCGGCGACCACGACGGCGTGTCCGCCTCAGTGCAGCCGCTGCTCTCGGGCGGACAGCACGTGACGGCCTGGCGGGAGACCGACCGAGGCGGGCAACGCACCCTGTACGTAAACGTCGCGCACTCGTACCCGAAGTCCACGGCACTGCGGCGAGCGCTCTCCACCATCCGCGGCGAGTCCTTGCTGCCGTACGACACCCTGGCGGCGACCCACCGCGCCTGGTGGCACGCCTACTACCGCAGGAGCTTTCTCTCCCTGCCCGATGCACGCATCCAGCGCTTCTACTGGATCCAGCTCTACAAGGTCGCCTCCGCGGCCCGGCGCGACGCGCCCGTGATGGCGACGAGCGGTCCCTGGCTCGAGTCCACGCCGTGGCCCAACACCTGGTGGAACCTCAACGTCCAGCTGGAGTACTGGCTGATCCACGGATCCAACCACCTCGAACTGGACGCCGTGACACGGGCGCTCGGCGAGTTCCGCGACAATCTGTCCACCGAGATGGCGCCCGCTTACCGGGCCGACTCGCTCGGTATCCCGCGGACCACGGACCCGCACCTCATAAACGGCGCGGCGGGCACCCTCACGGGCTACGGCGTCGGCATCCCCGGCCAGGACCCGCCGACCCCCGAGGTCGGCAACCTCACCTGGGCGCTGCACAACGTCTGGCTCAGCTACCGCCACACCATGGACGAGTCGATCCTCCGCGACGTCCTCTATCCGCTGCTCCGCAAGGCCGTCACCTACTACCTGCACTTCCTGGAGCCGGGTCCGGACGGCAAGCTGCACCTGCCGGCCACCTTCTCGCCGGAGTACGGCGGTGACACGCGCGACTGCAACTACGACCTCATGCTGCTCACCTGGGGCTGCCGGACCCTGCTGGAGTCGGCGGACCTGCTGGGGGTGAAAGACGAACTGGCCCCGCGCTGGCGTGAGGTGCTGGCCAAACGGGTGCCCTACCCCACCGACGAGAACGGCTTCATGATCGGCGCGGACATCCCGTTCGCCAAGTCCCACCGCCACTACTCGCATCTGCTCTCGGTCTATCCGTTGTACGAGCTCACGGGGCGCACCGCTGACGAGCGCGCCCTCATCGAGAAGTCGCTGGCGCACTGGGTCGGCTTCGAGGGCGCCCTCCAGGGATACACGTTCACGGGCGCCGCCTCGATGTCCGCGCTGCTCGGCAAGGGCGAGGACGCGCTGAAGTACCTGGGCGAGCTGATGACCCGATTCATCCAGCCCAACACCATGTACAAGGAGTCCGGGCCGGTCATCGAGACCCCTCTCTCGGCGTCCCAGTCCCTGCACGACATGGTCTGCCAGTCCTGGGGCGGGGTCGTCCGTGTGTTCCCCGCGCTGCCCGCCGCGTGGGCGGACCTGACCGTGCACGACTTCCGCACCCAGGGGGCCTTCCTGCTCTCCGCCGTCCGACGCGGCGGGGTGACAAGCTGGGTGCGGCTCGTCAGCGAGGCGGGCGCACCGTGCGTCGTACGGCACTCCGTCCCGGGTGCGATCGAGGTGCGGGACGGCCGCGGGCGGAGGCTGCACCACGAGACCGTGGACGAGGGCACCCTTCGCATAGCGCTGCGCAGGGGGGAGTCGGCATTGATCACGGCGAAGGGCGACCGCCCCGACCTCACGATCGCGCCGGTCGCGCCGAACGGGCAGGCCCCCCGCTGGGGCTTGCCCGCCTGACAGTGCGTCAGCGCACGACGGACGTCAGGTCGATCGCGGCGGCGAGCGCCCGCATGCCCGCGTCGTCGAAGTGAAGGTGGTCGCCGGGGTCGTAGGCCGGTCTGATCCGCTCGGGGCGGGCCGGGTCGCGTACGGCGGCGTCGAAGTCCGCGACCTCGTCGAAGAGGCCGTTGCGGATGAGGGCGTTGATCTCGAGTCGCAGTTCCTCACGGGCCGGCGACCAGCTCGGGTGGCCTCCGAACGGGGTGAGAGTGGCGCCGATGACACGGATGCCGTGGGCGTGGGCATGGTCCACGATCCGGCGGTACGCGCTCGCATAGGCACCCGGATCGGTCTGGGGCGGCTTGCCCTTGATGTCGTTGACGCCCTCCAGGACGACCAGCGTGCGGACCGCGGCACGGCTGACGACATCCGCGTCCAGGCGTGCGAGGGCGTTCGGTCCTGCTCCGTCGAGGAGGAGGCGGTTGCCGGCGATACCCGCGTTCAGGACGCCGGGCCTGCGGCTCGCGGGCAGGGTGCGCAGCCGCTCCGACAGCAGGTCGGGCCAGCGGTGGTTGGTGCCGTACGAGGATCCGGTGCCGTCGGTGAGGGAGTCCCCGAAGGCCACCAGACTTGTGGCACCCGCCGGGCGCAGGACGTCGACCCCGGTCACGTAGTACCAGCTGGAGACGGTGGAGGAGTACGCGACGCCGTCGGTGTCGGCGGCCCGGTTGCCCCCCTTGGCCACGTAGTTGGTCTGCAGGGC
>Ga0102590_1004629_pt1 | contig 11435 bp, 10 predicted proteins | sample AraplaMF_Col_mMF_FD_76859 | JGI IMG/M metagenome (GOLD analysis project Ga0102590, IMG submission 76859) | Arabidopsis root microbial communities from the University of North Carolina, USA - plate scrape MF_Col_mMF | ecosystem: Host-associated > Plants > Roots > Endosphere | place: USA...
CCAGCCTCCCACCTTCTCTCCACGAAGTGCCCGACGATCCGGGCGACAAGCAGGGCGATGAGCGACACCGAGCGACAATCAAAAGATGCCGCCTCGACGGGCACCGGATACCGGGTGCTGGCTCGCAAATACCGCCCCAAGGATTTCACGGACTTGATGGTCGGCCAGGAGCCGATGGTCCGTACCCTCACCAACGCCTTCGAAACCGGCCGCATCGCGCAAGCCTATATGCTGACGGGTGTGCGCGGTGTCGGCAAAACGACGACGGCGCGCATCCTGGCGCGGGCGCTGAACTACAAGACATCGGAAATCGACAAGCCGACGATCGACCTTCGCACGCCGGGCGAGCACTGCCAGGCGATCATGGAAGGCCGGCATGTCGACGTGATCGAGATGGATGCCGCCTCCCATACCGGTATCGACGATATCCGCGAGATCATCGAGCAGGTGCGGTACCGACCGGTTTCGGCGCGCTACAAGGTCTATATCATCGACGAAGTGCATATGCTGTCGACGCAGGCCTTTAACGGCCTGTTGAAGACGCTGGAAGAGCCGCCGGAGCATGTGAAATTCATCTTCGCCACTACCGAAATCCGCAAGGTTCCGATCACCGTGCTGTCGCGCTGCCAGCGCTTCGACCTGCGCCGTATCAGCGCCTCCGATCTCGTCGGGCTGTTCACGACGATCGCCGCCAAGGAAGGCATCGAGGCGGAAGCCGATGCGCTGGCGATGATCGCGCGTGCTGCCGAAGGTTCGGCGCGCGACGGCCTGTCGCTGCTCGACCAGGCAATCGCCCATGGCGCAGGCGTCGTGCAGGCGGAAGCCGTGCGCGGCATGCTCGGCCTTGCCGATCGCGCCCGGATCGTCGATCTCTTCCAGCATATCGTCAAAGGCGATGTGGCCGCCGCGCTCGGCGAGTTCCAGAACCAATACGAAGCCGGCGCCAATCCGGTGGTGGTGCTGACCGATCTTGCCGATTTCGCCCATCTGGTGACGCGGCTGAAATATGTGCCGGATGCGGCAAACGATCCTTCGCTCAGCGAGGTCGAACGCACCAAGGCGGCGGAATTCGCCAAGGGCGTTGCGGTGACGACGCTGTCGCGCATCTGGCAGATGCTGCTGAAGGGCATTCCGGAAACGGAAGGCTCGTCGCGGACGGCAGGGGCAGCCGAGATGGTACTGATCCGGCTTGCACATGCCGCGCATCTGCCGGCGCCCGAAGATGCGGCGCGGCGGCTTGCTGAATTTTCCGGCGACAATTCCGGCCCGCGGCCTGCGGCTCCGCCGTCCGGCAATGGCGGCGGCAACGGGACACGGGTTTCCTATCAGAACAGTGTCGCGGCGCGTGCCGCGGAAGCCGCACCGAGCCCGCCACAGCCTTCGGCGCCGGTCGCGATGCTGCGTGCCGTGCCGAGCAGCCAGCCCGAGACCATGTCTGTCGGGCGGATCGAGCCAAAACCGGCGGAAGCCCTAAAGCCGCTCGTCCCGGTCAATTCGGTCAATGATATCGTCAACCTCGCCACCGAGAAACGCGATCCGAAGCTGAAGGCGATGGTGCGCACCTTCCTGCGCCCCGTGCGGATCGAAGCCGGCCGGCTCGACGTCAGCCTGGCTCCCGGTGCGCCGACGACGCTGCTCAACGAGCTTGCCGTCAAACTGAAGGAATGGACCGGCATCCATTGGATCGTCAGCCTCAGCCGCGACGAGGGCCAGCCGACGCTTGTCGAAGCGGAGGCCAGGACCAGGGAACAGCATGTGATCGACGCGCGCCAGGACCCTGACGTAGCGGCAATCCTTGCGCATTTCCCCGGTGCCAAGATCATCGACGTGCGCGTACGGGCGCCCGAACCGGAGGAGGAAGGCGAGGCGACGCCGCCGGCGGCCGCCGAATCCGAGGAAGGTGACATCCTGCCCGGCGACGACATAGAATTCTAAAGTTTCAACAAGGAGCGAGACGATGCGCGACATCATGGGCATGATGGGCAAAGTCAAGGAAATGCAGGCCAAGATGGAGCAGATGCAGGCGGAGATCGCCGAGCTCACGGCCGAAGGCAAGGCGGGGGGCGGGCTCGTCACCGTCATCATCACGGGCAAGGGCGAGCTGAAGAGCCTGAAGATCGACCCATCGCTGTTCAAGGAAGACGACGTCGAGATCCTCGAGGACCTGATCGTCGCCGCCCACAAGGACGCCAAGGACAAGGCCGAGGCGCTGGCCGCCGAAAAGACCAAGGCACTGACGGCCGGCCTGCCGATCCCGCCCGGCTTCAAGCTGCCGTTTTGATCTATACGCCACGTATGCCCGGTGGTCAGCGCCCGGCTTCCAACAACGCTCTCAGTTTGTAGTGGAGCGGCGACGCGAGATATCGCGCCCGATCCGTCTCCGAAAGCCTCCGGCCGAAAGTTTGCATCAGCTCCGGCATCGTCACCTTCTCTCCCGTAAAAAGCCGATGGTCGACCGGCATTCCGGCCTCGACCACACCGCCTTTGATGACGCGGCAATAGATGCCGGGACGGGCGGCGTCCGTATAGCGCTTGACGAATGTCGGATCGGCCATCCTGGCGGCGAAGGTGGCGCAGGGAATGCGGCATGACGTGACTTCGAGGACGAAATCGCCGGCGACGAATCGGTCGCCGACTGCGACGTCGCGATTGTCGAGATCCGATATCACCATGTTCTCGCCGAATGTGCCGGGTTCATATGGCCTGCCGAGCTCCCTGCTCCACCAATCGAGTGTCAGCGATCCCTCGACATACACAGCCTGGTCGACGCCGCCATGGTGTTTGCGGTTGCAGATCGCATCGCCGACAAGACCTTCATCATCGATCATCACCGCGCCATTGACGGCTTGTTTGAAGATGCCGGTCTTGTAGCCTTTGCCCGGCAGTCTTTCGGGATTGCCGGTGCACAAGGCCAGGATTTTCATGGGACGGGCAATCCTTCCGCGATTCCGTTTCCGTTCCATATCAGTTAAGAACGACGCATGGCAAAACGAGTCACCGGCCCCGAGATCGAAAAACTCATCCAGCTTCTGGCAAAGGTGCCGGGCCTCGGGCCGCGTTCGGCGCGCCGGGCGGCACTTCATCTGATCAAGAAGAAGGACCAGCTTCTCGGCCCGCTGTCGAATGCGATGGGCGAGGCCTATGACAAGGTGAAGATCTGCTCGCGCTGCGGCAATGTCGATACGGTCGATCCCTGCATTGTCTGCACCGACACGCAACGCGATCAATCCGTCATCATTGTCGTCGAGGACGTATCGGATCTCTGGGCGCTGGAGCGGGCAGGCGCGATGAACGCCGCCTATCATGTGCTCGGCGGCACGCTGTCACCGCTCGACGGGGTCGGTCCTGACGATCTCAATATTCGCGGCCTGATCGACCGGGTCGGCGAAGGCGGCATTCGGGAACTGATCATCGCGGTCAACGCCACGGTCGAGGGACAGACGACGGCGCATTACATCACCGATCAGTTGCAGGGGCTCGACGTGAAGATCACACGCCTGGCGCATGGCGTGCCGGTCGGCGGCGAACTCGACTATCTCGACGAGGGCACGCTTGCGGCGGCACTTCGGGCGCGGACGGTGATATGAAAAACTTGTCTATGCTCAAGCGCACTCTCCCCTGCCTTATCGCCCAACGACTATTCGCCATTCTCATTGTCATCCCCACCCTCCTTCCCTTGCCTGCCCACGCCGCCTCCAAGGCCGATGTCGAGGCGCAGTTCGAGAAATGGGTGCAGAGCGACCTCTGGCCGGAGGCGAAGGCCAACGGCATTTCGGAGAAGGTCTTTCAAGCCGCTTTCTCCGGCATCACGCTGAACTGGAACTTGCCCGATCTCGCTCCGCCGGGCTTCCCGCCGCCGAAGGAACAGAAGCAGACACAGGCCGAATTTTCCTCGCCCGCTCCCTATTTCAACGAAGACCAACTGAAGAAGCTTGCCGCAACGGGACGCGGCTTTGCCGCCCAATATGGCTCGACGCTGAAGCGGATCGAAAAGACCTATGGCGTGCCGGGCTCGATCGTGCTTGCCATCTGGGGCCGGGAGACGGGCTTCGGTGCGGCGAAGATCCCGAATTCGGCGATCGAGGTGCTGGCGACCAAGGCCTTCATGTCGACGCGCAAGGAGATGTTCCGCACCGAGCTGGTGGCCGCACTCCATATTCTCGACGGCGGCGACGTGACACCTGCCAACTTCAAGGGTTCGTGGGCGGGCGCACTCGGCCAGCCGCAATTCATGCCGACGAGCTATCTGAAATATGCGGTGGATTTCGATGGTGACGGTCACCGCAATATCTGGACCTCGGTGCCCGATACACTCGCCTCGATCGCCAATTACCTGGTCAAAAAAGGCTGGCAGCGCGGCCGCGACTGGGGCTTCGAGGTGTCGATACCGGAGGCGGTCTCCTGCGCGCAGGAGGGACCCGATCTGGCAAAGCCGCTGTCGCACTGGGCCTCGCTCGGCATCGACCGCATCTCCGGCAAGGGCTTTCCCTCCGGCGAGATGAAGGCTGAGGGCATGATGCTGGTGCCGGCCGGCCGCGACGGACCGGAATTCATCGTCACCCCGAATTTCTACATCATCAAGGAATATAATAATTCCGATCTCTACGCGCTCTATATCGGCAATCTGGCCGACCGCATCGCCTATAATGGCGGCGCCTTCCAGGGCAGATGGGGCGATGTCGGCAAGATGCTGCGCTCCGACGTCGCCGCCATGCAGAAGGCGCTGGAACGGCAGGGCTACGATGTCGGCGGTTCCGACGGCCTGCCGGGCTACAAGACGCGGCGCTCGATCGGCCAGTGGCAGGCAAAGAACGGCATGAAGCCGACATGTTTTCCGGAGGCCACGATGAAGGGCAAGCTGAAGTAACCGGCTTTAGATATTGCGTTTCAAACCTTCATGGCTGGCGACGAAACCGAGCTTCTCGTAGAAGCGGATCGCATCCCCCCGCGTCTTGTCCGATGTCAGTTGCACGAGGCCACAGCCACGCTCGGCGCATTGGGCGATCGCCCATTCGATGAAGTGCGAGCCGAGGCCTGAGCCGCGAAGATCGCTTGCGACACGCACGCTTTCGATCTGGCCGCGCCACATGCCCGTCCTCGAAAGGCCTGGAACAAAACTCAGTTGCAGGCAGCCGACGACCCGATCGGCCGCATCGGTTGCGACGGCCAGAAGCTGATTGGCGTCCGCCTCGATCGCAGCGAAGGCCGAGAGATAACGCGCGTCGACGGGATCAGAAACGATCTCCCTGGTGCCGCCGAGATCGTCATCGGCCAGAAGCCGGACGATGGCAGCAAGATCGGACGGGCGGGCGAGCCTGAATTTGTACATGCTTGATCTATGCATAGCTGGTCTCAATGATGCAGATCGATCGGCGCCTTGTGGAAGACGTCGTCACCCGGTGGAATGGCCTGGCGTTCGATCATCCGGTGGACATGCAGCGGACCTTCGCCGCGGTGAAGCGCACGAAGCCTGTCGGTGTTTTCGGCATCGGCCTGCGTGCGCCGCTGGTTGTGTCTTATATATTCGACCCAGGTCGGCGTGTGGTAGGTTTCCGTCCAAAGGCTGGGGTTTTCGAGATCACGCATCAGCGCCCAGTTGCGGGCGCCGTCGCGGATGCGGATACGGCGGCGCTCGCCCATCAATTCCATGAACTCGGCAAGGTCCTCATCTCCGATCTCGTAATCGACCTGGATGACGATCGGCCCGCTGCGTGGCGTGATATCGAGACTGAGAGCCGGCTCGGTGAAGCGGTTCAGCGGGTCGAGATTGAGCGAGGCGAAGGCCGGCATCGAAAAACGCAGGCCGATGGCGATGCCGAGCAGCATGACGACGGATGACATCAGCAGCGCATCGGCGACGCCATAGCGATCGGCGGCGACGCCCCACAGCCAGCTGCCGCCGGCAATGCCACCGAAGGTGACGGTCTGATAAAGCGACAACGCACGGCCGACCACCCAGCGCGGCGTCGAAAGCTGAACGATGGTGTTGAAGAGCGAAAGTGCGGAGACCCAGCAGGCGCCGGAGACGAGCAGCCCGGCAGAGGTGAGGACGGCACTCGGGCTGAAGGCTGCGATGACAGCACTCAGCGCAAAGCCGGCAAAGGAGAGGCGGATGATCATCTCGCTGGAAAGCACCTCGCGAAGCCTGGCATTCAGCACCGCGCCGCCGATCGCGCCGATGCCGAAGGCGCCGAGCATGAAACCATAGGTCAGCGGCCCGCCGGCAACGAGATCGAGGGCGACGACCGGCAGCAGCGCCAGGATCGAGCTGGCACCGATGCCGAAGAGCAGCCCTCTGACAAGGACCTTTTCGAGATTGGGCGACATCGAGACATAACGCAGGCCGGCGAAGATGGCGCTGCCGAGTGCCTCCCGCGGCAGGGTCGAGACGGGCGCGGCTGGCCGCCAGCGCAGCAGGGCATAGATCAAGGCGAGGTAACTCAGCGTGTTCACCGCGAAGGCCGCGGCCGCACCGGCAGCCGCCACGATGACGCCGCCGATTGCCGGGCCGACGCTGCGGGTGATGTTGAAACCCATGCTGTTCAGCGTGACCGCAGCCGGCAGATCGGCGCGCGGCACCATGTCGCCGACCGAGGCCTGCCAGGAGGGATTGTTGAGCGCTGTGCCGCAGCCGATCAGGAAGGTGAAGAAGAGCAGCAGCCAGGGCGTGATCCAGCCGAGAAGGGCTGAGGCCGTCAGCAGCGCCGAGACGGTGAGCATCATGCACTGCGCCGTCAGCATGACCCGGCGGCGGTCATAATTGTCGGCCAGAGCGCCCGATATCAGCGAAAACAGCATGATCGGCAGCGCCGTCGAGGTCTGCACCAGTGCGACCATGTCCTCCGAGGCGGTGATCGTGGTCATCATCCAGGCGGCGCCGACCGCCTGGATCAGGCCGCCGAAATTCGAAGAAAGGCTCGCAAACCAGATGGTGCGGTAGGTATCGTGGCGCAAAGGCGCCAATGTCGACGAAGTGTAGGCCACGATTTCTCCCGCTTTTGTTATTGCGCGCCAACGGCAATATATGCGCAAGACCGGCGCTGGCCATAGGCCTGTTCACGTCGCCGGAAGGGAATTGGCCGAATCGGTCGCAGACCTTGCAATTTCGGAAAAACCCGACTATATGCCTCTCAAATTCTTGATCGCTTGATGAAGAGTGGGCCGCAAGGACCCGCTCTTTTTTATTACCGCGATCGCTTAAACAGCATGAAATTGCGAGGAGCGCACCGCTTGTCGGACATGACAAACGCAGACAACGAACTTGAGCCGCGGCTGATTACCGAAACCGGGCTCGACCAGCGTCTTGCCGATATCATCGAACCCGTTCTCGTCGGCATCGGCTTTCGACTTATCCGCGTCCGTATGCTGAACCAGAACGGCGCGACGATGCAGGTTATGGCCGAACGCAACGACGGCACGATGTCGGTTCAGGATTGCGAAGAAGTCTCGATGGCGATTTCTCCCGTCCTCGATGTGGAAGATCCGATCGATAAAGAGTATCATCTGGAAGTGTCTTCGCCCGGCATCGACCGTCCGATGGTGCGGAAATCCGATTTCGTCCGCTGGCAGGGCCACCTTGTGAAATGCGAGACATCGATCTTGATCGACAATCGCAAGCGCTTCCGCGGCAAGATCGTCGAAGCAGGCGCAGATGGTTTCACGCTCGAGCGTGACCAGGTTGCCTATGGGGAAGAGCAGAAGGTCACCATTCCCTTCACGGCGCTTAGCGATGCGAAGCTCATTCTGACCGACGACCTGATCCGCGATGCGTTGCGCGCCGACAAGCTGGCGAAAGCCCAGGCCGCCAACCAGAACGAAGCAGAAGACGAAGAATAACCGATCAACAGACCGCTCTAGGGACGGGAACCCGGCGAGTAAAGACGGAGAAACAAGACAATGGCAGTCAGTGCGAACCGGCTCGAACTTCTGCAGATCGCAGATGCAGTGGCGCGCGAAAAAGTCATCGACCGCGAGATCGTGCTGGCCGCAATGGCCGATGCCATCCAGAAGGCGGCACGCTCCCGTTACGGCACCGAGTCCAACATCCGGGCCGACATCAATCCGAAGACCGGCGAAATCCGTCTGCAGCGCCTGCTTGAAGTCGTCGAGAAGGCCGAGGATTATTCGACGCAGATCCCGCTGGAGCTTGCTCGCGACCGCAACCCGGACGCCGCACTCGGCGACTTCATCGCCGATCCGCTGCCGCCGATGGATTTCGGCCGTATCGCCGCACAGTCCGCCAAGCAGGTGATCGTGCAGAAGGTGCGTGAAGCCGAGCGTGACCGCCAGTTCGACGAATTCAAGGATCGCGTCGGCGAAATCGTCAACGGTACCGTCAAGCGCGTTGAATACGGCAACGTCATCGTCGATCTCGGCCGTGGCGAAGGCATCATCCGCCGTGACGAAATGATCCCGCGCGAAAACGTCCGCTATGGCGACCGCGTCCGTGCCTACGTCTATGATGTCCGTCGCGAGCAGCGCGGTCCGCAGATCTTCCTGTCGCGCACGCATCCGCAGTTCATGGTGAAACTCTTCACCATGGAAGTGCCGGAGATTTACGACGGCATCATCCAGGTGAAGTCGGTCGCCCGCGATCCGGGTTCGCGCGCCAAGATTGCGGTGATCTCGAACGACAGCTCGATTGATCCGGTTGGCGCCTGCGTCGGTATGCGCGGCTCGCGCGTTCAGGCCGTCGTCGGCGAGCTCCAGGGCGAGAAGATCGACATCATTCCGTGGTCGCAGGACCCGGCGACTTTCGTCGTCAACGCCCTGCAGCCGGCCGAAGTCGCCAAGGTCGTTCTCGATGAGGATGCAGAGCGTATCGAAGTCGTCGTTCCCGACGAGCAGCTGTCGCTTGCGATCGGCCGTCGCGGCCAGAACGTCCGCCTCGCCTCGCAGCTGACCGGCTGGGATATCGACATCATGACGGAGGCCGAGGAATCGGAACGCCGCCAGAAGGAATTCAACGAGCGCACCAACCTGTTCATGGATTCGCTCGATGTCGACGAGATGGTCGGCCAGGTTCTGGCTTCGGAAGGTTTTGCCGCGGTTGAAGAACTGGCTTATGTCGATCTCGACGAAATCTCTTCGATCGACGGTTTCGACGAGGAAACGGCGCAGGAAATCCAGCAGCGCGCCCGCGAATTCCTCGAGCGTCTCGAAGCCGAGATGGACGAGAAGCGCAAGGCGCTCGGTGTTCAGGACGAATTGCGTGAAATCAACGGCATGACCGCCCAGATGATGGTGGCGCTCGGCGAAGACGGCATCAAGACGATCGAGGACTTTGCCGGATGTGCTGCCGACGATCTCGTCGGCTGGACTGAGCGCAAGAACGGCGAAACGAAGAAGTTCGAGGGCCTGTTCTCGAAGTTCGACGTGTCGCGCGTCGAAGCAGAACAGATGATCGTCCAGGCCCGCCTTTCGGCCGGCTGGATCACGCAAGAGGACCTGGATAAGGGGACCGAAGAAGAGGTCACCGAAGCCGAACAAGAAGCATGATGACCGCGCATGAACCGGACGCTCCTCTCGAGGACGACGATCTTGCAGGTTATGACGTGAACGGACGCATGTGCATCGTGACGCGCGAGAGCGGATCGCCGGAAGAGCTGATCCGCTTCGTCGCCGCTCCCGATGGAACAGTTGTCGCCGACCTGAAGCGCGAGCTTCCGGGACGTGGATGCTGGGTGAAGATCGACCGGTCGCTGGTCGACAGGGCAGTGGCGAAGAAGCTCTTCGCCCGTGCACTGAAGACGGATGCAAAGGCGGCGGACGATCTCGGCGCGAGTGTCGATCGGCTGCTCGCGGCGCAACTGATGCAGATGATGAACATGGCGCGGAAAGCCGGCCAGTTCGTCAGTGGATCCTCGAAAGTGGATGCCGCGGTTAGAAGCGGAGCAGCCCTTGCGGTGTTCCACGCGACTGGGGCAGCGGACGACGGCGTCCGGAAAATCGACCAGGCCCGCAAGGCCTGGCACCTCGGAATGGAGACCGAGGAGGAGATACCTTCCTTCCGTCTCTTCTCGGAGAGCGAAATGGAAGGCCTGATGGGCCAGAATGCTTTTATCCATGCCGCAGTGCTTGCAGGGCAGGCGGGTGAAGGTGTAGTGAAGCGCGCAAAGATGCTCGAACAGTACCGTATTGGCGGTCAGTCCCGGGCAGCGGGCGGCGCTGGCCGGCAAAAACAATGAGGCGGTCACCGGCATCGGCCGGTCCCATACTCATTGATCGACAGTATTGAACGACAGGGTCTGATCTAGTCATCGCTCCCTGTCCGAAGGAACGGGAACGAATGACCGATAGTAACGACGACAAGACAATCAGCGTAGCGGGCAAAAAGACACTCACCCTGAAACCATCGGGGATGAGCCAGGGCACCGTTCGCCAGGATATGGGTCGAGGTCGCACCAAGGCGGTCGTCGTCGAGACCCGTAAGCGGCGCCCGATGCGCCCGGAAGATGAAAAGCCGATCACGCCCGTCGCTCCGGTGGCCCCCGTCCGCGCAGCCGAACCGGCGCCCGCACCCGTGCAGGCGCGTCCGCAGCAGCCGACGCCGGCTCCGCGGGTTCAGCAGGGCAACAACAACCAGACGAACCAGCGTCCGCCGCAGCAGTCTCACCAGCCGCCGCGCCAGAACGATCGTCCGCGCCCGGTGGTGCTGAACCATCTGTCGCCGGAAGAGATGGACGCCCGTCGCCGCGCGCTTGCCGACTCCCAGGCGCGTGACGCCCAGGATGCGATCCGCCGCGCCGAGGAAGAAAAGCGCCGTGCCGCCGAAGAGGTGATCCGCAAGGCCGCCGAAGCGGAAGAAGCTGCCCGCAGGGCCGCTGAAGAGGCTATCCGGCAGGCTGAGGCACCCGCTGTCGCAGAACCCGCAGTCGCAGAACCGGCTCCGACCGAAGCACGCTCCGACGCGCCACGGCCGCCGCAGCCCGCATCGTCGGCACCTGCTGCACGCCGGTCCGATGCGGCTGGAGCACCTGCTGCCCGTCCGGCACCCGGCGCTGCCGTCCCCGGGGCTGTTCGCGGCCGTCGCGAGGAAAAGGAAGACGACGATCGTGGCGCAGCGCGCGGCGGTCCGGTCCGTGGCCGCGTCGTTCGCCCGGAACCCGCAAAACCGGTCACGACTCGTCCGAAGACGGACGAAGAGCGCCGTCGCGGCAAGTTGACGATCACCACTGCCAACGTGGACGGCGAGGACAATGCCCGCGGTCGTTCGCTCTCGGCGATGCGTCGCCGGCAGGAGAAGTTCCGCCGCGGTCAGATGCAGGAAACCCGCGAGAAGATCTCCCGCGAGGTGGTCCTGCCCGAGACCATCACCATTCAGGAACTGTCGCAGCGCATGTCCGAACGCGCCGTCGACGTCATCAAGTACCTGATGAAGGAAGGCCAGATGATGAAGCCGGGCGACGTCATCGACGCCGACCTTGCCGAACTCA
>Ga0102590_1004631_pt1 | contig 11429 bp, 7 predicted proteins | sample AraplaMF_Col_mMF_FD_76859 | JGI IMG/M metagenome (GOLD analysis project Ga0102590, IMG submission 76859) | Arabidopsis root microbial communities from the University of North Carolina, USA - plate scrape MF_Col_mMF | ecosystem: Host-associated > Plants > Roots > Endosphere | place: USA...
CGCGCCCACGACGATGAAATCGAATGTATCGGCCACTGATGTTTCCCCCTGCTTCTCGTCATTCCGGGGCGCGACGAATCGCGAGCCCGGAATCCATCTCAGCACCATTAATGCGGACAAATGGATTCCGGGCGCGCGCTACGCGCGCCCCGGAACGACGTTCCCTACGACATGAACCGCATCATCTTCTCCAGCCGCGCGATCTTGCCGCCATAGGGCGGATAGAGATCGGCGAGGCGATTGAATTTGGAGCGGTAAAATACCGGCTTCAGCTTGCTGAACGTGCGAAAACCCCATTCGCCGTGATAGGCGCCGGTGCCGGAGGCGCCGACGCCGCCCATCGGCTGGTTGGTTTGCGCGAAGTGAAACAGGCAGTCGTTGATGGTGACGCCGCCGCTGACCGTGCGCGTCAGCACATCGTCGCGGGCGTTGCTGTCCGTGCCGAACCAGTACAGCGCCAGCGGCCGATCGCGGCTGACGATGAAGGCGATCGCATCGGCGCGTTCGCGATAGGGGAGCACCGGCAGAACGGGGCCGAAGATCTCCTCCTGCATCGCGGCCATGGCTTCGGTCGCGCCCACGATCAGCGTCGGCGGGAATTTGCGATGCGCCTTCCAGTTGGGATCGTCAGCCTTGGCCGGTTGCAAGATCTTGGCGCCACGTTGCGCTGCGTCAGCGACCAGCCCTTCGAGCCGGGCATAGTGCCGGTCGGAGATGATCGAGGTGTAGTCCTTGTTGGCGGGATCGATGCCGAACATGCGCCGCATCTGCGCGCAAACCTTTTCGGCAAAGCTCTGCAGCGAAGACTCCGGCACCAGCACATAGTCAGGCGCAATGCAGGTCTGCCCGGCATTGAGCAGCTTGCCGTAGGCGATGCGCTCAGCCGCCTCGTCGAGGTCGGCTGAGGCGTCGATGACCGCCGGCGACTTGCCGCCCAGCTCTAGCGTGACGGGGGTGAGATTGCGTCCTGCCGCTTCAGCGACCAGCCGCCCGACCCGGGTCGAGCCGGTGAAGACGAGGTGATCGAACGGCAGGTGCGCAAATCCCCTTGCGACCTCGTCCTCGATGCCCGTGACGAGCAGCTCCGTGGCATCGAACTTCTCGGCGACTGTCTGCTTGAGCAGCGCGGAAAAGTGCGGCACGAGCTCGCTCGGTTTGATGATGACCCGGTTGCCGGCGGCGATGGCGCCGATCGCGGGCGCGAGCGTCAGCTGCAGCGGATAATTCCAGGGCGCGATGATGCCGACGACGCCGAGCGGCTGCGGCATCAGCCGGTTGCGCGCGGGGAGGAATTGCAGCGCCGTCGCCACGCGCTGCGGCGCCATCCAGCTCTTCAGGTGTTTTGCGGCGTGCCGGATCTCGGAGAACACCATCATGGCCTCGGCAATGGTGGTCTCGACCGCCGCGCGGTGGCCGAAATCGGCCGAGATCGCCTGCCGGAAGCGCTCCTCGTTGTCGGCGACCACGGCGCGCAGCCGCGCCAGGCGATCGAGCCTCGCGGCGCAATCCGGCGCCGGCTCCGCCCGCGAGCGCGCGACCATCGCCTGGAAACTGTCGGTGAGTGCGGCCAGCGGCGCGCTCACGAGGGGCGATCCAGAATGGTGTTCAAGGCGGTTCCTCCCCCGTCAGACGTTTCGCCGCTGTTTTGTTGCCGCAAGCTGGCGGTTTGTGGAACTTCTGGCAAGTGCCGGGCAAGCCGCCCGGAATCTGCGCCCACTCCCTGTCATAAAGTGGAAAAAAACGTCTCCGCAGCCCTTTCCAAAGCCAGCCCGCCTTGATACATACGCCCCGCACCCGACGGGCCTTGGCCCGGGGTTGCCTTCCAGGGAAGCCTTCGGGACGGGAGAAGCAAGCCACGCGAAGAGCGTCGGCCCTCAATCCACCGTCCCCGGCATTTTCTCGAAGGCGCGCAACGGTTTAACGCGGGGTGGAGCAGCCCGGTAGCTCGTCAGGCTCATAACCTGAAGGTCATAGGTTCAAATCCTATCCCCGCAACCAAATTGGTAAAAAACACCCCAGCAATCCCAATGGACTGCTGGGGTTTTTTTTGTCCGATATCAGCCTTAACGACATCAATAGCTTAGCTGATAGGTTCAACCCGGCCCGCAACTAAACGTAGTCGGCCGCGAATTTCGGCCGGCATTTTCTACGGCCTCGGAATTGATTGGCGGATCTCAGGATAGCCGCAGGTCGGAGCGAGCGCGTTGACAAAACGCGGGCAACTAGCGGCAGGAGCTTCGGGCCGATGTCGTGATGGTCACCGGGGCTCTGATAGCTCCGCGGCAGCCAGGTGAACCTTTGTCTGTGTTGGGCCCGGATGAATGAACCCTACGGCGCCCTGTGCGAGTTGTGTTTCATTTTATCGCAGCGCCTGCGCTTGGTTCGAACTGCTCGTGCGCCATCTGACGACCGATCACGCGAGCATACATCCCGAGTGCCTGATCTTCGCGGATTGTCGTGGCGAGTAGCGCGAATCTAAGTTTCTTCGTGATGAGTTCTCGCTGAATGAACGTTTCCACCCTTTGGCACAACGCCATGCAGGCGCTGGCGAGGGCGGCCTTGATGCTTGCAAGCTCATCCCATGGACGAGTCATCCAAACAGGAACCAAAGCAATTTGCGGGCAATTGTCCCGAGTGGAAGCTGCGACCACGCCTGACGAAGACGCTCATCGACAGGCCAGGGTCAGCGAGGCTGCGATGCAAGACAGGATATTCTACCGCCGCGCTGTGAACCATGACAGCGTCCATCTGCTGGCTTGCGCCCTCGCAGGCTTAGCCGGCGCCGTTGCCGGCGCTTCCTTGGTGCGGAGATCGCGTTCAAGCGGGTTTGAGCCCAATCGCCATACGCAGTTGGCGCAGCTCAATGACACGCCCGCGCGGCGATACTACACCGGCTTCAACCCGCAGCGCGCGATCGCAATTTCCGACCTGCGGGCGATGAGCCACAAGCGGCTGCCGCGATTTGCGCTCGAATATCTCGAGGGCGGAGCGGAGGATGAAGCGGCCATGCTTCGCGAGCGGCGCGCCTTCGCCAATTGGCGTTTCATGCCACGGACCCTGGTCGATGTATCTCACCGCTCGCTGGCGACCAATATTCTCGGCCGACCTGCCGCCATGCCGCTGGTGATTTCCCCGACGGGCCTCAATGGCATCCTTCACGTCCATGGCGACCGCCTGCTGGCCCAAGCCGCGCTGCACGCAGATGTTCCGTTCGTCCAAAGTACGATGTCGAACGATACGATGGAAGAGGTGGCCCGCGCGGCGCCCGGCGTTCGCCATTGGTGGCAGCTCTATGTGTTTGGGGGTGACGAAATCTGGCAGGAACTGCTCCGACGCGCGGACCGCGTGGGGTGCGAGGCACTTGTTCTGACCACCAACGCCCAGATCTTTGGTGATCGCGAATGGCAGCGTCGCAATCAGATCGGAAAGGGTCGACTCTCGGCATCGGCAGCGCTCGAAAGCCTCACCCATCCGCTCTGGTTTGTCGAAAATCCTCTATCGCATGGTCTGCCGAGCTTCGCGAACATCATTGACTTCGTGCCGAAGGACCAGCGCAGCTTTTTCGCAGCCTCGAACTGGGTACGTGCCCACCAACCGGCCTCGCTGAGCTGGGACACGGTCGCAAAGATCAGAGAGCGCTGGAAGAAGCCATTCATTCTCAAGGGCATTCTCTGTCCCGACGACGTACGGCGCGCCGTCGACAGCGGCGTCGATGGCATCGTGCTGAGCAGCCATGGCGGTCGCCAGTTGGACTGGACGATTTCGCCGCTCGATCTCCTGCCGTTCGCGCGCAAGATCGTCGGCGAGAAAACCGCGCTCTACATCTCCGGCGGCGTGCGGCGGGGAACCGACCTGCTCAAGGCCTGCGCGCTCGGCGCCGATGCAGTGTGGGTGGGACGCGCCCCTCTGTACGGCCTTTGCGCCGCCGGAGCCGCAGGCGCTGCCCGCGCTCTCGAGATCCTCCAGGCTGAAGCGCGCAATGCGATGGGTCTGTTGGGTGTAAGTCATGTGGACGATCTCGGTCCGCACCTGCTCGCGCAGACGGGGCGGGTGGCCTAGAGGAACCAAAGCAGGGCCAGCGGCGTCAGATTGGCAGCCGCGCTGGCGCGACCCCAAACGATGCGAAGCACGGAGGCCGATATTGAACCGGCAGACGTCGCGTGCTGGAGAACTTCATCAGCCGGAAATCAAGGACTATGCCATTATCGGCGACTGCAGGACGGCGGCCTTGATCTCGCGGGAAGGGTCGCTCGACTGGCTGTGCCTGCCGAATTTCTCCAGCCCCAGTGCATTTGCGCGCCTGCTTGATCCAGATGCCGGCCATTTCTCGATCAGGCCCCAGGCATCTTTCACCGTCGAACGCCAATACGTGCCCGAAACGGCCGTCCTCGAAACGACGTTCAAGACTGCCAGCGGCACCGTGCGCCTGACGGATCTCTGCCCCGTCTCGGATAGCGTCGGCTCTCTCCTGCCGATGCGCGAGGTCCTGCGGATCGTCGAAGGTATCTCCGGTTGTGTCGAACTGGAAATCGAGTTCGCGCCCCGACTCCATTACGGGCGCATGCGAGCGCCGATCCGCAGATTGACCGATGCGGTATGGCGCTGCGGCGGCGCGACCGAGCTGCTCCTGCTCAACTGCAACCTCGAATTGGTCGACGACGGGCCAACGCTGAAGGCAACGACGTGCGTGACTGGCGGCGAGCGGCAACATTTCAGCCTCTCCTATGTCGAACGCGACGTCGGCACGATCGCCCCGATCGGTGCGGATGCAGATGCTCGCTGCGGCCGCACGATTGCGTGGTGGCGCAGTTGGAGTGGACTTTGCAATTTTATGGGACGCGAACGTGATATGGTGTTGCGGAGCGCGATCACGCTCAAGCTGATGACCTTCTGTCTCTCCGGCGCGATCGTCTCAGCGCCTACCACCTCGCTTCCGGAGACGATCGGCGGGGCGCGTAACTGGGATTACCGATACTGCTGGCTGCGCGACGCGGGGCTGACCATGAGTTCGCTGGTCGATCTGGGCTTCCATGAGGAGGCCTCGAGTTATCTCGGCTGGTTGCTGCACGCCACGCGCCTGACACGACCGAATCTCAGGATCCTCTACGACCTCTATGGGCGTACGAATGTGCGCGAACGGATCGCCGGCTGGCTCGCCGGTTACATGAACAGCGTGCCGGTTCGCATCGGCAATGGCGCGATCATGCAGCGCCAGCTCGATGTGCATGGACAGGTGATTGCCGCCGCACAGATCTTTGCTGCGTCGGGACGGAAACTCGGCCCTTTGGAAGCGAAGATGCTCGCCAATTTTGGCGATGTGGTCTGCAAGCAATGGCGAGAGCCGGATAACGGCATCTGGGAGATCCCCGGGGCTCGCCGCTCCTACACGTTCTCGAAGGTGATGTGCTGGGTCGCGTTGGACAGGTTGCTGTCCCTGCATGAGCGAGGGATCATCGATCTCGGGGCGCGAGAGACGCCGTTTCGGCAGACTCGTGCGGACATCGCCGACTGCATTGAAAGCGACGGCTTCAATGCGGACCTCGGAAGCTACACCGCCGAACTCAGTGGACACGAGATGGATGCGGCGCTGCTGCTGCTGGTCCGCTTCGGGTACAAGGTCGCATCGGATCCGCAGATGATCGCAACCTACGATCGGATCGAGCAGGTGCTCGGTTGTGATGGGCTGCTTTACCGGTATCGGCCCGGGCATGATGGTCTGAAGGGCAGGGAAGGTGCGTTCGGCATCGTCAGCTTCTTTGCCGTCGTGCATCTTGCCGAACGCGATCTCGTTCAGGAAGCAATCCAGCGCTTCGATCATCTCTGCGCGTTCGCCAACGATGTGGGCCTGTTCGGCGAAGAGATAGAGCCTCAATCCGGCAGAGCGCTCGGCAACTATCCCCAGGCGTTCACTCATGTCGGACTGATCCATTCCGCCCTTGCCATCGAGCGGGCGCGTCGGAGAATTGCGCAGTGAGCGCGTCGGACGGGTTTTCCTGGTATCTGCCGCTCTGGGCGCTGGTCGCAACCCTGGCGATGACATCCATTCTGGAAGCCAGCCGTGGGCTTGGATTTTCCCGACTGAGCTTGCCCTTCCTGATTGGCACGTTCGTTACAGATCAACGCGGGCGCGCGGTGGTCATTGGATTTATCGTTTATACATTGGGCGGATGGCTGTTTGCGTTCGTCTATTTCATGCTGTTTTCGAGCGTCCGGATTTACACTTGGTGGTTCGGTGCGCTCGCAGGTCTCGTGCATGGCCTGTTTCTCCTGACCTGCGCGCTGCCTCTGCTGCCGTTCGTACATCCAAGGATGGCCTCGGAATACCATTCCGCAAGCGCGATCCGACAGCTCGAGCCGCCCGGATTTCTCGCCATGAACTACGGCTATCACACGCCCTTGAGCACGCTGTTTGCCCAGATCGTCTACGGCGCGACACTCGGCGGCTTCGTGGAAGCCGCAAACTGGATGAATTCGTGACGGTGGAGGCTAGTAATAGTTCCGTACGCGCAGTCTTCCGCGTGAATGAGGCCGGGCCAGCCGACCAAGCATCAGAAGCGCGGCTCCGAACGCAATGACCGGTGCCACGCGCGCGATGGCGCCGCGGGCCACGATCGCGCTATTGCCGGATTCGCTTCCGAAGCTGCCACGGGTTCGGTGCAGGTCGCTGACCGGTTCCAGAAGATTGTCCTTCCGGTACGGCGTGACAGGCGTGCCGGTCTCCTGGGCGTCGAATGTCGTGCGTGCAAGATAGTGATCGAACAGGCCCGGAGCCAGCATGTTGCCGAGCACGACCGCCAGTGTGCTCGCGCCGATCCAGTATTCCCGCGCAGGCCGCCAGGCGGCGCGATACAGCGTGTCGGCAATCACCTCTGGCTGAACCACAGGGGGCACCGGACGAGGTTGGTGCGTCCTGTGCGTGCGTGCCCAGTCGAATTGTGGTGTGTTGACGGCCGGCAGTTCGACGATCGTGACCTTGATCCGGGAGCCGGCATGGATGAGCTCGGTGCGCAACGAATTCGTGAAGCCGCGGATAGCGTGCTTCGCACCGCAATAAGCGGCCTGCAATGGAATACCGCGAAATGCCAGAGCCGAGCCGACTTGAATGATCGTCCCGCAATTGCGCGGGCGCATATGGCGCAAAGCCGCCATCGTGCCGTGAACCACGCCAAGATAGGTCACGTCGGTCACGCGGCGGAATTCCTCAGGCGTCAGATCCCAGACCGGCGAAAACACGGTGACCATCGCGTCATTGATCCAGACGTCGATCGATCCGAAATGTTCGGCAATGGCATCCGCAGCGGCAAAAACCTGATCGGCATTGGCGACGTCCGCGGCCGCCACGAAAGCACTGCCGCCCAACCGCTCGACCTCGTCCTTCACGGCATCGAGCGCGTCCTTGTCGCGTGCGATCAGCCCGATCCTGCCGCCTGCCCGTGCATAGCGGTGGGCCGCGGCCCGCCCGACGCCGGCGGACGCCCCCGTGATCGCGACCGTGCGGTTTCGGAATTCAGGGGACATCACGCGTCAAGCCGGATGAGCGCAAGACCCGACTCCGGATCCTTCTTCTTGCGCAGATGAGCGGGACTTTCCGTGACGATGACCTCGAGCGTTGGCCGCACATGCGCTTCGCCGAGATGTCCGGCCACGGCGGTGCCGTCCGGCTTACCGAGCACCAGGTGAATGTGCAGCGCGGCCTTGCCGGATGGTCCGTCGGCAACGTCACCGATGAGTGAGGCAACCTCGACCTGCTCCGTGACCGGGATCCGCTGATATTCCTTCTTGGTCCAGTCGAAATACATCAGAACGGCGTCGCTGAAGGCGCCTATCGCTGTGAGTTGGGCAGCGTGCACTTTCTCCGCGGCTACGAAGCGTTCGAGGCAATCCATCGCCTCCTCGCCCGTATCGAGAACGACTGCATAGGTCCTCAGTCCGCTGGTTTCATGCAGAAGCTTGTGGCGCATCCGAAGTCCTCCCGTGCAGAGCCAACCGCGAACAGCTTGCAAGAGTTCCTGAACGCTCAGAGGAGTTGGTCGAAGGTTGGTTGGAACACTCCGGATGCAAGTCCGTTCTGCGATCAAGGGGCGACTCGGAATTGCGGACGAAAAAACATGGCGTCTCCCACTGCATCGGACGTCCTCGTCGAGACGCTGCTCGACTGGGGCGTGGACACTGTCTTCGGGCTTCCCGGCGACGGAATCAACGGCATCATTGAAGCGCTGCGCACGCACCAGGATCGCATCAAATTTATCCAGGTGCGTCACGAAGAGGCTGCGGCCTTCAACGCCTGCGCTTACGCGAAGTGGACCGGTCGCCTCGGTGTGTGTATCGCGACCTCCGGCCCCGGCGGCATTCATCTGCTCAACGGTCTTTACGACGCCAAGCTCGATGGACAGCCGGTCCTTGCCATCACGGGGCTGCAATTCCACGACCTGCTTCACACCTTCACCCAGCAGGATGTGGAACTCGACAAGCTGTACATGGACGTCTGCGTCTACAATAGCCGGATCATGGGACCCCAGCACGTCGAGAACGTGGTGGAACTGGCTTGCCGCACCGCCCTCGCCTATCGCGGCGTCGCGCATGTCACGGTTCCCGTCGATATGCAGTCCCAACCGGTAAGCGCCGGCAAGCCATCGGAGCGCAACATACCTCATCATGTGTCCGATCTGATGGCTCGCTCCTCACAAGCGCCGAGCGACGACCAGATCAACCGAGCCGCCGAAATCCTCAACGCCGGCCGGAAAACCGCAATCCTCGCTGGTCGCGGCGCACTTGAAGCGCGCGATCAGGTGCTGGCGGTCGCGGAGCGTCTCGCCGCGCCGGTGATCAAACCGCTATTAGGCAAGGGCGTCATTCCAGACGATAGCCCGTTCTCGGCAGGCGGCATCGGTCTGCTCGGCACCAAGCCGGCGCAAGAGGCTCTTGAGAGTTGCGATACGTTGCTGATCGCCGGCAGCTCATTCCCCTATATCGAGTTCTACCCCAAGCCCGGCCAGGCGCAGGCGGTGCAAATCGAGCTCGATCCGATGCGGATGGGTTTGCGATATCCCGTTGCGGCCGGTCTGGTCGGCGATACCGGCAAGGCGCTTCAGGCATTGCTGCCCAGATTGGATTACCGGGACGACCGGTCATTTCTTGAAACCGCCCAATCCGGCATGAAGAAATGGAACCAGTTGATGACCGAGCGGGGCACGCGAAGCGACAAGCCCATGAAGCCCGATGTCGTCGCCTACGAACTGAACAAGCTCCTGTCCGACGATGCGATCGTTGCAACGGATTCCGGTACGATCACCACCTGGATCGCCCGTCACCTCGTGATGCGCGGAAACATGATGTTCTCATGCTCGGGCAATCTGGCGACCATGGCCTGCGGCTTGCCCTATGCAATCGCTGCTGCTGTTGCCCACCCGGGCAGGCAGGTCGTGGCCTTTGTCGGTGATGGCGGCCTCACCATGTTGATGGGCGAGCTTGCGACTTGCATCAAATATGACCTCGACGTGAAGGTCGTGGTGATCAAGAACAACGCACTTGGCCAGATCAAATGGGAGCAGATGGTCTTCCTCGGCAATCCGGAATATGTCTGTGATCTCCAGCCGATCGATTTTGCCACTGTGGCGCGCGGCTTCGGCGTCGGTGCTTTCAGTGTCGATGATCCCGCGCGGTGCGGCGAGGTGCTGCGCGAAGCGCTGAGCACGCGCGGTCCCGTCCTGATCGAGGCGGTCGTCGATCCGCACGAGCCCCCAATGCCGCCGAAGGCGACGATGAAGCAGGTCAAGAACTTCGCCGAATCGCTTGCTCGCGGCACGCCGGCAGGCGGGAAAATCGCCTGGACTGTAGCCTCGGACGTCGTCCGCGAGATCACCTGAAGTCGCATGCAGTCTCGCGAGCCGGCGTGAAGCGATATCGGCGCGAGCGACGGCGAAAAACGCCTCGATCCGAGGTGCTCGGCTCGCCTCTAGGCCTGCCGAGGGACGCCGCGCGGCAAAGGAAAGCTGATGAGCCGCATCCTGGAAGTCGATCATAGCAAGGCGCGCGCGTCGCAGCGGCGCGTCGAGCGGGCGCCGGACGGCAGGATCATCAGGGAAGAGGTGTCGCCCCGTTCTCCGGGACAATATGAAGATCTTGGTCGCGAGCTCGCCGGCGCTGTGGATGGCGAGGTGCGATTCGAGGCGGGCGACCGGGCCCTTTATGCCACGGATGCATCAAACTACCGACAGGTGCCGATCGGCGTGGTGATCCCGCGCTCGACTGCTGCCATCGCCAGGACTGTCGAGCTCTGTCGCAAGTTCGATGCGCCCATCGTCATGCGTGGTGGCGGGACGAGTCTTGCGGGGCAAGGCTGCAACTTCGCCGTATTGATCGATTGCTCGAAATATCTCAATCGCGTGATCGCGATCGATGCCGTGTCGCAGATCGCGGAAGTGGAGCCCGGTTGCATTCTTGACAACCTGCGTTCGACGGCTGAGCGCCATCACCTTACGTTCGGGCCCGATCCCGCGACACATGACCACAACACGCTCGGTGGCATGATCGGTAACAATTCCTGCGGCGTTCATTCCGTGATGGCGGGCCGTACGTCGGACAACGTCGAGTCGATGGATATCCTCACCTATGACGGCCTTCGTTTCGAAGTCGGCCGGACGGGCGAGGATGAATTTCGGCAGCATCTCGCCGCCGGCGGACGGCGTGCGCAGATCTTCCAGCAGCTCGACGAATTTCGCAGACGATATCGCGATCTCATCCTGGCGAAATATCCAAAGATTCCGCGCCGTGTGTCCGGCTATGAAAATCTTGACGAGCTGATGCCGGAGCGCGGGTTCAACGTTGCGCGCGCGCTTGTCGGAACCGAGGGAACGTGCGCGGTCGTTCTGCGCGCCAGGCTCAATCTGATTCCCAGTCCAAACCACCGTGTGCTCGTCATCATCGGATTCGATGACGTCTATCGTGCCGCCGACGCGGTTCCTGACGTGCTGGCCTATGGGCCAATCGGGCTCGAAGGTTTCGACGATCTGCTTGTGGAATTCGTCAAGCGGAAGCATCTTCACCCCGAGGACGTGAAGGTGTTGCCGGCTGGAGGCGGATGGCTGATCGCGGAATTCGGAGCCGACAGCAGCGATAGCGCGATCGCAAAAGCCAATCCGCTGACCGAGGAATTCAAGCGCCGCGGGCGCGACGCAAAGCTGGTCGCTGATCTCAAGCAGCAGGCCAAGATCTGGGAGGTTCGCGAAGCGGCTTTGGCGGCGACGGCCCACGTGCCGGACTTTCCAGAAACCCATCCGGGATGGGAGGACAGTGCGGTCAGCCGGGAAGATCTCGGCCGCTACCTGCGCGAGCTCAAGGCACTCTATCACAAGCATGGTTACGAAGCCTCGGTTTATGGCCACTTCGGCGATGGGCTCGTCCATTGCCGTGTCCCGTTCGATCTGCGC
>Ga0102590_1004637_pt1 | contig 11412 bp, 13 predicted proteins | sample AraplaMF_Col_mMF_FD_76859 | JGI IMG/M metagenome (GOLD analysis project Ga0102590, IMG submission 76859) | Arabidopsis root microbial communities from the University of North Carolina, USA - plate scrape MF_Col_mMF | ecosystem: Host-associated > Plants > Roots > Endosphere | place: USA...
TCGTAAATGTGGTGAGCTGCGGCTGCGGATCGTCTTTAACAACGTATGTGCGTTTTAACAGGGACTTCTGAAACTAGTTGTCCATTAATTCCTGAAAGCTATTAATGAATTGTGCCGCATGATATCCGTCCATCAGTGCGTGATGCACATGGACGGATACCGGCATGATCATCCTGCATCCCGTTTCTTTGATCTTACCGAAGGAGATCTTCGGACAGCTGTCGTTAAATGAAAAGCAGCGTGCATGGGAAAGGCCGGTAAAGCTTACCCAGGGCAGGGAAGAAAAATGGATGACGTTCTCACCTGAGGTGGCGGGGTCCAGTCCGGGGCTGCTCCTCACCCTGTCTATCTCTTTGCGGGCAGCCGCTTCAAACTCCTTATAATCTTCGTAGTAATCCATATAGGAAAAACCGAAAGTATTGTCCGGGCGGCTGATGGTGGGTGATGCATTGATCTTGTCATACTCCCAAACCTCGCCGTCGATGATACGGTAGCGGAAAGGCGTGGTCTGGTTGGCCGCTGTCAGCGATTTATGCAGATAGTACAGGAAAAAGGAAGTATCCTTGTTCCTGGCGCGCCGGTAGGCGATGGTACAATCTATGTCTACACAAATGCCGAAGAAAGGCTCTTCAAAACGGCTGAAGAATGCGAAGTGGTCCTTACGGGACCAGCTGTTCATGTCAAGTAGCTGTTTCATGTCTGTAAATGAGGCAGGATGTCTGAAATAGCTTCAAACTGGAAGAACTGCGGATGCTCGATGGTATGATCAATGCGTTCATGTTCCCAGGTGATGTGATAGGGAATATGTACCGCATGACCTTCCAATGCCAGCACCGGCAGTACATCTGACTTCAGCGAGTTGCCGATCATCAGGAACTCCGACGGACTGCAGTCCAGGTGTTTCAGCAGTTTCCGGTAATCTTTTTCCTTTTTGTCGCTCATGATCTCGATGTGGTGGAAATAATGTTCCAGTCCTGATTTCTTCAGCTTGCGTTCCTGGTCCAGCAGATCGCCTTTAGTGGCCACTACCAGCCTGTATTTGCCGTAAAGGGATTGCAGTACGGATTCAACGCCGTCCAGCAGTTCAATGGGCTTGTTCAGCAGCTCCTGTCCGTACTGGATCACTTTAGAGAGGATCTCCGGCGGGGCGGTGTTCTCTGTTACCCGCAGCACCGTCTCGATCATGCTAAGGATAACGGATTTGATGCCGTAGCCGTACAGGGCCAGGTTGGCCATCTCTGTTTTATACAATTCCTGTGATACGCTGTGGCGGGGGAGATAGTCTTCCAGCAGGCTGCAGAATTGTTCTTCCGCCTCACGGAAGTAAGGCTCGTTTACCCATAGCGTGTCGTCTGCATCGAAGCAGATTACCTTAATGTTATCAAACATCCTTATTTTTATCTTTTAACCGATGTGAAATTAAGTACACGTTCAGAATAAAACCGGGACATTTGTCCCAATCCACCATATGCTTCGAACTAATCCGGTTTTCCTGTCTTATATAGAACGCCTGGCCTCGGGGGAGCAGGGCAAAGGCATTACCCTCAAATCATTTGAACCGGGCACCCGGTTCATAAAGCAAGGGGAAAATATCCGCTACGTGTATATTATCAGCGACGGTATCACCAAGGCTTACCGTACGGAAGAAAACGGCAAGGATATCATCTTTGAGTTCCTCGGCAAGGGAGAGATCACCGGGGAGCTGGAAGCCATCCGCAAGACCAGCTGTCTTTGTAATGTGGAAACCATTACCCCGGTAACGGCCTATACTATTCCGCGGGACCTGTTCCTGCAGCTGCTGCGCAATGATGCGGAGCTGAACGGTATGCTGCTGGAAGAGCTGGCCACCCGCATAGACCAGACCTGTATAAGGGCCTCCTATCAGCAGGTATACCCCATTGAATACGGCCTGCTGCGCTTGTTAATGCTGCAGGAAGAGCAGCAGGTGTTCTTCTCTAAAAAAGACATGGCTGATTACCTGGCCATCACCATCAGGAGCTTTAACCGCACTGTTAAACAGCTGCGGGAAAAGAATGTGCTCAGTACAGAAGGCCTGCACCTGGACCTTAGCCCGAAGGAACTGGACGATCTGCTGAAGCGTTTTGAGGAATAGCTTCGATATTCTTCCCTTTTTCGTCGGCACTCTTCCCCATGAAATATACATGTCCCCTTTTATAGCGCTGCTTTCTCCTAGTTTTGGGCCATAACAATCATGGTCATATGAAAGCAGCTACAGAAAGAAAGATCATCCGCTGGATGCATATTATTCTCAGCATTCCGATTCTTGGTTATATTTACGGGCCGGTTTCCACTTTACCTGTTGCGGCAGCCCTGGTAAGATTTGTGATGTTACCCATGGTAGTATTGAGCGGCTTATGGCTGTGGAAAGGGCATCTGATCCGGAAAAAATTCAAACATCCACGATATGAACGAAGCATCCAAAAGAGCGGTCATGCCCAAGGGTACCAACGCAGTACTTGACAGAAGGACCGTATATCATTCCAACAGCAATTTATTAGACATTGTTAAACCGGGAGACAGGGTGCTGGATGTAGGCTGCGGCTCAGGAAGCATTACCGCAGGGATAGCGGAACTGACAGGGCCCGGCGGCCAGGTGACCGGCATAGATACCAGCCAGGACCTCATTGCCCAGGCACGGGGGAATTACGCCCATATAGCTACGCTCGGTTTCGAAGTAGCGGATATCAATACCTATCAACCAAAACAACCATTCAATGTGATCACGTCTGCCCGTGTATTACAATGGGTAGATAACCCTGTACAACTCATTTCAACAATGAAACAGCTGCTGGCTCCGGGCGGCTGTCTGACCATACTGGATTACAATCATGAAAAGATCCGGTGGGAACCAGGGATCCCGCAAAGCATGCAGGCGTTCTATCAGGCCTTTCTGCAATGGAGAGCGGATGCGGGCATGGATAACCGGATAGCTGATCACCTGGAGACTATCTTCAAACAAGCAGGTTTGTCTGACATCAGCATAACAGACCATTCAGAAACATCCTTGAAAGGCAGTCCTGAATTTGAAGCAGACCTGGATATATGGGCCAAGGTAGCAGAAACAAGGGGTATGCAGCTGCTGAAGGATGATTATGTTACAGATGAACTGCGGCTGAGGGCTATTGCTGAATACCGGGACTGGGTGCGTACGGAGGCACGGTCTATGACCTTGTATCTGAAAGCAGTGAGTGGAAGATCACCGAGGTAGCATAATATTGATCTGCCCGGGCAGGATCTTTGCTTTCACGCTGTACACTTTTCCTTTATACTCTCCATCTATCTGGAAGTGCACTCTTCTGGCCGTTGTGATATTCACTTCGGTGGCGCGAAAGCATTGTATTTTCTCCGGATCGAAACGCTGGATCTTCAATAACATTTTCAGCAGTTCGGAAAAGGCCAGCTTCTTTACGATCACCACTTCAAAGTATCCGTCGCTGATAGCACCCAGGGGATTGATAACAGCCCCGGTGCCATACTTACTGGCATTGGCCAATACCACCATAAAGGCGGTTTCCAGGATCTCTTCTTTCTCCGTCCGGATCAGTACCTGCACCCGTTCTCTTCTTGATAAGGTTTTGAACAGCACACGGGCATATCCCAGCTTGCCCCTCAGCGGGCTTTCCTCAAAGTATTTGATCAGCCGTGCATTGAGACCGATATCACTCAGGTGCAGACAAACATCCTTGTCATTGATGCCAATGAGATCACAAGGATTCACTTTTCCATTCACCACCACATCGAGGGCATCTTCGGGCGTGACAGGAATATTCAACTCTTTGGCCATACCATTGGCAGACCCTGCGGGGATAATGCCCATGGCCATGGAGGAACCCATGACCAGCTTTGACACCAGGGCCACTGTACCATCCCCTCCTACTGCTATTACACGGTCAGGCTGTATGCTTTTGATATGTTGTTCCAATTCATCCGCACCATGTTTACCCTCCAATACGAAATAGTAAACAATATGTGGAAGCGCCGAGAAATAATTTCCGATGATCTCCTGCCAGTTCACACTGCCTTTCCTGCCTGCGCCAGGGTTAATAACAAATAACAGCTTTATAATTGCGTGGTCTCCCATTTCAATTATGGTATATTAGTTGAATAGATAAGCTATAAAAAGCATGCCTGACAGGAGTAAAACATCGTTTATCCTGAAAATAAAGCGGCGCATCCTGCAATGGCTGAAGCTGCGCAATACACCGGTCATAAAGGCCTATAATGGCTATGGCAATGCGGAACACTGTGTGTTGTTTGGCCATGCCTTACTGCTCAGCCCACTGCAGCGTAAAAGGTTTCACCGTAATGCGCTTATCAATGCGCTGGCCCTGCTGCGCCTGTTCATGATAAGGCCTTTTCCGGCTGCCATCGTAAAGATGGAGTGGGAAGGGATGGAATACTATTATACCACCGAAACAGACGGCTTTTTCCGCTTTGAATGGAATCCGGGGCGGGTATTATCCCCCGGCTGGCATATCGTGCGTATGGAGCTGCTGGACCCTTTTTCCAAAAAAATGCTGGACTTTACCGAAGGCAGTATATTCATTCCTTTCAGCAACCAGTTCGCATTTGTGTCTGATATTGATGATACTTTCCTGATCTCGCATTCCTCCAATGTCAGAAAACGGCTGTATGTAATACTGACCAAGAATGCAGACAGCCGCAAGCCGTTTGAAGGCGTAGTGCATCATTACCAGCTGCTGGCGGCTGCACATGCACCGGAACATACCCGGAATCCTTTCTTCTATGTATCCAGCAGTGAGTGGAATTTGTATAACTATATCAGGCGGTTCTGTAAAAACCACGAAATGCCGGACGGGATTTACCTCTTAGGGCAGATCAAACGGTTAAAGGAAGTATTTAAAACAGGGCAGAACAAACACACCACCAAATTTATGCGTATTGCGCGTTTACTGGAGGCTTATCCGCACCAGGTGTTCGTGCTGCTGGGAGATGACAGCCAGGAAGACCCGAACATCTACGCTTCACTGGTGGCGCATTTTAAAGACAGGATATTCTGTGTGTATATACGGCAAATAGAGAAGAAGAATGAAGGGGCCACACGCCTGAAGATACAGGAGATCCAAAGCGCCGGTATCCACTGCTGCTACTTTTCGCACAGCTCGGAAGCGGTGGCCCATTCCAAGGCTATCGGGTTGCTGGCGTAAACACTTTCACCACACCATCATCTTCACTGCTTACGATCAGCAGGCTTTTTTTGGTAGGACTGTCTTTAGCAGACACAAACAGCACGCCTTCGGGAGCATCGCCGGTTTTGAGCAGCTGCAGGAAAACAGGCGCGCCGGGATTGGATACGTCATACACAGCTACGGCGTCGGCCCTTTCCATGCCTACAAAAGCAATGTTCCTGTTACCTACAAGGCCCAGGGCAATACCTTCCGGTTCTACACCTTTATCGTCGCTGCGGTTATCATCATATACACCGGCGTCTTTACATTTCTGTTCCAGCTCGTTTTTGCTATCATAGATCTGTGCGCCGGTATTACCATTCCACACGCTGAAAGAACGGGCGCCGAAAGAATAGAGCGCTTCGTAGAGGCCATCGCCGTTAGCATCACCCAGCGTTTTGGTAATATTCAGGCGGCCCAGCTGTGCATCCTGTTTTAAGGTAGCGGCATCTGTGAAAACAGCGGGATCAAGGGCTAAATTCTTGATACGGTCTGCTTCTTTAAAAGCATCGTATTCGCGTACATCGCCTTCGTTCACGGTGAACAGGAAGGGAGTAGATCCCTGTTGCAGCACGGCAATAGCATCCGGCTGGTACATACCTTTCACCGGTGATTTCTTAAAGGTGATGCCGCCGTCTTTATCTGAAAGGTCTACTGCGCTGGCGTCGTCATTATAATTCTTAAAGCCCAGGGGGAAGATGTTGGTAGCTGTTTTGGAGCTGAGGTCGATCTTTGCGATCGCGTTATTCTCCTGCAAGGTTACCCAGGCTGTTTTTGAATCAGTGGAAACGGTAATGTACTCCGGTTCCATATCCTGTGCAAAAGAAGCATTGGGGCCGAATATCCGTAAGCCTTTCTGCTGCAGGTCTGCCTGGTGGCCGGCGAAGCTGGCGAAATCAATATTTGTAACAGCGTAATTGTCTTTTACGCTGATCACGGATACGGAACCTACGGGGTCGTTGGTATAGTCTGCACTGGGCTCCCCTTCGTTGGCGGTAAGGATATAGTTACCATCGGGACTGTAAGTGATCATATCCGGCAGGGCGCCTACCGTTACGGTTTTAACTACTGAATAGTCGCTGGTGTTGTAGATAGTTACCTTGCCTGGTTCCTGCTTGTTGAGCGCTTCAATGGCAGCCGCCAGTTTTTTGTCGTGCACAGAAAGGCTGTTCACGGCGCCACCGGTGAGGGGAATAGACGTGATCTTAGTCATCTTCGCAGGATCGGCCATATCTATCACATCGATGGTGTTAATGGCTGCGCCGTTGTTTACGACGAAGAGCCGTTTGGTAGACGGATCGTAGGCACTGATCTCAGCGGCGGTTGCTTCGCCAATGTCCAGTGAACCGAGCTCCGCGAAAGTGGAGGGGTCTTCGTCTTTGCCGGGTTGGTGATCGTCGTCTTTTGAGCAGGACGCAAGCATGGTAAGTGCCACCAGGGGCAACATCAGTTTGAATTTCATACGATTGTTCGCATTAGGTTTTAAGTGGGCGTAAGGATAGGATACCTATATGAACAAGGAGTTAAGGAAGGATTAATTTATGGTTAAGGATACAGCCTTCGCGTCATTGGAGCAGTGGGTCTTCTATCGCGTCATTGCGAGGAGCAGTAAAGGGATGGAGTGCAGGGCGACGAAGCAATCTCCTAATGCAATTTTCGCCGAGATTATGTAGTAGATTGTGTGAAGAGATTGCTTCGTCGCGCTCCCCGCCAGGGGCTTGGCTGCTTCTCGCAATGACGGGACGGAAGACCCGCATGTTGGATAGACTAGCTCTTAATAGTAAACGCTTTGGCCGGGTTCTCTACTGTCAGCTGTTTTATCTCCATGGCAGTAAACCCATGTTTGGGCAGCAGGTGCACGAAAGTGCCCAACAGGTAGTTGTAATCGCGGAAGGTACCGCCGCCTTTCTGTCCAACGTTGTACCAGCCCGCATCATGAGAAAGCAGCACCTGGTCTAAAAAACCGGCGGTTTTTAAGCGGGTAAGGCGGTTGATGTAGTCTTCTGCGACATCCTTATTTAATCCATCGAAAGAGATCCAGGCGCCTGCGGCGGCCAGTTTTTCGTGGATCTCGGGGTTGGTTTCATTCTGTGCATGGATCCAGATGTAGGATCTTAAAGGCACGCCCATGCTCTTCAGTATTTCCGTTTCTTCTACGGCCGCTACGCCATCGCCGGTATGGATGCCGATGGGCAATCCGCTTTGCTTCCAGGTAAGGCCTGCTGCTTCCACCAGTTTACGTTGTAAGGGGGTTAAGGGGCCTTTGTCTACACCGCTTTTAATGAAGCCGGGCTTGATGCCGGTATTCCCGATACCATTCTTCCACTCTCCTATCCAGCGTGCTGACAGCTGGGCGGCTGTTTCCCGCTGTGCATAAGCAGGCAGGTACTTATGAGCGCCTGCGCCATACAGGCCGGTATTGGTAACAATCTTAATACCCGATGCGACAGACAGCTTTTGCAGCAGGCGTACGTTGCGGCCCAGGAAATCGGGTGTGCACTCCATCATACAGCGGCAGCCTTTTTGCCGGAGCAGAGAGAGATAAGGTAAGATCACCTTGTATGCTTCTGCTTCACTGTAACGTTTAGGCGTGATCTTAGCGGCGCCGATAAAGTCTACCAGTACATGCTCATGCGGTAAGATGGGGCCCAGGTCTACCGGGCTTACCGGACCGGTAACGGTCATGATAATGCCCGTTTGTTTTGAGGCTGCTTTTAACCAGGCGGCTGTACCAAGCATGGCAGGCGCCATAGCAAGAAAATGCCTGCGGGAGATAGTGTGGACCATGGCTATAGATTTTGAAACTGTTTCCTGAAGGCAGAAGGGCTCATTCCCTTGTGGCTTTTAAAGAATTTGTTCAAATGACTGATGTCTGTAAACCCCAGGTTATGGCTGATCTCCTTCAGGGAAAGCGAACTAAAATTCAAACGGTTCTCCACCAGGTGGAGCTTATATTCATTGATATAATCGCGCAGCGGCACTCCGGTCTGTTCCTTGAAAAAAGCGCCCAGGTAATTCCTGGAATAACCGAAAGTGGCAGCCAGGTGCTCCAGCTGCACCTGCTCCGGTGAATAAATATGATGATGAATATAGTTGATGATCGCCGTTATTTTTTCAGAATGTTTCTTATTACCGGGCAGCACTGGTGTAGCAATGTTACGGTAAATAACAGAAAGCAGCGCCTGGAGCAGGAAGAAAATGGTTTCATTGGTCTCATCGCCGGTGGTCTTCCATTCTTCCACAATGAAGTTAACGATACGGGAGACGCGCTCCGCCTCCTCTTCTGTAGCCAGCAGGGGTTGATCGTTATTGCGCAGGCGGGTCAGCAGCTGGTCCATATCCAGGTTCCAGCGGGTATGCAGCTCCGTTTGGCCGATACCGTTGAGATATACTTCGGAGAATTTCAGGAAAGTGAATACGGTTTCCTCCTGCACTTCAAAATGATGAAAATCGCTGGGGCCCAGCAGGAAGATGCTTTTCTCCTTATAAGGATAGTGCACGCCCGAGAGGCAATGCGCCCCCTTCCCCCTGTGCACAAAGATGATCTCAAAATGGTTGTGGTTGTGAACGGGATGCTGCCATTCGCGGGTAGCAAAATGCGAGATCTTCAAAAACTCATGTTGTATGTACCGCTTCATTCCCCGAATAATACCAATTATCCTTGTAAATATACAAACATTCAGCAGGGGGATGCCGCTAGCTTTGTTCCATCAAAATCAACGCAATGGAAACAAGCTCAAAAGACAAGAAAGTGGCCCTGGTAGTGGGCGCACAGGGCGTAATAGGACGAAACCTGATCGATCACCTGCAAACTTTGGAAGGCTGGGAGATCATCGGCCTCTCCCGCAGGGGCGGCGTTTCTGCGGGCAGGGTACAACAGCTGGCGGCTGACCTGCTGGATCCCGACAGCCTGCGGCAGCTCTCTCCCGCATTGAAAGACGTCACCCATATTTTTTATGCCGCTTACCAGGACCGTCCCGGCTGGGCTGAGCTGGTACCGCCCAACCTGGCCATGCTGGTGAATATAACGGAGGCCGTAGAAGCCGTAGCCACTAAGCTGCAGCACATCAGCCTCATGCAGGGATATAAAGTGTACGGCGCCCACCTGGGGCCCTTTAAAACGCCCGCCCGGGAATCAGACGCGGGCCATATGCCGCCAGAATTCAATGTAGACCAGCAGGAGTTCCTGGAACAGCGCCAAAAGGGCAAACAATGGACCTGGTCTGCCATACGCCCTTCTGTAGTAGGCGGCTTTGCCCTTGGCAACCCTATGAACCTGGCCATGGTGATCGCCGTATATGCGTCCATCTCAAAAGAGCTGAAACTGCCGTTACGCTTCCCGGGTAAGCCCGGCGCCTACGACAAGCTCCTGGAGATGACCGATGCCGGGCTACTGGCGAAGGGAACCCTATGGGCCGCCACTGATCCGCGCAGTGCCAACCAGGCCTATAATATCAATAACGGCGACCTTTTCCGCTGGAATGAGCTATGGCCCAAAATAGCCGCCTATTTTGAGCTGGAAGTGGCCCCGCCCCTGCCTATGTCGCTGAGCACCGTTATGGCCGATAAAGAGCCCCTGTGGAACAGTATGATGGCTAAATACGGCCTGCAACATAACTATGGGGAAGTGTCTTCCTGGGGTTTCGGCGACTTTGTATTCTCCTGGGATTATGACCTGTTCGCGGATGGTTCCAAGGCCCGCAGGGCCGGTTTCCATGAATACGTGGAAACAGAGGCCATGTTCATGGGCATTTTTGATGATTTCAGGAAACGCGGGGTGATACCGAAGTAAGCATCCGGCGGAACCTGATACGGAAAGCATCATAAAACATGGCGATCACCAGTAATACCGCCGGGATATAAAAAGTATGGTAAGTCATTCTCAGGAAAGCATAGGCGCCGGCTATCCCACCCGTTAGAAAAGAAGCAATGATGACCAGCCGCAGGGTGATCTTCTTTTTGATCCCCTGCCTGTGCTGGGGGTTGGATGACAAAGCAGCATACAGCTCGATGCCAAGATCTGTGAACATTCCCGTTAGATGTGTGGTGCGTACAACAGAGCCAGAGATCACAGACACCAGGGCATTCTGCATGCCCATGGCAAAGAGCAGGCTGCCTGCGAAGTATTCTGTCTGGGGGATGGAATGATCATACGTATAGCCGAAAGCTCCGGCCAGCAGCAGGATCAGCACTTCGATGGTGATAGGCAGCGTATAGGCGTAGGTCTTATTCCGGCCAGCCTTGCCGATCAGGAAGCTGGTAAAGAAAGCCCCGGCCAGGAAGAGCAGCAACCAGAGCATCACCATCCGTGCCGCCCGCAGCTCGCCGGTGGCCAGTTGCTGGGCTAAAAGGGCGGCATGCCCGGTCACGTTGGTAGTCAGCACTGCAAATGCCAGGAACCCCGCGCCATTTACCATGCCGGCGGTCAGGCACAACAGTATTGCCAGTTGCAGGTTATGGCGGTACGTTCTTCTCTGCCCCCTGTGGCGTAACATAGATCGGTTATCGTTTGATCCACATTTTCAAAAGGAAATCCGCTGATGCGTCTACCAGCTGGAAACCCGGCGGTATCTCATCTTCCAGGCTGTGGAAGGTAACCAGGCGGGTGCCGCTTGGTTTGTTGAGCAGGGCTTTGTATAAATAACGACAATAATAGTGGTAGAGGCTGGTGGAGTAATCGATCTTGTGATCGATCCGGTCCTGGTCATCCAGGTTCTCGAAAAAGGCGTTATAGAAGTAGAAATGATCGTAGTCATCCAGCTGCAGCTGCGTGAAGTTACCATACAGGAAATTGGCGTTCATGGTCTGTGTGGCTTCTTTGGCGGCGGTGGCATGATCACAAAGGTCCTGCCGCTGTTCAATGCCGTAAAATAACACTTCGGGATAGAAATGCGCGCCGATGAGGCAAAATTTACCGACCCCGCTGCCGATATCCAGGATCTTCTTTCCCGGCTCTTCTGCCAGGAAGGCCGCGGCCTTCTTAGCCGCTCCCATGGGTGTCCAGTGCCGCCTTGACAGCCGCTGGATCTTCTCGGGGTACAACCAGTCAAAGGACCTGTCTGAAGTAAAGCAGTCCGGTGTTGATATTTTCATTCTGCAAAGCTACCTTTGATTATCATAGGTCGTACTGCAATTTTTCATAAAAAAAACTGCAGAAAATCAATTTTCAGGGCCCAGCATTTGCAATATGAGTATAGCCGGC
>Ga0102590_1004639_pt1 | contig 11412 bp, 5 predicted proteins | sample AraplaMF_Col_mMF_FD_76859 | JGI IMG/M metagenome (GOLD analysis project Ga0102590, IMG submission 76859) | Arabidopsis root microbial communities from the University of North Carolina, USA - plate scrape MF_Col_mMF | ecosystem: Host-associated > Plants > Roots > Endosphere | place: USA...
TGAGCATCATCACTTCGGCGCGTGATGCCAGCGGGTCGAGAACGCGGATTCTCTCATCCTCCCCGCTCCCGACAGCGCCGGCGATGACCACCCAGTTGCCGTTCGTCAGCTCAGCGAGCACCGGGAATGCCTCGCCAAGTTGGAACAGGGATCGCCAGTCGAGCGTCAGATGCTTTGCCCTGAGGCCAGCATCCTTGGCCATGCGCAGCAGCTGCCGCAAGGCAACAGGATCGTTGCCAACGGCATAATCGTGCTGCAATCGTTCAGGAGCAAGATCGACGCCGTGATGACGCGCGACCAATGCAAGACAGTGCAGGTTGGTATGCAGAAAACCACTCATGGCCCACCCGAAACAATACGAGACTGAGGCAATATTTGTTTTATCAGTTGAAGTTCGGCGAGGCGTTCGAAGCGCCTGCCTGCACCGACTGGATATCGGCAGCCGCCGCAGTTGACGTATCACCGATACGACGGACCGCGCCCGCCTCGACCAACCCGCCAAGCGCCTTCTGCATGAGATCGACCGCATTGGCGAAGGCATCGACCGGCATGATGATGCGCTGGCGGAATACTGGCTTCGGATTGTTGTTGGCATCACGATCGGTGGCCGAGAGCGACATCAGGTCGATGCGCACGATCGTACCCGTGATGGTGATTTCGCCGATGCCATCTGCATAGAGTTCGTTGCTCATTGTTCTCTCCTCTGGTTGATAATCAAAACGTCTTCACCTTGGGCGTCTTACGTCCACTAGGATGCTCTACCGATGTGATTGTGCGTGCTGCCAGGCCGGAAACGGGTCCCGAAGCCCGGCAGCGTTCTGCGGATCGAAGCCCGTGTCCTCACCGGTCAGGCAGTCGTCGAGTGCGGTGCGGATTGCGTCTTCGTCGAAGCCGGCGCCGATGAAAACGAGTTCCTGGCGGCGGTCGCCCCAGACCTCGTCCCAATGCCGTTCGATGAGCTGGCGGAACTGCGGATAATGCGGCCATTGCGCCTTCGGCACGGACGCCCACCAGAAGCCCTTGCTGTCGATGCGGCACTGCGTGCCGGCAATCGATAGCAGGCCGATCTCGTCGGGCCTTGTCGCCAGCCAGAAATGGCCCTTCGCGCGGATGAGGCCCGGCCATTTCCTGTCGAGAAAATCCCGCAGCCTGGAGGGATCGAACGGCCGGCGGCTGCGATAGACGAAGCTCGAAATACCGTATTCCTCCGTCTCCGGCACATGGTCGCCCCAACCGAAGAGTTCCTTGTGCCACAGCGGATGACGGGCAGCTCTCGCTTCGCTGAAAAGGCCGGTATTCAGGATGGCGTCGAGCTTCAGCTGGCCGAAGCCGGTCTCGATGACGCGGGCATCGGGGTTGAGCGCGGCAACGACGCGGCGAACCTCGGCAAGCGCTGCAGGCGTCACATCCCGCGCCTTGTTGATGACCACGACATCGGCAAATTCGATCTGCTCGACGAGCAGTTCCACCAGCTTGCGCTCGTCGTCTCCGTCCCGGCTCTCGCCGCGATCCCTCAGGAACTCCGCGCTCGCATAATCGGCCAGAAGATTGACCGCATCGACGACGGAGACCATCGTGTCGAGCCGCGCGACGTCGCAGAGGGCTGCCCCGCTCTCGTCGCGGAAGGAGAAGGTCGCTGCGACCGGCAACGGTTCGGCAATGCCGGTGCCCTCGATCAGCAGATAATCGAAACGGCCGGCGGCGGCGAGGCGGCGCACTTCGCTCAGCAGGTCGTCGCGCAATGTGCAGCAGATGCAGCCATTGGTGAGCTCCACCAGCGTCTCGTCCGTCCGCGACAGGTTCGCTCCCCCGTCGCGGACGAGATCGGCATCGATATTCACCTCGCTCATGTCGTTGACGATGACGGCGACCCGACGCCCCTCGCGATTGCGCAGGACGTGGTTAAGGATCGTCGTCTTGCCGGCGCCGAGAAAGCCGGCAAGGACCGTGACCGGAAGTCTGTTGTCTGCACTCGTCATCGATACTCCCCGCTCGCTTCTTCTACGCCGCGAGCTGCGGTCTGAATGCTACGTCCACATAGTAGTTTGTGCTGTTATAGCTGGCACTTGGGAACAAGCCGCCCGAGCCATAGGCATAGACGCCGTTGTTGCCGCTGAGCGCCCTCAAGTCGCCGTTCGTCACATCGGCGCTGAAGTAATTGCCAGTCGCCGAATAATTGCCGTTGGTACTGTAGGAAACGACATAGGTCGTATCCGCGGCGACCTCCACCTGCTGGGTGAGCGTCGCGGTCTGCCAGCCGCTTGCCGTTTCGTTGCTGAAGCTGACGCTGCCGAGCAATGTGCCCGAGGCGGTCCAGAGATAGCCGCTGTGCGGGCCTGTATTGTCTGCCCCTTTGTAGAAGCGGATGCCGGTGACCCAGCCTGCCGTATCGGCCTGGAATTTCATGCCGAGATTAACTGGCTGGTTGTCATTGACGGAGACGATCGAAGGCGTCGCATCGGCGGCAAAGAGGTTCTGCTCCGGCCCTCCCGTCTGGCCGCCGTTGATGGTGAGCGCAACCTGCGCCGACGCTGTGCCGCCCTTGCCGTCTGCAATTGCGTAGCTGAAGCTCGCCGGTCCCGAATAGCCTGCCGTCGGCGTGAACGTCACCATCTGGGCCTGGGCGTCGTATGCGACCGAGCCATTGACCGCGCCACTGACGCCGGTGATGACAAGCGGATCGCCATCGGCATCGGTGTCGTTTGCCAGGAGCACTGAGGCCTGGATGGTGATCGGCGAGCCGGTATTGGTCGACAAGCCGCTGTCATTGGCGGCGACCGGAACCGCGTTCTGCGCGCCGGCCTGCTGATAGAGCACGTCGACCCAGTAATTGCTCGCATTGTAGGAAGCGGTCGGGAACAGACTGCCCGAGCCATAGGCATAAACGCCGTTGCCGCCGCTTGCAGCACTCGACGGTGCCGTCAGCGCGCCATTCGTATGGTCTGTCGTGAAGTAGTTCGCCGTTGCGGAATAGAAACCGTTCGAATGGTAGCTCGCCACATAGGTGGCGCCGGCCGTAACATTGATCGGCTGGGTGAAGGAAACCGTCTGCCAGCCGCTCGCCGTCTCGTTGATGAAGGTCGCCTGGGCCAGAACCTGGCCGCTCGCCGTCCAGAGCGAGCCGACATGCGTACCGGTATCCTGGGCGCTCCTGTAATAGGTGAGCCCGGTGATCTGGCCATTTGCGGAAGCGATGAACTTGACGCCGAGTTCGACCGAGTTGGCGTCATTGGCGCCGGCAACCCCCGACGTGTCGGCGCCGCCGAACAGGCTCGACGTCGTACCTCCGCCGGGCGGCGTGCCGACAGTAAGGCTCACCGTGGCCGACGCCGTTCCGCCAAGCCCATCCGAGATCGAATAAGAGAAGCTTGCCGCGCCCGCATAACCCGCCGTTGGCGTGAAAATGACGGACTTGGTCTGGCTGTTGAAGGTCACCGTTCCATTGACCGCACCGTTGACGCCGGTGATGCTGAGCGGATCGCCATCGGCATCGGTGTCGTTTGCAAGCAGGCTGGCTGCGGCAATCGACAGCGCCGTATTGGAATAGGTGGTGTAGCCATTGTCGTTGGCGGCGACCGGCACCGAGTTGCCCGTCGACTGGTTGTAGACGACATCCACCCAGTAGTTCGACGACTGGTAGCTGGAGGTCGGGTATGCCGAGCCCCCGACCGTGTAGACGCCATTGCTGCCGGCGAGCGCCGTCAGCGAGCCATGGGTATGGGCTGACGTGAAATAACCTGCCGTCGCCACATAGGAGCCTGTGGTGCTGTAGGAGGCGACATAGGTCGTGCCGGCCCCGATATGCACCGCGTTGGTGAATGTCGCGGTCTGCCAGCCGTTCACCAATCCGCTGTCGGCGAAGGCGACGGTCGCAACCAGCGTCCCGTCCGCCGTCCACAGGGAGCCGGTATGGGCCCCGGTATCGCCGGCCGCCTTGTAGTAGCGGATGCCGGTAATCATGCCGCTGAACGAAGCGACGAACTTCATGCCGAGTTCCATCGCCTGGCCGTCGTTGAAGCTGGCGCCCGTCGGCCCCTCGCTTGAGGTAAACAGCGTTTCCCCCGAAGGGCCTGGGTTCACGGTGAGGCTGACGCTGCCCTGATCCGTGCCGCCGCGCCCGTCCGACAGCGTATAGGCGAAGCTTGCCGGCCCCGAATAATTGTTGGTCGGCGTGAAGATGACGGTGCCGTTCTGCTTGTTGAGCGTCACCGTGCCGTTGACGGCATTGCCGACGGCCGAAATCGTCAGCGCATCGCCATTAGGATCGGTATCGTTGCCGACAAGCGAGGCGATCGAGATGACAACGGTATCGTTGCCGGAGATGGTCAGCCCCGTATCGTCGGTCGCGACCGGCGCGCTGTTCGGGCCGGCATCGAAGACCACGTCGACCCAGTAATTCGTGCCGGTGCCGGGGCTTTGGCCGGGGAATGTGCCGGCAGTGGTGCCATAGGCGAAGACGCCGCCGCCATCGACGGCCTTCACCGCGCCGCTGGCATAGGTGCCACCAGTGAAATAATTGTTCGTCAGCGAGTAGAAACCGCCACTGTGATAGGAGGCCACGTAGGTTGTGCCGGCGGCAATCTGGATCGGGCTGGAGAACAGCACCGTCTGCCAGCCAGAGAGCGACTCGCCGACCGATACTCCCGTTGCCAGCCGCGTTCCGTCGGCGCTCCAGAGGCTGACGACATGGTCGCCGATATTGTAGAAGCCCTTGTAGAAGCGGATACCTTCCACGAAGCCCGCCGTCGTCGCCTGGAAGCGCAGGCCGAGCTCGACGGAATCACGATCGATCGCCGCTTCGGTCGCCGGCTTTTCCGCCAGCGTCCAAAGGCCCTGCGTGCTCGGCAGAGTGACGGTGACCTGCTTGCCGACAGATGGCGCCTCCATATTGACGCTGTCGTCGACGGCCCGTGACATGACCGTGTAGGTTCCGCTCGCCTGGACGACCCAGTTATAGCTCCAGCTCTCGCGGCCTGACGCCTTGAACCAGTGCTGGCCGCCATCGGTCGAGACTTCGACGCCGGCAATGATGCCGCCGCCGAAATCCTGCGCCGTGCCGGTGATCGTCACATGCTGCCCTTCGAGGAAGCTTGCGCCGACGATCGGCGAGGTGACCGACGAGGTGGGCTTCAGCGTGTCGGTCGATTGTGTCGCAAGGATCAGGCTCGCATCCAGCGTGGTCGGCTGAATGCCCATGTCCGCGAACATGTTGACCATCGCCTGCTGTACATTGCGATCGGTCGAGGTTGCCGGACCTTGGTGGTTGTCACTCAGCCCCCAGGACCAGAAGACGGTGCCAGCGCCGAAGACCAGCGCGCCGCTTGCCGCCCGGTACATGGTGAGACTATGGGTGGCGACGGCCGAACCGACCGTTGCGCCGTAATCACGCAGATAGGTATCGACCGAGACCGAGGAGAGCGACAGGTTGATGAGACCAGCCGGGCGGAAGCCGTTCTCGACATCGGAATCCCACTCGTAGCCCAGCAGGTTCTGCACCAGATTGTAGGTTTCACCTTCATTCAGCTGGGAGACATCGGTATTGCGCCAGAAGCGCAGGTTCGAATAGTCGTAGGGGATGGAGATCGTATCCTGGCGGTAGCTGTCCACCTGGAACATCGTGCCCGTCAGCGCATTCTCCGGCTGCTGCCCCGGATCGGCATAGCGCGGATCGCGCCAGGTGCCGGTGCCGACATTGCTCGGATCCGTACTCGTGCCCCAGGTCTCCTTGTAGCAGACCATGGTGCGGTAGGCCTGGCCACTGCCGTCGATGCTGCTTTCCCAGCGGACCTTCCAGTAGCACTCGTTGCCGCTCCAGAAGGCGAGGTTGACCCCGGCATCGCGCGCCGCCTCGACATTGGCGCGCTGTTCGGCAGACCAATATTCGTCATGCCCGACGGAGAGATAGGCATCGTGGTTGAGCAGCAGGCTGCCGCTGCGCGCCGTATCGACGCCTGATATATAGGACACGTCGTAGCCGTTCTGTTCCAGCCACGAGATGGCGGAGGATTCGACGCCGAAGATGTAATCGTGCGAGCCGCCGATCGGGCTCGTATTGGTAATGATCGGCCTGTTATAGCTGACCGCCGAGGCCCGGCCGATGGCCTGCAGGCCGCAGCTGCAGTTCGGCGGCAGGTAACCGATCATGTCTGCCGGATCGACGGGCACCTGGCCATAATAGAGGCTGGCGCCGCCCCAGGCATTATAGGCCTGCCATGTCGTGTCTGACGTCTGGAAGACGATATTGCTGGTGGAGGCGTCGTCGCGCACGACGAAAGGAATGATGCTGGCGTCTTCAACGCCGTCCTCGCGCACCAGCTTGGCGAAATAGACGCCGGAGACCGCGTCCGTCGGAATCTGCCAGCTCGCCGAAACCGACCAGTTGCCGCAATCGATGAGGCCGAGCGACATGTCGACGATCGGATGCGGCTGGATCTGCGCCGTGGTCAACGATTGCTCGATCGAGCCGACCTTGCGCGCGCCGTCCCCGCCATAATAGCCCATGCGGTAGATATCGATGCGGTAATGGGTGGAATCGGTAGCGATCTTGAAATCGACCGTCTGGCCGATATTCGTGCTGATCTCGGTGGCGAAGCCCTGGATGGTGCCGCCGCCGTCGCCCTCCAGACCCCATTCGCTGATCGGATTGCCTTGCTTCATGTTCTCGAGTGCGATCTTGTTGGGCGTCGCAGCAATTGCAGCAGCTGCAGCCGCCGCCACCGGTGCTGCAAGCGCAGTCGGGGCCGTGGTCGTGTTGGCGGAAGCGTCCTGGCTTGGCCCCAGCGAGATGGAGGCTATCGAGGTTTGAAGGCGCAATGACGTCGTGCCGGAACCGGCGGCAGGATCGGCCGGCGGCGTGGTAGCGCCTCCCGTGCCGGCATCGCTGGTAACACCCGTCAGCACGGGCGCGGCAGGCAGCGTCGCAGCCTCCTCGTACGGGTCCGGGCCGAGCACGGTGCGCTCGGATGACGTGGTCGTCGTCTGCAACACCGTCGCAACCGACGCCGTCTTGGCGGACGTGTCCTGTGCGCTGCCGTCGCCTGCAGGCGCGGGCATCGCCGTTGGTGGAATCGAGGCCGTCTGCACGCCGCCTGCTGAGATCAACGCGGCGGGCAGCATGATATTGCCTGTGTAGGGGGACGGGACGGCGCCGCCGTCGGGATTGGCGAAGCTGCCCTTACCGGCAAAGCTTGGGGAACCATCGGTACTCGTGGAAGATACAACCGTCGGGGTCCCCAGCACTGCGCTCCAGGCTGAAGGTGCACGACAGATACTCAACGCTCCACCAAATGTACTCAAATACTCACGATTACTGACATGAATTCTCCGCATCAGCGGCGTCCCCTCCCGCATCGGCCGGCCCTTCGACCGCTATAGCAAGGCGTGTATTCTGGCACCTTTGCTAAGGGAATGTACGACAGCAATCTGGGGTATGAGGGAGGTATCCCCTACGCCGATATGATGATCCTCAACGTATACCGGCCGACAAAGTCCCAGAGCTGCCTGCGGCTACTGGTAGAGCCTTTCCGGGCTAGAGATGCCCGGCCCACCGGTCGCACCGTTTCGCGTTGGCGAAGCTCTGCGTCTCCTCTCAATCGACCTTGACAAGCACGTCCAAGTCGAGACGCTATTGGGCTCGCAACGTCGTAGAAAAACGAGGATAGGATGAGGTTCAGCAGACCGGCAGTCGCAGGCGTGATTGGCGTGACAGCATGTGTGTTTGGCGCGTGCCTTGCGGCATCGCCTGCGCTCACACAGGAAGTCGAGCCGCCCGCTCCATGGGTTAAGCTCACCGGTTCGCATGCGGGAGCGGTCGGAACATGCTCAATGATTGATGCGAGCGACATCGAGGCTTGTTACATGGTCCGGTGCGACGCCAAGAACGGTCTCATCTTCGAGATTGGCGATGCCACTGTTGGTGGGAACGGCCTGCGATTGGCGCGCTTCGAGATTGGGAGGTACAAAGAGACGATCCGCCTCGACGGGAACAATCCCGATCGGCGAACGATTGTTCTCTCAAAGCATCCGAAACTGCTTTCCGCCCTCACATCTGGCGCTGATTTCGCCACTATGTTCGCCATCAAGGCCGGTGTGATAGATTACAGCACCGGCTTTGAACTTACGGGGGCGCGAGACCAGATATCTCGGCTGGCAAATGGCTGCCGAACCAAGCCGTGACGATGGGCAAGGGTCCTGTCCTAGGTAGCTGACGCTGGTTGAAAAAATTCCGGGCCGGATCGGCTGCTCGAGCCGGTTACGTTATCCTGCGCCGCCCGTGCTACCAGGCAGGAAACGGATCTTCGAGGGTCGCCCAGTCGCGTGGATCGGCGCTGGCGAGGCATCCGTCCAGTGCGGTCCGCACACCTGTCTCGTCCATATCAACGCCGATAAAAACCAATTCCTGCCGACGGTCGCCCCAAGCGCTGTCCCACCGGCTCTCGAGATGCTGACGAAACTGCTGATGGTTCGGCCAGTCTTGCCGGGGCACAGCTGCCCACCAGAGACCCATGGGCTCGCAGCGCCGTTGGATGCCGGCAGCCGACATCAGGCCCACATGACGCGGGCGCGTGGCAAGCCAGAAGTGGCCTTTGGCACGCATCACCCCCGGCCAGGGCTCGTCCAGGAAGGCTCGAAACCGCATCGGGTCGAAGGGACGCCTCGTGCGATAGACAAAGCTCGATACCCCGTATTCTTCCGTCTCCGGGACATGGTCGCCCGGGTTGTACAGTTCCTTGTGCCACAACGGATGGGCGGCGGCCTTTGCTTCATCGAAGAGGCCCGTACTGAGGATGGTTGCCAGAGAAACCTCGCCGAAATCCGTCTCCACCTGGCGCGCATCCGGGTTGAGCGCGGCAACGATCTTGCGGACTTCCGCGCGGATCTCTTCGGTCGCGTCCGAGATCTTGTTGATCACGACAACATCGGCAAACTCGATCTGATCCACCAGCAGGTCGATGAGCGTGCGCCGGTCCTCACCGTCGCGTTGCAGGCCGCGGTCGGCAAGCAGATCGGCGCTGCTGTAGTCGGCTAACAGGTTTGCAGCGTCGACAACGGTAACCATGGTGTCGAGGCTGGCAAAATCGGCGAGCGAGACGCCGTTCTCGTCGCGGAAAGAAAAGGTTGCCGCGATAGGGCATGGCTCGGCAATGCCGGTGCCTTCGATCAACAGATAGTCGTATTGCCGCTCTTCTGCCAGTCGCCGTACTTCCGTCAGGAGGTCATTGCGCAGGGTACAGCATATGCAGCCATTGCTGAGCTCAATCAATGTCTCCGTCGTATGCGACAGGTTGCAGCCGCCGTCTCGAATGAGACTGGCGTCTATGTTCACTTCGCTCATATCGTTGACAATGACAGCGACCCGCAGGCCCTGACGGTTATTCAGGACGTGGCTGAGGAGCGTCGTCTTCCCAGCGCCGAGGAAGCCGGCCAGCACGGTTACTGGAAGCCGCTCCTTCCTGTCCTTCGGCCTGTTCATCGGCATTCCTTGAATGTCAGCGGTCGAAGCGCCCTTCGCCGCGACCAGCATTTGCGTCGTATGAGCCTCATTCGAAATCGGTCCGTAACCTTGTCCTTTTCTTCACCCGACGAGTTGCGGCCGGAAGACCACGTCGGCATAGTAATTGGCGGCATTGAAGGTGGAATTCGGGAAGAGGCCTGTGGTGGCGGAACCGCCGTATGCAAAGACACCGTTGCCGCCGGCGACAGCGCTTGACTGGGCCGTCAGCGGACCGTTTGTCACGGCATTGGCGAAGAAGCTGTCCGTCGCCACATAAGCACCGGTCGTGTGGTAGGAGGCGACATAGGCGGTGTTGGCGGCAATGGTGACGGGTGTCGTAAAATTCACCGTCTGCCAGCCGCTCGCCGTGGTGGTGGTGAAAGTGGCAGTGGCGAGCTTGGTGCCTGTGGTGGTCCACAGGTCGACGACGTTCTGGCCGTTGTCATTGGCGCTGCGGTAGAACCTGATGCCTGTGACATCCCCGGCGACGTTCGACTGGAACTTGACGCCGAGCTCAAGCTGCTGACCGTCGTTGAGGTTCGTCTGGGCCGGCGTGCTGGAGGCGGAGAACAGGCTGTAGGTCGTTGGCCCCGCCGACACGGCGACATTGAAGGTCTCATTGGCGGCAAGACCGCCGATATCGGTTGCCGTGACCTTGACGCCATAGTTGCCTGCTGTCGTCGGCGTGCCGGAGAAGGTCCGCGTCGTGGCGTTGAAGGCGAGCCAGGCGGGCAGCGCCGTGCCGTCGGCAGCAGTTGCCGTATAGGTCAGCGTCTCGCCGCTGTCGACATCGGTGAAGGTGGTCGTCGGCAGCGTGAACGAGAAGGCGGAGCCGGTGGTGGCATTCTGAGCGGCCGTCTGGACGGCGAGCACCGGTGCGTCATTGGCGCCATGGATGGTGACGGTCAGATTTGCCGTGGCCGTGGCGCCGGCGCTATCGCGCATCGTATAGCTGAAGACATCGCTCAGCGTGTTGGTCGACTGACGCAAGGCCTGGACGGCGGCATTGGTCTCGTTGATCGCATAGCTATAGACGCCCGATGCATTGAGCACGAGACTGCCATAGGCGCCGTTCAGCGCTGAGCCGAGCGTGCCTGACGTCGCACCGAAGCTGACCGCGCTCACCGTCTTGGTGTCGCCGGAATCCGGATCGGTGTCGTTGGTCAGAACGTTGCCGCTGGCAACTACGCCACCCGAACCATTGGCGACACCGCCCTTCTCGGTCGCGTCCCCCGCATCGGCGACCGCCGTCGGCGTCGTGTTGCCGGGAACCGACACGGCGATGTTGAAGGTCTCGTTGGCGGCAAGGCCGCCGAGGTCTGTGGCGGTTACCTTGACACCATAGGTCCCGCCTGTCGTCGGCGTGCCGGAGAATGTCCGCGTCGAGGCATTGAAGCTCAGCCAGGCGGGCAGCGCCGTGCCGTCGGCAGCCGTTGCCATGTAGGCCAGCGTCTCGGTGCTGTCGACATCGGTGAAGGTGGTGGTCGGCAGCACGAAGGAGAAGGCCGAGCCGACGGTGGCATTCTGGGTCGTCGTCTGAACGGCGAGCACCGGCGCGTCGTTGGCGCCATGGATGGTGACGGTCAGGTTTGCCGTGGCTGTGGCGCCGGCGGCATCACGCATCGTGTAGCTGAAGACATCGTTCAGCGTGTTGGTCGACAGGCGCAGCGCCTGCACGGCGGCATTGGTCTCGCTGATCGTATAGCTATAGACGCCCGATGCATTGAGAACGAGACTGCCATAGGTGCCGTTCAGCGCTGAGCCGAGCGTGCCTGATGTCGCGCCGAAGCTAACCGCGCTCACCGTCTTGGTGTCGCCGGAATCCGGATCGGTGTCGTTGGTCAGAACGTTGCCGCTGGCAACTACGCCACCCGAACCATTGGCGACACCGCCCTTCTCGGTCGCGTCCCCCGCATCGG
>Ga0102590_1004641_pt1 | contig 11408 bp, 7 predicted proteins | sample AraplaMF_Col_mMF_FD_76859 | JGI IMG/M metagenome (GOLD analysis project Ga0102590, IMG submission 76859) | Arabidopsis root microbial communities from the University of North Carolina, USA - plate scrape MF_Col_mMF | ecosystem: Host-associated > Plants > Roots > Endosphere | place: USA...
GGCCCGGATCGCGGCTCTCGCCAGCGCCCCAAGGGCCGGCGGGCCGACATTGAGGGGTAGCGTTGCCATGAATACCTACGTGTCGAAGGATCGCCGCGGCTCCGGCGTGGTGCGCGGCGGGACGGGCGGAGAAGCCGGGCGAGGCTGGTCGCAGCGTCGCCGGCTGATGGCGATCCTGCGCAAGGCCCATCAGGTGCTCGGCGTCAGGCGCAAGGGCCTGGGGCTGGGCCTCTTGGGCGTCGGCGGCGGGACGGGCTCGGCCAGGACGATCGGCGGCCTGGCCGCGATCGTCGCGCTCGGCCTCTCGGCCCCGGCCTATGCGCAATATCAGGCCGGCGGCGGCACGGCTTCAGCCAGCGGCTCCGTCGCCATCGGCGCGAGCTCGACGGCCTCTCAGGTCAACGCCATTGCGATCGGAACCTCAACGGTCTCGTCGTCGCAGTATACGGTGGCGATCGGTCAGGGTGCGCAGGCCACGGGCGCCGGCGGCGCGGTGGCGCTGGGCGCCGGCGCGATCTCGAACAACATCAATACGACCGCGATCGGCGTCAACGCCAACGCCACCGGGGCCGGGGCCAGCGCGCTGGGCACCGCCTCCCTGGCTTCGGGAGGAAACTCTACCGCCGTCGGTGTCGGCGCCACCGCCAGCAACAGCTTCGCATGGGCGGGAGGCTATCAGTCCGTCGCTGGCGGGTTGCGCACCCTCGCGCTCGGATTTCAGGCCAACGCGTCCGGAACAGATGCGATCGCCCAGGGCAGCACCGCCACCGCGAGCCAGCAGAACGCCGTGGCGATCGGCTTCGGGACGATCGCATCGGGGATAAACTCCGTCTCCCTCGGCTCGCGCACCCTCGTCGGAGCCGGCGCCCTCGGCCAGAGCGCCATCGCCATCGGCACGGATGTGACGGCGTCCGCGGCCGACAGCCTGGCGATGGGGCGCTCAAGCCAGGCGACCGCCGCTTTCTCCACCGCGATCGGGACAAGCTCCCAGGCGGCGGGGACAAGCGCGGCCGCGTTCGGCCCCAACGCCAATGCTTCGGCCAACTTCACGCTGGCGCTGGGCAACGCGGCCGTGTCGAGCGGACTGGGGTCTCTCGCGGCGGGCTCGGGAGCCCAGAGCACGGATGTCGGGGCCGTAGCGGTCGGCAACAACGCCGCCGCCTCCTCCACCAACGCCATCGCGGTCGGCCTGGGCTCGATCGCAAACGCCTCCGACTCGGTCGCGATGGGGCGACAAACCCAGGCGACCGCCAGCAACTCCACCGCCATCGGGCGTGAAGCGGGCGCCAGCGGCGTCGGCAGCACCGCCGTCGGCCAGGGGGCCCGGACCACCGCCCTGAATTCCGTCGCCGTCGGCGCCGGCTCCCGCGCGTCCGGGATCAACTCCATCTATCTCGGCTCCAGCACCTTCGCGACCAGCGCCAGTGGAGAAAGCGCCATCGGCATCGGCACGGACGTGACGGCGTCCCAGGACGGCGCCATCGCGATGGGACGCGACAGCCAGGCGACCGCGACCAACGCCATCGCGGTCGGTCTCCAGGCCTTCGCGGACACGGCCGACGCCGTGGCCATCGGCAACAGCTCCACCGCCACCGGCGGCAAGGCGGTCGCGGTCGGGGCGGGCAACGTCGCCAGCGGCGACGGCGCGGTGGCGATCGGCGATCCCAACACCGCCACCGGCGACGGCGCGGTGGCCAGCGGCAAGGACAACACCGCCACCGGCTTCGGCTCGGTGGCGATGGGCAACACCAACATGGTCGGCGGCGGCGGCCAGGCGGTCAGCACGGCCGGCACGGCGGCGCAGGGCGCGGTCGGCATCGGCTACCAGAACACCGTCGTCGGCCAGGGCAGCGTCGCCATCGGCAACGCCAGCAGCGCGCTGGCGGCCGGCGCCCTGGCCTTTGGCGATACCGCCGTGGCCAACAACGCCGGCGACGTGGCGCTGGGCTCCGGATCGGTCACCGCCACGGCGGTCGGCACGGCCAGCACGGTGATCAATGGCACGACCTACAATTTCGCCGGCACGACGCCGACCCGTACGGTGAGCATCGGCGCGCTGGGCGCCGAGCGGACGATCACCAACGTTGCGGCGGGCCGGATCAGCAGCGGCTCGACCGACGCGGTCAACGGCTCGCAGCTGTTCGCCACCAACCAGGCGGTCGACAGCCTGGCCAATACGGTCAGCACGACCGCCATCCACTATGTCAGCGTCAACGACGGCGGGGTGACGGGCGGCAACTACAACAATACCGGCGCGACCGGGACGAACTCGATCGCCATGGGGGTGAATGCGGCGTCGCAGACCTCGAACAGCGTCGCCATCGGCGCCAGCGCTTTCAATCAGGTCTCGGGCAGCGACACCCAGGCAGTCGCGATCGGCGCTTCGGCGCGCACCGCCCAGACCCGCTCGACGGCGGTCGGCGCCCAAGCGGCCGCGCTTGGCACCCACGCGATCGCGCTCGGCGCGGCGGCCTCGGCAGGCACCAACTATGCCATCGCCATCGGGTCCGGACCGACGACGGGGGCCAACGCCGCCGGTGCTGGTTCCATCGCCATCGGCGGCGGCGCCGGGACCGTGCCCACCGGGACCCCGGCCTCCGCCTCCGCATCACGCGCCATCGCCATCGGGCAGAATACGACGGCCAACTTCAACAATACGGTCGCCCTGGGCTACCGGGCCACGGTGGGCAGCGTCTCCTCGGTCGCGGTGGGCGACCTGGCCACCACCGGCGCGACCGGCGTCAACGTCGCGATCGGCAACTCGAGCACGGCCAACGCCAGCACCGCCGGCGGCGGCGCGGTGGCGATCGGGCGCTCGAACACCGCTTTCGGCGACGGCGCGGTGGCGATCGGCGATCCCAGCTACGCCAGCGGGACCGGCGCCTTCACCGGCGGCGCCAACAACATCGCCAACAGCGACGGGACCGCGACGGCGACGGTCGCGAACCAGGCCAACGGCGCGGTCGCGATCGGCAACAACAACCGCGCGATCGGCCAGGGCAGCGTGGCGCTGGGCAACGGCTCGACCGCCGGCGCGGCCGGGCTGGCGGGCAATGTCGCGCTCGGCAACGGCGCGGTGGCGACCGCCAGCGCCGGCGACGTCGCGCTGGGCTCGGGCAGCACGACCGCCGCTGCCGTCGGCACCGCCAGCACGGTGATCGGCGGAAACACCTACGGCTTCGCCGGAACCACCCCGGCCAGCACGGTCAGCGTCGGCGCCGGCGGGGCCGAGCGGACCATCACCAATGTCGCGGCGGGACGGCTCAACGGCGGCTCGACCGATGCGGTCAACGGCTCGCAGCTGTTCGCCACCAACCAGCAGGTGACCATCAACACCACCGCCATCGCCGGCAACACCGCGGCGATCACCAACCTGACCAACAACATCAGCGGCGGAACGGTGGGTCCGGTGCAGCAGACCGGGTCGGCCAATCAGCTGGCCCTGGTGGCGCCAGGGGGAACCGGCGCGGCGCCCGGCGCGGCCCAGAACCTGACCAATGTGGCGGCGGGCGCGGTGTCGTCGACCAGCACCGACGCGATCAACGGCTCGCAGCTCTACGCCACCAACCAGCAGGTGACGACCAACACCACCGACATCGCCAATCTCAACAACACCGTCACCAACATCAACGCCGGCGCGGGCATCAAGTATTTCCACGCCACCTCGACCCAGCCCGACAGCCAGGCCCTGGGAACCGACTCCGTCGCCATCGGCCCCAGCGCCGTGGCCAACAACGCCGGCGACATCGCGCTGGGCTCGGGCAGCATCACCGGCGTCGCGGTCGGCACGACCAGCACCGTGATCGGCGGGGTGACCTACAACTTCGCCGGCACGACGCCGACCTCGACGGTCAGCATCGGCGCGCTCGGCGCCGAGCGCACGATCACCAACGTGGCGGCGGGCCAGCTCAATGGCGGTTCGACCGACGCGGTCAACGGCTCGCAGCTGTTCGGCACCAACCAGCAGGTGACGGCCAACACCACCGCCATCGCCGGCAACACGACGGCGATCACCAACCTGACCAACAGCGTCAACAACGGGACGGTGGGTCCGGTGCAGCAGACCGGGTCGGCCAACCAGCTGGCCCTGGTGGCGCCGGGCGGGACCGGCGCGGCCCCGGGCGCGGCCCAGAACCTGACCAATCTGGCCGACGGCGCGGTGTCGTCGACCAGCACCGACGCGATCAACGGCTCGCAGCTCTACGGCGTCAGCCAGAGCGTGGTGAACAATCTGGGCGGCGGCTCGACGGTCAATCCGGACGGCACCATCACCGGACCGACCTACACCATCCTCGGAAGCAACTACACGACGGTCTTCGACAGCCTGACGGCGGTCGACAGCGGCCTGACCAGCCTCACCAACCAGCTCACCACCATCAACAATGGCGGCGGCATCAAGTATTTCCGCGCCAACTCGATCCTGGCCGACAGCCAGGCGATCGGAACCGACAGCGTGGCGGTGGGCCCGCAGGCGGTGGCCAACAACACCGACAGCGTCGCCCTGGGCAACAACGCCGTCGCCAGCATCGACGGCGCCCTGGCCCTGGGTTCCGGCTCTGTCGCCGATCGGGCGATCGCGCCGATCACGGGCACGATCGCGGCCGGCATCGGCTTCGTGCCCTACAACACCACCGACGCGACGCTGCTGGGCGCCGTCTCGGTCGGCAACGCCACGACCAGCCAGTACCGCCAGATCACCAACGTCGCCGACGGCACCAGCGCGCAAGACGCCGTGACCCTGCGCCAGCTGCAGGGCGCCATCAGCTCGGTCTCGGTGACCCCGGTGCAGTACTTCCACGCCAACTCGACGGCCGCCGACTCGCTGGCGATCGGGCTGGACTCGGTGGCGGTCGGCCCGACCACGGTGGTCAACGGCGACAACGGCATCGGCATCGGCAAGGGCGCGGTCGTCCAGATGACCGCGCCGGGCGGAACCGCGATCGGCCAGAACGCCCAGGTCTCGCAGGCCGACGGCATCGCCCTGGGCACCAATTCGATCGCCAACGGCATCCAGTCGATCGCGATCGGCCCCGGCGCCAACGCCAGCTTCTCGGGCAGCGTCGCCCTGGGCGCGGGCGCGACGACGGCGGTGGGTTCGCGAACCGGCTACGCCGGCTACGGCCTCGCCACGCCGCAGAACTCGGCCGGCGAGGTGTCGGTGGGCAGCGCGGGCGCCGAACGGCAGGTCACCAATGTGGCGGCCGGTTCGGCCCCGACCGACGCGGTGAACGTCAGCCAGCTGAACCAGGTGGCCCAGAACACGGCCAGCGCGCTGGGCGGCGGGGCGTCCTACGATCCGGCGACCGGGACCTATACCGCGCCGACCTATACGGTGGGCGGAAACACCTACAGCAACATCGGCGACGCGCTTGGCGCCCAGACGACGGCGGTGACCAATCTCGACGGCCGGGTGACCACGGTCGAGAACACGGTCACCAACCTCGGCGCCAACGTCACGAACCTTGGCGGCAGCGTGGCGGCCGGGCTGGGCGGCAATTCCAGCTATGACGCCACGACCGGCGCGGTGACGACCAGCCTCAGCGTCGGCGGCGCCAACTACAGCAGCGTCAACGACGCGCTGCAGGCCCTGAACCAGACGGCGGCCGCGGGGTGGAACATCCAGGCCAATGGCGGCCCGGCCACCAATGTCCCGTCGAACGGCACGCTCAACGTGACCGCGGGCTCCAACACCGTGGTGACGCTCAGCGGCAACCAGCTGCAGATCGCCATGGCCGACAACCCGACCTTCAGCGGCGTGATCAACGCCAACGGCGGGCTCGCCGTCGGCCAGAACACCACCGTCGACATGGGCGGCAACGTGGTCCGCAACGTCGGGGCCGGCGCGGTGAACGCCACCTCGACCGACGCGGTCAACGGGGCCCAGCTCAACCAGGTCCAGCAGGTGGCCGCCAACTCGGTGCAATATGATGCGGGCCGCAACTCGGTGACCTTCAACCCCGGCGGCCAGGCGGCGACCCTGCACAATGTCGCCGCCGGCGTCGCGCCGACCGATGCGGTCAACGTCCAGCAGCTCAACGACGGGCTTACGAACGCGATCTCGACCGCCAACGCCTATACCGACTCGCGCCTGCAGGGCTTCGTCGTCGACATGTCGCAAGCGCGGCGCGAGGCCTTCGCCGGCACCGCGGGCGCGCTCGCGGCGGCGGGCCTGCCCCAGGCCTACGAACCAGGCCGGAGCATGCTCTCCCTGGGCGCGGGCACCTATGGCGGGCAATCGGCCTTCGCCTTCGGCCTCTCGCGGATCATGGACGACGGCCGCACCATCCTCAAGGCGGGCGCGACCTACGACACCCAGGAACGCACGGGCGCCAATGTCGGCGTCGGCTTCCAGTTCTGATCCGCATCGTTCATTCGATCATCCAAGGAGGACACCATGAAAGCCCAGCGCCTGGCCCTTGCGATCCTTTCGGGATTCAGTCTCATGAGTCCGGCCGCGGCCGGCGCCCGTGACGCCTCGACTCCATCCACCTCGGCCGCCGCCCCGCTCTATGTGGCGACGGTCGATCCCGCCGCCTTCCACGAAGTCCCGGGCGAACGCGACAAGCTGGGCGTGACGGTCAGCCCGGCGTCCGTGAAGCTGATCACGCCCGGGGTCGACAAGTTCAGCATCTACCCCCTGCTCGGCCCGCCGCATTTCGCCGAGAGCGTCCGGCGGCGATGGAACTACGTGCTGTTCTTTCCGGTCGCGCCGGGCAGCGTGGACCGGGTGCGCTGCCGGATGGAGATCCGCTTCACGCGCCCGCGCGGCCACTATAACGTCACGGTGTCCGAGGTGGTCTGGCAGGAGAAATCCTGCGCGGACCGGGTCGCGGCGGCAAGCTGATCGGATGAGGAGACCCATGCGCCTGATCGGGGTGTCGATCATCGGTCTGGCGATGCTGGTCGGCGCGCCAGCGTCCGCCCAGACCTTCGGCCCGCCCATCGCGGGCATGTGCCTGCTGTCGCGGGCGGGCGCCATCGGCGCCTCGCGCGCGGGCCAGTCGATGCAGGTTCAGCTACGCCAGATGCAGGCGTCGCTGAACGCCGATCTGGCGCAGCGCCGCGCCTCCCTCGATCAGCAGCGCCGAATGCTCGAGGCCCGGCAGGGCGCGGTCGCGCCGATCGAATTCCAGCGACAGCTGGCCGGCCTCAACCAGCAGGCGCAGGCCCTCGACCAGCAGCAGAACGCCCGCTTCATCGCCGCCCAGACCCGGGGGCAGCAGCAGGTCGACCGCGCGCTCAACGACGCGCTCAGCCGCGTCATCACTCGCAGCGCCTGCAGCGTGGTGATGGAACGCGACAACGCCTATGGCTGGAACAATGCGATGGACATCACGCCGGCCACCGCCCGCGAAATGGACGGCGTCCTGCAGGCCGTCACGCTCCAGTAACGACGCCCAGCCTACCAGCCCCTTGCCCGTCGCCCGATGCCGGGCGATAAATCCTATTCATCTTATAGGATTTCACCTTGGCGCCCACTCCACCGATCCTGGCCGTCGTCGGCGCGGGCTTCAGCGGCGTGATGACGGCGCTGCATCTGCTTCGCCAGCCCCGGCCGGTCAAGGTCGTCCTGGTCGAGCGGCGCAGTCCGATCGGGCTGGGCGCGGCCTACGCCACCGACGATCCGGCCCACCGGCTCAATGTCCGGGCCGGCAATATGAGCGCCTGGCCTGATCGGCCCGAGGATTTCGTCGCCTGGCTGAAGGCGCGCGGCCTGGACGTCGGGCCCGGCGGCTTCGCGACACGCGGCGACTACGGCCGCTACCTGCAAGGCCTGCTGTCGTCGCTGGCCGAGGGTCCGGACGCCGCCGGCCGCCTGCTGATCGCGCCGGACGAGATCACCGCCATCGCGCCGGCCGGCCGTGGCTGGGCCCTGACCTGCGGCATGGGCCGGACGATCGCCGCCGACGCCGTTGTGCTGGCCCTGGGCAATCCGCCGCCGCCCGCGCCGGCGCCGGTCAGCCCGGAGCTGGAGGCCTCCGACGCCTATGTCGCCGACCCCTGGCGCTGGGATCCGAACGCCCTGGCCGAAGGCGCGGGACCGATCCTGCTTCTGGGCAGCGGCCTGACCATGGTCGACGCGGCGCTGTCGCTGGATCGCGTCGCGCCGGGCCGGCCGTTGGTCGCCCTATCGCGGCGCGGCCTGACGCCGCGCGAGCACCAGGGCGCCCCGCCCTCGCCCCTGCCCGCCCCTCCGTCGGCGGCGCTGTCGCCAGTCGAGGCCCTGGCCTGGCTGCGCGAGGCGGCCGAGCGTCACGGCTGGCGCACCGCCGTCGACGCCTTGCGACCGGCGACGCAGGACCTGTGGCGCGGCTGGAGCCTGGCGCGGCGCGCCGCCTTCCTGCGCCATGCCCGGGCCTTCTGGGACGTCCATCGCCATCGGCTCTCGCCGCAGGTCGCCGATCGGCTGGCGCGGATGCGGGCCGACGGCCGGCTGCGCGTGCTGGCCGGAAAGCTGGAACGGGCCGACGTGCTTGAAGGCGGACGGGCCGGACTGGTCTGGCGACCGCGCGGCGAGACCGACACCTGGCGCCTGGAGGCGGACCTGGTGGTCAACTGCACCGGGCCGTCGGCGGACGTCGAACGCTCCACCGAGCCGCTGATCGCCGCCCTGGCCGCCCGCGGCCTGATCCGCGCCGATCCGCTGCGCCTGGGGTTGGACATCGACGCCGAGCACCGGGTGATCGACGCCGGGGGCACGGCGCGGGCCACCCTGTTCGCCGTCGGACCGATCACCCGAGGCGCGCTGTGGGAGATCAACGCGGTGCCGGACATCCGCATCCAGGCCGCCGAGGTGGCCGCCGCCGCGCTCAGAGCTCTAGCGCCGCCTGGTGGATGAGTTCCGACAGCTTGGCGATCGACGGGTGCGGCGCCGAGCCGACACGGCGGACATAGGCCACCTGCGGCACGGCCGGCAGCCCTGCCTCGATCGGCGCGGCGCGGGGCCGGAACAGGGCGGTCCGGCAGGTGACGGCCAGGCCGGCCTCGACCGCCGCCCGCAGGGCCGACAGGCTTGGCGTCTCCAGGGCGACGCGGAACGGCCGCCCCTCGCGCTCCAGCGCCGCCAGGGCCGCGTCGCGGAACCGGCATGGCGGCGCCAGGATGGCCAGCGGCAGCACCGCGGCCTGGACGAGGTCCAGATCACCGTGCCAGACCATCGGCGCCACGCGGGCCGCGTGCGGATCGTCGGGCGCGCCCATGCACAGCACCACGTCCAGCCGGTCGCCGTTCAGCAGGTCCAGCAACTCCGGCGATCCCGCCACCCGGACCTCCAGCTGGACGTCCGGATTGAGCTGGCTGAACCGGGCCAGGACGCCTGACAACAGGGTCTCGGCGAAGTCCTGGACCAGCCCCACTCGCACCGGCCCCACCAGGGCGTCGCCGGTCAGGGCCACCACGGCCCGGTCGTTCAGCGCCAGGATCTCGCGGGCGTGGCCCAGCAGGGCCTGGCCGGCCGGCGTCAGGGTCAGGCGGCGGCCGTCGCGATGGAACAACGGCGTCAGCACCGTCTCCTCCAGCCGCTTCATCTGCAGGCTGAGCGCCGACTGGGTCACGAACACCCGCTCGGTGGCCTTCAGCATCGATCCGGAGTCGACGATCGCCACGAAGCTTCGCAGCAGTTCGGTCGGCAGATTGGTGGCCATGGGGTTCGCCTATGAGAAACTCTGATATGACCCCTGAGGATAAGTCTATTGATCCAGTAGGGTTTCAACGCCTTTCTCTCTGGAGCAAAGGCGTTCGCGCCGCAACGGTTCACGGGACGGCTCACCCTCATGTCTTTGGCGGTCACCCTTAGAAATTCTCAAGCACGGCCATGGCGTTGGCCGCGCCTGGCGAATGCGCGATGGCTGTCGCCGACGCTCCTCCTGCTGCTGTGGGAGGCCGGGTCGCGGACAGGCCTGGTGCCGCCCCGCGTGCTCGCCGCCCCGTCCGCCGTGGCCGAAACCTTCTGGGCGATGACCGTGTCCGGCGAGTTGCCGTCCAATCTCCTGGTGTCGTTGGGCCGGGCCGGCGCCGGCCTGAGCCTGGCCCTGACCGTCGCCGTCACGCTGGGCCTGATCTCGGGCCTGTCCCGGTGGGGCGAGACCCTGGTCGACCCGCTGATGCAGATCAAGCGCACCTTGCCGGTGGTGGCCCTGACCCCGCTGTTCATCGTCTGGTTCGGCATCGGCGAGGTCCCGAAGATCGCCCTGATCGCCACCGCCGCCGTCTTCCCGCTGTACCTGAACCTGTTCGCCGGCATCCGCGGGGTGGACGTGCGGCTGGTCGAGGCGGCTCGCAGCTTCGGCCTCTCCGGCCGCGACCTGATCGCCAACGTCATCCTGCCCGGCGCCCTGCCCTCGTTCTTCGTCGGCCTGCGCTATTCGCTGAGCATCAGCGTGGTGATGCTGGTGATCGCCGAACAGATCAACGCCCAGGCCGGCCTGGGCCACCTGGTCAACAACGCCCGCGACTTCATGCGCACCGACATCATCGTCGTCTGCCTGCTCGTCTATGCCCTGCTCGGCCTCGCGGCCGACGCCCTTGTCCGCACGCTGGAGCGCAAGGCGCTGGCGTGGCGCCCCAGCCTCGTGGAGCAATGACCATGGCCCAGCCCCGCATCCGCGCCGTTCCGGCCGCCGCCGCGCCCGAGGCGCCGACCGTGCGCCTGAACGGCTTCACCCGCCGGTTCGGCGACAACGTGGTCATCGACGGCCTGGACCTGACTATAGCGCCGGGCGAGTTCGTCGCCCTGCTGGGCGCCAGCGGGTCGGGCAAGACCACCCTGCTGCGCACCCTGGCGGGCCTGGACCCCATCGGCGGCCAGGACGTGACGACGCCCGACGCCCGCGCCGTGGTGTTCCAGGACGCCCGCCTGCTGCCGTGGAAGAAGGTCTGGCGCAACGTCGCCCTGGGCCTGAAGGACGGCCCGGGAAAGAAGGGGGAGGTCCGGCCCCGGGCCGAGGCGGCGCTGAAGGAGGTGGGCCTGGGCCACCGCCTGGACGCCTGGCCCGCCACCCTGTCCGGCGGCGAGGCCCAGCGCACGGCCCTGGCCCGCGCCCTGGTCCGCGAGCCGGCCCTGCTGCTGCTGGACGAGCCGTTCGCGGCCCTGGACGCCCTGACCCGGCTGAAGATGCACGACCTGGTGTTGTCGCTGTGGCGCGAGCACCGGCCGGCCGTGCTGCTGGTCACCCACGATGTCGACGAGGCCATCGCCCTGGCCGACCGTGTTCTGGTCCTGGACAAGGGCAAGATCGCCGTCGAAGAGCGGATCGCCCTGGAGCGCCCCCGCGCGCCCGACGCCCGGTTCCACGCCGTGCGTCGCCGGCTGCTGGCCCATCTGGGCGTCGAGGCCCCCGCCCCGCAGCCCACGCCGGCGCCGGCCCTGGTCGCCTTCCCGACCGGCGAGGTCGTGCTGTGAGCGCCGC
>Ga0102590_1004643_pt1 | contig 11399 bp, 9 predicted proteins | sample AraplaMF_Col_mMF_FD_76859 | JGI IMG/M metagenome (GOLD analysis project Ga0102590, IMG submission 76859) | Arabidopsis root microbial communities from the University of North Carolina, USA - plate scrape MF_Col_mMF | ecosystem: Host-associated > Plants > Roots > Endosphere | place: USA...
GTGCAGCGCTCGGCCGGTGCGATCGCCGTCGGCCCCGTGCTGCAGGGGCTGCGCAAGCCCGTCAACGACCTGTCCCGGGGCGCTCTCGTCCAGGACATCGTCAACACCGTCGCCATCACGGCGATCCAGGCCCAGACCCCCGTCGAGAAGGCAGACCGGTGAGCCCGACCCACGTACTCGTCCTCAACTCCGGCTCCTCGTCGGTGAAGTACCAGTTGCTGGACATGCGCGACAGCAGCCGGCTGGCCACGGGCCTCGTCGAGCGCATCGGCGAGCAGACGTCGCGGATCAAGCACACGGTGGCCGCCACCGGCGACACCCGTGAGCAGAACGGCCCCATCGCGGACCACCAGGCGGCGCTCAAGGCGGTCGCCGAGGAACTGGCCAGGGACGGGCTGGGCCTCGACTCGCCCGAGCTGGCCGCCATCGGCCACCGCGTGGTGCACGGCGGCATGTTCTTCAGCGAGCCCACCGTCATCGACGACGCCGTGCTCACCGAGATCGAGCGGCTGATCCCCGTGGCACCGCTGCACAACCCGGCCAATCTCACCGGTATCCGCACGGCGATGGCGCTCCGTCCGGACCTGCCGCAGGTCGCCGTGTTCGACACGGCGTTCCACACCACCATGCCGGAGCAGGCCGCGCGTTATGCGATCGACACGAAGATCGCGGACCGGCACCGGATCCGCCGGTACGGGTTCCATGGAACCTCGCACGCCTACGTGTCCCGCGAGACGGCAAGGCTGCTGGGCAGGGCGCCGGAGGACGTCAACGTCATCGTGCTGCATCTGGGCAACGGTGCGTCCGCCTCGGCGGTCCGGGGCGGACGGTGCGTGGACACCTCCATGGGGCTCACACCCCTGGAGGGGCTCGTGATGGGGACGCGTTCCGGTGACCTGGATCCTGCCGTCATCTTCCATTTGGAGCGTGTTGGCGGAATGTCCATGGACGAGATCGACACTCTCCTCAACAAGAGGAGCGGTTTGTTCGGTCTGTGCGGCGACAACGACATGCGGGAAATTCAGCGCCGGATCGACGAGGGCGACGCTCAGGCGCGGCTCGCTTTCGACATCTACATCCACCGGCTGAAGAAGTACATCGGCGCCTACTACGCGGTACTCGGCAGGGTGGACGCGATCGCCTTCACGGCGGGGGTGGGCGAGAACGCCGCCCCGGTGCGCGAGGCTGCCGTCGCGGGCCTCGAAGGACTGGGTCTCGCGGTGGACGGCGACCTGAACGCGGTACGCGGCGACGGGCCGCGGCTGATCTCGCCCGCCGGCGCGCGGGTGGCGGTCGCCGTCGTGCCCACCGACGAGGAACTGGAGATCGCCACACAGACCTACGCATTGGTCGGAAAGGGCAGCTGAACCTATTCGACGGCTCTCGCCTGAGCGCGAACCCGCCCATTTGTGTCTTCCGCCAGACGGAATATTCCGTAGCGAAACAAACCGATAGGATCGCCCCCATGCGCCGTTCGAAAATCGTCTGCACGCTCGGCCCCGCGGTCGACTCCCATGAAATGCTCGTAGCGCTGATCCAGGCCGGCATGAACGTGGCCCGCTTCAACTTCAGCCACGGCACGCACGAAGAGCACGAGGCGCGGTACGTCCGTGTCCGCTCCGCGGCCGCCGAAGCCGGCAAGGCCATCGGTGTCCTCGCCGATCTGCAGGGCCCGAAGATCCGCCTGGAGACCTTCGCGGAGGGTCCCGTCGAGCTGGTGCGCGGTGACGAGTTCACCATCACCGCCGAGGACGTCCCGGGCGACAAGCACATCTGCGGTACGACGTACAAGGGCCTGCCGGGCGACGTCTCCAAGGGCGACCCGATCCTCATCAACGACGGCAACGTCGAGCTGAAGGTCCTGGACGTCGAGGGCCCGCGGGTGAAGACGATGGTCATCGAGGGCGGCGTCATCTCCGACCACAAGGGCATCAACCTGCCCGGTGCGGCGGTGAACGTCCCGGCGCTGTCCGAGAAGGACATCGACGACCTGCGGTTCGCGCTGCGCATGGGCTGCGACATGGTCGCCCTGTCGTTCGTGCGCGACGCCAACGACGTCAAGGACGTCCACCGGATCATGGACGAGGAGGGCCGGCGCGTCCCGGTCATCGCCAAGGTGGAGAAGCCGCAGGCGGTGGCCAACATGGAGGACGTCGTGATGGCGTTCGACGGCGTGATGGTCGCCCGCGGCGACCTGGCCGTCGAGTACCCCCTCGAGAAGGTCCCGATGGTGCAGAAGCGGCTCATCGAGCTGTGCCGCCGCAACGCCAAGCCGGTGATCGTGGCGACTCAGATGATGGAGTCGATGATCACCAATTCCCGCCCGACCCGCGCCGAGGCCTCCGACGTCGCCAACGCCATCCTGGACGGCACCGACGCGGTCATGCTGTCCGCCGAGTCGAGCGTGGGCGCGTACCCGATCGAGACCGTCAAGACGATGTCGAAGATCGTGCAGGCGGCCGAGGAGGAACTGCTCTCCAAGGGTCTGCAGCCGCTCGTGCCGGGCAAGAAGCCGCGCACACAAGGCGGTTCGGTGGCGCGCGCCGCGGCCGAGATCGCCGACTTCCTCGGCGGCAAGGGCCTGGTGGCCTTCACCCAGTCCGGGGACACCGCCCGCCGGCTGTCCCGCTACCGGGCCTGCCAGCCGATCCTGGCGTTCACCACGGACGAGTCCACCCGCAATCAGCTGGCGCTGAGCTGGGGCGTGGAGTCGCACGTCGTGCCGTTCGTGAACAGCACCGACGAGATGGTCGAGCTGGTCGACCAAGAGCTGACGCGGCTCAAGCGGTTCGACGACGGAGACATCGTGGTCATCACCGCCGGCTCCCCGCCCGGTGTCCCCGGCACCACGAACATGGTCCGGGTGCACCACCTGGGCAGGGAGCACCGCGGCTGACGCTGCGCGCGCAGTCCCGCACAAAGAGCCGTGGCCCGGTCCCCCTTCGCGAAGGGGGACCGGGCCACGGCTCTTTGTGCGGCTCCCGAACAGGTCTTGGGGAGTGCTCAGCCACCGGTGACGTACTGGTGCATGCCGGGCACCGTCAGCGTGCCGCCGAACTGGCCGGCCTGCGTGACCTTCACGTTGGTGAAGTAGATGATCGGGATGTTCAGCGGCGGCGGGCTGTCCGGGCTGAACGTCACCGGGATCAGCCCCAGCAGATTGCCGGAGATGCTCTCGGTGTACATCACCGTCTTGCCGTCGCGGATCGTCGAGGTCGATCCCTTGGCGGCCTGGACGTGGTACGTCTCGCCCTTCTGACCGTCGACGAGCTGGTGCAGGTCGCCGATGTCGGTGCCGTTGGAGATGACGTACTTCAGGACCTTCTTGACGGTGCCGTTGGCCGTGCGCACCTTCACGACGCCCTGGTAGTCGGCACCCTTGAGCAGCAGCGAGCTGGCCTGCAGGTGCCACGGGGCGTCCGGCAGGGCCGTGATCTTCTCGACGCCGCCCTCGTCGTCGGTGGCCGCGACGCAGTCGTCCGGGAGCTCGGTGGAGCCCGGGGACGGGGTGCCGGCCGCGGACGCCACGGACTTCACCGCGTCGTCGGCCGACTTGGTGACCTCCGAGACCGCCTTGCCCGCCGTGTCCGTCGTGTCCTTCACCGTGTCGTTGACGGTGTCGGTCACCTTCTTGGTGGTGTCCTTCACGGCACCGGACAAGGACGAGTCCTTCGTCGCGGAGGCCGAGGCGGACGGCGCGGGGCTCGTGCTCGACGACGAGCTCGAACCGGAGTGGGAGCCGCCGAGGACGCCCGACAGGGTGTCCCCGATGGTGCCCAGCAGGCCGCCGCCCTCGGAGGCCGACGGGTCCGGCGTGGACGTACCACCACCGGACGCGCCCGTGGAGGACGTGGACGGCTTGGGCGTGCCCTCGTCGTCGGAACCTGAATCCGACGAAGAGGTCTTGCCCGGCGTACCGTCCGACGGCTTGTCCGCGGAGGCCGACGACGTCGGATCCGGTGCGTCCGCCGACTCGGACGCGCTCGCCGAGGCGGACGGCGACGGCGAGGCCGAAGCGTCCTTGGAGTCCTGGGGGTCCAGGGCCTCCACGCACTTCTGGTACTCGTCCACGGACATGCTCTTGGACGGCGAGTGGTCGTCGGCACGGGCGAACGCCGTGTTGATCCCCACCCCCATGAAGACCGCCGTCGGCATCGCCGCCAGGGCCATCGCCTTGCCCGCCGGCATGTGGAACCTGGTGAACAGCGGCTTCCTGGGGGCCGCGTGGCGCGGCCCGGTTCTCGCACGGGACGCGTCCACGTCAGTCCCGTCGGTCACCTCGTCAGCCGGCACTGTGCCTCCCGTTCGCCCCGTTGGCCGGGCTCGTTCCTGACAGATCGTTCGGCGCGACCATTCCGTCCACCGTCTTGCCGTACCCGCTCTCCGGGGCGCCGCCCTGTGCCCCGCCGGCCTCCTCGGCCGTCTGCGGCTCCGGCGACTTCCCCGGCGCCCACGACACGGCCATCGCCCCGCCGATGAGGGCGAACAGGAAGCCGACGATGAATCCGCCGAAGTTGGAGACGGGAAGGGACACCAGACCCAGCAGAATCGCCGCGACACCGGCGAAAGTGCGGATGTGCTTCTGGAACCAGAGGCTGATGCCCAGGACGACGAGCAGCACACCGATGATCAGGGAGCCGGCGCCGGCGGTGGTGGCCATCGCCAGGGTCAGGTGTCCGACCTGCAAGTGCGCATACGGGAAGTACATGATCGGAAAGCCACCGAGCATGACGAACAGGCCGGCCCAGAACGGCCGGGTGCCCCGCCAGGCGCGGAACTGCAGCCTCCGGCGGGTGAACTGGCCGGATACGGCAGGAGTCTCGGCGCTCATGGAAAACAGCTCCCAGGTGCAGCGTTGCTGTGGTGAGGGTGTGGTGCGATGGAGATGTGGGGGGTGTGTGAATCGCGACCGGAGATTGGTACGGGCGGGAGGCGCCGTCGGCTCCCCCCGCCCGTCACCGAGCGCCTAGTAGCACTCGTGCGTGCCCGTCTGCAGCTTCATCTTCAGCCCGGGAAGGGTGAAGGTGCCGGCCGTGGTCGCCCACGCCGTCTGCTGCACGCCGTACAGGTCCGCCCCGGTGGCCTGCTGAGCGAAGCCGTAGGGGTTGGCCTGCTCCTTGCCGCCCTTCATGCCGGGGCCCTTGCCGCCCTTGTCGGCACCCGTGTCGCCCGCGGCAACACCGATGTCGATGCCATGGAAGACGGCGCCGCCCTTGGCTTCCAGGTCCGCGACATCGATGTACAGATTGTCGGCGGAGACCTGGTTCTTCTTGTCGTCGCTGTTACCCGCCGTCAGCGTCAGGCTGACGGATCCCAGAATCGGGATGTTCGGGGTCACGACCGACTGGCACAGGTTCTTGATCGTCGCGTCCTTGAAGGACGAGACCGCCACCGGGTGAATCGTCTTCTCACCGGAGAGCGTGTAGCCGGAGTCGATCGCTCCGTACTGCGCGAAGCCGTTGCCGTGAAGCTCGTCGGCCGAAACCTTGAACGACTGTCCCGACACGCTGAACGACGCGGCCAGTGCGCCCTGCGCCAGGGCCACGCCTATCGCTGCCGTCGCGGCGACGCTGGGCACCATGACCACAGCGAACCGCTTCCATCTGGTCCCGCCACGCACCTGGGACTCCATATTTCCTCCTTCTCGGACGTACATCTCCTGACCCCGAATCACCACCGGTCGGCGGCTCTGCCGGGCAGGGATGGGAGAAGTGCTACGTCCTCGGGAAGGAGAGCGCCCGAGCTCGGAGGCGCGAATCGCGCCCCAATCACTGGCGATCACCCCCGAGCGACAACCACTGGTCGCGCCTGACACGCATCACGCACAACCTGCCGGACAGGCTCCGCTTCAGCGGAGACCCCCCTGTCCAGGAGCCGACGCCACTGCCGCCGGCTCCTGCTCGGTGGGGACCCACGGACACCCGTATCCCCGGCTGGTTGTCGGGTACGGCGATGGACCGAGCGTCGCCGATCGTGGTGCATTCTCGCCTCCCCCGCAAGGGGGTTCGTTACTCGGCAGTAACGGCCGGATAACCGAACCACGACGGGCGGGCATCGGCTGGCAACTCTTCGTGGCGCAAAGGGAGATGACGAAACATCCGAAGAAGGGACAGAACCCGACAGAACAGCGGCTCTGACTTACTCCAAGTAACAGCGACCGCGATTACCAAGATTTGGTAAAGCGCGGCCGCCGTGCACCTCTGTCGGCAAATCTTTCACCTGGGCATCACAGGCCCTGGCGTTTAGCGACTGGTCAGAACAAGGCCCTCGCAAGCGCTCTGCGCGCCGCGGTGACACGCGGGTCCTCGGCGCCGACGACTTCGAAGAGTTCCAGCAGCCGCAGCCGCGCGGCGTCCCGGTCCTCGCCCGCCGTGCGCCGCACGGTCTCGACGAGGCGCCCGAACGCGTCCTCCACGTGCCCGCCGACCAGATCCAGGTCCGCGGCCGCGATCTGCGCCGCCACGTCGGCGGGCTTGTCCGCCGCTTCCGTGCGCACCTTCTGCGGGTCGAGGTCCTGCACCCGCTGCAGCAACTCGGCCTGCACGAGGCCCAGCTTGGCCTCGGTGTTGCCCGGATCCTCGGCCAGCACGTTCTTGTACGCCTGGATGGCCCCGCCCAAGTCGCCCGCGTCCAGCGCCTGCACGGCCGCCTCGAGCGTGGCGTCGTAGGGGCCCACGGGGGCCGGGGCGGCCGCCGGGACGGCACCCGGTTCCGCATCGGGGTCGACGGTCAGGCCGGTCAGCCCGAAGCGCTGCTCGGCCACCTGCACGAGCTGGTCGAGGGTGTCGCGGATCTGCTGCTCGGGGGCGGCGCCCTGGAAGAGGGGCAGCGCCTGCCCGGCGACGACGGCGAAGACGGCCGGGATCCCCTGGACGCCGAACTGCTGCATCAGCATCTGGTTGGCGTCAACGTCGATCTTGGCAAGCACGAACCGGCCGTTGTACTCCAGGGCCAGCCGCTCGAGGATCGGGCTCAGCTGCTTGCAGGGCTGACACCACTCGGCCCAGAAGTCGATGACGACCGGCACCTCGGTCGACCGCTGCAGGACGTCGGTCTCGAACCCCACCTCGTCTACGTCGACAACGAGGTCGGCCGGGGAGACCGCCCCTCCCCCGCCCTGCCGGGCCGCTTCGGCGCGCGCCTGCTCCGCCTTCGCCTTGGCCTCCTGGGCCGCCTTCACCGCGGCGAGGTCGACGACTCCGCTCATGGACATGTTCCGTGGCTGCATGAGTACATCCTCCCCCTTCCGTACGCCGCTGTGAAAAGCACTGTGAAAGACGTGCCCCGCCGGTGGCGGACGCGCCGGGTCCCCACCCGGCGCCGGTGGTCGTCGCTCGGGCGGGCACCGCACCGGAATGCGCACGCCCGCTTTCGCTACGAGTCGTAGCGTAACTGCACCCGGGGCTCTCCGTGACCAGTCCACCGGTGATCTCCCTCACCACTCCACACGACGTCCAGAAGTGGACTGCGGCACGGCCGGATATGGTCACTGACATGGAGAGCAGCACTTCCGCCGCCCGTACGGGACGCCCCCGCAGCGCCGCCGCGGACGCTGCGATCCTGGCGGCCACCCGGGAGGCGCTCGTCGACCTCGGCTGGTCGGGACTCACGTTGGGGGACGTGGCGACCCGGGCGGGTGTCGCGAAGACCACGCTCTACCGCCGTTGGGCCGGCAAGAGCGAACTCGTGGTGGACGCGGTGGCGGAACTCTTCGACGAGCTCGAACTCCCCGACCGCGGCAGTCTCCGGGCCGACGTGGAGAGCGTGGTGCTGGAGTTCGCCGCCCTGCTGGAGCAGCCGGCCACCAAGACCGCGCTGATGGCGGTGGTGGCCGAGGCCACCCACGACGAGCCGCTGCGCCGGCGGATCCGCGACGCGATCGTCGACCGGCAGAAGCGACTGGTGGTCGAGGGGCGGCGGCGGGCCCAGCGACGCGGTGAGATCCCCGACGACCAGGGCGACCCCGCCCCGCAGGTCGACCTGATCTTCGACGTGATCGCGGGCGCCGTCGTGCACCGCACCCTCGTCTCCTGCGAGGCCGTCGACGCCGACTGGGCCGCGCGCTTCACCGCGGTACTGCTCGGCGGGCTCACGGCGCACGGCGCCTGACGCGCGAAACGGGCGGCCCCGGGACCGTACGGCGGGCTTCCGGCCCGCGCCCCCGGAAGTTCATTCAGTACGCGGCACGGGCCTCTTGCCGCACGTGTCATGTCACCGCCATGCTTGTCCGCGGCGGGAATCTACCCGCATAGATCCGCGTCACGTGCTCCACCCGACAGTGAGACATCACCCACTCGCTTCCCGGAGGACCGATCCACGTGAGACCTCGTCACCCCCGTCGGCGCGGCCTCGGCGCCGTCGCGGCGTCCCTGGTCGCCCTGTGTGCCGCCCAGAGCCTGGTCGCCCCGCCGGCCACGGCGGCACCGAAGCCCCCCACCACCTCGTCCGTCGTCAGCACGGCGGAGGACCGAGCCGCCCGTGCCATAGCCGGCTCGCTCACCGACTCCGCCTGGCGCGACCGCGTCAAGGAGGCGGCGCTCACCTCCGACGAGGTGGCCGTCACCGACCTCGCCGGCAAGGCCGGCGGCACCCTCAAGTCCGATCTGGCCGCCGCCGACCGCCGGATCGCCGCCGCCAAGGGCCTGGACGCCGGGGTCGGCCCGCTGCTCCGGCTGCGGCTGGGCGACGGGTCCATGCGAGCCGCGCTCGCGGCCGGGACCACGCCCTGGGTGGCCGCGGCCACCTCGGACGACGACGCCGCCACGGTGACCGCCTACGACAGCAGGGGCCGGGCCCACACGCTCGACGCCCGTACGGCGCCGTCGCACCCGGTCTACGTCGTGGACATCGACGGCTCCAAGGCACTGGCCGCCGGCCTTGGCGTCCTGAACGACGAACTGGCCCGGTACGGCGTGGACTCCGCCGCGCCGGCCTCCCAGAAGGCTTCCGAGGGCCTCTCGCGGGCGTCGGCGGCCGCCGCGGGCTTCTGGACCACCCGCATCACCTCGGTCGAGCTCTCGGACGACGAGGAGCCCTGGATCAAGGGCGACGCCGAGATCTACACGCTCGTCACCGGCTTCGGCCAGGACGGCACGGCCCGGGTGGATCCCGTCGACATGCCGTACCTGGACAACGACGGCACGGTCTACCGGCCCAACCAGATCCTGGTGAACTGGTCGCTCTACAAGTACAACCTGGCCGACGCCGTGATGATGGAGGACGACGGCAGCACCAACTACCGCGACCTCGCCAAGGCGATCGCCACGGTGCTGCTCACCATCGCCGACCAGGGCACGTACATCCCGCTGGTGAACGCGGTCCTGGACGCCATCCCGGACGACTGGTGGACGGACGACCCCGACTACGTCGACTCCTGGTACACGCTGGCCCAGAGCGACAACGGCACCCGCTACGGCGCCCGGGGCAACGGCTGGATGACCGTGGAGCCCTACTTCGTGCAGGAGTTCTGAGGCAGGGGCCGAGAGCCGCACGCAAGGGGCCGGCGGGAACATCGTCCCGCCGGCCCCTTCGCGTGTCCGGTCTCAGAAGTGCACGGGCTCGGTGTAGACGCCCCACTCGTCGCGCAGCACCCCGCAGATCTCCCCGAGCGTCGCCTCCGCACGCACGGCCTCGAGCATCGGCTCGATCATGTTTGCCCCGGACCGTGCGGCGGCCAGCATGCGGTCCAGCGCCGAACGCACCACGGCGTCGTCCCGCCCGGTCCTGCGCTCGCCCAGCACCCGCACCTGCTCCCGCTCGACCTCGTGGCTGACCCGCAGGATCTCCAGATCCCCGGTGACCGACCCGGTGTTGACGTTCACACCGACGACGTTCTTGTCGCCCTTCTCCAGCGCCTGCTGGTAACGGAACGCGGACTCCGCGATCTCGCCCGTGAACCAGCCGTCCTCGATGCCCCGCAGGATTCCGGAGGTCATCGGCCCGATCGGATGGCGGCCGTCGGGATGCGCCAGCAGACCGCGCTCCTTGATCTGCTCGAAGATCCGCTCGGCGTCCGCCTCGATCCGGTCCGTCAGCTGCTCGACGTACCACGAACCGCCCAGCGGGTCCGCCACGTTGGCGACCCCGGTCTCCTCCATGAGCACCTGCTGGGTGCGCAGGGCGATCTCCGCGGCCTGCTGGCTCGGCAGTGCCAGGGTCTCGTCGAGGGCGTTGGTGTGCAGCGAGTTGGTCCCGCCCAGCACGGCCGCGAGCGCCTCCACCGCCGTCCGCACCACGTTGTTGTACGGCTGCTGCGCGGTCAGCGAGACACCGGCGGTCTGGGTGTGGAAGCGCAGCCACTGCGCCTTCTCGCTCCTCGCCCCGTACACGTCGCGCATCCACCGGGCCCAGATGCGGCGTGCCGCCCGGAACTTGGCGATCTCCTCGAAGAAGTCGACGTGCGCGTCGAAGAAGAAGGACAGTCCCGGGGCGAAGACGTCCACGTCCAGTCCCCGGCTCAGGCCGAGCTCCACGTATCCGAACCCGTCGGCCAGCGTGTAGGCCAGCTCCTGCGCGGCCGTCGAACCCGCCTCCCGGATGTGGTAGCCGGAGACGGAGAGCGGCTTGTACGCGGGGATGCCCGAGGCGCAGTACTCCATCAGGTCGCCGATCAGACGGAGATGCGGCTCGGGCTGGAAGAGCCACTCCTTCTGGGCGATGTACTCCTTGAAGATGTCGGTCTGCAGCGTCCCGTTGAGCACGCCGGGGTCGACGCCCTGCCGTTCGGCCGCGACCAGGTACATGCAGAAGACGGGGACGGCCGGACCGCTGATCGTCATCGAGGTCGTGACGTCACCGAGCGGAATGTCCTTGAAGAGGACCTCCATGTCCGCCGCCGAGTCGATCGCCACCCCGCAGTGGCCGACCTCGCCCAGGGAGCGCGGATCGTCGGAGTCACGGCCCATGAGGGTCGGCATGTCGAAGGCGACGCTCAGCCCTCCGCCGCCGGCCTCCAGGATCATCTTGTAGCGCTCGTTGGTCTGCTCGGCGTTGCCGAAGCCGGCGAACTGCCGGATGGTCCACGTCCGCCCCCGGTAGCCGGTCGGGTACAGACCGCGCGTGAAGGGGTACTCGCCGGGCCAGCCGATCCGTTCGAATCCTTCGTACGTGTCGCCCGGGCGCGGACCGTACGCGGGCTCCACGGGATCGCCGGAGAGCGTGGTGAAGTCGGCCTCACGCTTGCGTGCGGCGTCGTAGCGGGCCTGCCAGCGTCGGCGGCCGTCCTCAATGGCGTCAGCGTCCATACCATCGAATTTACTAGGACGTCCAAGTAAATGTCGACCGCTCACGGAGGCGATCCGCGACAAAGACGCGTACAGCGGCGGACCGCCGTACGCGGCCGTCGTGCGGCGCCGGGGCTCAGACCTTGACGACCGCGGGCGCCTCGTCCGTGAGTCTCG
>Ga0102590_1004646_pt1 | contig 11390 bp, 8 predicted proteins | sample AraplaMF_Col_mMF_FD_76859 | JGI IMG/M metagenome (GOLD analysis project Ga0102590, IMG submission 76859) | Arabidopsis root microbial communities from the University of North Carolina, USA - plate scrape MF_Col_mMF | ecosystem: Host-associated > Plants > Roots > Endosphere | place: USA...
TGTTTGTGATCGACCTCGCGCAGCAAAAACATGTGGCCACGCTAAACCTGTTGCCTTACTACCGGCCGCACGGCTTGGCGGTGGATGGCCAGGGGCGTTTGTTTGTAATGTCGGAGGCGCACAACGTGCTGCTGCGTTTTTCGGACCCGGCGACAGTCCATGTGCCGGACCTGGCCGTGCCTTCGGGTGGCTACAAGACGCATTTGTTCGCGCTGAGCCAGGATGCGCAGACGGCTTATGCGCTGAACCTGCTGTCCAACACCGTGACCAAGATCAAACCCAACGACCCGACCTTCGCGCCGGTCGCCATGGTGCCGGGCCCGGTGCCCGAGGGCAATGTGCTGTCGGCCGACGAATCGCTGCTGTATGTGGCCAACCGCGGCGACGACAGCATTGTGGCCGTGGACACAGAGACCATGAAAATCGTGGCACGGGGCAAGACGCGGCGTGACCCCAACCGCGTCTACCGCTTCAAGGGCGCGCAGGGCGATGAGCTGCTGCTCACCACCAACTCGGGCGAACATTCGCTGTCGGTCTTCGGCACCGACCTGCGGGAACAGCGCTGCTTCCCCCTGCCCAGCAACCCGCTGGCCCTGTCCTTCCATCCGGTGGAGCGCGCGGTGTATATCTCTTTCCAGGACGACACGGTGCGCCGCCTGGACCTGGACAGCTTTGAATTTGGCCAGCAGATCAAGACCCTGCGCGAACCCGATTCATCCTACGTCTGGCGGCATTGAGGCCATGACGCCGGCGCTGCCCATCGTCGATGCGCATCACCACCTGTGGGACCTGTCGCGCGGCCGCTACCCCTGGCTGCAGGAGGCGTATGACCCCGAGGCCTTTTTCCTGGGCGACTATCGCGCCATTTGCCGGGACTTTCTCGCGACCGACTACCGCACTGCCGCGGGGCCTTGCGAGCTCGTGGCCACCGTGCACGTGGAGGCCGAGCGCAGCCGCGATGAACAGCTCGCCGAAACCGCCTGGCTGCACGAGGTGCACGCGCAGCACGGATTCCCGAATGCCGTGGTCGCCCATGCCTGGTTTGACCGGCCGGACAGCGAGGAACAGCTGCTCGCGCAATCGCGCTTTCCGCTGGTGCGCGGCATACGCAGCAAGCCGGTGACGTCCGCATCGCCGGACCACAGCGTCAAAGGCCAGGCCGGCACCATGCAGGACGAGGCCTGGCTGCGCGGCTTTTCGCTGCTGGAGAAATACGGCCTGCGCTGGGACCTTCGCGTGCCGGCCTGGCATTTACCCGAAGCGGCCGAGGTGGCGGCCCTGTTTCCCAAGGTGCCGATTGCCCTGAACCACCACGGCTTTGCCTGGGACCGCAGCGAAGAAGGCCTGAAACGCTGGCGCGGCTGGATGGAGACCTTGGCCCGGCAGGAGAATGTGCACGTCAAGCTCTCGGAGTTCGGCCTGCGCGGCCGGCCCTGGGATCTCCAGGAGAACGCGCGAATTGTGTATGAAACGATTGCAATTTTTGGATGGCAGCGCTGCATGTTCGCCAGCAACTTCCCGGTGGCCGGCCTGCGTATCAGCTACCCGGACCTGGTTGGCAGTGTGGCCGGTATGCTGACCCACCTGCCGGGCCACCAGCAACATGCGATGATGTGCGCCAACGCCCTGCGTTTTTATGCGATTGATGTGACGCCGCCCTTGTGAGACCGCTTTTGTGAAACGGCCTGCGCGCCCACCTCGTCCTTTTGTCATTCATGAATCAAGTTCAACTCCTGGAAGCACACCCATGACCACAAAACACGACAACCTCATCAACGGCCAATGGCTGGCCGGCAACAGCTACAGCCCCAACCTCAACCCCAGCAACCTGGCCGACGTGATCGGCGAATACACGCAGGCCGATGCGGCCGGCCTGGACGCGGCGGTGAAGGCCGCGCAGGCGGCTTTCCCGGCCTGGTCGACATCGGGCATACAGGCACGCTCGGACGCGCTGGACAAGATAGGCACGGAAATCCTCGCGCGCCGCGAAGAGCTGGGCACCCTGCTCTCGCGCGAGGAAGGCAAGACCAAACCCGAAGGCATAGGCGAGGCCACGCGCGCCGGCCATATCTTCAAGTTCTTCGCCGGTGAATGCCTGCGCCTGTCGGGCGAGACCATCCCCTCGGTGCGCCCCGGCATAGGCGTGGAGATCACGCGCGAGCCCGTGGGCGTGGTCGGCCTGATCACCCCCTGGAACTTCCCGATCGCCATCCCGGCCTGGAAGACCGCGCCGGCGCTCGCCTTCGGCAACACCGTGGTCCTGAAGCCGGCGGGTCCGACGCCCGCCACCGCCGCGGCGCTGGCCGAGATCATCTGGGAATGCGGCGCGCCGGCCGGGGTCTTCAACATGATCTTCGGCCCGGGCGCGATGGGCGCGAAACTGGTCGACCATCCGGGCGTCGACGGGGTGTCCTTCACGGGCTCTCAGGGCGTCGGCGCGACCGTGGCCGAGGCGGCCGTGAAGCGCCAGGCCCGCGTGCAGCTCGAGATGGGCGGCAAGAACCCGCTGGTGATCCTCGACGACGCCGACCTCGACCGCGCCGTCATGGTGGCGCTCGACGGCTCGTTCTTCGCCACCGGCCAGCGCTGCACGGCCTCCAGCCGCATCATCGTCACGGACGGCATCCACGACCGCTTTGTGGCCGCCCTGGCCGAGAAGGTCGCCGCCCTGCGCGTGGGCGACGCCCTGGCGCCCGAGACCCAGATGGGGCCGGCGGTCAGCGAGGCCCAGATGGAGACCAGCTACCGCTACATCGACATCGCCAGGTCGGAGGGCGGCCGCATCGTCACCGGTGGCGGGCGGCTGAAGCTGGACAACCCCGGCTGGTACGTCCAGCCGACCCTCATCGCCGACACCGACCCGGCCATGCGGATCAACAACGAGGAGGTGTTCGGTCCCGTCGCCTCGACCGTCCGCGTGAAGGACTACGAAGAGGCCCTGGCCGTGGCGAACGGCGGCGACTTCGGCCTCTCGGCCGGCATCGTCACCACCTCGCTGAAGCACGCCCGCGACTTCCAGCGCCGGGTGCGCGCCGGGATGGTGATGGTCAACCTGCCCACCGCCGGCGTCGACTACCACGTGCCGTTCGGCGGCTCGAAGAAGTCCAGCTACGGCGCTCGCGAGCAGGGGTTCTCCGCGGTCGAGTTCTACACCCAGACCAAGACGGCCTACTCATGGGCGTGAGCGTGAACGTGGCCAGCGCGCCAAAGGGCGCGGTCTATCCCAGCCTGGAGGGCAAGCGGGTCGTCGTCACCGGCGGCGGCTCGGGCATCGGCGCGGGCCTGGTCGAGGCCTTCGCGGGGCAGGGGGCCGAGGTCCACTTCCTCGACGTGCTGGAGGCGGAGTCCAGGGCGTTGGCCAACAGCCTGGCCGAGGCCAAGGTCGCGCCGACCTTCCACGTCGTCGACCTCAAGGACGCCGGCGCCATCGCCGCCTTCTTCGCCAAGGTCGGGCCGGTGGACGTGCTGGTGAACAACGCTGGCAACGACGACCGCCACACCCTGGCCGACGTCACGCCCGCCTATTTCGACGACCGGATCGCGGTGAACCTGCGCCACATGGTCTTCTGCGCCCAGGCGGTGGTCGAGGGGATGAAGGCCCGCGGCGGCGGGGCGATCATCAACTTCGGTTCGATCTCCTGGCATCTCGGCCTGCCCGACCTGGTGCTCTACGAGACCGCGAAGGCCGGCATCGAGGGCATGACCCGCGCCCTGGCCCGCGAGCTGGGACCATCGGGCATCCGCGTCACCTGCATCGCGCCCGGCAACGTCCGTACGCCGCGACAGATGAAGTGGTACACCCCGGAGGGCGAGGCCGAGATCGTGGCCCAGCAATGCCTGAAGGGCCGCATCGAGCCGCGCGACGTCGCCGCCCTGGTCCTGTTCCTGGCCTCGGACGACGCCCGCTTCTGCACCGGCCACGAGTACTGGATCGACGCGGGCTGGCGATGAGCGCGACCATGCCGGAATGCGTCCTGCGCTGCGCCTGCGAGCTGGGCGAGGGGCCGGTCTGGCGCGCGGCGGATCAGGCGGTCTGGTTCGTCGACATCAAGGGCCTGCGCATCCACCGCTACGAGCCCGCGAGCGGCGCGGCGTTCAGTTGGGCCGCCCCCGCCCAGCCGGGCTTCATCGCGCCGACCGCCGACGGCGGCTGGATCGCGGGGCTGAAGACCGGCCTGCACCGCTTCGATCCGAAGACCGGCCGCTTCGATCTGATGACCGCCGTCGAAGACGCCTCCCTCGGCAACCGCCTGAACGACGGCTTCGTCGACGGCGAGGGCCGCCTCTGGTTCGGCTCGATGCACGACGGAGAGACCGACCTGACTGGCGCGCTCTACCGACTGGACGCCCAGGGCCTGCGCCGCATGGACGACGGCTACTGCATCACCAACGGCCCGGCAGTCAGTCCCGACGGCCGGACGCTCTACCACACCGATACGCTGAAGAAGGTGCTCTACGCCTTCGACCTTGCCGCCGACGGAGGCCTCTCCAACAAGCGCCTCTTCGCCACGATCGAGGATGGCGCGGGCTATCCGGACGGGCCGGCCGTCGACGCCGAGGGCTGCGTCTGGACCGGTCTCTTCGCTGGCTGGGGGGCGCGGCGCTATTCGCCCAAGGGCGAGCAGATCGGGTTCGTGCGACTGCCGGTCGCCAACGTCACCAAGATCGCCTTCGCCGGCCCCGACCTGAAGACTGTCTACGCCACCACGGCGTGGAAGGGGCTTTCGCCTGCCGAGCGCGAGGCCCAGCCGTTGGCCGGGGGCCTGTTCCGCTTCACCGTCGACACGCCGGGCCTGCCGCAGCACCATGTGAGCCATGCCTGACCGCACGCCCGCGCGCCCGTTCCGTTCGCGCGACTGGTTCGCCGACCCCGCCCGCTCGGACATGACCGCCCTCTACCTCGAGCGGTTCATGAACTACGGGATCACGCCCGAGGAATTGCAGTCGGGCCGCCCGATCATCGGCATCGCCCAGACCGGCAGCGACCTCAGCCCCTGCAACCGCATCCACGTGGAGCTGGCCAAGCGGGTCCGCGACGGCATCCGCGACGCGGGAGGCGTGCCGATCGAGTTCCCGGTCCATCCGATCTTCGAGAACTGCCGCCGTCCCACGGCCGCCCTCGACCGCAACCTGGCCTACCTGGGTCTGGTCGAGACGCTCTACGGCTATCCCATCGACGCCGTCGTCCTCACCACCGGCTGCGACAAGACCACCCCCAGCGGGATCATGGCCGCCTCCACGGTCGACATCCCGGCGATCGTGCTCTCGGGCGGCCCGATGCTGGACGGTTGGCACGAGGGCGAGCTGGTCGGCTCGGGCACTGTCATCTGGCGCTCGCGGCGCAAGCTGGCGGCCGGCGAGATCGATGAGGCCGAGTTCCTGCGCCGCGCCACCGCCTCCGCGCCGTCCGCCGGCCACTGCAACACCATGGGCACGGCCTCGACCATGAACGCGGTCGCCGAGGCGCTCGGCCTGTCGCTGCCCGGCTGCGCGGCCATCCCAGCGCCCTACCGCGAGCGCGGCCAGATCGCCTACGAGACTGGCCGCCGGATCGTGGAGATGGCCTACGACGACCTGCGTCCATCGAAGATCCTGGACCGCCCGGCCTTCCTCAACGCCATCAAGACCGTCAGCGCCATCGGCGGCTCGTCCAACGCCCAGCCGCACATCGTGGCCATGGCCCGCCACGCCGGCGTCGAACTGTTCCCCGACGACTGGAGCGTCCACGGCCTGGACGTGCCACTGCTGGTCAACATGCAGCCGGCCGGCAAATACCTGGGCGAGCGCTTCCACCGGGCCGGCGGCGCGCCGGCGGTGCTGTGGGAGCTGCTGCAGCAGGGCCGCCTGCACGGCGACGTCCTGACCGTGACCGGCAGGACGATGGCCGAGAACCTCGAGGGTCGAGAGACCAAGGACCGCGAGGTGATCTTCCCCTACGCCGAGCCGCTGGCCGAGAAGGCCGGGTTCCTGGTGCTGAAGGGCAACCTCTTCGACTTCGCGATCATGAAGTCCAGCGTCATCGGCGCCGACTTCCGGGCGCGCTACCTGTCCAAGCCCGGCCAGGAGGACATCTTCGAGGCCCGGGCCATCGTGTTCGACGGTTCGGACGACTACCACGCCCGGATCAACGACCCGGCCCTGGCCATCGACGAGCACTGCATCCTGGTGATCCGCGGCGCGGGTCCGATCGGCTGGCCCGGCTCGGCCGAGGTGGTCAACATGCAGCCGCCGGACCACCTGCTGAAGAAGGGCATCATGAGCCTGCCCACCCTGGGCGACGGCCGCCAGTCGGGCACCGCCGACAGCCCCTCGATCCTGAACGCCTCGCCCGAGAGCGCCATCGGCGGCGGCCTGTCGTGGCTGCGCACTGGCGACACCATCCGCATCGACCTGAACACCGGCCGCTGCGACGCCCTGGTGGACGAGGCGACGATCGCCGAGCGCAGGAAGGAAGGCATCCCGGCCGTCCCGGCGACCATGACCCCCTGGCAGGAAATCTACCGCGCCCACACGGGCCAGCTGGAGACCGGCGGGGTGCTGGAGTTCGCCGTGAAGTACCAGGACCTGGCGGCCAAGCTGCCGCGGCACAACCACTGATCTGGAAGGCCCTCGGCGTGATCCGGGGGCCTTTTGATTCAAGGGATCGGCGGCCAGCACTTGTCCCCTACGGATCGCTTCGCGATCGTCTTCCCCCGGAGGGGGAAGAGCCTCGCGCACTAGGCTCCGCCCCCTGACGGGGGCGGTCAGGTGGGGGCAAGTCAGTGTGATCCCACGGAGCCAAACGATGACCGAGGTGAGAGACGCCCAACCCGCCGACCTGAAGCCCCTCGCCCACCTCTGGTGGTCCGGCTGGCGCGACGGGCACGAGGGCCTGCTGCCCGAGGCCCTGAAGCGCCTGCGCACGCTGGAAAGCTTCGAGGCGCGTATGGCCGCCGCCCTGCCCAAGGTGCGCACCCTGGGCCCGGTCGGGGCGCCGCTGGGCTTCCACCTGGTGAAGGACGACGAGCTCTATCAGTTCTACCTGGCCGCCGAGGCGCGCGGGACCGGGGCGGCGGCGGTGCTGATGGCCGACGCCGAGGCGCGGCTGGCCCGGGCCGGCGTCGAGACCGCCTGGCTGGCCTGCGCGATCGGCAACGCCCGGGCGGCGCGGTTCTACGAGAAGGCCGGCTGGACGATGGCGCGGATCGAAAACGTGCCTACCGAAACCTCCGAGGGCCTCTTCCCGCTGGAGGTCTGGCGCTACGAGAAGCGCCTTGCGGCGAAGCCGCCACGGCATGACCCCTAGGGCCGCGAAAAGGGGACATGCGCGTCCGCATGCCCCCTTCCCTGTCTTCCGACGCCCGCGCGCTAGACGCGGTTGCCGATCGAGTTCGGGTTGGTCACGCCCGTCTGGGCCCCGAGGTTGTTGTTCCTCAGGTCGTTGCCGACCAGCAGCACGTCGGCGTTCGTCACCACGCCCCAGTCCTGCTGACCGCCCCACGACCGCGACCGCACGCCGCTGACGACGCCCGAACCGCCCGTGTAGAAGTAGATGCCGTTCGAGCGGCCGCCGTTGTGCAGACGGCCGTTGGCGATGAACTGGCCGCCGGTGATGGTCACGTCCGGGCAGTTGACCAGGATGCCGTCATTGCCGTTGTTGGTGACGATCGTCGGCCCGACCTGAACCTGCTTGTTGTGGTCGGACAGGTAGATGCCGCAGTCGCCCTCCAGCTCGATGAAGCCCGGCCGGATCAGGTGCTGGGAGCCCCAGGTGTCCAGGTAGATCCCGTGCCCGCCGTCCTCGCCGTAGAACCCGCCGTCGATGCGGATGCTGGCGATGGGGTTGGTCGACAGGCCGAGGGCCGCCACGCCGTTGCCGGTGTTCTTGTAGGTGACGCAGGCTTCCAGGGCGCCGACCGAGGTGGCCGGAGCCGTGCCCTGGCTGGCGTAGTGGTAGCCGTCGCCGCCGTTCAGCGAGGCCGTGCACTTGTGCAGGTAGTACTGCAGCGGGTTCTGGGCGTACGCGCCGTTCGAGGTGAAGCTGAAGCCGTGCGAGACGTTGTTCAACGCGCCGCAGTTCTCCAGGATCGTGTAGGCCGTCATGCCCAGGTTCCAGCCGATATAGTTGGCGTTGGCGCGAACGTTGGTGATCACGCCGTTGTCCCAGCTGTAGTTGGCCGCGACCTCCAGCTTGATCCCGTCGCCGCCGAGCACGGGCGTGACGATGTGCTCGACGGTGAAGTCCGCCATGGTGACGAAATCGGTGGCCGCCTTGATGACGATCACCGGTTGGTTCGAGGCGTCGGACTGGATCTTGGTGACCCCGATGCCGCAGCCCCGGAGCGCGATGTTGTTGCGCGCCGGAAGGACGATGGGGGTCTTGATCAGATAGGTCTTGGCCAGCATCCGCACCTCGTTCGAGGCGGCGAACGCGGCCGCGAAGGCCGGCGCGTAGTCCCCGTTGGGCGCGGGGCTGTAGTCATCGACGAAAACGTAGTTGGTCATGTCAAAATTCTCCAAATAATTCAAAAATATCTGCCAAAATTGCAGGTCCGCCGTCTTGCCTCCCGGTCGGGAGGAACGCCTTGGACAATCCGGAGCATAGGCAGCCGCTACGTCAGACTCGGACGCCATTTGTTCCTATTTTGTTCTCATTTTTCGACAGGCCTAGGCGCGCCCTTCCTCCGCCCGTCGGCCTAGGGGTTTTGCCCGGTCGCGCCTGCGGCCATGGCCCGATGGCGACGGAGCGACGGCGGGGCGAAGGTCGTCGATGGGGCCTGCCCGCCGCGGCGGCGGACCGGGTCCCTCCTGAGGAGACGTTCCATGGCTGCCGGACTTCGAGCGACCCTGGCGATCGCGCTGCTGGTCGGCGAACTGGCGACGGCCGGGACGGCCTTCGCCCAGTACGCCTATCCCGCCAAGGGCCAGAGCCAGGCCCAGCAGCAGAAGGACGAGGCGTCCTGCACCGACTGGGCCACCCAGCAGAGCGGCTTCGATCCCCGCAATCCGCCCGTGCCCGCCCAGGCCCAGGCCGCGCCGGTCACCGGCAGCGGCGCGCGGGCCAAGGGCGCGCTGGTGGGGGCGGGCATCGGCGCCGTTTCCGGCGGCGACGCGGGCGACGCGGCCCTGGCCGGGGCGGTCGCGGGCGGCGTCATCCGGCGCGGCAAGAACCGGCGCGCGGCCCGGGCCCAGAACGAGGCCAACGCCGCGGCGGTCGCCGGGACCCAGGCCGCCTTCGACCAGGCCCGCGCCGCCTGCCTGACGGGTCGCGGCTATACGCTGAGGTAGCCGCGAAGCCCGGGACGCCCGAAACGCCCCAAAGCCCAGGACGTAAAATCCGTTGTCATCCCGGAAGCCTCGTAGAGGCTGTCCGGGACCCAGGGGACTGGGCTGATGCGGTGCGGTTCACCTGGGTCCCGGACAAGCGCTGCGCGCTTTCCGGGATGACAACTGTTTGGTGAGCGTTCCGAGGCTGCGGCGCGAGCCCCTACCCTCCGGCCGCGCCGGTGCCGAAATCGAACTGCTCGGGCCGCTGTTTGCCGCCGCCGAAGCTGTAGGTGAAGCCGAAGAACACCGCCCGCACATTGCCGGTCCGCTCGACCCGCTGCCTCAGGGTTGGGGTGTCGATCACGCCCACGTTCTTGAACGAGTCCAGCACGTCGTTGGCCGTGACCACGAAGTTCAGCTTGTCGGTGACCTTGCGGCGATAGCCCAGGTTCAGCAGCGAGATCGGCTCGTTGTAGCCCTGGGGCGTCAGGCGCTTGCCCGAGGTGAAGCCGTTCAGCTGGAAGAAGTCCTTGGGCGTGGCCTGCCAGCTGAGGCTGGCGCGGCCCGACAGGGTGGTCATCTCGCGCGTGCCCGCCAGCCCCGGCGTGGTCGATTGGATCTCGTTCCAATAGGCGTTGCCGCTGATGTTGTAGCTGAGCTTGGGCGTCAGCTTGCCGTTGGCCACCAGCTCCAGCCCGCCGTTGCGGCTCTTGGCCAGGTTCTCGCGGGTGTTCAGGAACGTGCCGTCGCCCAGGTCGCGCGTAACGTTGGTCACGCCGTCGCGGCTCTCGCGGTAATAGGCCGTGGCCAGGTACGAGTTCGGCCCCTTGCGGTACTGCCAGCCCAGCTCGTAGCTGTCCGTGACCTGCGGCTTCAGGTCGGGATTGCCGGCCGCGAAGTTCTTGGGGTCGATATAGACCGGATAGGGGTTCAGGTCCTGCGGCTGCGGACGCTGGACCCGTCGGCTGTAGTTGGCCGTGAGGGTCTGGGTCTGGCTGAGCGTGTAGCCCAGGTGCAGCGACGGATAGAGGCGGAAGTAGCTGTTCTCGTCCTTCTGGACCGAGGTCACCTGGTTGGTGTGGATGTCGACCTGCTCGGCCCGCAGGCCGGCCAGGGCCGTGAAGTCGTCGCCGAACGGCCGCTCGTAGGTGACGTAGCCGGCATAGACGTCCTGGTCGTACAGGAAGCGGTTGGTCAGGGCCGGCACAACGGCCAGGCTGTCGGTCGACGCGCCCCGGGCGCCGTGGTTGTCGTAGTCGTTGCTGGTGGTCTCCAGGTCCAGCCCGGTCTTCAGCTTGGCTTCGCCGGGCAGCGGGCGCGTGTAGTCCAGCTTGAAATTGGCGCGGTCCTGCGTGTTGCCGAAACCGAAGGCCTCGTAGAAGTCGGGGCTCAGGTTGTTGTCGGTGAAGGCCGTGCCGTTGCGCTTGAAGTCGGTGACCTCGTATTCCAGGTGGGCGTCCAGCTCGTGCTCGGCGCCCTTGAACTGGTGGCGCCAGTCGCCGCTGATCGCGCCGTTCTGGCGGTCAAGGTTCGCGCCGCTGTCGCGGAAATAGGCCGCGCCGCCGGCCGGGGCCAGGGTGGTGAAGGTCTCCTGCCCGCCGGTGAAATAGTCCATGTCGCGATAGCGGATCTCGCCGCTCAGCCGGTCCTTGGGCGTGAGGGCGTAGTCGGCGGCGCCGCGCAGGCTCAGCGCGCCGCCGGCGTTCATGTAGGCGCCGGCCTGCTGGGTCGAGCCGCCCGTGACCGGGTTCTGCCGCGAATCCTCCAACCAGGATTCCTGGCGGTCGTAGCGATAGCTGGCGTCGCCCGAGAGGGTCAGCTTGCCCTTGACCCGGTTGCCGCTGACGCCGGTGCTGTAGCGGCCGTTGGGACCGATGTTCAGCTTCACCGAGCCGGTCGCGCCGGGCTTGCGGGTCTGCTTGGTGATCAGGTTGATGATGCCGGCCGTGCCGTCGGGACGATAGGCGGCCGAGGGGTTGGTCATCACCTCGACACGGTCGATCTGGTCGGCCGGCAGCTGCTGCAGGGCGTCGGCCTTGCCGTCGCCGTTGAACATGCTGGACGGCTTGCCGTCGATCATGATCGTGACGTTCGGATCGCCGCGCAGGCTGACATTGCCCTGCACGTCGACCTCGACCGAGGGG
>Ga0102590_1004654_pt1 | contig 11375 bp, 7 predicted proteins | sample AraplaMF_Col_mMF_FD_76859 | JGI IMG/M metagenome (GOLD analysis project Ga0102590, IMG submission 76859) | Arabidopsis root microbial communities from the University of North Carolina, USA - plate scrape MF_Col_mMF | ecosystem: Host-associated > Plants > Roots > Endosphere | place: USA...
AGAAATCGATCTCCGTCGTCGCCGACCGCCGCGCCACCAAGCAGATCGTCGTCAACCTGCTCTCCAATGCCGTGAAGTTCACGCCCGACGGCGGCCGCATCGTGGTGCGCAGCCGGCAGCTCGAAGACAGGATCGTGCTGATGATCGCCGACACCGGCATCGGCATCGCGCCGCACTCGCTGGCGCGGCTCGGGCGACCGTTCGAGCAGGTCGAGAGCCAGCTCACCAAGACCTATCACGGCTCCGGCCTGGGCCTCGCGATCGCCCGCTCGCTGGCACAGCTCCATGGCGGCTCGATGCGGCTGCGCTCCAGGCTCGAAGTCGGCACCGTCGTCCGCGTGACGCTGCCGCGCGATGCCATCAAGGCAGCATCGAGGATCTCGGCTGCGGCGTGAAGATCAAGATTGCAGCGTCGGCGCCACTTCGCGCGCGACGTTGACGAGGGCCGCGATCAGCGGCGTCATCGGATCGCGCTGCGGGATCACGAGGCCAATGCTGTAGTTGACTTCGGGATCGACGATCGGGATCGAACGGACCTTGTCGGACGACAGGCCGAGCGTCTCCGCGAGCTTGGCGGGCATCACGCTGGCCCAGCGCCCGGTCTTGACGTGGGTGAAGAGCACCAGCAGCGAGTTCGACGTGAGCGTCGGCGTCGCCTCGGCGCCGACCGAACGTAGCGCGCGATCGATGATGCGGCGGTTCTGCATGTCGGGCGTGAGCAGACATAGCGGTACCTGCCCGACCTCCTTCCAAGTCACCGTTTCGCGGTCCCCGAACATCCCGTCGGGCGCGGTGAGCAGACGATAGCTCTCGTTGTAGAGCGGAATGGTGCGCACCTTCCCGATCGGCTCGTTCTCGATATAGGTCAGCCCTGCATCGACCTCGAGATTTTCGAGCAGCCCGAGCACCTCCGAGGAGGTCGTCGAACGGATGCTGAAGCGCACCTCGGGATGCCGCGCGCGGTAGGGCGTCGTCAGTGACGCCACCATGCCGAGCGCGGTCGGAATCGCCGCAATGCGGATTTCGCCGGAGAGCTGATGCTTCAGTCCGTTGATCTCATCGCGCATCGCGCGGGCATCGCCCACGATGCGCCGCGCCCAGTCCAGCGCCCGCTCGCCCTCCGGCGTGAAGCCTTGGAATCGCGACCCGCGCTGGACCAGCATCACGCCGAGGATCTCCTCGAGCTGCTTCAGCCCGGTAGACATGGTCGGCTGGGTGACGCCACATGCCTCTGCGGCCCGTCCAAAATGCCGCTCCTTGGCCAGCGCCAGCAGCAGTTCAAGCTTGTCGATCAACCGTCCGTCCCCTACGTGTCCGTCCTGGCATACAAGCTATCACGACGGGCCTGCATCAACACGCAAAAACCGGCAACCGATACAAGTTTCATTACCGGATCGTATCGACCGATTGCGGTTGTAAATCGATCGGAATTCGCAATCGCAGCACGGGACAGCTTTATTGATCTTCGAATGATTCCAACTAGTTTGCGCCAAGGAAACGCTCTGGTTGAGAATGAAGAATGACAGCGGTTTTTGAGCCTGCTTACGAGCCTTGGGACGAGACGCGCGGCGCCGACATCATCGCCGAACATGCCAGCCAGGAGGGCGCGACTCTCGTCATCTTGCACGCGCTGCAGGAGGCGTTCGGCTACGTGCCGGAGGCCGCGATTCCCATGGTGGCGCAGGCGTTGAACCTGTCGCGCGCCGAGGTCCATGGCGTCTTCACGTTCTATCATGACTTCCGCCACAAGCCGGCCGGCCGCCATGTGCTGAAGCTGTGCCGCGCCGAGGCTTGCCAGGCCGCGGGCGGCGATGCGCTGACGGCGCGCGCCGAGGCGAAGCTTGGCGTTTCGCTCGGTAACACCACGGCAGATGATCGCGTCACGCTGGAGCCGATCTACTGCCTCGGGCTGTGCGCGACCGCGCCGTCCGCGATGCTCGATGGCCGCCTCGTTGGCCGGCTCGACGAGAAGCGTATCGACGCGCTGGTTGCGGAGGCGCAGCGATGAACATGCGGATCTTCATTCCTCGCGATGCCGCAGCGGTTGCCGTTGGCGCCGATGAAATCGCGCTCGCCTTCGAGCAGGTCGCGGCGATCAACGGCTTGCCCGTCGAGATCGTCAGGACCGGCTCGCGCGGGCTCTGCTGGCTTGAGCCGATGGTCGAGGTCGCGGCCCCCACGGGTCGGGTTGCGTATGGCCCGGTCAGCGTGGAGGACGTCGCCTCAATACTCGAGTCCATGACGAGCAACGGACCGCACGCGCTGCGGCTCGGTGTCGCCGATGAAATTTCCTGGCTGAAGCGTCAGACCCGCCTCACCTTCGCCCGCTGCGGAGTGATCGATCCGCGCTCGCTCGACGACTATCGCGCCCATGGCGGCTACAAGGGCCTCGCGCGTGCGCTGTCGCTCGACTCGGACGCGATCCTGAACGAAGTGACGGCGTCGGGACTGCGCGGTCGCGGCGGCGCCGGCTTCCCGACCGGAATCAAGTGGAAGACCGTGGCGCAGGCCAAGGCCGACCGCAAGTTCATCGTCTGCAATGCCGACGAGGGCGACAGCGGCACCTTCGCCGATCGCATGATCATGGAAGGCGATCCCTTCCTCGTGATCGAGGGCATGACCATTGCCGGCATCACGGTCGGCGCGACCAAAGGCTACATCTACATCCGCAGCGAATATCCGCACGCGGTCGAGGCGATGAATGCGGCCATAGTGGCGGCGAGGCGCGGCGGCTATCTCGGCGACAAGATCGGCGGCTCGACCGCCTGCTTCGACATGGAAGTCCGCGTCGGCGCCGGCGCTTACGTCTGCGGCGAGGAGACTTCGCTGCTGGAGAGCCTCGAAGGCCGCCGCGGCATCGTGCGCGCCAAGCCGCCGCTGCCGGCGCATCATGGCCTGTTCGGCAAGCCCACCGTCATCAACAACGTGCTGTCGTTTGCGGCCATCCCCTTCATTCTCGCCGAAGGTGCCAAGGCCTATGCCGATTTCGGCATGGGACGCTCGCGAGGCACCATGCCGATCCAGCTTGCCGGCAATATCCGCCAGGGCGGGCTATTCGAGACGGCGTTCGGCGTGACGCTCGGCGAGCTCGTCGACGACATCGGCGGCGGCACGTTCACGGGCCGTCCTGTTCGAGCGGTGCAGGTGGGCGGTCCGCTGGGCGCCTATTTCCCACGCGCGCTGTTCGACACGCCTTTCGACTATGAGGCCTTCGCCGCCCGCGACGGCCTGATCGGCCATGGCGGCATCGTGGTGTTCGACGACAGCGTCGACATGCGCAAGCAGGCGCGTTTCGCCATGGAGTTCTGCGCGATCGAATCCTGCGGCAAGTGCACGCCCTGCCGGATCGGCTCGACCCGCGGCGTCGAAACCATCGAGAAGATCATGCGCGGCGAGCGGGTAGCTGAAAACCTCGCGCTGGTCGAAGATCTCTGCAACACCATGAAATTCGGCTCGCTCTGCGCGCTCGGCGGCTTCACGCCCTACCCCGTGCTCAGCGCATTGAAGCACTTCCGGGAGGATTTCGTACCCGCCCCGACCACGCTTCAAGCCGCGGAATAGGAGAACGACAATGTCTCTGATCGAAGAAATCGACTTCGGCACGCCGGCTTCCAAATCGACCACGATGGTCACCCTGACTATCGACGGCAACGAGGTCACGGTGCCCGAGGGCACCTCGATCATGCGAGCGGCGATGGACGCCGGCCACCAGATCCCGAAACTCTGCGCGACCGACATGGTCGACGCCTTCGGCTCCTGCCGGCTCTGCGTCGTCGAGATCGAGGGCCGCGCCGGCACACCGGCCTCCTGCACCACGCCGGTCATGAATGGCCTCGTCGTGCACACCCAGAGCGAGCGGCTGAAGAAGCTGCGCAAGGGTGTGATGGAGCTCTACATCTCCGACCATCCGCTCGATTGCCTCACCTGCGGCGCCAATGGCGATTGCGAATTGCAGGACATGGCCGGCGCCGTCGGCCTGCGCGAGGTGCGCTACGGCTATGAGGGCGAGAACCACGTCTTCGCGAAAACCAACGGTGAAATCAATGCCGCCTGGATGCCGAAGGACGAGTCCAACCCCTACTTCACCTACGACCCCTCCAAGTGCATCGTCTGCTCGCGCTGCGTCCGCGCCTGCGAGGAGGTGCAGGGCACGTTCGCGCTGACCATCTCCGGCCGTGGCTTCGACAGCCGCGTCTCGCCCGGCATGAGCGAGAGTTTCCTGGGCTCCGAATGCGTCTCCTGCGGCGCCTGCGTGCAGGCCTGCCCGACCGCGACGCTGACGGAAAAATCCGTGATCGAGATCGGCCAGCCCGAACACTCCGTCGTCACCACCTGCGCCTATTGCGGCGTCGGCTGCGCCTTCAAGGCGGAGATGCGCGGCGAGGAAGTGGTGCGCATGGTGCCGTACAAGGACGGCAAGGCCAATCGCGGCCATTCCTGCGTCAAGGGCCGCTTCGCCTGGGGCTATACCAACCACAAGGAGCGTATCCTCAACCCGATGATCCGCGAGCGGATCGAGGATCCCTGGCGCGAAGTGTCCTGGGACGAGGCGTTCTCGTTTGCCGCGGCGAAGATGCGCGGCATCCAGAAGAAATACGGGCGCGATGCCATCGGCGGCATCACCTCGTCCCGCTGCACCAATGAAGAGACCTATCTGGTGCAGAAGCTGATCCGCGCCGGCTTCGGCAACAACAATGTCGACACCTGCGCCCGCGTCTGCCACTCGCCGACGGGATACGGTCTCGCCACCACCTTTGGCACCTCCGCCGGTACGCAGGATTTCGACTCGGTCGAGGACACCGACGTCGTCGTCATCATCGGCGCCAATCCGGCCTCGGCCCACCCCGTGTTCGCCTCGCGGCTGAAGAAGCGGCTGCGCCAGGGTGCCAAGCTGATCGTGATCGATCCGCGCCGGACCGAAATGGTGGACTCGCCGCATGTGAAGGCGCTGCATCTGCCCCTGCTGCCCGGCACCAACGTTGCCGTGATGACCGCGCTGGCGCATGTCATCGTCACCGAAGGTCTCGTCAACGAAGCCTTCGTGCGCGAGCGCTGCGACTGGAGCGAGTTCGAGGAATGGGCGGCGTTCGTCGCCCAACCGAGCAACAGCCCGGAAGCGACCGCGATCCTCACCGGGGTCGATCCGAAGGCGCTGCGCGAAGCCGCCCGCCTCTACGCCACCGGCGGCAACGGCGCGATCTATTACGGCCTCGGCGTCACCGAGCACAGCCAGGGCTCGACCACGGTGATCGCGATCGCCAACCTCGCGATGGCCACCGGCAATATCGGCCGTCCCGGCGTCGGCGTGAACCCGCTGCGCGGCCAGAACAACGTGCAGGGCTCCTGTGACATGGGCTCGTTCCCGCACGAGCTGCCCGGCTATCGGCACATCGCGGGCGATGCCGTGCGCGAGCAGTTCGAAGCGATGTGGGAGGTCAAGCTCAACCCGGAGCCGGGCCTGCGCATTCCCAACATGTTCGATGCCGCCATCGAAGGCACGTTCATGGGGCTCTATGTGCAGGGCGAGGACATCCTGCAGTCCGACCCCAACACCACGCATGTGGTGGCGGCGCTGTCGGCGATGAAGTGCGTCATCGTCCACGACCTGTTCCTGAACGAGACCGCGAACTACGCCCATGTGTTCCTGCCCGGCTCGAGCTTCCTCGAGAAGGACGGCACCTTCACCAATGCCGAGCGCCGCATCCAGCGCGTCCGGAAGGTGATGTCGCCGAAGAACGGCATGGCCGACTGGGAAGTCACCATTGCCCTCGCCAAGGCGATGGGCTTCGAGATGAACTACAGCCATCCATCCGAGATCATGGACGAGATCGCGGCGCTGACCCCGACCTTCGCGGGCGTCTCCTATGCCAAGCTGGACGAGCTCGGATCGGTACAGTGGCCCTGCAACGAGAAGGCGCCCGAGGGCACGCCGGTGATGCACATCGACGGCTTCGTCCGCGGCAAGGGCAAGTTCGTCGTCACCGAATATGTCGCGACCGACGAGCGCACCGGCCCCCGCTTCCCGCTGCTGCTGACCACGGGCCGCATCCTCAGCCAGTACAATGTCGGCGCGCAGACACGGCGCACCGAGAACGTGATCTGGCATGCCGAAGACCGGCTCGAGATTCATCCCCACGACGCCGAGCAGCGCGGCGTGCGCGATCGTGACTGGGTGCGGCTGACGAGCCGCGCCGGCGAAACCACCCTCCGCGCCGAGATCACCGACCGCGTATCGCCTGGCGTCGTCTACACCACCTTCCATCATCCGGACACGCAGGCCAACGTAATCACGACCGACTATTCGGACTGGGCGACCAACTGCCCCGAATACAAGGTCACGGCGGTGCAGATCTCGCCGTCGAACGGCCCGTCCGACTGGCAGAAGAGCTACGACGCGCAGGCGCGGCAATCGCGCCGCATCGTGCCCGCCGAGGCCGCGGAGTAACCGCATGCACGTGCCGGTTCAGGCCATCGACCGCGAAATCTGGCGCGACGGTGTCGCATCGGAGGGAACGCGGCTGATCCCCGAGGAGACGCCGCTGGCGCTGACCTACAATGGCGGCGCCTACGCCGTCATGATGGGGACGCCGCAGAATCTGGAGGATTTTGCGGTCGGCTTCAGCCTCGATGAAGGCATCATCACATCGGTCGACGACATCAAGTCACTCGATGTGGTCCGCCTCGACGAGGGTATCGAGCTGCGGATGTGGCTGGCGCCCGAGGACGCCGCGCGCATCAGCGAGCGGCGCCGCCATATCGCAGGTCCGACCGGCTGCGGCCTCTGCGGCATCGACTCCATCGCCGAAGCCGTGCGGCCTGCTTCCATCGTGCCGCAGGGGCAGAGCTTCACGCCGCAGCAGATCATGGCGGCGATGCAGGCGATCGCCCCCCTGCAATCGATCAACATGCAGACCCGCGCGGTCCATGCCGCGGCCTTCTGGTCGCCCTCGCACGGCATCGTCGCCCTGCGCGAGGACGTCGGCCGCCATAACGCGCTCGACAAGCTCGCGGGCGCGCTGGCCCGCAGCCGGACGAACCCAAGTGCAGGAATGGTGCTGCTGACGAGCCGCGTCTCGGTCGAGATGGTGCAGAAGACGGCCGCCATCGGCGCACCCGTGCTGGTCGCGGTCTCCGCACCCACCGCGCTTGCGGTCCGCACCGCCGCTTCTGCCGGTATCACGCTGATCGCGATTGCCCGCAGCGACGGGTTTGAAGTGTTCACGCATGAGGGCCGCATCACGGCTCATCATGCTCGGGAGATTATCGATGTCGTCGCCTGACCGCCTCGTCTACATGGCCAACCAGATCGGTACGTTCTTTCGCAGTCAGGGCCACGACAAGGCCGTGCCCGGGATTGCCGACCACATCAAGAAGTTCTGGGATCCCCGGATGAAACGGGCGATCTTCGCGCATCTGGAGGCCGGCGGCGCGGGCCTGGAGCCGAACGTGCTCGAAGCGCTGACCGCGCTCAAGCAGACGACTTCCCCTCCAGAAGCGCACTGAACACGCGCCTACCCTGCGCTTCCTTTTTTCGGTTGAATGCCCCATCCTTTTGGTAACCCACCAAGAGGAAGCATTTTCATGCCTGGCAACACCCGGCTTCGTCCCATTGCAATGCGCCTGACAGCTATGGCGTCGCTTTGGACGGCCGATACGGCACTTGCCGATGATCAGCCATGGCTCGACCGCAGCCGTACCGCGGGCGATCGCGCGCAACTTCTCGTCAAGCAGATGACCCTGGAGGAGAAATCCGCGCTGCTCTACGGCTACGGGACGCGGGAAATCGAGGGCCAGAAATGGCAGGTCTACGTCAAGGGCAATCCCCGTCTCGGAATTCCGGACATGGTCCAGGGCGATTCTCCGGCGGGCATCTGGCAAGGCAGCAACGATGTCACGCAACTGCCCGCCTCGGTCGCGCTGGCGGCCACGTTCTCGCGCGATGCCGCGCGATCCTATGGTCGTATCCTCGGGCGTGAGGCCAGGGCGCTGGGATATGGCGTCATCCACGGGCCCAACATCGACGTTCAAAGAGATCCGCGGCACGGCCGAGCCCATGAGACGTTCGGCGAGGATCCATGGCTGACAAGCGCCATCGGCACGCAATACGTGCTGGGCGTTCAAGAGAATGGCGTGATGGCGGACGCCAAGCACTTCGCCGTCAATACCGTCGAGCAGGATCGCAAAACAACCGACGCGCGGCTGTCGCGCAAAGTCCTCGAGGAACTTTACCTCTTTCCGTTTCAGGACGCTGTCCAGGACGCCAACGTCGCCATGGTCATGTGCGCCTACACCAGGATCAATGGCGTGCACGCCTGCAACGACGCAGACCTGCTTCAGGACGTGCTTCGCAAGCGACTGGGGTTTGACGGGATCGTCCGCACCGATGCCGGCGCCGAACATTCATTGCCATCACTGTCGCTCGGCGTCGATCAGGAATTCCGGTCGGAGAAGTATTACGGCAAGGATTTGATTGCTGCCGTAACCAAGGGGGATTTTCCGGAACGAGACGTCGATGCGGCCGTCGTGCGGATCATCACATCAATGATCCGATATGGAATTTTCGACGATCCGCCGCAGCGTGTCGGGGCTGACCTTGCCGAAAGCGGACGGGAAGCGCAGGACATTGCCGCGCAGTCGATCGTTTTGCTGAAGAATGACAACGGCATCCTGCCACTCGATCCGTCATTGCGCTCGATTGCAATTATCGGCGCGGCGGCCGCTGATCTGCACATTCACGGCGGGCCGACCAATTCATCTCCCGCGGGGAAGATGAACTTCCTCGATGCCATCAAGGCGCGGATATCAGATGCGAAGATCGTCTTCAAAGCCGGTGTCGATCCGATCTACGGCATTGCGGCCGCAAGAGGCCTTCCTCAACTGCCCTCGGCTGCGTTGCGCACTTTGGACGATACGAAGGGGGCGCAGGCCACTTACTACGATAGCGACGGAAAGACGATCGAGTCCCGCATCGACAGTTGCCTGTGCGTGAGCCAGGGTAGCCAGTTTTCATCGACGGTCACTACATCTCAGGCAGCGCCGAAAGGAACGGTCTCAGCCCTATGGCGCGCGAAACTACTGGCCGATGTGGCCGGCCGCTATCAATTCGATGCGGTGACCGACGCGGCGGTCACGCTTTCGATCGACGGGGTGCGCGTCCTGTCCAAGGACAAGGGAGCGGCCGTCGCCGAGGGAAGCCTCGACCTGACCGCAGGACTGCATGATATCGAAGTTCGTATCGCAGGCGCCGGCAACCTCAAAGTCGGTTGGCATCCTCCCGCAGAATCGATCGATTCCGACATCGCCGATGCCGCCCGTGCCGCCTCAGCAGCGGATGTCGCGATCGTATTTGCCAGGGATCTGGAATCGGAGGAGCTTGATCGCCCATCTCTGAGCCTTCCGAATGACCAGGATCGTCTGATCGAAGCCGTGCTTCGCGCCAATCCGCGCACGATCGTGGTGCTGGCGACGGGAAGCGCCGTCACCATGCCCTGGCTGGACCGCGCGTCGGCCGTGGTGGAAGCCTGGTATGGCGGCACCAAAGGCGCTGCAGCCCTGGCCTCGGTCCTGTTCGGTGACGTCAATCCGAGCGGCCGGCTGCCAGTCAGCTTTCCGGTCAGGGACGAGGACCTGCCGACCGCGGACAGGACGCAATTTCCCGGCGTCGATCGCGTAACGGTCTATCGCGAAGGACTTGCAAGCGGATATCGCTACTTCAACGGCGCGAACGCCCCGCGGCCGTTGTTTGCCTTTGGCTATGGTCTATCCTATTCGACGTTTGCTTTCAGCGGCATCGTCGCAGACCGTCCAGATTTCAGGATCGGCGTTCCCGGGAAGGATGCGACCTTCAAGGGCAACCCCGGAGTTTCGGTCAGCGTCAAAGTGACGAATACGAGCAGAGTCAGAGGCGCCGCCGTTCCCGAACTCTACGTCACCTATCCCGAGGCCTCGGCGGAGCCGACGAGCTTGCTCCGTGCCTTCGACAAGGTCGACCTCGCGCCCGGAGAAAGCAAGGTCGTCACCTTCGTCCTCGACCAGCGCGCGTTCTCGAACTTCAGCGAGCAGTCCGACGCCTGGATCGTCAACCCGGGAGTCTACAAGATCTCCATCGGCGCGTCCTCCGTCGATCATCCATTGAGCCTCGATGTCGAAGCGAAAAACCGATTTTGAGAGGTTGCAACAGACGGACGCGTCGATTTGCTGGCGCACGGCGAGAACCTGCATACGCAATGCTGCCGCCCTACGAAATGCCAGCTTCTACGATCCCCCGAAAGACCCTTCTCACTTCGCTCTGCGTCTCCTTCACCCGCGCCTCCAGCGAGGAGAAATCCGGCGCATCGCCGGCGCGCGCCATCAGGCGCTGAAGATCGGTGCCCGCCGTCTCCGGCTTGAAGCGGTCGCTGACGCAAAGCCGCAGGATCTGCGTGAGATCATGATAGAGTCGCGCTGCGGCGCGCAATATCTCGGTCTCCGATTGTGCGAGCACGCCTAGCCTGCATGCATTGTCCAGCACCTGTATGGTGCCGACGTCGAGAATCTCCGGCTTGTCGTGGGCATGCACGAGCTGGAGATATTGCGCGATGAAATCGATGTCGACCATGCCACCGGCCGCATATTTGAGATCCCAATGGTCGCTCTCGCCCTTCTCCTGCGCGATCGCGCGCCGCATGTCGGCGACGTCCATGGCGATGATCGCGGGATCGCGGCGCCGGGTGAGGACTTCGCGGATGACACGCTGAATTCGCTCCCGGAATTCTCCCGATGCCGACACCACGCGCGCACGCGTCAACGCCATGTGCTCCCAGGTCCAGGCTTCGTTGGCCTGGTAGTCCGCGAAGGAGACGAGGCTCGAAGCTACCGGACCGGCGCGGCCCGACGGCCGCAGTCGCATATCGATCTCGTAGAGCACGCCATAGTTGGTGCGGGTCGTGAAGGCACTGATCAGACGCTGGGTGAAGCGGGCGAAATAATGCGCGCCCTGAAGTGATTTCTCGCCGTCCGAATCCGGATTCTCGCTGTCGAAATCGTACAGCAGGATCAGATCGAGATCGGAGGATGCCGTCATCTCGCGGCTGCCGAGGCGCCCCATCGCGATGATCGCCGTCTCCTGTCCCTTGATCCGGCCGTACTGCGCTGCAAAGCGATCGGCGACGAGGCCATGCACGGTGTGAACGATGCCTTCGGCAACGTCGGCGAAAGCCGTGCTCGCCTGCTGCGCCGAGACGGTGCCGGAGAGGATGCGCGTGCCGATCAGGAATAGGCTTTCCTGTCCGAACAGGCGCAGGCGGTCCAGAAACGCCTCGTAGGAGCCGGCGTCCTGTACCGTACTTGCGAGCCGGGCCGACAATTCCTGCCGATCCGGCATCGCACCGAAGAAG
>Ga0102590_1004656_pt1 | contig 11368 bp, 8 predicted proteins | sample AraplaMF_Col_mMF_FD_76859 | JGI IMG/M metagenome (GOLD analysis project Ga0102590, IMG submission 76859) | Arabidopsis root microbial communities from the University of North Carolina, USA - plate scrape MF_Col_mMF | ecosystem: Host-associated > Plants > Roots > Endosphere | place: USA...
GAATTTGAATTCACGGATGAGAGTCATTTGAACAGGGCTTTTAAAAAATTCAAAGGCATGAGCCCAACGGCGTACCGGAAATTAAACCGGGCGGAGCATTAAAATAGCAAACAATCAGACCGCATCTTTCAATGTGACCTGATTGTTTGCTATCACAAGCCAGTCTGATCTCAGGCCTGGAAATAGTAAGGCTGGTCAATATCTTCGATCAGCCCCGGACCCGTAGGTTGCCATCCCAGCTGTTCCCTTGTTTGCTGACTGGAAGCCCGGTTATCGATCGCTGCAAAATGTGCAAACCAGCCAAAATGCGCCGCTGCTTCTTCCGGCGCCTTGCTGACAAGCGGCAGGTTCAAGCGGCGGCTGATCACTCCGGCAATCTCCCGGAATGGTACCCCTTCTTCAGCTACGCCATGATACCTGGCTCCGGCAGTTCCATTCTCCAATGCAAGGCGGAAGAGCCGGGCGGCATCAAAGCGGTGCACTGCAGGCCAGCGGTTCTGCCCCTCGCCCTGGTATACCGAAACACCTTTCTCCCGGGCAATGCCAATGAGCATCGGCACAAAGCCGTGATCGCCCTCTCCATGCACGGATGGAGGAAGCCGTACTACCGCTACCCGCACACCACGCGCTGCTATGGCAGTTGCCGCTTCCTCAGAAGCCACGCGGGGAGATCCTGAGGTCTGCATGGTGGCTTCCGTTGCCAGCACGCCGGGAGTCAGCAAACCGGTTCCTGAAGTAACGATCAGGGGGCGGTCAGAGCCTTCGAGGACAGCGCCCATCGTTTCAATGGCGCGCCGGTCTGTTTCGCAGTTAGCTTTAAAATTTGAGAAATCATGATTAAAGGCGGTGTGGATCACTCCGTCTGACATAGCGACACCGCTACGCAGGCTGTCAAGATCTTCCAGATCGCCCCGGTGCACCTGCGCACCGGCTGCGGCAAGAGCGCCGGCGGCGGCGGCTGAACGGGCAAAGCCGAGCACCTCGTGGCCTGCGCCGATTAATTCCTGGACAATAGCTGAGCCAATAAAGCCCGTAGCGCCTGTAACAAAGACACGCATAGTTTTTGATATTCTTTTGGTAAATTCATGTGGGCAACGGAGGCCTCCGGTTCCCATCACAAAATTCAGGAAGAACGCTGCCTAAAACGAGGACATTTAACACAATTTTTCGAGGTCATTTGACTTAATTTGCCTTTAATATTTGACCGATGTTTGAGGATTTTGAAGCTTATATTACGTCACAGGACGATTTTACCAAAGACGAGCTGAAGCAGATGCGTTCACTGTCTGCGGCAAAGAAATTACGCAGGAGGCAGTTCCTGCTGCAGGAAGGTGAGATCTGCAGGTATAAGACCTTTGTAGTTAAAGGCTTATTAAAAACCTACCGCCTGAAGGACGACGGCACGGAATACATTCTGCGCTTTGCCGCCGAAAACACCTGGAGTGTTGACCATGAAAGCTATAATAACCAAACACCCTCCAGGTACTATATCGAAGCATTGGAAGATGTTGAATTGATACAATGGACAAAAGAAAATTTCGACGTATTATTAGACGCCATTCCCACTTTAAAAACATTCTCAGAAAAAATAAAAGCCGATAACCTGGATGCCAGCCAGAACAGGATCATGATGAATATCAGTTATACTTCTGAAGAGAAATACCAGCAATTCGTGACTGCTTTCCCGGATATTTTCAGGCGGGTGCCTTTACATATGGTGGCCTCTTACCTTGGCGTATCGAGGGAAACGCTGAGCCGCATCAGGCATGCGCAGATCAGGCAGCAAAAGTAAAAGTTAATTTATTCCTATGCCCATACACTATTCACAAAAAATGTTGCTGTTCATAGCTCCTTTGCTTGTTTGTTGGCCACCTCTGAGTCAGATGCCTTGGAAATAATCTATGACTTTTCTGCAAATGCAAAGCATTACAAAATGGATAGTATCCCGGGCTATGCCACATTCTGCGAAGTAACGGAACGGATCTACTACAGGAGACGTCCCTTACAACTGATGTAGGCGATGACTTCTCAAGCGTTGATAGCCGCGGTAATTGCGTTGGTGATATCCTTGATCGTACCCAATCCATTAATATTTTTAACTGGAAATTTAGTCTTCATATACTCAATTGCGGGCCGGGTTTCTTTTTCGAATATTTCAATCCGCTTCAGATGTGTATTAATATCCTGATCATCTTTCCGGTCGGAATTTGCTGCCCGCTTTTTAGCTCTTGCGAGTAGCTCCTCTTTTGGCACATCAATGTTAATGACTGCTTTGACTTTTAATTTTCTATCGGCAAGCAAGTGTAAAATGGTGTCAACCTGCGGTTTTGTTCTGGGATACCCGTCGAGGATGATGCCTTTTTCATGGAGATTTTCATCGATGATCAGGCCAATAAGGTCTTGCATAATTTCATCAGGGACTAAAGCGCCACTCTCTTCATATTCCATCACGATCTTGCCAATAGGGCTTTTCTCTTCTTTTTCTTTCCTTATTCTATCTCCTGTTGAGATATGGGTAAATCCCAGTAAGGTTTTAAGTAGCTCACATTGTGTGCCTTTACCGGAATAGGGAGGGCCTGTAATGATTAATATCTCCATGTTTTTTTGTAATTAAGATATGTTTGGTTTTCTAAGGTACTGGTTATAAAGTTATGGAGTTCCACCAACAGATGGCGGAACAGCAGGTGATGGAAGAGCAGGTGCCGAAGTAGTAGCCGTCTGCGTTTTCGATTCTTCGCTATCGCTTATATTATCTTCATAGAAAATTGCGTAGAATCTACGATTGAAATCGGCCAGTGGCACCAGGTTATATCTCGGTGGCGCCGATCCGGGGAACCCGTTCTGAATATCGTCTACATGGTTTTGCCCGATCTTCCAGACCCCGGGAATTTGGAACTTTTGCTGGGCAGCTTCATGCATGAGCCCTGAACGGCTCAATTCCATACCACGAACGTTTCTCGGCCCCATGCCTGCAAGCATAGCGTTTCTTGCATTAGTGATTGCCCTGTAGTACTCCCAACCTTTTTCTTTGTGATCGTCATTCCATGGTTTATCCTCGTACATGAACGCAAGAGCCATCCAGGCTATTTTTAATGCTTCAACCTGTTCAAAACGGTCCTGTAAGATCTTATCCCTGTTTATCAATTGCGCCCGATCTAAGTTTCCGGGATAGGCAATTCCTCTCGTTTGGTCCCACTGACGTTTAGCGAGCGATATCAGTTGCGAGATTTTCTTCCAGCTATGCCAGGCCTTACTTACAATCAGCTCAAGGCCGTTGCTATGCACGGCCGCAAGGTCTCCGGATGACTCGAAGATCAGATGAAGCGCATCTATGAACTTAATGAAATGAGGATCTGCATCGGTCTCAACATCTCCTGCCTGCACCTTAAATTCCTCCTCCATCCAGTAGTCACCACCTACCAATTCGGCACACATACGTCGTTCCTCGTGCCGTCTCTCATTACTTTCCGGATGATTCTCTCCAACTACGTTCAGGCGAGCTGATTGCAGCTCCACCAGTTGCGCCACAGGCATTCCACCCGATGCAACCGTCTTCAATTGATGGATAGCGCCATCTGAAGGTTGGCTATACATCTGTAATGCTTTCAACCCCATTACATCCGCTTCTCTTTCCAGGCCCTTATCATCGTTGATACTTACCTTGCCCTTTCTTTGCAGCGTTGGTCTCACCCTGCCTTGTTTTTGCTGTACAACATGCCACGCCTCATGGGCCAAATGCCGCTCCTGTCCGCTGGCGACATGAATATCCGTTCCCTGCGCAAAGGCAAGGGCCTGCAATTGAGCAGGTTTGTCTGAGTTATAATGCACTTTCACATCGGCCAGAGAAAATCCGGAGAGTGTTTCTATTCCTGTTTTCAGATTATCCGGAAGACCTGTATCATTTGCTTTCAATTGCCGCGGAACTGCAGGCTGAGCTACGCCTGAAGCATTAAGGTTATTTGAGGCAGCCCGGGATGAATTGTGTACAGCCTGGGCACTTCTGCTTTGGACTGGCATGGTAAGGGATTGGATTTTCTAACTTATTGGCAATATACGCCGTATTCTTATTACCACCATGCATAAAAAAACCGCATCATTAACGATGCGGTCTGATTATTTTCCTGCTGTCGATATCAGGCCTCTACCAGGCTATTCACCTTAGCTGCCAGTTCAACCGTTAACTCGGCGATCCTGTTCGAAATGCCTACTTCATTATCGTACCACGATACAATTTTCACCAGTTTGTCAATAGAACGGGTTAAGGTGGCATCAACGATAGAAGAGTGGGTATTGCCCAGTATATCAGCCGATACCAATGGCTCTTCAGTATACTCCAATACGCCTTTCAGGGTGGTATCAGCATGATGTTTCAGCATTTCATTGATCTCTTTGGCGGATGCACGCTTCACCAGGTTCAACGACATATCAGCTATTGAACCATCGATCACAGGTACACGGTATGAAAAGCCATCCATCTTTCCTTTCAGCCCTGGCAACACGTCGCCAATTGCTTTTGCAGCGCCGGTGGTAGTGGGAATGATGGATTGCGTGGCAGCCCTTGCTCTTCTGAAATCTTTATGCGGTCCGTCCTGCAACATCTGATCCATGGTAAATGCATGTACCGTGCTCATAAAACCTGATTCAATACCATATTCTTTATCTATCAGGTATAATACCGGTGCTATACAATTGGTAGTGCAGGATGCAGTAGAAAGAATTTCATCTGCTTCAGTGATCTGATCGTTGTTTACGCCCATTACGATCGTTTTCACATTACCGGTAGCAGGTGCAGTGATCAACACTTTTTTCGCGCCTGCAGTGATATGTAATTGCGCTCCTTCTTGCTGGGTAAAACGGCCGGTTGATTCAATCACCACATCTATCTGCAGATCCTTCCAGGGTAATTTTTCCGGTGCACGCTCACTCAACAATAAGATCTTCTGGTCATTCACTACAATATATTGATCCTGCAATTCCACTGTACCGGCAAACTTTCCGTGCGAGGTATCGTATTTAAAAAGATGCGCCAGCAGTTTACTGTCTGTAAGGTCATTGATGGCAACTACTTCTACGCCTTTTTTGTTCTGCAACGCTCTCAAGGTCATCCTGCCGATGCGTCCGAATCCGTTAATAGCTACTTTCATAGTAATAATATTTTAAGTTAATTTTCTATTTCCTGTAGTGACGTCCTGAATGTGCGGCGGTAATCGCTGGGAGACACATTCATGTGTCGGATGAATGTGCGCCGCATGGAGATCAATCCGCCCAATCCGCATTTTTCTGCGATCCGGTCTATGCTCAGGTCGCTGTCTTCCAGGTACCGGCGTGCTACTTCCACCCTTACTTTTTCTACAAATTTGGCAGGCGTAACACCGGTCTCTTTCAGAAATACCCGGGTGAAATTGCGTACGCTCATATTGCTGTGGCGGGCCAGGTGCTCTACACTCAGCTCTTCTTCCAGGTGCCGGACCATCCAGGTATATAATTTTCCGCCAATGGAGTTCTCCAGGCGATGAATTTCAAGTAATCTGCTGAACTGCGCCTGATACCCTGGCCGCTTCAGCTGTAATATCAGCTTGCGCGCCACTTGCAATGCCAGTTCCCGGCCATGGTCTTCTTCCACCAACGCCAGCGCCAGATCAATCCCTGAGGAGACGCCTCCCGAAGTATATACATTGGTATCGCGGGTAAAGAAAGGATCAGTATCCACCTTTACCTTAGGGTAACGTTGCTGAAATTGCTGGGTGTATTCCCAGTGTGAGGTAGCTTGTTTTCCATCCAGGATGCCAGCCTCCGCCAGGGCGTAAGCGCCTACGCAAATAGAACAGATGCGGTTGACCTTGGGATAAATGTCTTTCAGCCATTGAAAAAAACGCGCGCCCTTTTCCAGCATCGGCATGGAGAATCCGGCTATGATCAGTGTATCGACCGGTTGCGTAATGGCCGTTACGGTAACCGCACAGTGCAGCTCCACGCTGCTTTTGGTAGGTATCTTTTTCGTATTGACCGGGGATGCGAGCAGGATATCATATCCGCCCTTACCATCCAGTATTTTGTCGGCCGCAGCAAACACATCACAAGGGCCGGCTACATCAAGGAGGAAGATCCCCGGCATGGGAACAACAACGATTAACTTCTTTTTCGTCCTTGTCATGCTACAAAAGTAGGACGAATCCGGGATGGCTCAAATGACATATTTTATACAATTCCGGCCATCCCAGCTTCTGAAACAATTATTTGGGTAAACTATAAGTAACATTGCCCTGCTGATCCAGGAAAATTAGTCTGGCAGTACCGTTTGAGTCTACCTGCATTTGAAGCCTTGGTTTTCCCATGCGATCAGAAAGCGTTACCATCGCGGTTTTACTATCATCCTTGCCAACAAAAACACGTTGGGCCACTGCCTTTACGCCCTCCTGCGGTTCCATCAGCTTCTTTAATAACGCTTCTTTTTCAGGACTATCAGGAAGCTTTTGCGTTCTCTTATATTCAGCACGCCATTCCGGCCATGCAGGATGGGTTTGCCAGTCATCCACATGCAACCCTGTTTGTTGATCTCCATTGATGTCCTGGTAGCTCAGATAAAGTACCTGGTTCTGATTATACTGATCAAATGAGAAATGACCGAAAGCTTTATACTTACCACTACTGTCGGTGGATCCGGTGAATACCAGCCCTCCGTTTTCAGTACCTTCATCATTAAAAAAGATCATACCAGGCCTGCTGCCACCGGGTATACGCGGGGTCAACGGTTTTCCATAGAACAGGTTTTCAGGAGAACGGCTTTTGTTGGAAATAACCATCCTTAACTGACCGTTATCTTCTACTACATTGATACGTTCCACTGTGATCTCTTTCCATCGGTCTGCTCCGGATCTCGAAAAAGCAAATAATCCACCGATGATCAAAAGCAGGGTGAGGATAAATGAATAACGTCTGAGCCTTCTTAGCTCCTTTTCCATTTTTATTAATCTTTCTTCCATAGTCATGTGGATGGGTTAAATAAAAAAAACCGCATCTTCCGATGCGGTCTTAATTTCTCTTTTGTCGGGATGGCAAGATTCGAACTTGCGACCTTCCCGATCTCCTATCGGGACGCCAATATCGTGCATAAAAAAACCGCATCAATCACGATACGGCTTAATTCTCTTTTGTCGGGGCGGCAAGATTCGAACTTGCGACCTCCTGCTCCCAAAGCAGGCGCGATAACCGGGCTACGCTACGCCCCGAACCTTAAAAGAAGCCGGTGCTTCTGCGGTGAGGGAGGGATTCGAACCCTCGGTACAGTGTTACCCGTACGACGGTTTAGCAAACCGTTCCTTTCGGCCACTCAGGCACCTCACCGTCCCTTTGCAAGGGGCTGCAAAAATAGCAATAATTTAGAATTATCCAAAAGCATTTGCTGATTTTTGACTTTCTCTCCCGGAAAATCTATTTTTATTAGCTAAACAACACTTTCATGCAAACCTGCTATCGTCTGCTTGCTATAGCTGCTATAGCCCTTGGCGCCTGTAACCGGCCAGGGAAAAATGCTGCAGCGCTCGAAGATTCCACTGCAATTAACACTATCTCCCAGGAAAGCTTTACCAAACACCTGCAGGTACTGGCGGCCGATTCGCTGGAAGGCAGAAAGCCCTTTACACAAGGAGAGGAAAAAACCATCCGTTACCTGGAAGCACAATTCAGGCAACTGGGGCTCAAACCTGGCAATGGCAACAGCTATGTGCAGGAAGTGCCGATGGTAGAGATCAACTCTGTACCCGCCGGCCCCCTGGTGTTCAAAGGGAAAAGCGGCAAGCTCTCCCTCACTTACCTGGACGATTATGTAGCCACTACCCGTCATGTCACAGAACACGTACAACTCAATAACAGTGAGCTGGTATTCGCAGGATATGGCATCGTAGCGCCGGAGTACAACTGGAACGACTATGCCGGACTGGATGTAAAAGGTAAAACCGTACTCGTGATGGTAAATGATCCCGGCTTTACAGACACCTCCCTTTTCAAAGGGAAGAACATGACCTACTACGGCCGCTGGACCTACAAATACGAAGAAGCCGCCAGGCAAGGTGCAGCAGGCGTGATCATCATCCATGATACCGCTCCGGCCAGCTATCCCTGGGCGGTAGTAAGAAGCGGATGGTCTGGCGCCAAGCTCTACCTGCAAACAAAAGACAACGACATGTCACGCGCTGCTATGGAAAGCTGGATCACGCTCGATGCTGCAAAAAAATTATTCCAGCTGGCAGGCGTATCAGATACGCTGCTGCAACAGGCCCACAAACGGGGCTTTAAACCAGTGCCGCTTCCGGTTACCGCTTCTGTAGTGATCAATAACAAACTCAAAAAATCAACTTCCCATAACGTACTGGCAGTATGGCCCGGAACCACCAAGCCAAACGAGTACATTATCTACTCCGCCCACTGGGATCACCTGGGCATCGGGGAGGCCATTAAAGGCGATTCTATTTATAATGGCGCAGCAGATAATGCTACCGGAACCGCCGCCCTGCTGGAAATTGCAGCAGCCTTCACTAAACTGAAAAATCACCAGGCCCGCTCTATCCTGTTCATTGCCCTTACCGGTGAAGAACAGGGCCTGCTGGGATCAGAGTATTATGCCACGCACCCGGTATACCCGGTTGACAGCACTGTGGCAGACATAAACATGGATGTGCTCAATACCTATGGCAGAACAAAAGATATCACCATTGTAGGCCGCGGACAATCAGAATTGGATGATTATGCAGAACGTGCAGCCGCCAAACAGGGACGCACCATATCACCCGAAGAAAATCCTTCCGGCGGTCATTTCTTCCGCTCAGATCATTTTAATTTTGCCAAAGTAGGTATCCCGGCCCTGTACACCGGCAGCGGTGTTATATCACGGGAACATGATACCGGCTATGCTAAACTCAAGATCGAAGAATATGGCCGCGATCGCTACCACTCGCCAGCCGACCAGTTTGACGATACCTGGGAACTTGCCGGTATGGTAGAAGATAGCCAGCTGCTGTTTGATATCGGGCTTACATTAAGTAATGAAGAAATTTTCCCAAAGTGGAAAACCGGATCTGAATTTAAAGCTGTAAGAGAAAAGAAATAATCATTGAAGTAGTAGTCTTCAAGCGGGAGGCCGTACGCCAGCTGGCGTACGGCCTCCCGCTTATATATAAAGCTTATGTATGTATCTCGTAACGATAACGTAACGCTATAAAGAGTTACGTTATCGATACTATATCGTTACGTTATCGTTACGTTATCCCGCAATTTTTATGCAAGGTCAGGGCTTTAACCGTGCTACAAACCCGCCACCTTCTTCCAGCGATAGCTTTATCACATCTCCCCGTTTGTAGGTCTCCTGCGAAATATCCACCGCTGCGGTACTGTCTTTGCTATCCCGCACAACCATTGCCTGGTAATTCCCCGCTTTCAATAAAGATAAGGGTATTTCCAATGTGCGGGGCGCTACTCCATTCATTACTGCAATGAACCAGGTATCGCCCTTGCGGCGGGCAAAAACGGCCGCTTCTCCAATAGCAGAACCGGGTAAAACAATGGTCTCATCCCATACGGAAGGAATGCTTTTGATCATGTCTACCGCAGGATTACTGAGTATATTAGCCGGATTGGCTCCGTAAGTAAGCATCGGAGCATCGAAAATAACAGCGCTGGCAATCTGCTGTGCCCAGGTAGTATTTTTGCGGCGCTCTCCAAAATGCACCGGTGTATATTCTGCCGCACCAGCCAGCCAGCGGGTAAAGGGCAGGGTAGTGTTATGAGTAGCCCTGTCCGACAGCTTGCTGGCTTCCATGCCTTTTACTGCTTCGCGGGTCAGCTCATTCGGCCAGGTGCGGGATAGACCCGTGGGTTTGTTGGCGCCGTGGAAGTCCACTACCAGCTGCAGTTTGGCGGTTTCTTCAAGTATAGCGTCATACAGGTCGATGGTTTCTTTTGCCTCATGATCAAAGAAGTCGATCTTGAGACCTGCAATGCCCAGGCGATGGCAACGTTCAAACAGTTCATGACGGAATGCCGCATCATGCAGTGTTTTGGAGTGCTGCCATACAATGATACCTACTTTCCGCTGAGCGGAATACTGTACCAGGTCCCTGATCTCCTCATCGCTCCATTTAGACCAGAAGCCTTCCAGTATGTTGTATTCAAAACCCAATTCAGCAGCCATCCTTGAAAACTCTTTCATGTTCTCTACCGTGCTGGCGCCGCCACCATCCAGGTACTTCCATACCGCGCGGCCCGGGCGTACCCAGGGGGTATGAGCGCCCTGGGGGAAAATGGATTTATCAGGCGGCGGACAAAGATCATGTACGGCATCGCAATTCACCAGTGTATTCAGATCGGTACCTGCCATCACTACCCGCCAAGGCGTGGTAATGGTTCCGCTTACCGCTGCCGGATGGGCCAGGCGCTCTGCCTCTTCTTTTCCATAGCGCAGCACATAAGGATAAGATGCAGGCTGATGATGCGCCAGTCTGATTGTAAACCCGCCTTTACCATCTGCCTGCAGGCCCATGCCACTGTAATTTTGCAGGTTGGCTTCTGTAATACAGGCGTAGCCCGCATTACCGGGCAGCTTGAAGGTGAGAGGCGGAGCCGCCCATTCACCGGCGTTTACAGCACTCAGTTCCTTCCGGCTATGGATGCCTTCATAATGCATGGAGGCCAAATCATGATACCAGGTAACACTGCCAGCCGGTAGCAGGAAAGTGGATGCCTCGTCGGGCACCCGCTGTTCCCCTTCTTTACCGGGCACGATCAGGCGAAAGGCTGCCGCATCATTGAAGACCCGCAGCTCCAGCGTATAAGCAAGGCCACTCTTGTGCCGCAGGGGCAGTTTCAGGCCATTGCATCTGTTCACCGCCGGTGTATGAACGCCGTACCAGTCAAAGGTTTCGTCGATCTTGTAAGGTTCTCCTTTGCCGATGCTCACATCCTGCGTGATGTTGGTGTTGTCTACCTGCATGCTGAGCGGCGCCCAGCCGGTAACTTCCTGTTTGTTAAGGGTGACGCGGAACATCAGCTGCTGCTGTTGCAGCTTGATATGCAGCTGTAAATGCCCATCCGGACTGCTGACAACCGGGGGATCTGCCACCGCAGCATCCGTAATAGCGGGAAAGGTGGATAATATGGCTAAAATGAGCCACTGGTAAAGGGTAGCTTTCATAACTATGGACTTTTGATAACAATAATACACTTTAATACAATCGATTGCAATAAATGTGAAATAAGGGTGCTTTTTTGATAAAAATGTATGACTCTGAGGAAGGGCGGGCATGCAATTAAACGAACAGATCATTAAGAGTTTTAATTTGAAACATGCACCAAGGCCGCCAGGGGCCTTAATTAG
>Ga0102590_1003433_pt1 | contig 11357 bp, 10 predicted proteins | sample AraplaMF_Col_mMF_FD_76859 | JGI IMG/M metagenome (GOLD analysis project Ga0102590, IMG submission 76859) | Arabidopsis root microbial communities from the University of North Carolina, USA - plate scrape MF_Col_mMF | ecosystem: Host-associated > Plants > Roots > Endosphere | place: USA...
TCCGGTCGGCCCGCGCACGTTGCAGCGTGCGCGTGACCTCGCCCTGCGTCATGCCGTACATCTCCGCAAACTCCTTCTCGCTGCGCCCGCTGGCCTCGAAGGCGCGCAGCAGCGCCTCGCGCTTGGCGGCCTGTTCCGCGAGCAGGGCCAGGGCTTCGTCGAGCACGGCGTTGTTGTTCGCGTCGCGCGAGCGCACCAGCACGGCGTAGGCCTCTCGGTCGAGGCCCGAGGCTTCGACCGCGCGGGCCAGGCGCGCTACCAGTTGGGGGCGCAGGTCTTCGCCGGTGCGCTGCGAGCGTCGGCGGTGCAGCTCGAGGATCGCGTGGTGCACATGCTCGGGCGCGACCGGCTCGGCGACGTTGCCGTCGAGGTCATGGCGCGGATGGCCGGCTGCCACGCTTTCGAGATAGCGGGTGGAGCGCGCGTGCAGGCCCATCGCCACCTTCAGGTCTTCGGCCTTGAAGTCGTCGGGGTGGCGGGCGATCAGCTCTTCGTACACGCCGAGCTTCAGCGGCAGGAAGCGCGCGCCGAAGAGGTTCGGGTACAGCTCGAACAGGCGCTCGAGCGCCGGGTGCACCTTGCGTTGCGGGCGCGCGGGCTGCTGAGGCTGTTGTTGCTGCTTCTGTTGCGAAGGCTGCTGGCGGCCCTGCGCCTTCTGCGGCTTCTTGCGCTGCTGCGGACGCTGCCTGCCGGCCTGCGTGGGGGCTTGATCGGCTTCAGGCGCGGTCGTCGCGCCGTCCGTGCCGGCACGCAGGGCCTGCAGCTGCTGCGCCATGTCCATGCGCTCGCCACGGGGGCGGCGCGACTTGTTGTTCGGGTTGGCGGTGGTTGCTTCGGTCATTCTGGATATCCGGCGCAAAGGCGCGAAGAAAGCAGGAAGGAATTCAGTGGTGGAATGCGATCGCGCATGCAGCGCGGCGCAGGGAATGGAGTGCTCGGTACATTGTCGTTTGCGTGGCCGTCGTCAGCCCATGGCGGCCGAGGCGCGCGCGGCCTGGCGGCCGATCAGCAGCCTGAAGGGCAGCAGCATCAGCACGCCCACGGCCAGCTTCACCGCGAGGTCGCCGAGCGCCCAGGTGAGCCACGGACCCTCGGTGCCCGCGAAGGCGATGCCCCAGAACACGATGCTGTCGAGCACCGCGGCGATCACCGTGGCCACCAGCGGCGCGCGCCACCAGAGGCCGCGGCGCAGGCGGTCGAAGACGCCGATGTCGAGCAGCTGCGAGGCGATGAAGGCCAGCCCCGAGGCCGCCGCGATGCGCACCGGCGCCAGCAGCAGCGACACGCCCACCGCCACGGCGAAGCCCACCCACGCCACGCGCCGCGCCATGCCGGGGCCGAAGCGCCGGTTGACGAGGTCGCTCACGAGGTAGGCCACCGGGTAGGTGAAGGCGCCCCAGGTCAGCCAGTCGTTGATGGCGAACTGCACGAGGATGTTGGAGGCGAGCACCACCGCCGCCATCGCCAGCGTGGCGACGATCAGGTGGCCCAGGGTGGGGCGTTCGAAGCGGATGGAAGACTGCTGCCGCATCAGACGCTCGCGGTGCGTTCGCGCTCCGACTCGGCCAGCAAGCTGCGCGCCACGGCCTCGGCCACCTTGATGCCGTCCACGCCGGCCGACAGGATGCCGCCCGCGTAGCTCGCGCCTTCGCCCGCGGGGTACAGGCCGCGCACGTTGAGGCTCTGGAAGTCGTCGCCGCGCGTGATCTTGATCGGCGACGAAGTGCGCGTCTCGACGCCGGTGAGTACCGCGTCGTGCGTGTCGAAGCCCTTGATCTTGCGGCCGAAGGCGGGGAAGGCCTCGCGCATCGCCTCGATGGCGTAGGCGGGCAGGGCCTTGTGCAGGTCGGTCGGCGTCACGCCCGGCTTGTACGAGGGGATCACGCTGCCGAGCGCGGTGGAAGGCTTGCCGGCGATGAAGTCGCCCACCAGCTGGCCGGGCGCGCGGTAGTCGCCGCCGCCGAGCACGAAGGCGTTGCTTTCCAGCTCGCGCTGCAGCGCGATGCCTGCGAGCGCATCGCCCGGGGAATTCGATTCCCATCCCGGGAAATCGCGCGGGTCGATGCCCACCACGATGCCCGCGTTGGCGTTGCGCTCGTTGCGCGAGTACTGGCTCATGCCGTTGGTGACCACGCGGCCCGGCTCGCTGGTGGCCGCGACCACGGTGCCACCCGGGCACATGCAGAAGCTGTAGACCGAGCGGCCGTTGCTCGCGTGGTGCACCAGCTTGTAGTCGGCCGCGCCCAGCAGCGGATGGCCCGCGTGGCGGCCCCAGCGCGCGCGGTCGATGAGGCCCTGCGGATGCTCCACGCGAAAACCGATGGAAAAGGGCTTGGCCTCGATGTGCACGCCGCGCGCATGCAGCATCGCGAAGGTGTCGCGCGAGCTGTGGCCCAGCGCCATCACGACGTGGTCGGCGCGAAGCTCGCTGCTCTGGCCGGTGGCCTGGTCGAGCACGGTGAGGCCGCGAAGGTGGCCGCTTTCAATGCGCACGTCGGTCACGCGCTGCTCGAAGCGGATCTCGCCGCCCAGCGCCACGATCTGCTCGCGGATGTTCTCGACCACCTTCACCAGCTTGAAGGTGCCGATGTGCGGATGCGCGACGTAGAGGATCTCGGGCGGCGCGCCGGCCTTCACGAACTCTTCCATCACCTTGCGGCCGAGGAAGCGCGGGTCCTTGATCTGGCTGTAGAGCTTGCCGTCGGAGAAAGTGCCGGCGCCGCCTTCGCCGAACTGCACGTTCGACTCGGGGTTGAGCTCGCTCCTGCGCCACAGGCCCCATGTGTCGCGGGTGCGCTGGCGCACGGTCTTGCCGCGTTCGAGCACGATGGGGCGAAAGCCCATCTTCGCGAGCATCAGCGCCGCGAAGATGCCGCAGGGGCCGAAGCCGATCACCACGGGCCGCGTCGGCAGGCTCTCGGGCGCGCTGGCAGGCGGCGTGTAGCGCATGTCGGGCGCGCTCTGGATGTGCGGATGGCCCGCGTGCTTCGCGAGGAGGGCGGCTTCGAGCTTCGCGTCCGACAGCTGCACGTCGCAGATGTAGACGGTGAGCAGCTCGACCTTGCGGGCGTCGAAGCTGCGCTTGTAGACGTTGTGGGATTCGATCGCCTCGGGCGGGATGCCGAGCGTCCTGGCGATCAGTGCGGCCAGCGCCTCTGGCGCGTGGTCGAGCGGGAGTTTGAGTTCGGAGATTCTCAGCATGGCGTGGGGCTTGTGACTATCAAGCAGCCAGCAATTTTACTCGCCCCCAGGCTGCGCGACACTGCGTGTCGCTACGCCAACCCCCTACCGGGGGCAACACCGACGGCCCGGCAAAGCCGGTTCCGTGGTGTTTCGCGACAAGAACCTTCAGGCCGGCAGAAAGCCCTCTACGGACAGATAGCGCTCGCCCGTGTCGTAGTTGAAGCCCAGCACCACCGCATCGGGCGCGAGCGACGGCAGCTTCTGCGCGATGGCCGCAAGCGTGGCGCCCGAGGAGATGCCCACCAGGATGCCTTCCTCGCGCGCGCAGCGGCGGGCCATTTCGCGGGCGGGCTCCGCATCGACCTGCAGCACGCCGTCGAGCAGCGAGGTGTCGAGGTTCTTCGGGATGAAGCCCGCGCCGATGCCCTGGATCGGGTGCGGCGAAGGCTGGCCGCCCGAGATGACCGGCGATGCCACCGGTTCCACCGCGAACACCTGCAGCTTGGGCCACTTCTTCTTGAGCACCTTCGCCACGCCGGTGATGTGGCCGCCCGTGCCCACGCCGGTGATCAGCACGTCGATGCCGTCGGGAAAGTCGGCGGCGATTTCCTCGGCCGTGGTGCGCACGTGCACGTCGATGTTGGCGGGGTTGTTGAACTGCTGGGGCATCCATGCGCCGGGCGTGCCGGCCACGATCTCTTCCGCGCGGGCGATGGAGCCCTTCATGCCGTTGGCGCGCGGCGTGAGGTCGAAGGTGGCGCCGTACGCCAGCATCAGGCGGCGGCGCTCCACCGACATGCTGTCGGGCATCACCAGGATCAGCTTGTAGCCCTTGACGGCCGCCACCATCGCCAGGCCGATGCCGGTGTTGCCCGAGGTCGGCTCGACGATGGTGCCGCCGGGCTTGAGCGCGCCGCTCTTCTCGGCGTCTTCCACCATCGCGAGCGCGATGCGGTCCTTGATCGAGCCGCCGGGGTTGGCGCGCTCGGACTTGATCCACACCTGCTGCTTCGCATTGCCGAACAGGCGGTTGATGCGGATGTGCGGCGTGTTGCCGATGGTCTGGAGGATGTTCTGGGCCTTCATGGATGCAATCTCCTTGGATCGATGCGTTTGTCGGACGGACAACGCGCATTGTGAGACCAGCCCGTCTGCCTTCGGCCCCGATCTCCCTGATCGGCCGCGGAGTGCCTTGGCAGAATGGCCGGATGAAACTGGTGTTCATCCATGGGCCGGTCGCTTCCGGCAAGCTGACGATCGCGCGTGCGCTGGGGCAGCTCAGCGGCTTCGCGGTCTTCCACAACCACCTGGTCGTCGACGCCGTCGCGGCGGTGTTTCCCTTCGGCTGCGAGAGCTTCGTGAAGCTGCGCGAGCAGATGTGGCTCGCCACCATGCGCGAGGCCGCGCGAACCGGGCGCTCGCTGATCTTCACCTTTGCGCCGGAGCCTTCGGTGGCTGCCGATTTTCCGCAGCGCGTGGTCGAGACCGTGGCGGCCGAGGGTGGCAGCACGATGTTCGTCCAGCTGAAGCTGTCGCGCGACGAGCAGGAGAAGCGCATCGATGCCGCGAGCCGGGCCGAATTCGGGAAGCTGCGCTCCCTCGAACTGCTGCGGCAGCTGCGCGACCAGTTCGAGGCCTGCGAGCGTGCGATGCCGCCCGGCGAGGTGGTCATCGACACCGCCGTGACGCAGCCGCAGGATGCGGCGCGCGAGATCGCCCGCGTGCTGGCGCTGTAGGCCCGGCGCCGCGCCAGGCGATAATCCACCCCGTGAAGCACGCCAGACCGCCGCTGGTGCAAGTGCCGAAAGGCCGCACTGGAGGAACGTCCGGACTGCACAGGACAGCGCAGGAGTTAACGACTCTCCACCGTGAGGTGAGGATCAGAGCAACAGAGACGAGCCGATTCAGTTCGGGTGAAACGGGCAATCTCTGCGCGCAGCAACACCAAGTAGGCCAGTATCGAGGTGGTTCCGCTGAGCTGGCGGGTAGGTGGCATCGAGCCGTCTGGTGACAGGCGGCCCAGAGTAATGGCGGTCACGCCGCGGGTTCCGCAAGGGGCTCGCGGTGCACAGAATCCGGCTTATCGGCGGGCTTCACACTTTTCTTTCCCTCCCTTTCCGTTTTTCCACGTCCTTAGGCCTTGAAGGCGGGCGCGAGCCTTGCCGCCTGCACGGATTGGTAGTTACCCGTATAATCGATAGCATGCTAATTAATAGGCGGCTATCGTGAACGACCAAGCCAACATCCAACCGACGCGCGAACAGGCACTGATGCGCCTCGGCACGTCGCTGGCGGTGCTGCAACGCGGCTACCGCGCCGCGGCGGACAAGGCGGTGGCGCATGTGGGCGTGTCGCAGACGCTGGCCTATCCGATCGTGATGCTCGGGCGCATGAACGGCGATGTGCGCCAGGGCGTGCTGGCCGAGGCGCTGGGCATCGAGGGCCCGTCGCTGGTGCGCTCGGTCGACCAACTGGTGGAAGCCGGCCTCGTCGAGCGCCGCGAAGACCCGGCCGACCGCCGCGCCAAGACCCTGCACCTCACCGAGGCCGGCAAGGCCGTCTGCGAACCCATCGAGGCGGCGCTGACGCTGATGCGGGTGTCGCTGTTCGACGGCGTGTCCGACGAGGACGTCGCCGCCTGCCTGCGCGTGTTCAGCGTGCTGGAGGAGCGCATGGGCGTGCGTGCCGTGCAGAGCCTGCCGCCGCTCGCGCCGACGCAGGAAGGGCGCAGGTAGCAGCAGATGGCCTCGTTCAGCCTGCCGCGCTTCAGCCGCGCGGAGATTCTCTTTTCCGGCAAGAGCTTCGCCGCGGCCATGCTGGCGATGTACCTCGCCAGCCGCGCCGGCCTGCCGCGTCCGTTCTGGGCGCTCATGACCACCTACGTCGTCGCCCATCCGCTGGCCGGCGCGGTGCGCTCCAAGGCGGTCTACCGTTTCCTCGGCACGCTCATCGGCAGCACCGCCACCGTGCTGCTGGTGCCGGCGCTGTCCAACGCGCCCGAGCTGCTCACGCTGGTGCTCGCGCTGTGGGTGGGGCTGTGCCTGTGCATTTCGCTCTTCGACCGCACGCCGCGCTCCTATGTGTTCATGCTCGCGGGCTACACGGCGGCGCTGATCGGCTTTCCGTCGGTGCAGACGCCGCTCGCGCTGTTCGACACCGCCGTGGCCCGCGTGGAGGAAATCGGCCTGGGCATCTTCTGCGCCACGCTCATCCACAGCCTCGTGCTGCCCGCGGGGCTCGCGCCGACCGTGCTGGGCCTGCTCGACCGCACGCTGCAGGACGCGCGCAAGTGGCTGGGCGACCTCTTCCAGCCCGCCGGCCGAAGCAGTGCCGAGCCACGGCGCCTCGACGACGACCGACGCCGCCTCGCCGGCGACATCACGCAGTTGCGCCTTCTCTCCACCCACGTTCCCTTCGACACCACTCACCTGCGCTGGACCGCCGGCGCCATCCGCGCGATGCAGGACCGCGTCGCCGCGCTCACGCCCGCGCTCTCCGCCGTCGAAGACCGCCTGCTGGCGCTGGAGCAGGCCGAAGGCGTCATCGCCCCCGACGTGGCCGCCGTGCTCGCGAAGGCCGCTCAGTGGTTGCGTGAAGAGGCCGACGCCCCTGCCCGTGCCGCGCGCCTGCAGGAGTTGCGCCGCGCCATCGACGCCCTGGGCGCCACGCCGCCCGACGCCGATCCGCAGGCCCGCTGGGGCAGCGCGCTGCGCATCGGCCTCGCGGGCCGCCTCGAAGAGCTCGTCGACGGCTGGAACGCCTGCGCCCAGTTGCGCCAGGACATCGACGAGGGTCTGAAGGGCGCCGCGCCGCTGCGCCGCACGGCCGCGCTCGGCAGCCGCGTGCTGCACCGCGACTACGGCATGGCGCTGCTGTCGGCCCTGGCGGCAGTCATCGCCATCTGCCTGTGCGGCGCGTTCTGGATCGTCACCGGCTGGCCCATGGGCTCGGCCGCGACCATGATGGCCGCCGTCTTCTGCTGCTTCTTCGCGACGATGGACGACCCGGTGCCGGCGATCCACGGCTTCCTGAAGTGGACGCTGTGGTCCATTCCGATCTCGGCCGTCTATGTGCTGGTGCTCATGCCCACGGTGCAGGACTTCGGCATGCTGGTGGTCATCTGTGCGCCGCTCTTCCTGCTGCTGGGTTTCTATCTGCCGCGCCCCACGCACTTCATGCCCGCGATGGCGCTGATCTTCGGCGTGTGCGGCACGCTGGCGATGCACGACACCGCCAGCTCCGACCTGGTGAGCTTCATCAACAGCATGATCGGCCAGATCGTCGGCGTGGTCGTCGCCGCGCGCGTGACGCGTCTCGTGCGCTCGGTGGGCGCCGACTGGAGCGCGCGGCGCATCCAGCGCGCCACCTGGCGCGAGCTGGGCGACATGGCCGCGTCTTCGCAGCCGCAGTACGCGCAGAGCGACGCCTATGCGGTGCGCATGCTCGACCGCATCGGCCTGCTCGCACCGCGCATCGCGCAGGCCGGCGGCACCGTCGAGGGCGTGGCCGCCAACGACGCGCTGCGCGACCTGCGCATGGGTGCCGACATCGCCGTGCTGCAGCGTGTGCGCGGCCAGCTGCCGCTGGCCACTTCGGCCGCGCTGCTGGGCGGCATCTCGCGCTTCTTCCGACAGCGCGCGGAGGGCCGCATGAATCCGCGACCACCGGGCCTGCTGCCGCAGATCGACGAGGCGCTCGGCGCCGTGCTTGATGCGCGCGACACCGCGTCGTCGTCTTCTTCTTCAGCCTCGCGCTCGGCCGTCACCGCACTGGTGGGCCTGCGCCGCAATCTCTTTCCCGACGCGCCGCCCTCGCTCGCGGGCACGTCCCTCACTTCGCAAGGAGCTTCCGCATGATCGGCGAAGCCAGCTTCTACGGCCTGTACCTGCCCTGGATCATGGTGCTCGCGCTCGCGGCGCTGCTCGTGCTGTGGGGCGTGCGCCGCCTGCTCGCGGCCACCGGCGCCTATCGCTGGGTGTGGCACCCGGCCCTCTTCGACATGGCGCTCTACCTGCTGCTGCTCTACGCGCTCAGCCGCGCCAGCGCCTACCTCCAATGACAACAACGAGATTCCAATGAAAGCCGCCCGAACTTCCGACGACAGCAATCCGTGGGCCCAGCGCCTGGGCCGCGTTCTCTTCACCCTGGCCGTGGTCGCCGCCGCCGTGTGGGCCGGCCTGCGCCTGTGGGACCACTACGAACTCGCGCCGTGGACGCGCGACGGCCGCGTGCGCGCCAACGTCGTGCAGATCGCGCCCGACGTCTCGGGCCTGGTCACGGCAGTGCCCATCCACGACAACCAGCCTGTGGCCGCCGGCGCGCTGCTCTTCGAAGTGGACCGCGCGCGCTACGACCTCGCCGTGCGCCAGGCGCAGGCCGCGCTCGCGGCGCAGCGCGCCGTGAGCGCGCAGGCCCAGCGCGAGAACGCGCGCAATGCCGGCCTCGACGAGCTGGTGTCGAAGGAGTCGCGCGAACAGACCCGCTCGCGCGTCGAGCAGATGCAGGCTGCTGTCGCGCAGGCCGAAGTGGCGCTCGACTCGGCCCGCCTCAACCTGCAGCGCGCCCAGGTGCGCGCACCGGCCGACGGCCTGGTCACCAACCTCGACCTGCGCCAGGGCAGCTATGCCGCGGCGGGCCGGCCGGTGCTCGCGCTGGTCGATGCGCAGTCGTTCTACGTCGAAGGCTATTTCGAGGAAACCAAGCTGCCGCGCATCCACCTCGGCGACCGCGTGCGCGTCACGCCCATGGGCGGCGGCGCTGTGCTCGAAGGCTCGGTCGAGAGCGTGGCCGCCGGCATCGCCGACCACGACCGCTCCACCAGCGCCAACCTGCTGCCCAGCGTGAACCCGACCTTCAATTGGGTGCGGCTCGCGCAGCGCATTCCGGTGCGCGTCAAGCTCGATCCGCTGCCGCAGGGCGCGCGCCTCGTCGCGGGCCAGACGGTCACGGTGCAGGTGCTGGAGAACAAGCCGGCGCAGAAGACGGCGGCAACGGCTTCCACGCCACAGAAGGGATGAACGACATGACCAGCTTCGCATTCCGCATCGCATCGCTGGCCGCCGCCGCCGCGCTCGCGGCCTGCGCGGCGGTCGGCCCCGACTACAAGCAGCCGCCCGAGGCGCTGGCCAGCCAGCCTGCCGCGGGCAAGCCCTTCGCCGAGGCGCCCGCCAACGCCGCGCCGCTGCCCGCCCACTGGTGGCGCCTGTACCACGACCCGCTGCTCGACAGGCTGGTCGAACAGGCCCTCGCGCACAACACCGACCTGCGCCAGGCCGTGGCGAACCTCGAGCGTGAACGCGCCATCGAGGACGAGACCGCCGGCGCCAGGTACCCCACCATCGGCGTCAACGGCGGCCCCTCGTTCGGCCACGTCTCGGGCCTGTCGCTGCTGCAGAAGGGCTACGAGCCGCCGAGCACCTTCAACTACAGCGCGGGCGCGTCGCTCTCCTACCAGGTCGACCTGTTCGGCCAGATCCGCCGCGCCATCGAAGCGTCGCAAGCCAGCACGCAGTCCGCCGAAGCCGCGCTCGACCTCGTGCGCGTGAACGTGGCGGCCGGCACCGCGCGCGCGTACGCCGAAGCCTGCTCGACCGGCCTGCGGCTGCAGATCGCGCAGAAGTCCGTTTCGCTGCAGCAGGACGCCGTCAACGTCACCGACCGCCTGCAGCGCGCGGGCCGTGCCGGCGCCATCGACGCGAACCGCGCACGCGCGCAGCTGCAGCAGCTCAATGCCGCGCTGCCGCCGCTGAAGGCCGAGCGCCAGGGCGCGCTCTACCGTCTCGCCACGCTCACCGGCGCGCTGCCGCAGGACTTTCCGCGCGAGGTGGCCGACTGCACCGTGCCGCCGCGCGTGGCCGGCGTGCTGCCGGTGGGCGACGGCGCCGCGCTGCTGCGCCGCCGCCCCGACATCCGCCAGGCCGAACGCAGCCTCGCCGCATCGACCGCGCGCATCGGCGTGGCGACTGCGGAGCTCTATCCGAAGGTCACGCTGGGGCTCTCGGGCTCTTCCGCGGGCCATGCCGACGGTTTCGGGCGCAAGGACACCTTCGCATGGAGCCTCGGTCCGCTGATCTCGTGGACCATTCCGAACACCGGCGTCGCGCAGGCGCGCATCGCGCAGGCAGAAGCCGGCACGCGCGCCGCGCTCGCCAAGTTCGACGGCACCGTGCTCACCGCGCTGCGCGAGACCGAGACCGCGCTCGCCACCTACGCCCGCGAACTCGACCGCCACGCCGCGCTGCAGGCCTCGCGCGACGAAAGCGCAAAGGTCGCGGCGCAGGCGCGCCAGCTCTACCAGAACGGCCGCACCGGCTACCTCGATTCGCTCGACGCCGAACGCTCGCTGGCCGCCAGCGAAGCCGCGCTCGCGGCCAGCGAGGCGCAACTGGCCGACGACCAGGTGGTGCTGTTCATGGCGCTGGGCGGCGGCTGGGAGCCTGACGAAGCCCATCTTGCGCAGGGCTCGACGCCGGCCAGCATCAAGCAATGATGCCGACATCCGCTCAGCCGCCGCGCCGCCCGCACGCGCCGCTGTGGCTGCTCGCTCTGGTCACCTTCAGCGGCACGCTGGCCATGCACATCTTCGTGCCCGCGCTGCCCATCGCCGCGAAGGGCCTGGGCGCCGGCATCGGGCAGATGCAGATGACGGTGAGCCTCTACATCCTCGGTCTCGCGCTGGGCCAGCTGGTGTACGGCCCGCTGGCCGACCGCTTCGGGCGGCGTCCGGTGCTGCTGGGCGGGCTGGGCATCTACTGCGTGGCGGGCCTTGCCGCGGCGCTCGCGCCCGAGGTGCATTCGCTCATTGCGGCGCGGCTCTTCCAGGCGGTGGGCGGCTGCTCGGGGTTCGTGCTGGGCCGCAGCATCGTGCGCGACACGGCCGAGCCGCAGGAGGCCACGCGCCGCCTCGCGCTGATGAACCTGATGGTCACCGTCGGCCCCAGCCTCGCGCCGCTGATCGGCGGGGCGCTCGCCACCACGCTGGGCTGGCGCTCGATCTTCTATGCGCTCTTCGGCCTGGGCGTGGTCGGTTTTCTCTTCACCTGGCGCATGCTGCCCGAGACCGGCGCGCCCGGCGCCGCCGTGAACGCCCGCGAGCTCGGGCGCAACTACCGCAAGCTGCTGGCCTCGCCGGCCTTCCTGGGCTTCTCCATCGGCGGCGGCTGCGCCACCACGTC
>Ga0102590_1004658_pt1 | contig 11357 bp, 9 predicted proteins | sample AraplaMF_Col_mMF_FD_76859 | JGI IMG/M metagenome (GOLD analysis project Ga0102590, IMG submission 76859) | Arabidopsis root microbial communities from the University of North Carolina, USA - plate scrape MF_Col_mMF | ecosystem: Host-associated > Plants > Roots > Endosphere | place: USA...
GCGCACGGTCTTGCCTTCTACGACAGCGACATGCGACTTCGGGTCTGCAACAACACGTACCGGCAGATCTACCGGCTGCCCCCGGAGCAGACGCGACCCGGCACGCATCTCTCCGAGCTGATCGAGCGCTCGATGCAGAACGGCGCCTTCGCTACCGAATACAGCCCGCAGGAGATCCTGGAAACCGCCCGCGAACGGCTCGCGCACCGCGACTCCTCGCCGATGCGCCGACGCATGGTCAACGACACCGTGATCTCGGTGCGTTATTGCGCGCTGGCTGAAGGCGGCTTCGTCGCCACTTATGAGGACATCACCGAGCGCGAGCACGCGGTCGAGGAGTTGAGCGAGCAGTACAGGCGCTTCGACGCGGCGCTGAACAACATGAGCCAGGGTCTGTGTATGCTCGATCCGAGCCTGCACGTCATCGTCTGCAACCGCCGCTATATCGAGATGTACGGCCTGTCGCCCGACATCGTGAAGCCGGGCGTCTCGATGCGCGAGATCATGGAGCATAGCTGCGAGCTCGGCATCCACTCGAACACGACAGGCGCGAAGCTCTATGCCGACTACGTCGAAAGGCTGCGCGAAGGTGAGCACGCGCTGCATCGCCATTTGAGCGACGGCCGCATCATCAAGCTCAATCACAAGCGGATGGAGCATGGCGGCTGGGTTGTCACCTATGAGGACGTCACCGAGCGCCACAAGGCCCAGGCCCGCGTGGCGCACATGGCACGGCACGATTCGCTCACCGACCTGCCCAACCGGACGCTGTTTCATGAGAAGATGGGCGATGGGCTGAATCAGGTGGCGACCGCCGGCGGCGCGATGGCGGTGCTGTGCTTCGACCTCGACAATTTCAAGACCGTCAACGACCGGTTCGGCCACGCCGCCGGCGATCGGCTGTTGCGCTGGGTCGCAACGCGGCTGAAGGAGAATGTCGGCGAGCACGACACCGTCGCCCGCCTCGGCGGCGACGAGTTCGCAATTCTGCAGCGCGGACCGCAGCCGCAATCGGCAGAGCAACTCGCTAGCCGTCTGGTCGACATCATCGCTCAACCGCTGCAGCTGGAAAACCAGTCGGTCCATGTCGGCGTCTCCGTCGGCATCGCCGTCGCGCCCGATCACGGGCTCGATGCCGACGAACTGATGAAGTGCGCCGACCTCGCATTGTACCAGGCCAAGGCCAAGGGCCGCGGCGCCTATCAGCTGTTCGAGCCCGAGATGGAGGAAGAGGCACGCCGCCGGCACGCGCTGGAACACGATCTACGCGGCGCCTTGGAGGCCAGCGAATTCCACCTGGTGTTCCAGCCGCAGGTGCGTCTCGACACCACAGAGCTGACCGGATTCGAGGCGCTGCTGCGCTGGAAACATCCTGCGCGCGGCCTGGTTTCGCCTGCCGAATTCATTCCGCTCGCGGAGGAGAACGGGCTGATTGTCCCGATCGGCGAGTGGGTGCTGCGCACGGCCTGTGCGACGGCGGCGCCCTGGGCGGATCTGACGGTCGCAGTCAATTTGTCGCCGGTGCAATTCCGTTCCCGCGGGCTGGTGACGATGGTCACGAGCGCACTCGCGGAGGCCGGCTTGCCGCCCCGGCGGCTCGAACTCGAGGTCACCGAAACGGCGCTGCTCGACGACAGCGAGGCGACGATCGAGATCCTGCACCAGCTCCGCGCGCTCGGCGTGCGCGTCAGCCTGGACGATTTCGGGGTCGGCTATTCCTCGCTCAGCTATCTGCGCAAGTTTCCGTTCGATCGCATCAAGATCGACCGTTCGTTCGTCGGCACGCTCGGCGAGAGCCCGGAAAGCGTCGCCATCGTTCGCACCATCGCGAGCCTCGGCTCCGTGCTCGGCGTCGAGACCACGGCGGAAGGCGTCGAGACGATCGAGCAACTCGATTTCGTCCGCGCGTGCGGCTGCACCGCGGTGCAAGGGTATTATTTCGGCAAGCCCTGCCCTGCAGCCGAGGTCGGACGCGCCATCGAGACGCTGAACGCGGTTCGCCGCGTGGCGTAAGGGCTCCGGCCCCCTCAAATTCCGTCTCTCGGCACGCGTCCAAACGACCAATTGTCGCAGATGACTTTTTCGGCGGGATCGCCATCCCGATGGCGTGGGAGCGCCGCGCAATGCGCCTTTTCTTCTCCCGTGATTTCGAGGACAATCCCGCCATAACAACGAGAGACGGCGGTCCAACGAGGCCGCCGCGAGGGAGGAGTTTCGATGTCGCGATTCGGGCTGAAGACGATTGCCTTTGCTGCCATGTTTGCAATCACGGGCGCGGTGCTCGCGACCGCCGCCGGTGCGCAGGACTATCCCATCAAGCCGATCACACTGATCGTGCCATGGCCGGCGGGCGGCTCGACCGACATCTCGATGCGCGCGATCGCCGACAGCGCCTCGAAGGTGCTGGGACAGCCGATCGTCATCGACAACAAGGCCGGCGGCGGCGGCACGGTCGGGCCGGCGACCATGGCAGCGGCCGCGAAGCCGGACGGTTACACCATCTCGCAGATCCCGATCACCGTCTTCCGCCTGCCCCTGATGCAGGAAGTCTCATGGGATCCGGCCAAGGACTTTACCTATATCATTCACCTCACCGGCTACACGTTCGGCGTGACCACCAGCGCGGAGTCGCAGTTCAAGTCCTGGAAGGACGTGGTGGAGTTCGCCAAGGCAAATCCCGGCAAGGTGACCTATGCCACGCCGGGCACGGGCACCTCGCTGCATATCGGCATGGAGCAGATCGCGGCCATGTCGGGCATCAAGCTCACGCAGGTGCCGTTCAAGGGCGGCGCGGAGACCAATGCCGCGGTGCTCGGCCAGCATACCATGCTGCAGGCCGATTCCACGGGATGGCGACCGCTGGTCGACGCAGGCAAGCTGAAGCTCCTGATGGTGTGGACCGGTGCGCGGTCGCCGAACTACCCTGATGTGCCGACGCTGAAGGAGCTCGGCTATCCCATGGTCTACGATTCCCCGTTCGGCATTGCGGGCCCGAAGGGCCTGGACCCCAAGATCGTCGCCAAGCTGCACGATGCCTTCAAGAAGGCGATCGAAGACCCCGCTGTGGTCGCCACGCTCGCCAAGTACGACATGGTGCCGAACTACAAGAACACCGAGGACTACAGGAAATTCGTCGTCGAGGTCACGGAATCCGAGCGCAAGGTCATCGAGAGCCTAGGGCTTGCGAAGAAGTAGGACTGAGCCCGTTTCGTGTCCCGGACACGGTGCAGCGCTTCTTCGGCGCTGTGCCGCAGAGCCGTGACCCACCCTTCCGTCCCACACTCATGGCCCCGGCCGTGCAGCACATCACGTCGTGCTGCGCTGCGTCCGGGGCACGAGAGAGCATCGATGAACGACCAAACCAACGTCAAGCTCCGCCTCAACAACTCCGAACTCTGGGGCGGGCTGATCGGGCTCGGGCTCGGCGGCTTCGTGATCTGGCAGGGCTTGAAACTGAAGCTCGGCACCATCAACGATCCCGGCTCCGGCTACGTGCTGTTCTACACGGGCATCCTGATGTGCGTGTTCGCGGGCTCCATCATCGTCTCGGCGGTGACCGAGGGCGGCGCGACGCTGGCTTCGCGGTGGGAGAACGTGAGCTGGAGCAAGCCGCTTCTCGTCATCGTTTGCCTCATCGCGTTTTCGTTCGCCCTGGAGCCGTTGGGATTCCTGCTGTCGTCGATCCCGTTGCTGTTGCTGCTGTTGCGTTTGATCGATCCCGTGCGCTGGACACTCGCCATCCCGATCGCCGTGCTGGTGCCGTCAGGCATGTGGTGGGTGCTCAAACGCTTGCTCTTGATCCAGTTGCCCTCGGGCCTGTTCGGGATCGGTTGACCTCATGGATACGCTTCTCAACGTCGCGCATGGGTTCGGTGTCGCGCTGCTTCCGATCAACCTGCTCTATTGCTTTATCGGCGTCTTCATCGGAACGCTGGTCGGCGTGCTGCCGGGCATCGGGCCGATCTCCGCGATGTCGCTGCTGCTGCCCGTGACGCTGTCGGGCACGCCGGAATCCGGCATCATCATGATGGCCGGGATCTATTACGGCTCGATGTATGGCGGTTCGACCACCTCGATCCTGGTCAACATCCCCGGCGAGGCGGCCTCCGTCGTCACCTGCATCGACGGCCACCAGATGGCCAAGCAGGGCCGTGCGGGCCCTGCCCTCGGCATCTCCGCCTTCGGCTCCTTCATCGCCGGCACGTTTGCGCTCCTCGCGCTGATGCTGGTTGCGCCGAGGCTTGCCAGCATCGCGATCGCGTTCGGTCCGGCCGAGTATTTCAGCCTGATGGTGCTCGGCCTCGTGGTGCTCACCTTCCTCACCCAGGGCTCGATGCCGAAGGCGCTGCTGATGGCCTGCATCGGCGTCGTGCTCGGGTTGATAGGGCTCGACAGCATCACGGCGCAGCCGCGGCTGACATTCGGCCGCATGGAGCTGATCGACGGCATCGGCCTCGTGCCTGTAGTGATGGGCCTGTTCGGCGTCGCCGAGGTGCTGCTCAACACCGAGCAGGCGATCAAGCGTGACATCATCAACGCCAAAATCACGCAGCTGCTGCCCAACAAGGCCGACTGGCAGGCGAGCGCCGGCCCCGTCGCGCGCGGCACGCTGCTCGGATTCCTGCTCGGCATTCTGCCGGGCGGCGGCGCGGTGGTGGCCTCGTTTGCGTCCTACGCGCTCGAGAAGCGGTTGTCGAAGACGCCTGAGCGGTTCGGCCATGGCGCGATCGAAGGCGTTGCGGGCCCGGAATCCGCCAACAACGCGGCGGCCGGCGGCGCGTTCATTCCACTGATGACACTCGGTATCCCGCCGAACGTGGTGATGGCACTGCTGCTCGGCGCCTTCGTCATCCACGGCCTGCAGCCGGGGCCGCTGCTGATCACGCAAAACCCCGGCCTGTTCTGGGGCATCGTCGCCAGCATGTATATCGGCAACGTCATGCTGCTGATCCTGAACCTCCCGATGATCGGCATGTGGGTGCAACTGCTCAAGCTGCCCTACAACATCCTTTTCCCCCTGATCATCCTGTTCACGATCCTCGGCGTCTACTGCTCGAGCAACAACGTGTTCGATGTCTACGTGATGATCGCGTTCGGCATCTTCGGCTATTTCATGCGCAAGCTCGGCTACGAGCCGGCACCTTTGGTGCTCGCCTTCGTGCTCGGGCCGATGCTGGAGAACAATCTGCGCAAGTCGCTGATCCTGTCGCAGGGCGATCTCTGGACCTTCGTGCAGCGGCCGATCTCGGCGGCCTGCCTTGCACTCGCGCTGGTGCTCCTGGTCGCACCGCTGTTGCCGTCGCTGCGCAAGAAACGCGAGCTGGTGGCGCTGGATGAGGGCGCGTGAACGTCTTCTTTCGCAGCGTTCGTCAAAACAACCCCATGCACAGTAGAAGGGGGATTGATTCCAAAGGAGAAATTTTGACGTGAACCGCTACCCCGCGGCGGGCAGCACGCTGTCCGGCGGCGCGCTCCAGGGGCGCTCGGCCGAGGCGAGCCCGATCAGGCGGCCCTGGATGTAGTCGCAGCCCCAATCGCGCAGCATGTTTGCGGCGTCCTCGTCCTGCACCCATTCGGCCACCGTCTTGATGTCGAGGCGGCGGGCGAGGTCGATCAGGGTCTGCACGAAGGCGCGATCGTCGGCGGAATGGGTGATGTTCTGCACGAAGGCGCCGTCGATCTTGACGATGTCGACGCCGAGCTTGCGCAGGTTTCGGAACGAGGTGTAGCCGGCACCGAAATCATCGATGGCGATGCGGCTGCCGAAGTTCTTCAGGCGCGTGACGAAGCCGCGGACGTCCTCGATGTCCTGGATCGCGACCGTCTCGGTGATCTCGACGATCAGCCGTTCGGCAACGCCGGGATGCGCGCGCATGAGCGATTCGATGCTGGCCCACCAGTCCGGATCCATCGTCGTATCCGGCGAGATGTTGAGGCTGAGGCAGATGTCGGGCGCGGTTGCGAGCTCGGCGACCACGAGCTCGAGCACGCGGTGATCGACGAGGCGGATCAGGCCGAGCCGCTCGGCGACCGGCACGATGTCGGGCGCGAGCAGCACCTGGCCGCCGCCCTGGTCCATCCGCACCAGGCATTCGTGGAACGCGCGTTCGCGCGAGGCGGCCGACACGACCGGCTCATAGGCGAGCTTGATGCGGCGCTCGTTGAGCGCCGTGACGATCTCGTCGGTGACGCGGATGTTGACACGGCGCTGTGCGTCGCGCGCGGCATCCGGACGCCATGCCGCGAACGAGCCCGCACGGCGGCGCTTGGCGGCGTCCAGCGTCTCATGGGCGCGATTGACGGCCTCGTCGGTGTTGCGGGCATAGCGCGGCATGCTGACCGCGCCGATCGAAGCGGTGACCGAGACCGGTCCGGATTTGGTCGGCACCACCTCGTCGCGAATGCCGGCAAGGAAACGCTCGGCGGCGACGTTCATGTCGTCGACGGTGCAGTTCTTCAGGATCAGGCCGAACTTGTTGCCTGAGAAGCGTCCGAGCACATCGCCGCCGCGCAGCCGCGCGCGAATACGCTTGGCAACGTCGAGGATGACGGCGTCGGCAACGTCGAAGCCGAAGGCGTCATTGACTCGGGCCAGATGATCGATGCCGACCAGCATGAAAGCGGCGGTCGAGCGGAAGCGGGTCGTCTCCTCGATCGCCTCGGCCAGAGCCGCGATCAGGTGCGAGCGGTTGAGCTCGCCGGTCAGCGGATCGAGCCGGGCGAGCTTGGTCAATTCCTCGTCGCGGGCATGACGCTCGTTGTTGATGCGGACTGAGCCGATCGCGCGGACCGGGCGGCCGTCGGCGCCGGCAAACCAGCGTCCGGTCTCCTCGATCCAGACCACGGGATCGGAGGCGCTCATGCGCACGCCGTACTCGACCCGATAGGGCGTGCCATCGGCACCATGCACCGCCGAGGTTTGCGCCAGCGCCGCGGTCCGCAGCGATTGCACGGGCTCGATCAGCTTGGCGAATTCGGCGCCGGTCGCCAGGCGCTCGGCCGGGATGCCGGGGAAGATGGCACTGGCCTGCTCACCCCAGACGATGACGTCGCTGGCGATATCCCAGGCGAACACGGCCTGACCGAGGGCGACCAGGATGTCGGAGGCTTGCGGCAATGCAGGGGTCAAAATCGCCTCGTTTCGGGACAGCGGGGAGTCCTGGGCCGGGACAGAATACGGCCAGATTCGCTTCCAACCCTAGGCAAAGTTCATAAACAATTTGGAAACCACGTTTTGCGGCATCTCGGAACCAGGCCGGCCCGGCCGGCATAGGCCTTGCGAGTACATGGCACGCAGCGGTGCCAGCGTCTCGAAATGCGACAGGCTTCGCCGGATCAACGGTGATTTGCGATGTTGAGTACGGATCAATTGGACCAGGTGGACCACGGCCCGGGCACTGCCCTGGTGCCGCAACTGCCGATGTTGCAGTGGGTCAACAAGGCCCCGCTGCCGCGGCCCGATCCGAGCTTTGTCGCCCAGCTGATTGCCAATGCCGAGCACCTGCCCCAGACCAGCCAGCTGCGCCGCGCCTCTTCCGAAGACGCGCAAATGGCCTATGGCAGCAAGCGCCCGCTTCCGAGCGTCACCGCTCGCACGCGGCAGGTGGCTTAAAGGAGATCAGCGCGGCGGCTCGTCGGAAGACGGCTGCGTACCGCTGCCCGGCTGCAGATGCGGCGAGGGAATTTCCGGCGAAGGCGGGTTCACCGGCTTCGGCGCGGGGTGATCCATCAGGACGGATTCGGCAACCGACTGCGCCGAGGGCGCGGGCGTCTCAACCACTGGCGGCTGCGGCGCGTTCACCGGCTCGAACCTTGGATCCGCCACGGCCTCATCGGGCGGCACTGCGGCCTGGCGCTTGGCCTTGCGCGGTGCCGGCACCGTCGTCTCGGCGACATAGGGGACTCGGCGGCGCGTGCGCTGGGCGATGCCGCCGAAGAAATCGGCCATCGCAAGCAGCACCAGCAGGAAGTAGGTGGAGTTGCCGAATTTGGGCCACATCACGAATTCGGCCGCGGCGGCGCCGAACACGATCAGCGACAGCAGGTGATCCATCAGGAATTTGGAGCCGGGCCGGGCGCCTTTGACCACCTCCAAAAGCAGCAGCACGACACCGAGCGCGAGCATCACGTCGGCGAGCGTGACCGGCCAGGCTTCGCCCGTGATCATCGGCACCTTGAACAGCACGTCCGTAAAGGACACGCTCGGCATCAGGAAGGCGATGATGTTGTAGACCGCGAGCGGAATCAGGAGCAGCGGGAAACCGACCATCGGCGAAATGCCTTCTCGATCAAGATATCCAGACAGGACAATGCGGCGGCGGAGCATTGGCTCCGTCGCCGTCACTGTCATATCTCAAGGGTTGGCCGAAATCAGGCAGACAAAATCATCCTGCCCAGGAAATCCCGCCCAGGGAAGAGTCCTGCCTCAGGACTCTTTCTTCTTCAGGACCTGACGGCCCTTGTACATGCCGGTCTTGAGGTCGAGATGGTGCGGACGACGGAGCTCGCCGGAGTCCTTGTCTTCCACATAGGTCGGCTTCTTGATGGCGTCTGCCGAGCGGCGCATGCCACGACGCGACGGCGAGGTTTTTCTTCTCGGAACGGCCATTTCAATATCCTCTAGGGATTGGTGTTTTCAGGGCATCGTCCGAGGGACGGCTCAGCACCCCAACGGGGCGAGCAAATGCCGATCAAGGCCGGGCTTATAGAGGAAGGCTGGTCGTAAAGCTAGGGTTCTGGGCCGGAAATTGCGCCCGAAAAGGGCTCAAAATCAGCGAGTATCCCGCCAGCAGGTCAAAAGTGAGCTGGCCTGCGACCTTGCCACATAGGTCCCCGCCAGCCGCCGGACGCCGGGCCCCGGGGTCCTGGCGCTGCGTTTGACCGGATTCGGCAGGATCGAGGCCAGAAGTGCCGCCTCCCGGGGGGAGAGGTTCGCCGCCGACTTGCCGAAGGCATAGGCGCTGGCCGCCTCGACGCCAAACTGCCCCTGCGGCCCAAGCTCGGCGATGTTGAGGTAGATTTCCAGGATCCGCGCCTTGGGCAGGACCAAGTCGATCCACAGCGCCAGCGGGAACTCCAGCGCCTTGCGGACGAAATCCCGCCCCTGCCAGAGGAACAGGTTCTTGGCCACCTGCTGGGTGATGGTGGAGGCGCCGCGGAAGGCGGTGCCGTCCTCCTGCGCGTCGTCTATCGCCTCGCGCAGCGCGCCCCAGTCGATGCCGTGATGCTTGCAGAAATGGGCGTCCTCGGCCGCCACCACCGCCCGCGGCAGTGAGGGCGACATGGCCGCCAAATCGATCCACTCCCGCTGCATCGGCGCGCCGTGGAGCGAACGCCAAGCCATCAGCGTCGAAACCGGATGGCCGGCGCGGTAGAACGGGGCGATCACATAGGGGGTAAGAGCTACGAGCGCGGCCAGCAGGAGGAGGATTTTAACGATGCGCAAATCGACCTTTCCGGCGCGAAATAAACGCGGCCACGGATCCCGGCATTAAGTCTGTGATAATTCGGGCCTTTTCCAGCACTTTTTAGGCCTTCCAAACGATTGACTGAGGCGGGCTCATAAAGGATTGTCCCGCCGAATTTTAGTTCTGGAGCTCTTCTTGATGACCGGCACGTCCCCGTCCGATTTCGCCAAACGTCTGGACAAGACCGCTGATGATACCGAGGCCCTGCTCGCGCGGCTCTTGTCGGACGACATCCTGCACGATGAGATCGCCCGGCCCAAGCGACTGATGGACGCAATGCGCTATTCCAGCCTGAATGGCGGCAAGCGCCTGCGACCGTTCCTGGTGGTCGAGAGCGCAGCCGTGTTCAGCGTGCCGCGCGAAGCCGCACTGCTCGTCGGCGCGGCGCTGGAATGCATCCACTGCTATTCGCTGATCCATGACGACCTGCCGGCGATGGACAATTCGGACCTGCGCCGCGGCCGCCCCACCCTGCACAAGAAGACCGATGACGCCACCGCGATCCTCGCGGGCGACGGCCTGCTGACGCTCGCCTTCGACATCGTCACCCGCGACGAGATCCATCGCGACGCCAATGTGCGGCTCCTGCTGACGCGCGCGCTGGCGCGCTGCGCCGGCATTGGCGGCATGGTCGGCGGCCAGATCCTCGATCTCGCCGGCGAAGGCCGCTTTGGCGGCAACGAGCCGATCGACGTCGCCCGCATTCAGCAGATGAAGACCGGGGCGCTGCTGCGTTACGGCTGCATCGCCGGCGCGATCCTCGGCCAGGCCTCGCAAAAGGAATATCAGGCGCTCGACGATTACGGCCGCGCCCTCGGTGAGGCCTTCCAGATCGCGGACGACCTGCTCGACGTCGAGGGCGACGCGGCCGCGCTCGGCAAGCCGGCCGGTGCCGATGCCGCGCTCGGCAAGACCACCTTCGTCACCCAGCTCGGCATCGAAGGCGCCAAGCAGCGCGTGCGCGATCTGCTCGCGCGGGCCGACAGCGCAGTGTCGATCTTCGGCGTCCGCGCCGCCGTGCTGCAAGCCGCCGCGCGGTTTGTCGCCGAGCGGAAGAACTGACGTCGCGGACAATCTTCACCTCGCCCCGCTCGCGGGGAGAGGTCGATATTCAAGCGCAGCTTGAATATCGGGTGAGGTGGACTCTCCGCGAGTCCAACTCTCACCGTCCTTGCGGAGGCTCCCCCTCACCCCAACCCTCTCCCCGCAAGCGGGGCGAGGGAGTAGATCACCGCTGCGGCAGCAACGAGAGCCAGCGAGAAAGCCGTAGTCATCATGACCACTGACAAAAAAGAAGATCCCGCCCTCGTCCGCTTCCGCCAGATGTCGCGGCCGATGCGGCTGATCTATGCGCGGCCACGGACCTTCATCTCGCTCGGTATCGGCATCCTCGTCTGCCTGCTTTTGCCGGGCTCGATCCGGCTGACGACGCGGCTCGTGCTCGGCTGGGACGCGCTGATCGCGGTCTATCTGGTGCTGGTCTATGTGATGATGCTGTGCAACGACCACGAGCACATCCGCCGCAGCGCTGCGATGCAGGACGACGGCCGATTCGTGATTTTGCTGGTGACAGCGATCGGCGCGTTTGCGAGCATCGCGGCGATCGTCGCCGAGCTCGGCAACCATCGCGGCGCCACAGAGCTGACGATCGCAATCACCACGATCGCGCTGTCCTGGGCGGCCGTACACACCACCTTCGCGCTGCATTACGCTCATGACTATTATCTGCACCCGCCCGGCGGGTTGCAATTCCCCAGCGGCGACAAGGAAGACCACGCCGATTATTGGGACTTCGTCTATTTCTCGTTCGTGATCGGCATGACCGCGCAGGTCTCCGACGTCGGCATCACCGACAAGACCATCCGCCGCACCGCCACCGCGCACGGCATC
>Ga0102590_1003572_pt2 | contig 11353 bp, 10 predicted proteins | sample AraplaMF_Col_mMF_FD_76859 | JGI IMG/M metagenome (GOLD analysis project Ga0102590, IMG submission 76859) | Arabidopsis root microbial communities from the University of North Carolina, USA - plate scrape MF_Col_mMF | ecosystem: Host-associated > Plants > Roots > Endosphere | place: USA...
GTCGTAATCGGTGGATCGGCCGGCCACGGTCAGCCGCGCGACGACGCGGCCGCTGTCGCGAATCTCGCTCTCGAGCCTGGTTTCGCTGGCACGCAGCGGATGGTCGCTCGGGCCGAAGCGATAGGTCGCTTCGACCTCGCCTTTGTCGTCAAGCACGTGCAGCACGCCGCGCGGGCTTTCGGTGATCGACGCCGCGTGCTCGGCCGCGCAGGCAAACAGCGCCGATTCCGATCCGGAATCGCCCAGCGATACCAAAGCGAGCTGGGCCTGGCTGCGGCGATTGTTGCGCTCCAGCGCGATCTCGGAGGCCTTGAGCTCGGTCACGTCGAGGTGCGAGCCGATGATCTGCCGCGGCATGCCGGTGGTCGGCTCAACCTCGGTCACCTCGGCGATCGCCGAGACCCAGATCCAGCCGCCGCGGCCGTTGTTCAAACGATGCTCCATCCGGTAGCGGCCGATCCGGCCGGCGATGAAGTCCTGCATCGCGCGCAAGGTCTGCTCGCGGTCGGCGGGATGAATGCGTTCGGCCCAGAGGTCCAGGCTCTCGGCATAGGAGACCGGACCGATGCCGAGCTGCCAAGCATAGATGTCGTTATAGGTGACGCTGCGTTTCGGCACATCGATTTCGAACAGGCCGAGCCGCGCGGTGCGCGTCACCAGGGCCAGCCGCGCTTCGGTTTGGCTGAGCGCGCGCTCCTTGGTGAAGAGATCGGTGACTTCGAACACGAATACATTGAGGCAGTCCCCGGAATCCGTGACCGCGCTCAAGAGATAGACCCGGCTGCCGATCTCGAAGCGGCGCTCGGTACGGCCGGTGCCGCGCATCGCGCGCAGCGCTTCCTGCCATTGCGCCCAGACCTCGGGATCGGCACCAATCCGCCCCAACAGCACATTCGCTGCCGCATTGGCGTAGCGCACCTCGCCGGTGGGCGCGATGCGCAGGATCGGATGCGGATTGTCCTCCGGAACGCCGGCCAGCTGCACCAGCTCGGCGTGATGCGCCGCGCGCAGATGGGTGCGCTTGGCCAGCAGAAACAGCGCCAGCGCGCCAACGATTGCGCCGACGACAAGGCCGGCAAAGGCAGTCGGGGCCACCACGCTCCCGTCGACGGCAAAAGCCGGCGCGCCGTCCAGGAGCACCGTGTGGCAGACGAGCAGTCCGAAACCCGCTGCTAATACGCGTGTTCGCTTTAACAGGCGCATCCGACCGGCCGGACCTCCCTCGCAATCTTTGAAATGATCAGATTCCTAGTTTCGCGCTCTCGCCACGAGACTCCGATCCCAATTGCGATGATATAGCACCCCGAATGGCTAAGGCTCCCTTTACGGTCTTGGTAAACGAAGCCTTAAGACATCAAGGGTTTGGCTTTCCATAAATCACTGCTTGCTTATACCATAAGCATGCTTATGTTATACTCACACAGCAATAGGCCGAACTCCAGAACATGCTGCAGATCACCTTCGGATTCCTCCTCCATGACACCGCGCGCCTGCTGCGCCGCGACTTCGAGCGACGCTCCAAGGGGACCGGCCTGACCCGCGCCCAATGGGCCGTGCTCGCCTATATCGCGCGCAACGAGGGCTCCAATCAGGCGGCCTTGGCCGACATGCTCGAGATCGAGCCGATCACTCTGGTCCGCCTCCTCGACAAGCTGGAAGCCGCGGGCCTGGTCGAGCGCCGCCCCGACCCCAACGACCGCCGCGTCCGACGCCTTCATCTCACCGAAGCGACCGGTCCGTTGCTGATCCAGCTTCAGGACCTCGCCTCCGAAACGCGGGAGTCCGCGCTTGCCGGCCTCACGGATTCGGAACGGCAGCAACTCACGGATCTTCTGATGAAGGTGCGCGCCAATCTCTCCGGCCGCGACCTCAAAGCGACCGACGAAACCGATTCAACACCCAGTGCAAGAACAGCCAGCCATGCCTGATTCAGGTTCAGCCCCGGACACCGGCCAGGGCACCGCCGCGCCGACCCATGCGCCGGGCGCAGCGCCGCAGACCCTCGCCCCGCGCGACGGCATCACCCTCGCCTTCAACCGCCGACGCCGCTGGCGCCGGCTGTTGCTGGCGCTTGGGCCGGTCGCGGTCATCCTGATCTCCGGCTACGTCTACCTGACCGGCGGGCGGATTCAGAGCACCGACAATGCCTATATCAAGGCGCACATGACCTCGATCGCGCCGGAGATCTCCGGCCGCGTGGTCGAGGTGCCGGTGCATGAGAACCAGGGCGTGAAGCAGGGCGAGACTCTGCTGCAGATCGACCCGGAGCCGCTGAAGATCGCGCTTGCCGGTGCGCAAGCCGAGCTGGCCGGCGCGCGCAACGACATCGAGGCGCAGAAGGCCGCCTATCGCCAGCGCCAGGCCGATCTGCAGATGGCCAACGACAATGTCGGCCTCGCCAAGCGCGAATATGCACGGCGCGAGAAGTTGTTCAACGCCAAGACCATCTCGGAATCCGACTACGACGAGGCGCGCAACCAGTACAGCGTCGCTCAGGCCCAGGTGTCCGGCGTGCAGCAGGACATCCAGCGCATTCTCTCCGACTTGAGCGGCAATCCCGACATCGCGCCGGAAGATCATCCGCGCGTCCAGGCGGCCCAAGCCAAGGTCGATCAGGCGCAACTCGATCTCCGCCGCGCGACAATCACCGCACCCAGCGACGGCATCGTCAGCCAGATCGACAACATCCGCGCCGGCACCTATCTGACCGCCGGCCGTCCCGCCTTCAGCCTGGTCTCGGACAACGATCTCTGGATCGACGCCAACCTGAAGGAGACCGACCTCACCTATGTGAAGCCGGGCCAGGAGACGCATGTCAGCGTCGACACCTATCCCGGCGTCGATTTCATCGCCGAGGTGGAGAGCATCGGCGCCGGCACCGGCTCCGAGTTCAGCGCCCTCCCCGCGCAGAATGCCACGGGCAACTGGGTGAAGGTCGTGCAGCGCATTCCGGTGCGGCTGAAACTCGAGCCGAAGCCCGACCAGCCGCAGCTCCGCGCCGGCATGAGCGTCGAGGTCGAGATCGACACCGGCCATACCCGTTCGCTGCCCAGCCTGATCCATTCCGCCATGGCCTGGATCGGCAGCCAGAAGTAGAGCCGCGCTATGCCCGCTGGCCCAAAAGCGGCCGCCGCGCCGTTCCTGATCACCTGCTCGATCATGCTGGCGACGATCATGCAGGCGCTGGACACCACCATCGCCAACGTTGCCTTGCCGCATATGCAGGGCTCGCTCTCGGCGACTCAGGACCAAGTCGCCTGGGTGCTGACCTCCTACATCGTCGCCGCGGCAATCATGACCCCGCCGACCGGCTTCCTCGCGGCGAAGCTCGGCCGCAAGCGCTTGTTCGTCTGGTCGGTGGTCGGCTTCACCATCGCCTCGATGCTCTGCGGCATCGCCGGAACCTTGGAGCAGATGGTGCTGTTCCGCCTGCTGCAGGGCGTGTTCGGCGCGGCTTTGGTACCGCTCTCGCAGTCGGTCCTGCTCGACACCTATCCCAAAGAGAAGCACGGCGCCGCCATGGCGATGTGGGGCGTCGGCGTAATGGTCGGCCCGATCCTCGGGCCCACGCTCGGCGGCTATCTCACCGAATACTACAACTGGCGCTGGGTTTTCTTCATCAACCTGCCCTTCGGCATCCTGGCCTTGATGGGCATCCTGGCCTTCGTGCCGGAAACCGAGAAGAGCAACAAGCCGATCGACTTCTTCGGCTTCGCGCTCTTGAGCCTCGCGATCGGCGCCCTGCAGATGATGCTCGACCGCGGCGAGCTGCTTGACTGGTTCTCCTCCAACGAGATCATCGTCGAGACCGTGCTGGCCGGCCTCGCCTTCTACATGTTCATCGTGCATATGCTGACGCACGACCATCCCTTCATCACGCCCGCCCTGTTCAAGGATCGGAATCTCGTTACAGGACTCTGTTTCATCTTCCTGGTCGGCATCGTGCTGCTGGCGACCATGGCGCTGCTGCCACCCTTCCTGCAGAATCTGAAAGGCTATCCGGTCATCACCGTCGGCTTCGTGCTGGCGCCGCGCGGCATCGGCACGATGATCGCGATGATGCTGGTTGGAAGGATGGTCGGAAAAGTCGATACCCGCCTGCTGATCCTGAGCGGCCTCTTAATGACCGCCTATTCGCTCTATCAGATGGTGGGCTTCAACCTCGACACCAGCCAGTATGACATCGTCGAAAGCGGCATCATCCAGGGCTTGGGCCTCGGTTTCATCTTCGTGCCCTTGAGCACGATCACGTTCTCGACCTTGGAGCCAAAGTTCCGCACCGAGGCGGCGGGCCTGTTCAGCCTGCTGCGCAACATCGGCTCATCAATCGGCATCTCGGTGGTGACGGCCCTGCTCTCCGAGAGCACCCAGGTCAACCACGCCGACATCGCCCAGCATGTGTCGCCCTACAAGTTCATGATGCAGGACGGTTTCCTGCCCCAAGCCTGGTCACTCGACACCGCCCGAGGCCTGGCGGCGCTCAACGGCGAAGTCACTAGGCAGGCCGCGACCATCGCCTATCTGAACGACTTCCAGTTCATGATGTGGGTAACCATCGCCGCGGTACCGCTGCTGATCTTCCTCCGCCGCCCCACGCGTCCGGCAGGTGCTCCGCCGGCCGCCGCGGTCGTGGCCGACTAGGCGACATCTCGGGCATCTTCTCGATCAGCTTGTTCGAGGCTAGAAATCTTCAGGCGTGACGCACGGCGTCGATGAATGCACGCAAGGCCGGCGCCATCTGACGCTGCTGCGGATAGCAGAGGAACATGCCGGGGAACGGCGCCGACCATTCTTCGAGCAACGGCACCAGGCGACCGCCCGCGATGTGATCGCGCACCACATCCTCGACCGAGAAGCCGATGCCGATCCCCTGCAAGGTCGCCCGCAGCGCCATCTCCTTGTCGCTGAACACCAGCGGCCCATCGACCGTGACGGAAAACCAGCTGCCCTTCTCGAAGAACTCCCAGGCATAGGGCGTCGTGTGCCCGGACCAGCGCCAGCGGATGCAGCGATGATCGACCAGCTCGCGCGGATGTCCCGGCCGGCCATGCTTGGCGAGATAATCCGGCGACGCGACTGCGATCTGCTTGAGATCGGGGCCGAGGCGCACGGCGATCATGTCGCGCTCGATCACCTCGCCGATCCGGAGCGCGGCGTCGAAGCCGCTCGCCACCACATCGACCACTTCGTCATCCAGCGTGATGTCGAGGACCACGTCGGGATAGCGGGCGGCGAAATCCACCAGGATCGGATCGAGATAGCGTGCCGCCGCCGAGCGGAACGCATGCACCCGCACCGTCCCAGAGGGCTGCTCGCGGGTGCGCCGGACCTGGCCGATGGCGGCGCCAAGCTCCGAGACCGCCGGCCGCACCCGCTGGAACAGCGTCTCTCCGGCTTCAGTCAGCGCCACGCTGCGGGTCGTGCGATTGAGCAGCCGCACGCCGACGCGCTCCTCGAAGCCCCGCACCATCTGGCTCAAGGCGGAAGGCGAGACGCCCAGCACCTCCGCCGCCCGGCTGAAGCTCAAATGCTCGCCGACCGCGATGAAGGCGCGGAGCTGGTTGTAGTCACTGCCGGGCAGAAGGGAGTCCATCGCCGAGATATAGATTGTTTAGCCCTGCTTACAAGCTCTGTCAGAAGCTGGGGCATTTTGAACTCCGGGTGGCGGAATATCTCTACAGGCACCCACCAACCCAAGGAGACTTCCATGAAGACCTGGTTCATCACCGGCATCGCCCGCGGCCTCGGCCTCGCGCTTGCCAAGGCGGTCCTGGCGCAAGGCGACAGCGTGATCGGCACCGTCCGCAGCGGCACGCCCGACCTCGAAGCACCGGCCGGCAAGCTGCGGGTCATCACGGTCGATCTGGCCGATGGCGCCGCCGCCGAAGCCGCCGTCAAGCAGGCCTTCGCGGCGGCCGGCACGATCGACGTCATCGTCAACAATGCCGGCTACGGATTGCTTGGCGCGACCGAGAAAGCCACCGACGCGGAGCTCAATCACATCTTCGCGGTCGATGTCTTCGCGCCGTTCCGCATCATCCGCGCCGCCTTGCCTTATCTGCGCGACCAGGGTTCCGGCCACATCGTCAACATCACCTCGGTCGCCGGCCGCGCACCGGCCCCCGGCTACAGCCTCTATGCCGCGGTGAAATTCGCACTCGAGGGCTTCTCGGTGAGCATCGCCCAGGAGCTGGCGCCGTTCGGCATCAAGGTGACGGCGGTGGCGCCCGGCGCCTTCCGCACCGATTTCCTGTCGGCGCATTCGATCCGCAAGAGCGATGCCGACAGCGCCTATGCAGAGAACATCGGCCGGATCACCGCCGCCTTCGATGCCAATGACGGCAAGCAGATCGGCGATCCCGATCGCGGCGCGCAGGCAATCATCGCCGCCGTCAACACCAGCACGCCGCCTCTGCATCTGCTGCTGGGTTCCGATGCCCTGCGGCGCGCGCGCGAGAAGCTCGACGCGGTGATCGAGGAGATCGACCGCTGGGAGGATCTCACCCGCAGCACCGATTATCCGGAGGCGGCGGCATGACGCAGCAGCACCCTTACCTCGGCATGTGGGTCACCGGCGACGGCCAGATCCGGCAGGAGCTCCTGCCCAACGGCCGCTATGACGAGGCCCGCGGCAAGCGCAAGAGCGCCTATCAGGGCCGGTATGAGGTTCGCGGCAACCAGATCGACTATTGGGACGACACCGGCTTCACCGCCGATGGAATCTTCGTCAATGCCAACGAGCTGCACCACGGCGGCATGATCTTCACCCGCGAACTCAAGTAGGCGGGTGCTGTTGCGGCCTCCGCGGCGCTACGCCGCGGAGGCCCGCAGCGGATGCACGATCGGTTCGGCGCCGCGCAGCTCATCCAGCAGCCAGGCGCGGAATGCCTTCACGGAAGAGCGGTCGGCTTTCGCCGCCGGATAGACCAGATAATAGGCAAAGGGTTCGCTGAGCTCCGCACTCGCGAGGCGCACCAGGCGGCCGCTGGCAATGTCGCCATCGACCAAGGCCGCCGGCGCCAGGGCAATGCCCAACCCCGCCGCCGCCGCTTCGATCGCCAGCACCGTCTGGTTGAAGCGCGGGCCCTTGCGCCAATCGACGTCGTCGATCGAAGCGGCGCGGAGCCACATCTTCCAGCCGGGCAGCGCCTCGTTCTGGTCGGCGCTGTCGTCGTGCAGCAGGTTCACGCTGTTGAGGAACTCGGCCGTCACCTTCTTCCGCCCGTCGAGCAGTTCGGGGCTGCAGACCGGGAACACCATCTCGCGCATCAGAAGCTCGGTCTCGAGGTCGGGATAGTCGCCGCGGCCGTAACGGATGCCGAGATCGGCCTCGCCGCGCTCGAAATCGGCGAGCTCGACCGTCGCCTTGATGCTGACCTCGATATCGGGATTGGCGGTGAGGAAGCGGTTCAGCCTGGGCAACAGCCACTTCGCCGCGAAGGACGGCGCGGCGGAGACGGTCAGCACCGCGCCCTCTTCCGACTCATGCAAGGTCGCGAAGGTGGCGCGCAGTTTCTCGAAGGCGGAGCTCACGTCGGGCAGCACGCGCGAGCCCGCCGCGGTCAGCGCGAGGCCCTTCGGCGTGCGTTCGAACAGTTTCAGCCCCAGCTCTTCCTCGAGCTGGCGGATCTGCAGACTGACCGCCGAGGCGGTCACATGAAGCTCATTGGCGGCTTTGACGAAGCTGCCATGACGCGCGGCCGCCCAGAACACTTTCAGCGCATTCAAGGAGGGGAGACGTTGGGCTCTTGTCGCCATTGAATGACCTCATCCCTGTCTGTTTCAGAAATCTATTTCACACAAGACATGTGATTAAATTAGCCTTGTAACCCTATCAGCCTAGTCGTGATAATAATCGGCCGTCAAGCAGAAGGATGCGGGAAGCGAATGGGGATATGAGATCGCTCAGACGCTGACTCAGACGTTTCGGGCCCGTTTTGGGGCCGGAAAGTCACACCAACCAATTGATTAGACTTACAGAAACCATCGTCGGCCGAACCACCGCCAACCGCATTCTGTCTGTGTCCCGTCTGTGTTGCGCGTTTCTGTCTGTGTCCGGTCTGCGTTGAGAGGGCAAGTCTCGACGCGGCGTATTCGCGCCGGAAACACTGTATTGTATCTTATTTGTTCGCAGAAGACCACCGGTTCCGGGCAGCGACTCCGCACCAGTCCGGGGTCCTTGAACTACATGCCCCAGCGTAAAGCCGCGGTGTGGACCGGGCTGTCCCAGAGCTTGGTCAGCTTGTCGTCGACCAGCGACACGGTGAGTGAGCAGCCGGCCATCTCCAGCGAGGTGACGTAGGAGCCGACCAGCGTGCGAACCGGCTTCACGCCCCTGCCCGCCAGGATGCGGTTGGCGGCGTTGCACATGAGATAGAGCTCCATCGCCGGCGTGCCGCCGAAGCCGTTCACCAGCAGGATCGCTTCCGATCCGCCCTTCGGCGCGAGGTCGTCGAGGATTGCGGTCATCATCTCCTTGGCGATGTCGTCGGCACCGGCGAGCTTCACCCGCCGCCGCCCCGGCTCGCCATGGATGCCGACGCCCATCTCCATCTCGTCGTCGGCGAGCTGGAAGGTCGGCTTCCCCGCCGCGGGCACGGTGCAGCTGGTGAGCGCGACACCCATTGAGCGCGTGCGCGCGTTCACATCCTTGCCCAGCGCCTGAGCATCGTCGAGAGAGGCACCCTGCTCCGCCGCGGCGCCGACGATGCGCTCGACGATCATCGTCCCGGCGACACCGCGCCTTCCGATCGAATAGGTCGACTTCTCGACCGCGACATCGTCATCGACCACCACGGTCTTGACCGGCGTCTCCGCCATGTCGGCCGCCATCTCGAAATTCATCACATCGCCTTCATAGTTCTTCACGATGAAGAGCGTGCCCTTGCCGGTGTCGATGGCACCGACCGCGGCCGCCATCTGGTCGGGTGTCGGCGAGGTGAAGACCTGGCCCGGGCAGGCACCGTCCAACATGCCATGGCCGACGAAGCCCGCATGCAAAGGCTCATGCCCCGACCCGCCGCCGGAGAGCAAGGCGACCTTGCCCGGCTTCAAGGTCTTGCGCCGGAGAAACAGCCGATCGGTGCCCAGGGTCACGATATCCGCATGGGCCGCGGCAAAGCCGTCCAGGCTCTCCGAGAGCACGGTGTCGACGCCGTTGATCAGTTTCTTCATGGCATTCCCTCCCCTTAATCTTCGGTCAGTTTTCCGATCCGCGCCGCGAGATCCGTCAGCAGGCGGTCCAGCGCCTGGTTCTTCGCCTCATCATCGAGATCCGGCACATAGACCGTCACGGGTCGCAGCCGGTGATGATCCTTTCGCCGATTCCGTTCGACCTTGCCGGGATGCGCGCGGGCATAAGCATCGAGAAAAGCGCGCCGCTCCGCCGCTGGAAACAGACAGATCTCGAAGATGGTCTCGAGATGCTGCGCCGGAATCGGCGTCGCGTAGCTTGGATTGGCGATCTGCGAGATGAAGCTGCGGTTCTTGCCCAAGGCCACCGCCAGCCGCTGCCTTGTGCCCGAGGGCCGGTTCTCCAGCACCTTGGCCAGGACGCGCTTGTACTCGGCGACTGCGTTGCCTTCGCGTTGCTCCACCACGGTGCCCATCAAAGTTCGATGCGTCAAAGCTCGATGCCGGCGATCGCGGCCTTGACCCGCCCGACCGCGCCCGGCGCCGCCGAGAGCTTGCGCAAGCCGCTCTTCAGCAGATGCGGCACCAGTGCCGGATCGGAAGCAGCATCGCCGCAGAGGCTGACCTCGACGCCCTCGCAGGCCGCATGGTCCACCACGCGCTCGATCAACTGCAACACCGCCGGATCCGCCGTGTCGGCAAGATGCGCGACCGAGCTCAGGTCGCGTGCCGCGGCCATGACGTATTGCGTGAGATCGTTGGATCCGATCGAGAAGAAATCCGCGTTGAAGCGCTCCGGCGTCACCGCGACACTCGGCACCTCGACCATGATGCCGAGCGGCGGCCGCTTGTGCGCCACGCCCGCCTTCGCGAGATCGGCCACGACCGCATCGAGATGGCTGCGCGCCTCTTCCAATTCGTCCGGCACCGTCACCATCGGCAGCATGATCTTGAGCTCGCCCGCCACCGCCGCGCGGCAGAGCGCGCGCAGCTGCGTGCGGAATACGTCCGGCCGCTTCAGCGACAGCCGCAGCCCGCGCAATCCGAGGAACGGATTGCTTTCCTCGACCGTGAGCCCCGGGATCGGCTTGTCGCCCCCGGCATCAAGCGTGCGAACGATCACCGGCCGGCCCGAGGCCCATTCCAGGATCCGCTTGTAGACCAAGACCTGCTGCTCCTCATCCGGCAGCCCGCCCGCAGCGTGGAACAGCAGCTCGGTCCGCACCAGCCCGATCCCGTCGCAGATCGCGGGATCGAGATCGTTCAGTTCCTCCGGCGAGGCAACATTGATGAAGACGGCAACCGCCGCACCACCCCGTGTCACGGCCGGCCGCTTCAGGAAATGCTGCGCCTCGGCCTCGGCCCGCGCCTCGCTGGCGATGCGGTTGCTGGCCTGTTTCCGCGATTCCAGCTCGGGGTCGAGGATGATGACTCCCGCCGCGCCGTCGACAATCGCCGGCGCACCCGCTTTGAGCTTTGCCGTGTCGAAGCCGAGGCCGACCACCATCGGCACATGCCGCGCGCGGGCGAGCATCGCGACATGGCTCGACGGGCTGCCTTTGGAAAGGGCGATCGCGCCGCCGCTGCGCCAGTCGTGGCTCAAGAAACGCGACGGCGTCATGTCCTCGGCCGCGATCACCGCGCCTTGCGGCAAGGCCTGCGCCTGGGCGCCGGAGAGATGCTGCAGCACCCGGTCACGGATATCGACCAGATCGCTGGCCCGGGCCCGGAAATACTCGTCGTCCGCCGCGGCATAATCGGCGATCTGCGTGTCCAGCGCCTGGCGCCAGGCGAGGTCCGCGGAGCTGCCGCCGGCGATCTCGGCCCGCGCGGGTGCCGCGAGCTCTTCATCCTCCAGCATCGCGACCTGGAAGGTGAGGATCTCCGCCGCCTCGCCTTCGGTCTGGGTGATGAGCTGCGCGAGCTCGTCCTTCGCCGCCGCGATCGCACCGTCCAGCGCACCGCCTTCCTCCGTCGCCGTGCCGATGCCGCGCACCCGATGGATCGCGGCCTGCAGGACGAACAGCGTGCCGATGGCAACGCCGGGTGAAGCGGTCCGACCGGAGCAGCGGATCTCAGCCATGGGCAGCCTTCTCCCCTTCAGCACCTTCGTCGAAATCGCGGTCGACCAAAGCGATGATGGCCGCGACCGCTTCTTCAGCCTTGTCGCCGCTGGCGCGGATCTGCAGGGTGACGCCCTTCGGCACCTTCATCGCCATCA
>Ga0102590_1004662_pt1 | contig 11337 bp, 7 predicted proteins | sample AraplaMF_Col_mMF_FD_76859 | JGI IMG/M metagenome (GOLD analysis project Ga0102590, IMG submission 76859) | Arabidopsis root microbial communities from the University of North Carolina, USA - plate scrape MF_Col_mMF | ecosystem: Host-associated > Plants > Roots > Endosphere | place: USA...
CAGGATCCCGTCGCGACAGCTGCCGCCTGCTTCATGATCGGCGCCAACCGCACCAACATGCTGCAGGACAGGGAGGCGTATCAGGTGCCGACCCTCGACCTGCCTGAAGATGACTCAGGCCCGTTCGCCAAAAGCCCGTTTGCCCGCTGCCTCGGCATCGGCCTCGCCGAAGACGGCGTGCTGCACATGCCCTTCTCGCCAAAACTCATCGGCAACCCGGTGCTTCCCGCCATCCACGGCGGCATCACCGGCGCCTTCCTGGAAACGACGGCGATCGTCGGCGTGGCGCGCGAACTCGGCATCGCAACGCCGCCAAAGCCGATCGGCCTGACCATCAACTATCTGCGCTCGGGACGGGCGCTGGACAGTTTTGCGAATGTCTCGATCGTCAAGCAGGGCCTTCGCATCGTCGCCTTTCAGGCGCAGGCCTGGCAGGACGACGCATCAAAGCCGATCGCGACCGCGTTCGGGCATTTCAAGCTGAGGCAAGTGGCAGACAAGGATTGAGAGGCCGCGCTCGCCTGCCCGTTCCGCGGACGTTACGAGCCCTCGCTCTTGCATGATGGTTGCGGTTGATGCGTCGCCTTTACCTTGTTCTCGGCTTCTTCTTCGTTGCCCTCGGCTTCATCGGGGCCTTCCTGCCGGTGCTCCCGACGACACCGTTCCTGATTCTGGCGACGACCTGCTTCGCCCGGTCGTCTCCGCGGCTCGAAAACTGGCTGCTGTCCCACCCGCACTTCGGACCGCCGCTGCGCGACTGGCGGGAGCGCGGCGCCATCCCGCTGCGCGCGAAACTACTCGCCCTCGCCGGCATGATCGTCGGCTTCCTGCTGTTCTGGATCGGCAGCGCGCCCGGCCCGATCCTGATGGCCAGCGTCGGCGCATTCATGCTGGTGGGCCTCGTCTACGTCTTCACCCGGCCATCGGCTTGAGGGCATTGGAGAACTCCCTTTCCAAGGGGCGCACTACCAAAAATATCGAAAACAACCCCATGCACAGTAGCCGGCGGCGGCCGGCATTCAACATCGCGGCTTGACACGTCGGGCAAATCAGGGGCATTTTCCGATATTCCGAAATCTTGCCGCGCCGTCGCCCTGCGTTAGCAGGCGTGGCCGTCGCCGCCGAACATCCTCACCCCCAACTGAATTCACCTGATCACCGCGGCGGGCGATCGTCTGCGCGTAGCCGAACCGCGCGCGCTGGCACGCGCTCGTCTAAGGAAATCTCCGCATGAACACCGCTCCTGACATCACGACGCCAACGATGGTCGCCGCAACCGACCAGACCAACCCGGCCGCGGCCGTGCGGATAAAACTTCAGTCGCACGGCTTCGCCATCGACCATCCGGATCAGGTCCTCGGCGAACGGCTGATGGAGAATGCCCTGGGCGTCGCGGAGGCCATGCTGGTGGCACAGATGGTTTCGGTTCATGTGATGGCAATGCGCTGCTCCCACACCTTGCGAATGCGGACGATCTCGCTCAGCGGCGCGGCGCGCGCATTAGGCCACCGGCTCTGAGGAAATCGTTGCGAGTGACGGCGGCTCAATAGCTTTCCTGTGAAGGGGATAGAGACTGCTCGTCCCGCTATTGCGAGCAGTTGGCCAATTTATACCGCCCCCGATACATCGATGACGATGATCGCGAGGCGCTGGCGCATATCCGGCGGGACGAGATCGCGGAGCATCCACTCCATCTCGCCTGCGGATTGCGGTCGGATCATGCCATTCGGTGGCGCGGGGATGGGCTGCGGCCTCTTGTCTCCGAACCAAAACACGCAATAGACGCCGAACCCCTTGGCATCGGGGTCGTGCGCATAAAACCGCTCGAGTTGTCCTTGAATCGCGGTCCAGACCTCGGCATGGTAGTCGCGCTTCAATTCGCATAAAATTTTGCGCGACGGCATCGCAATTGAAATATCCGCCCGCTTGTTCGCGACCATATGAGCTTCGGGTTCAACCATAATACCGAGAGGCATCAAGGAAGGCCGCATCAAATCGACGAGTTCGTTACGGCATATCTCCTCTGGTCGCGGTGCCACAAGGCGCTCGGGTGCTTCCACATTCCAGAATTGCTTAAAGATGTCCGTGTTGGTTCGCGCGATGCGGTGCTTTAAGTCGACCAAATGCGCGACCGATAATGCGTGAAGATCGCCTACCGTTGCCGGAGCACCATTGCTTAAGGCTGCAATCGTCTTGACCCAATCGGGACGGTCGTATTCCGCGTTCCGGCGACGCTGCCGCTGGTTGGCCAGCGCATGGAGAATGTGAGGCCGATACGAGGCAAGCTGATTGTCGTCCCTCAACCGTTCAAGCGTGTCAGTCGCAGCCTTGCTCGGTGATGCCGAAACCATGGTGATAAGCGAACGGACCCAGTCCGCTGCGTCCCACGCATTCGTGTCGCCCCACCAGGCACGCGGCGGATGCGATGCCCGAGGGAAAAGGCCTCCGGCCAAGCGCGCCATGAATTCAAGCATGGCGACTGGCGTTGTGTGCGTCGGCTGCGCGCGATCGACGAAGCCGCTCTTGTCACGAAGATCGAATATGAGCGCGGGATGCGCCGCGGCACGCTGCCGCACATCGTTTTCGAATGCCGCCGGCTCGAGCACGTAGGCGGTCGCCAGCCACCGATCGCGCTGCCGTTCTGCCAGCGCATTCCCCGCCAGGACCGTTTGCGCGAGGGCAACGAGCCGATCATCCAACTCAGGAAGTTTCGCTGCCGCATTTAGCATTTCATCGAGACGAAAGAACGATGCATTGGGAAAGTCCCGCAGCAGCTCAACCACAGTTTCGGCACGAGAGGCTTCAAAGGCAGGCTCGGTCAGGAGTTCGTGCAGCCCGTCGGCGAATTCATGGCCCTTGGCGAGGCGCGCCCGCGCAATCGTTAGATAGGCATTACGCACGAGTTCCGAGCGCTGCTCGGTGAGTTCCTTGCGCCACGGATGCACCATCACGTGCTCCACGCCATCCCGCGGTTCAAAAACCGGGTGGGCAACATCGAAAACTAGCATGCCTTTCAGAAAATCATCGGATAGGTTCGAGAGACCCTTACCGGCAGCCATGCGGTTATTCAACCCCGCCGCGAGGACATACCACCAATCAGAATATCTCTGTTCGGCAGTCGAGCTCACGATATCCGCGAAGGATGGCAAGTCATCGCGGGATAGCGTCGCCGCCAAACCCTCAAGCGCAGCATCGACCCGCTCTTCACCAAACCACGCCGCAACACGCGCACGGGGTGTGCCGTCGCGGTCCAGTTCGTCATACTGGGCGAAATAGAACCGCATGATATGGAGCAGCCAGCCCACGTGGAGGCCGCCCCTGATCTGCTCCCTATCGCGGTCGAAGTCCTGCCGCTGCTTCTCGCGGCTCGCCTCGATATCAACGTCCTCCCTGCTGGTACGTCCCTCGAAATAGTCGGCCGGCAGGTTTGTGACCGTTGCCTGCGCGCGGATGTTTGCCAGAGCTGCATCCGTATCGGGCAAAGCGAAGAGCTGATCGAATACCTCGCCCGCATGCGGTTCGCTGGAATGATACGAGAGACTGAATGCTACTTGGTAGAGAAACGCACGACGATCGCTTCCAGGCGCTGCCGCCTGCAGCTCAGCCCAGGCGATATCGAGCTGCGCATCCGTGCTGAGTTCGAACATGAGCGCTTCGCGAAAGCGCCTCCAGGAAATCCACTTGTTCCCATCGAGCAGCACCGTGCGGAAGAAATGCTGCGTTAGTTGCGTGAGCCGATCCGGCGTCTCGCGCATGGCTTCGCGCAGCCCGCGCCCACGGCTTTCATGGTTTCCGCCCTTGAATGCAACACGCTTGCGAAGCCATCCAAGAACCCGGGCAGGATCGAACGGATCTGGCGCGCGCCAAGCGCGCACCAGTGCCCGAGCGTAAAGAGAGCCCGCATCCCACCCCCGCCGGGTATGGCCTCCGATGTGATCGTCCGCAGGCACGATACCATCGAGGACGTCGGGGAGGTCAGCGTCGGGAATGGCATCGGCAAGATTCCAGAACAGACCGGAAGCCGCGGGCTCGCTCCCCACCTGAGAGTCATTGAGAAGCGCCACGACGTCTGCCGCGCCATAGGGGCGGCCATAAAGCGCACGAATGATTTCTGCGCGGAGTTGAATGTCGTTCGTGGTCCTTGCGAGATTGTTCGCGAACACGTCCTTGATGGCCGTTTCGCCCGCTACCCCGTAGCGCAGCAGGGCGGAGAGCGCGTGCAGGCGTTCAGCAAAGGGCGAAGCCTGCCGTGCCAGCACAGCCGCAAGATCGGACACCATCTCGGGAATGATGGGCCCCAGCATCAATGCATCGACGACGACGGACCGGACGCCAAAACCGGAAGTGGGATTGTTCAGAATGGCACGAAATTCTCCGACCATATCGGTCCGCGCCAACCCGCCGATGGATTTCGAATCCCAGTTGCCCGACCGGAACCAGGGATTCTCATTCGAAAGCTTGTCTAACGCGCGCACCAGACAAGCGCAGGATGAAGGCGAGAGAGAAGCCGCATCGCCATAGGTCAAGATACCATAGGGGTCCGCCTCGATAAGCGCACCGGCTTGCTCCGGCAAGTGAACGGCGAGCCAGGCATGGAGGCCGCGCAACTCCGGCGCTGGATGCCCATCGACGCCCATAAGCGCGGTGACCCGGCCGAAGGGTAGACCAGCACGGACTTGAGCGGCAAGAAATTCAGCCGCAAGGAATTCAGCCGTCGTGCGGTGCGCATAATCAAACGTCTCGGGCTCTTGTCCCGCATCGAAGACGCGGCGCCCCAAAACGGCCTGTACCTGTTCGGGCGGGAAGAATTTCACCGAGCGATATCCAGGTATGTCGTCGGTCCCCTCCTGATCCGTCAGGCTTACCGCTTCAACATCGCTGATAAGGCGCGCGGCACACACACCCCCCGCTACCGGCCGCAACTCGGCTACAGAAAGGGAGCCGCTTCCAGCGCGCGCGCGCTCGTCGTCAAACTCCGCGAGCAAGAGCCGCGTTGAGACCTCAAAGAGGGCCTTCCGCGTCGCCGGCCATTCATTACCCGCCTTCACCGCTTTCCAGAGCATGATGAGGTTCTGCGGGTTCTCAAGAAAATCGCTCAAGCCCCGCTCGTTTGCTTCCGTCAGGAAACCATCCGCTTCGACTTCCTCGGCACCCCGTGCGGCAAGAACCGCCAGTTGCTCCGTGCGGGAAAGACTCTGGAGCAAGAGAACGGGCGTCTCGCCGTGCTGCTCGAAATAGGGTTGCAGCGCTGCAAGATCGCTAGCTCCCAGCCAATCCGCCACCCGGCAGGAAATCCGCACCTTGGAAGGATTGACTTCGAGGAGTTTGGTCATCAACGCATCGACCGTATCCCGATCGCCGCGGCCCGCGCGCTTTTCATCAAGCCCGTCGATGAATACCGCCTGTCCTGTCAGCATAGAGGCTGGCATCGCGAGAAAAGCCCGGGCCTTAATGAACCGGCTACCCTCGGCCGCTGCGGCTTCCTTGAAAACGTGGGTCTTGCCCGCGCCCGGATCGCCCAAGAGAACAAGGTTACGCGCCGTCCCGAAATCTGCGAACGGGCGCGCCTCCCCGTCCTGGGGACGGTCGGGTTTAATGTTGATCTGGCGAACGCTGCGGGTCATACGGCTATCTCAATGAGAGCAGAAGCTCATTTCTACAACCTCCGCTGTCAAGCCCATGGGGATACACTATTTGGGATACCGTGACAGTGCACTCAACTCATGGCAATATGGACTGCACCCCTGAAGTGAGACACGATAATTCCAGTGATAGTGCGGTTGCCATGATGCGTTATCGTGCCGTCGGCATCACAGCACCAAAACCCCCTGCTTCTCCGCAACGCCGATCGTCGCCTCTGTCCCGCTGTTGAATTCGAGGTAATCGGCTTCGACCCCGTCGCTGAATACGACGCCGTTGTCCGGCATCTCCGAAATCACGCGCATCCGGCCGCCTTCGGCGATCTTGCCGATCACGAGGCTCGCCTGCGTGGTGACGCCGGGATAGGGCTCGCGCACGAAATAATGCAGGTACGGGGCATCCCACGGGAATGAGCCGTCGCCGACCGGCGTGACATCGCGGCCTAGCAGGCAGCGTGTCGCCGTGGCCCAGCCGGCATAGACGCTTCTAAGCCAGCCGGTCGAGCCGAGACCGGTGGAGACGATGATGCCGCTCGATGATTGCCGCTCCTCCTGTCCGCCGACGGCGATCTGGTAGCGCGCCGAAACGTGGGAGCGCTGGCCAATGAAAAAATCGTTCACGGCATGCAGGGTCTGTCCGGTATTGAGCGTCGCCTTGGCCATCGTCACCAGTTTGACCGGGCGCCGGTGCGTGGCCTCTTCAGTCATGATGCGCGGCAGGTCGTTGATGGTGAAGGGCAGCAGCACGCCGTTCCAGCGCGCCGGGTCTGGATTGATGGCGACAACGCGCTGACCATCGAGATATTTGAGCGTGTTGGCGACCAATCCGTCCTGGCCCAGCACGACCACGCCGTCTTCCGGACCGAACACGAAGTTCGGCACATAGCGGCGCTCCAGGCGCTGCACCCGGCCGAATTCGCGCAGCACGTCCTCGGCGCGCTGGACCGCCGAACGGTAGTGCTTGTGCTCGATCAGGTAGTCGGAAAAGTCGGCGCCGAGATGCTCCACATAGAACTGCGCCTGCTGCACCGTATTGAAGCGCGTCACGAGGTCGTCGAGGCGCGTCGGCCTCACGATCAGAACGATCTTCCTGTCGGGTGCCGCGCTCATGGCTATCTCGCTGCTTTCTTCGCGCCCATGATCTCGCGCAGCAGATCGGGCGATACGTTGAGCTCGCCGATCTTGGCAGCGTTGTCGGCAAGATCGCGGAAGGCGAGCGCCAGCAACTGTCCGGGCTGCATCCCGACGCTGGCCAGCGCCTGCAGAACCTTGGCATCGCTGGCGGCGAAGGCCTTCATCATGGCATCGATGCCGTAGGCCTTGGCGTCGGCTTCCTGGCGCGCGTTGGCGGTCGCCAGTTCGACGAGTTCGCCATTGCGCTCCTCCAGGCGGATCTTGCCGGTGATCTCCTCCTGCTCGATCTGCCGCCGCCGTTCGCGCAGCGCACGGTCGGCGTCCATCTGCGCTTCGCCGATCTGGCGCTTCTTGTTCTCGACGGCGATCTCGGTGTTGAGCTCGTTCTCCTTGATGGCGCGCTCCTGCTCGACCGCGGCATTGCGCCGTGAATAGATCGCTTCATCGGCGCGCCGCAGCAGCGCCTCGCGCGCTTCCGCTTCCAGCGCCCGCGCCGTTTCCGGCTTGGGCTTGATCGCGAGGACCGACAGGCCCAGCACCTCGAGGCCGAGCGCCGCGACCGTCTGCGCCTGCTGCAGGTTCGTCCTGACCTCGGTGACCAACTCCTCGCCGGCGCCAAGCACATCCTTCAACGGCGTCGCCTGGATCTTGGCGCGCATGGCGACCTGGACCTGGCTGATCAGGCGCTGCGACAGTTTTTCCGGGTCATCGGACACGTAGCGCCCCCTGGCATTGAGCGCGAAGTTCAGCAGCACCGCCGTGCGCCTGGGATCGGCGATCCGATAGGTGACCTGACCCTGGATGCTGACATCCTGATAGTCGGCGGTCACCTCTTCGAACATGAAGGGCTCGTTCACGCTGGCGGTCGGGATCAGCACCAGCGAACTGGTCGGCCCGAAATAGAACATCGAGAGACCGGCGCCCTCACGCAGCGGGCGGCCATTGCGGAACTGGATGACGTAGTCGGTGGGCTGAGCCTTGATGAAACGCAAACCGAACATCGCATTCTCCTCTCATTCGTTGTGAGAGAAGATAGGTACTTAGTTTGTTTTGTCAACTAAGTTAGGTGTCGATTGCATCTAAGTTGGAATTTCGGTATATTTCAAAACGTTAGTGGAGCCGAGGGACGCATGGCTGAATTTCAGTCGCCGCTGGTGACAATCGACGTCGTCATCCTGACCCTGCGCGAAGGGCATCTGCACGTGCTGCTGATGCGGCGCGGCGCCGAGCCGTTCGCGGGGTCGTGGGCGCTGCCCGGCGGCTATATTCATCCCGAGGAGGATGCCGATCTCGATGCGGCCGCGCGGCGAATCCTGCACAGCAAGACCGGCGTGCGCACGCCGTACATGGAGCAGCTGCAGGCCTTCGGCGATGCGCAGCGCGATCCGCGCGGCTGGACGGCGACCTTCGCCTATTTCGCGCTGATCGCCTCCGATGCCGTGACGCTGAAGGAAGGCGCCAATGCGGACGAAGTGGCGTGGTGGCAGATCAAGGGCAGGCAGGTCGAGATTCCGCTGGCGTTCGACCATGCGAAAATTGTTGCGGCCGCCGTGTCGCGGCTGCGCAGCAAGGTCGAATACACCTCGCTGCCGGCCCATCTGCTGCCGCCCAAATTCACGCTGCCCGATCTGCAGAAGGTCTATGAAGAGATTCTCGGCCGACAGATGGACAAGTCCGCCTTTCGCAAGCGCATGGCGGAGGCGGCGTTCCTGGAGCCGGTGGCCGGCGAAAAGCGCCCCGCCAGCAACCGCCCGGCGCAGCTCTATCGAATCAAGCGTGGGCGCGGCACTATCTTTTTCGACCGGACCATCTGAGCAGAGGCCCACCAGTGTCAGTCCCCCCTTCCTACGATGCCCAGCATCGCGGCACGGCCGGCGCCTATGAAGCCTATTTCGCCGGCATGGATCGGACGATGGGCCAGAAGCTGGCCTTTGTCGGGGCGCACTTCCTGCTCGATCCCGGCGCGCGCGTCGCCGACATGGGCTGCGGATCGGGCTCGGGCACCTACCAGCTCGCGCTGCTCAATCCCAAGATCGAGGTGATCGGCGTCGACATCAATCCGGAATCGGTGCGATGGGCGACGGAGAAATACCGGCTGCCGAACCTGCGCTTTATCGTCGGCGACGCGGCCGAGCCTGTGTTCGCGGGCGATCCGCTCGACGGCATCCTCAGCTCCTCGACCTTGCATCACGTCTACACCTTCAACGGCTACAGCCGCGCCGCGGTGCGGCGGGCGATCGCCAGCCATCTGGCGTGCCTGCGGGAGAATGGCGTGTTCGTGCTGCGGGACTTCGTCAGTTCGCCGCGCGATGCCTATGTGCTGCTGGAATTACCCGACCAGCCGAGCCGCGGCGATGCGACCGCCGATCTGTCCGACGCGGACCTGCTGGTCAGGTTCGCGAACACGGCGCGGCCCCTGGACCAGGGCAACGGTCCCGGCTTCTTTCTCGAAGAGCTCGATGCGCGCACACCCGGCACGCGGCTGTTTCGCCTGTCGCACAAATGGGCGACCGAATTCGTGCTGCGCAAGGACTATCACCGCGATTGGGACGTCGAGCTGCTGGAGGAGTACAGCTATTTTACGGCCGACGAGTTCGTAGCCGAACTCAATGCGGCAGGCGGCCGCCTGCTTTGCGCGGAGCCGTATTGGAATCCCTGGATCGTCAGGAATCGCTTCGAGGGCCAATTTCGGCTGCTCGACGAAGGCGGCCATCAGCTCGGCTGGCCACCGACCAATTTCGTCGCCGTCACGCAGCGCGTAACCAAGGGATCAAGCGTGCGGCTCGGCGAACGGCGTGCGTCGCAATCGCGTCCGTCGTTCCTGACGATGGCGGCGATGCGCGACACCTCGAGCGCAAGCGGACAGGTTTACGATCTCGTCAAGCGGCCCAATCCGGTCTGCGATCTCATCCCGTGGCGGCGCGAGGGCGAGCGGCTGCGCGTGGCGGCGCGCTACGGCTATCCGCGGCCCATTACCTGCGCCGTGCCGCGCGGCCCCACCATGATCGACGGCAGCAAATGGGGCGGCTATCTGATCGAGCCGCTGGCCGGAATGGTGCCGCGCGACGCAGCCCCTGAAACAGTCAGCAGGATCGTCGCGGACCGGGCGATGATCGCCGCCGATGCGTTCGGCAACATCGATACCGGCCTGACATATTACCCCTCGCCCGGCGGCATCGACGAAGTGGTCACATCGCTGTTCATCGAGGCGCGCGCCCCGCTGCCGCACCGTTCGCTGCCCGCCGCCCTGTCGGGCTTCAGCACGGCGGGCGAATTGCGCGAGTTCGACGCCCAGGATCTTCTGCGCGCGGCCCATGTCGGCGCGCTGCCGGAAGCGCGGCTGGAAATGAATCTCTATGCGCTGATGGACCGGCTCGGCATCCGCCCCGACCCGTTCATCGGCGAGGAGATCGCGCTGCCGGCGGCACAAGCCCCCGCCTGGCTGCGACGCGGCGATCTCGACGATCTCCTGGCGCGGCCGGCGGCGTCGCCCTATGTGCCGGCCGACCGACCGAGCGGTTATCTGCGGCTGGTTCGATCGGTCTTCGCCGATCAGACCGAGGAAGAAGGGCAGACACGGACGCTGGCGGAGCAGGAGCTGGAGTTCGTGCTGCCGCGCGCGCTGAGCTGCAACACGGTGATCGGCCTGCCCGTCATCCATGCCGAAGAGGTGCTGATCGGCCTCGAGACGCGCCATTTGCCGGTGCCGCAGCTTCATGAGGGCGACGCCCGGATTCTGACGGCGCCGGCCTGGCGGCTCGACCGTCAGGTCGCGACGCTGGACCAGGCAAGGTCGGTGCTCGCAACCCATTTCGGCGTGCCATCAGGCGCCGTCACGCCGCTCGGCGCCGCCTATTTTCCAAGCGCCGGCATCACGCCGGAGCGGGTGTATCCCTTCATCGTCCGCCTGTCCGAGACGGCGGCCGGCGCGTCCTACGATTATGTGCCGTTGACCGAGGTGAAGCGCAGCCTGCACCGATTGCGCGACGGGCACTTGCTGATCGCGGTGATGCGCCTCATTCACGCGCTCGGTCTGTGGCGCTGAGCGGCGGCACACACCCGGTGGACGACGCTGGAGGCCTCCCTGGAAGGCAGGCGCTCGCAAAATATCGAAAACAACCCCATGCACAGTAGCCGGCCGCCGCCGGCATTCGACATCGCAACTTGACACGTCGGGCAAATCAGGGGCATTCTTCCGATATTCCGAAATCCTGCACGTGCCCCTCGCCCCGCATGGGCGGGCGCGGCCGTCGCGATTGCGGCCGAAATATCCTCATCCACCATTGAAAATGCACCGGACCTCCGCGCCGAGCGATCGCCGGCGCGTGGCCGAACCGCGCGCGGCAAGCGCGCGTGACAGGGAATCTCGACATGAACACCGCTCCTGAACTCGCGACGCCGGCGGCGATCGCCGCAACCGACCAGGCCAAAGCTACCGCTGCCCCGCGGATAAAACTTCAGTCGCACGGATTTTCCATCGACCATCCGGATCAAGAGCTCGGCGAACGGCTGATGGCCGATACGCTGGGGGTCGCCGACCGCGAGGCGATGCATGGCCTCATCA
>Ga0102590_1004665_pt1 | contig 11330 bp, 9 predicted proteins | sample AraplaMF_Col_mMF_FD_76859 | JGI IMG/M metagenome (GOLD analysis project Ga0102590, IMG submission 76859) | Arabidopsis root microbial communities from the University of North Carolina, USA - plate scrape MF_Col_mMF | ecosystem: Host-associated > Plants > Roots > Endosphere | place: USA...
CGCGAGACGAGATTGGTGTGCTTGCCCTGCCAGCCGAGACCCGCGGTCTGCGCCAGCGGCTTCTCCATCACCGCCGCGGTGTCGACGAACACCTTCACTTCCGACGGTGCGGTTGCGACCAGCCAGCGCGCCAACGCCTTCAGGCGCTTCTTGATGAGGTCGTGATAGTCGTCGCCTTGCGCATAGACTGAGATCGCCGCGCGCGTGCGCTCCTTCAGGATTGCGAGCGGATCGGAGTCGGGGCCGTAATTCACGCCGAGCATGATCACGCTGCGCACGTCGGCCCACAGCCCGCGCGGATCGACGCGGCGCTCCGGCTGCGCGGCCAGCCAGTCCATGTCGCCATGGCCGCCCGAGGCGATGAATTCGAGAAAATGCTGCCCCGCGTTCTCGATTGTCCCCGGCACCGTGATGCCGATGCAGTCGAAGCCGAGCGCGCGCGCCTCGTGCGCAAGCGCCGCCTTCAGTCCAGCCGGATCGGAGTTCAGAAATCCAGGTCCACGTAGGTCCGCGACGCCGGCACACCCGCCAGCCATTCGCTCAGCAGCGGACGGAACGATGGGCGGGATTTCACCCGCGCGTACCACGCCTTTGCCGCGTCGTCCTCGCTCCATGGCACGTCGCCCAGATAGTCGATCGCCGAGAGATGCGCCGCGGCGGCGAGATCCGCGTAAGTGAGCCGGTCGCCGGCAAGGAAATTACGCGTCTGCGCCAGCCAGCCGATATAGGCCAGATGATAGCGTACATTTGCCTTGGCCGCGCGCATCACGTCGGCCGAGGGCGCGCCGCCGCCGCTGTCCTCGCTCATGAAGCGCTTGTAGATGCGCTCGGTGACGAGTGGGTGAGACACTTCCTCGAAGAATTTTTCGTTGAACCAGGCCATCAGCCGGCGCACCTCGACGCGCTCGGCGATGGTGTCCGGCATCAGACGCTTGGGCCCCATCTCGTGACCATAGGCCTCGTCGACATATTCGGCGATGATGGCCGCGCCCGGGATCGGCGGCTGCTCCTCGTCCACCATGACGGGCGTCGTTCCCGCCGCATTGAGCAGCAGAAATGCCTCGCGCCGTTCCCAGCTGCGCTCCTCGACGAGGCGCAACTCGAGTCCGTATTCCCCCGCGATCAGGCGGATAAAGCGCGAATGCGGACAGAACGGATGATGATACAGCGTAAACATGAAGCCTTTGACTATGTGATGGTGCTTAAGAATCCATCAATGTTTGTGCGGCGCCACACTAGTCCTTCAAAACCGCGAAGCAAGGGCGGGACGTCGCATTTTGCGATTGCAGCATTGGGGGGAATAGGCGAGAAGAACCCGCTTTTCCAGCGGAAATGGACCGTAAATATGTCAGACGCAATACGGGCAGTGATCCTCGGCATCATCGAGGGTGTGACCGAGTTCCTTCCCGTTTCCTCGACCGGCCACCTGCTGCTTGCGGAGCGTTTCTTCCATCTCGGCGAAGGCGCGTTCTGGGATTCGTTTACGGTTCTGATCCAGCTCGGCGCGATCCTTGCGATCGTCGTGCTGTACTTCAAGAAATTGTGGGACGTTGCGATCGGCATGTTCACCGGCGATGCCGATGCGCGCCGCTTCGTGATCGGCGTGCTGGTGGCTTTCCTGCCCGCGGTGATCGTCGGCCTCGTCGCCGGCAAATACATCAAGAGCCTGCTGTTCAATCCCTGGGTCGTCTGTTTCTCGCTGATCGTCGGCGGCGCCATCCTGTTGTGGGTCGACCGGCTCGATCTCAAGGCGCGCGAGCATGACGCCACCCGCTTTCCGCTGCTGATGTATCTCTATATCGGCATCGCGCAGTGCATCGCGATGATCCCGGGCGTGTCGCGCTCCGGCGCCAGCATCGTCGCGGCGATGTTCCTGGGGGCCGACAAGCGCGCCGCGGCGGAGTTCTCGTTCTTCCTCGCCATTCCCACCATGATCGGCGCGTTCGCCTACGACTTCTACAAGAACCGCTCCGAGATGACGATGGACCACATGGGCGTCGTCGCGATCGGCTTCGTTGTGTCGTTCATCACCGCGATCATCGTGGTGAAGACTTTCCTGTCCTACGTCACCCGCCACGGCTTCGTGGTGTTCGCCTGGTGGCGCGTCATCGTCGGCACCCTCGGCCTGATCGCGCTGGCGCTGGGACATTGAGCTTCAGGCCCGGGCTACGCTTTTCCACCAAGCCTTCAACGCAATATAAGCTTTTGACTGGTAGGCAGTTTCCAACGAAGGGCGCGCGCCCTGCACAGGAGCTGAACCATGACCCTCGTCAGCGGCTGGGGACGTTTCCCGGTCGTCGATAGTGAACTCCTACGGCCGCGGTCGTTCGAGGCCGTGGGCGAAGCCGTGGTGACCGGCTCCGTGGCGAGGGGCAACGGCCGCGCCTATGGCGATGCCGCGATCGGCGCCGTCAGAACCGTCGCCATGACAGGCTTCGACCGGGTCAGGTGGTTCGATCCCGCGTCTGGGCGTATACGCCTCGAGGCCGGCGTGCTGCTGTCGGATCTGATCGACACGTTTGGTCCGCGCGGCTTCCTGCCCTTCGTCGTGCCCGGCACGCGCTTCGTGTCAGTCGGCGGCGCCATCGCGGCCGATGTGCACGGCAAGAACCATCATTGCGAGGGCGGCTTCGGCCGGTACGTCGACAGCATCCTGCTGCGCACCGGGCGGGGTGAGACCATCGAGGTCTCGCGCGAACAGAATTCCGATGCGTTCTTCGCCACCATCGGCGGCATGGGCCTCACCGGAATCATTCTCGAAGCGACGATGCGGCTGCGCACCGTCGAGACCGGTTGGATTCGCGAGCGGGTGATCTCCGCATCCGATCTCGATGCGGCGATGGGCGCGCTCGACGCTGGCGATTCATCAACCTATTCGGTGGCGTGGATCGATTGCGCGGCGCGAGGGCGCGATCTCGGCCGCTCACTGATCTATCTCGGCGAGCACGCGGGCAGAGGCGAGCTCGCTGAAGGCATCGATGTGTTTCCTTCTGGCAAAAATCCCGGTCTCGCCGTGCCCTTCGACCTGCCGGCGATGACGTTGAATCGCACCAGCGTCCGCGCCTTCAACGAGCTCTACTACCGCATGGGCGCGCGGCGCGCCGGCGGCAGTCATGTGGTTTCGCTCTATCCCTATTTCTTTCCGCTCGACGCTATCGCCGACTGGAATCGCATCTATGGACGACGCGGCTTTCTTCAGCATCAATGCGTGATTCCGCAAGCTGGTGCCCGCGCCGTGCTCGGCGAGATCCTGGGCCGGGTCGCAGCGCGCGGCGATGCGTCCTTCCTCGCGGTGCTCAAGAAGCTCGGCCAGGGCGACGGCATCCTGTCGTTTCCGTTGCCCGGCTATACGCTGGCGCTGGATTTTCCGGTGAAGGGCGACATCATGAATTTCCTCGACGAGATCGACCACCTCGTCGTCGCCGCCGGCGGACGGCTCTATCTCGCCAAGGACGCGCGCCAGTCGCGCGCGACGTTCGAGGCCGGCTATCCGGCCCTGCAACGCTTCAACGCGATTCGCAGATCGCTCGATCCTGCCGGAAACATTCGCTCGAAACTTTCACAACGCCTTTTCGATGAGGTTTAAGCCGTGACGTCACGCAAGACCGTAATTGTGCTCGGTGGCTCCTCCGACATCGGCCGCGCTGCCGCGCGCGCCTTTGCCAAGGCCGGATACGATGTCGCCCTCGCTGGCCGCGATGTCGCCGCGCTGGAGCCCGACGCCGCGGATCTGCGCGCGCGTTACGATGTGGTCGTTGGTCTCCACAAGTTCGATGTGCTCGACACCGCCTCGTTCGAGGGATTCGTGAACGGGCTTCCGGCGTTGCCTGACGTCGTCATCTCGATCGTCGGCCTGCTGGGTGTGCAGGAGAACGCCGAGAGCGATCTCGCCCACGCCACCACGATCATGCGTTCGAACTACGAAGGCCCGTCGCTGATCCTGGGCCTGTTCGCCGAAAAACTCCTGGCGCGCGGCACCGGCACGATCGTCGGCGTGTCCTCGGTTGCCGGCGATCGTGGCCGCGCCTCGAACTATGTCTATGGCTCGGCGAAAGCAGGCTTCTCCGCGTTTCTCTCAGGCCTGCGCGCGCGCGCGAGCCGCGGCGGCGTTCACGTCGTCACGGTGAAACCGGGCTTCGTCCGCACCAGAATGACCGAGGGCATGAAGCTGATCGGCCCGCTCACCGTGGATGCGCCTGTCGTGGGCGATGCGATCCTCAGCGCCGTCGAGAACAAGACCGACGTCGTCTACGTCAGCGGCAAATGGCGCCTCGTGATGCTGATCATCAAGACGCTGCCGGAAGCGGTGTTCAAGAAGCTGAAGTTCTAATGTTCTTGCGGCTCGCACCACAGTCTCGTCATGCCCGGCCTTGTGCCGGGCATCCACGTTCTTGGCATCCGCGTTAACAAAGACGTGGATGGCCGGGACAAGCCCGGCCATGACGGCATGGAGGTGCTACGCGCTCTTGCGCTGGAATTGGCCCTGGGGGCGGAAGCGCCAGAGATATTGCGGGGCGATCGCTTCCAGCGAATCGGCGGCGATGCCGAGTCCTTCAAGCGTCAGGCCTGCGGCCTTCGCCGCTTCCGACACGACATTGTCGCGCTGAAGCAGCGTGACCTGGTCCGGCGTCAGCTTCAGCATGCCCGGCGCGAATTGCAGGAAGGCGGCCTTGAAGCGGGCGAGGCCGAACGGCAGCGGCACCAGCATCGGCTTGCGATCGGCGATCTCGAGGATGGCCTCGATGATCTCGCGCATGGTCAGCACTTCCGGCCCGCCGAGCTCATAGGTGGCGCCCGCCTTGGCCTTGCCGTCGACGGCATCCGCGATCGCGGTGGCGACGTCGCCGACATAGACCGGCTGCATCTTCGTCTCACCGCCGATCAGCGGCATCACCGGCGACATCCGGGCCAGCGCGGCGAAGCGGTTGGTGAACTGGTCCTCGGGGCCGAATACGACCGAGGGACGGAAGATCGTGGCCGACGGCACCGCCGCCATGACCGCCTGCTCGCCGGCCGCCTTGGCGCGCGCGTAGGCTGAGGGCGATTCCGCATCGGCGCCGATCGCCGAGACATGCACCATCCGGGCGCCAATGGCCGCGGCCGCCTTGGCGACGGTCTCGGCGCCCTTGGCCTGGACGGCGTCGAAGCTCTGCGCGCCACCCTCGGCGAGGATGCCCACCAGGTTGATCACGACATCCGAATCACGCAGCGTCGCCTCGACCGAGGCCGGATAGCGCAAATTGGCCTGCACGACGTGGACCTGCCCGACCTTGCCCGAGGGCTGGAGGTATCCGGCCAATTCCGGCCGCCGCACTGCAGCACGGACCCGGTAATCCCGCCGGCACAGCGCGCGGACGACATTCCGGCCCAAAAACCCCGATCCGCCGAAAACCGTGACGAGAGTTTCCGAATTCGATGCCATGGGATCTGATCCTGGGTCCATTCCTGGGGAAGAGCACGTGTTATCAGGCTTGTATCGGGCCAGTTTGCGATGCGCAATCCGCATCCCTACTCATGATTTGACAACCGCGTCACCGAACCTTAGTAACCGCCTCCGTGCCCCAAACGGCATGCCCAGGTGGTGGAATTGGTAGACGCGCTGGCTTCAGGTGCCAGTGGCTTAACGGCCGTGAAGGTTCGAGTCCTTTCCTGGGCACCATCTCCTGCTCAAGCGATTGAAATCGCTCATTTGCAGGGAGTTTGAGCGGCTGACCGGTACGCAAAACCGAGGCACAGCGCTGTTGGCTTACCGAGTGGCCTATATCGCTCGTCGCGTCGACTGAGATCGGAGGCGGCTGGTCGCGTCGGTCGCTCCGGCAAGCGCTACGCGCCGAGAGCCGTTGCCCGTCCACCGCGCTCGTGGCCGAAGCCGTCGTCGCTGTGTGGGAAAAGGTCGGCAAAGCTGATGACCCAATCGCCCAAGAGGTCTCAGTGCTCGTTGACCGCAGCGCCGAGCTTGATCAGGCTCAGCGAGTGGTTCGCGGTCTCGCGCAGGCGGCAGTAGCTCGCGTCGCCCGGGTACATGCCGGGCTCGATTTTGTCGAAGACCGCGCAAAAGCGATCACGCGACGCGGCGAACGTTTTCTGCGAGTCATTGACCGCCTGGATCACGTCGGTGAACCCGCCGGCCTGAACCTTCTTGAGCGCCTCACTTGTTTTCTGCGTCCAAATTGCGAGTTCGCGCGCCGCGCAGGCTTTCCATTTGGCGACGTCGTCATTCGCGCCCTTTGCCGCTTTGATGCAGGGGTCGGCGACGAGCCCGACGCACGCGCCGCCGAAACCGCCGGTTTTCTCCGCGGTCTTCAGGCAGGCATCGATCACCGCCAGGTCGGCTGGCGCGGTGCCTTGGGCGAAAGCCATCGATGCGAGCGGGAGGCTTGCGGCGAGCATCGCGGCGGCAAGTTTGAGCTTCATTGGATGCCTTTTTGAATGCGCCTTGACCTGACTTACGAGATTTTCGACCAACAGGTGATACATGCAACCTTGGTCATCGAAGGCCCAACGTTGGTTCACCTGAATGTGGAAGAGGAGCTGTTGTCGCCCTTCACACCACGCTCTTCCCCGCCCGCTCCGCCACCGACTTCTGCACGAAATACATCGCGACCAGCGTGATGAGCGTCGTCGCGACGACGACATAGCCGATCCGCTCGAAGTGCAGCAGCGAGCCGTCCGGTTGTTGCGAGATGATCGCAGCCGCAAGCACCGAGCCGAGCCCGCCGGAAAGCTGCTGCAGCGATGCGCTGACCGCGCTGAATGATCCGCGCTGGCTGGGATCGGGGATCGCCGAGATCAGCGCCTGCGACGGGATCATGCGCGAGAAGATGCCGACGAACATCAGCACGTTGACGGCGATCGCGGTCGCGAGCGAGACGTGGCCGAGATGGGTGTAAATCAGCACCATGACGATGGTCATCGCGCAGCCGAACACGAAGGTCGGATATTTGCCGAAGGCGTCGCTGGCGCGGCCAACCAGCGGCCCCGTGACGATGCTGAACAGGCCGGAGACGAGATAGATCGTCGGAAGATGCACGATGTCGATGCCGACGTTGTTCACGGTGAAGGCGCTGGAGTACGGCATGATCATGTAGCCGCCGGTCGCGAGCAAGGTCGTGACCGCGAAGGCCAGCGTGTAGCGCGGCTCGCCGACGGTCGCGACCAGATGGTGGAACGGGTTTCTGTCCTGCTTCAGCTTCAGATGCGCGTCGACCGGCTCCATCGCGAAGGCGATGATTGCGATCGTGACGATCGACAGGCCGACGATTGCAAAAAAGCAGGCATGCCAGCTCCAGTGATTGGCGAGAAACAGTCCGGCCGGAACGCCGAGCACCTGGCTCGCGGCGAATGCGGTCTGCACGAAGCCCATCACGCGCCCGCGCAGGTGCAACGGAAACAAATCGGTGACGATGGCGAGCACGACCGAGCCGATCACGCCGCCGAACAATCCGGTCACGATCCTGCCGAGCAGCAGCACGTGGTAAGTCTGTGCCGCGGCGCAGAGCAGGGTCCCGAGCGTGAAGCCGACATAGAAGAACAGCAGCAGGCGCTTGCGATCGAACCGGTCGGCAAATCCGGCGGCCAGGATGCCCGATAGCCCGGCGCTGAACGCGTAGGCCGACACCGCGACGCCGAATTGCCCGGCCGTGATGTCGAGCGAGGGCATCAGGATGGCGCCGAGCGGCGACATGATGATGAAATCGAGGATGATGGTGAACTGTGCGAACGCGAGCAGCGCGACGAGGAGCACCTGGTAGCGTGAAAAACCGCGCTGGCGGTCCGGTTGATCGTCGATCGGCGCAGCAAGCGTCTGTTCGGTCATGGGTCTCGATTCATGGCGATCGGGGAGAGAAACTGGCAGATGGGGTCGAGCGCGACGCTTTCCACCGGGCGCAGGGCATAAACCCCTCGGGAACATGAAGCTCGCGCCGGGTTGTGGGATCCGTGCAACAGACTGGCGGTCCTTGACCGCCCGGCTTCTCCGCCAAAAGAGTGCGCCGACTGAGAAGCCGGGGCATCCGGCCGCCCCCCATGAACATGGGAGGACCGGGTGCTGCGCGAGCCTTGGTAAGCCCTGAGACTTCCCCAAACCGCAGCTCGCATGCTTTGAGTGTCGCGGGAGCGTCAATTACGTTGACGTCGTGGCGGGCCGGGGCTGGAAGCGACTGGGGTCTTCATTCTTCCTGCGCCCCCTTGCCGGTCGCAAGCTTGGAAGACGGGTTGGGAGGATGAACATGACGATTTCATTGCGAGCGCGAGTCACCGCTTCCCTCGCAACGGCGCTGGTTGCCGTCATCGTAGCTTGCGCAGCTGCGCCGAAAGCTCAGGCTCAGTTCCTGTGTGTGGATGGTGCCGCGTCTGATCAAGGCGCTACGGCCGCCGGATCAGGGAGCAATTTTGCCTGCGGGCCCTCCGCTTCCGCTGGCGGCACGGGCAGCAACAACTCCGCGATCGGGGCCGGCTCCAACGCCAGCGGAAATGCCAGCAGCAATACCGCCGTCGGTTCGGCCAACGCCAGCGGCGATAGCAGCTCCAATATTGCGACGGGAAACAATGCCAACGCCAGCGGCAACAACAGTTCCAATAGCGCGACCGGGACGGGAGCCATCGCCAGCGGTGAAGGCAGTAAAAACATGGCGTCCGGAAACAACGCGCAGGCCAGCGGTGACAACAGCAACAATATCGCGACCGGCGCCGGGGCCAACGCCAGTGGCAACAACAGCGGCAATCTTGCGTCCGGGTTGAACGCCCTGGCCAACGGAGACGGCAGCAGGAACGTGGCGACAGGGCGCAGTTCCAATGCCTCCGGGAACAACAGCAGAAATCTTGCGAACGGGTTTGGCGCCAAGGCCTACGGCGACGCCAGCGCCAACACCGCGACGGGGAACAACGCCAACGCCTACGGCAACGGCAGCGCCAACATTGCGTCCGGCGGCAACTCGAACGCGACCGGCGACAACAGCATCAATATCGCGACCGGCTTGAACACCAACGCGAGCGGATCCGGAAGCTATAACGTCGCCACCGGCAACGCCGCCCTCGCATATGGCGCCAACAGCTCCAACGCGGCGACCGGCTATCTGGCGAATGCCAGTGGCGCGAATTCGAGGAATATTGCGAACGGCACGCAATCCAATGCCAGCGGCACCGGCAGCTTCAACATTGCGGTCGGCAACGGCGCCAACGCGAGCGGAAACGGTGTCGCGAACACCGCAGTGGGCAACGGCTCCAACGCCACCGGCGCGAATTCCTCGGCCTTCGGCAATGGCGCCTCCGCAACCTTCGCGAATTCCGCCGCGATCGGCAATGGCGCGACCGCGACGCGCGCGAACCAGCAGGTGTACGGAACCGCGGCCAATACCTACACGATGTCCGGCGTCGCCTCGGCCGCGAGCACGGCTGCACAGTCCGGACCGGTGCAGCTCGTCACCACGGACGCGGCCGGCAATCTGGCAGCCACCTCGCTCAGCGCGCTCGGGTTCGCGAGCCCCGCGGATGTCGCGGGCATCAACAGCCAGCTCGCCGGCATCAATGCCCGCCTCAACGACCTCGACGGCCGGACCGGCAAGGCGATCAACGGTGTCGCGATGGCCTTTGCGATGTCCGGCTCGCCGTGGCTGATGCCGTCCGAAAAGATCGCGATGAGCATGAACTGGGGGACGTTTCAGAACACCAATGCGCTCTCCATGAGCGCGGCGCTCCGCGTCAGCGAGAACGTGCAGGCCAGCGGCGGCCTGACCTATGGCACCAACGGCGGCGGATTGGGTGGCCGAGTCGGAATGCGCGTTGGCTGGTGAAGGCGGGCGCGGCCATTCCGGGCAACGGGCTGCGCGAGCTCAGAGGCGGCGTTTTCGTCGGCCCTGCGCTGCTCCCCCCGGTTAAGCCGCCCTTAGCGAATGCCCATTAGGCTCGCGGCCGTCCATTTCCCTGCTCCCCGGCCCTGAGCCGGTCAGTTTGCGGCAAGTCAGAGCGTTTTCGGATGGAGCAGCCTGCCCGGCAGTACGATTCTGGCGCGTCCACGCCGTCGGCAAATGCGGTGGCCGCCCGGACGCTGGTCGTCGATCTCGAAGGCGGATTGCTGCGTTCCGAACTCGCCTATGAAGCGCTGTTCGCCGATGTCGGCCGCTCCTTTTCGGGCCTGCGCGCGCGGGGCATGGCGGCGTTCGGCGATGTGCTGGCGCAGGCCGAGATCGACTACGCGCATCTGCCGTATGACCCGAATGTGCTGAACCAGGCGCTCGCGGCGCGGGCGCGTGGCGAGAAGATCTATCTGGTTGCCGGCCGCTTTGCACGGCATGCGGAGGGCATCGCCGCGCATCTCGGCTTCGACGGCGTCGTCGCGCCGGCCGATCTCGCTGCAGGCGACAAGCTGCCGTTCGATCGCGGCTCCATCGATCGCATCCGGAGCCGCGGCAGCAATGTTGCCAGCCTCAAGACCTGGGCGAAGGCGCTGCGGGTCTATCAATACGCCAAGAACACGCTGGTGTTCGTGCCTGTCATCACTGCGCATCAGCTGAATCCCGCGACGCTCGGCTACGCGCTGCTGGCGTTCCTGGCGTTCTCGGCCTGTGCGTCCGGCGCCTATCTGATGAACGATCTCCTGGATCTCGCCGCGGACAGGCAGCATCCGACCAAGCGCCATCGCGCGCTCGCGGCCGGCGATTTGCCGATCTCCTCGGCGCTCTGGGCGATCCCCGCGCTGTGGCTGTTCGCGGCCGCGGCCGGCCTCTGCATCTCGCCGTTGTTCCTTGGCGTGCTCGGCGCCTATCTCGCCACCACCGTCGCCTATTCGCTCATGCTCAAGCGCAAGATGCTGGTCGACGTCGTCACGCTGGCCGGCCTCTATACGCTGCGCATCATCGCCGGCGCGGTTGGCGTCGGCGTCGTGCTGTCGGAATGGCTGCTGATCTTCTCGCTGTTCGTGTTCACCTCGCTCGCCCTGATCAAGCGCTTCAGCGAGCTCAGCATGCGCGAGAGCGCCGGCCTCGCCGATCCCTCCAACCGCGACTATCGCGTCACCGATTTGCACATCATCGGCGCGATGGCGGCGGCGAGCGCCATGAACGCGGTGACCGTGTTCTCGCTCTACGTCTCGTCGTCGGCAGTGACGCCGCTCTACAGCCGGCCCTGGATGCTGTGGCTGCTCAACCCGCTGCTGCTCTACTGGTTCGGCCGCGCCCTGATGATGGCGCATCGCCGCGAGATGCCCGACGATCCGATTCTCTACACCTTCCGCGACGGCGCCAGCCGGATCACGGTCGCCGCGATGATCTGCATCATGCTGGCGGCGATCTGACCGCGCCCGGCGGAGAACAGCCGGCGCTTGCGCGGGCCGC
>Ga0102590_1004669_pt1 | contig 11327 bp, 11 predicted proteins | sample AraplaMF_Col_mMF_FD_76859 | JGI IMG/M metagenome (GOLD analysis project Ga0102590, IMG submission 76859) | Arabidopsis root microbial communities from the University of North Carolina, USA - plate scrape MF_Col_mMF | ecosystem: Host-associated > Plants > Roots > Endosphere | place: USA...
TGTCCCACGCGATCTTGGTGAGCTCACCGAGCGTTTCGAGTTCGGCAAACTGCGCGCGGTCGTTGGCATCCGCGATCGAACCCGGGCGCAGGCCGTCGCCGAGCGAAAACGAGACGTCATACTTGCGCATGAGGTCGCAGATCTCGTCGAAATGGGTGTAGAGGAAGCTCTCCTTGTGGTGCGCCAGGCACCACTTCGCCATGATCGAGCCGCCGCGGCTGACGATGCCGGTGACGCGGCTGGCGGTGAGGTGGATGTATTGCAGGCGCACGCCGGCGTGGATGGTGAAATAGTCGACGCCCTGCTCGCACTGCTCGATCAGCGTGTCCTTGTAGAGCTCCCAGGTCAGCTTGACCGGATCGCCGTCGCACTTCTCCAGCGCCTGATAGATCGGCACGGTGCCGATCGGCACCGGCGAATTGCGCAGGATCCATTCGCGGGTGGTGTGGATGTTGCGGCCGGTGGAGAGGTCCATCACGGTGTCGGCGCCCCAGCGGATCGCCCACACCATCTTCTCGACCTCCTCCTCGACTGACGACGTCACCGCGGAGTTGCCGATATTGGCGTTGATCTTGGTCAGGAAGTTGCGGCCGATGATCATCGGCTCGAGTTCTGAGTGGTTGATGTTGCAGGGGATGATGGCGCGGCCGCGCGCGATCTCAGCTCGGACGAATTCCGGGGTGATGAAGGCGGGGACCGATGCGCCAAAGCTCTCGCCGTCGGCGAGCGCGGCTTCGGCGCGCTCCAACTGCTCCTTGCGGCCGAGGTTTTCGCGCGCGGCGACGTAGATCATCTCCTTGGTGATGATGCCGGCGCGGGCGAATTCGAGCTGGGTGATCTTGTGGCCGTCGAGGCCGCGCAGCGGCTGGTGGTAGGCGCTGAACGCGCGCGCGGCCTTGTCGGCGGAGACGCTGCCATTGTCCTCCGGCTTGATCTGCCGGCCCTGATATTCCTCGACGCCGCCGCGCTCCAGCACCCACGCCTTGCGGCCGCGCGGCAGGCCGGCGTTGACGTCGATGGTCACGGACGGATCGGTGTAGGGGCCGGAGGTGTCGTACACCGGCAGGTTCGGCTCGCCGGCGCCTTCGGAGAGGATGATCTCGCGCAGCGGCACGCGCAGCTCGGGCGCGGCATCGGGCGAGGCGAAGATCTTTCGCGAGGACGGCAGCGGGCCGGTAGTGACGGCGGGGACGGTTTTTTCAGGATTGGAGCGGATGTTCATGGGAATCCTCCGGTTTAGTTCTGTTGTGCAATGTTTGATCTCGTCATCCTGAGGTGCTCGCGGAGCGAGCCTCGAAGGATGAACGAGCCGGGCCGTCGCCCTTCGAGGGCCGCTTGCGCGGCCACCTCAGGGTGACGGGTCGAATAGGGGCGGACATGCATCACGCGGCCTCCGCTGAAAGGCCAAGCCACTGCCGCACCCGCGCATCCGGGTCGGCGTTCTGCGTTACGTCGGACACCACGGCGATGGAATCCGCGCCGGCCGCATAGATCTCCGCGGCGTGCTCGAACTTGATGCCGCCGATCGCGACCAGCGGGATGCTGCCGATGCGCTTCTTCCAGTCCGTGATCTTCGGAATGCCCTGCGGTTCGAAGCGCATCGACTTCAAGGTGGTGAAGAAGATCGGGCCGAGCGCGACATAGTCAGGCTTGGCCGCGAGCGCGGTCTCGAGCTCGGCATCGTCATGGGTGGAGATGCCGAGGAGGAGGCCCGCCTCGCGGATGGCCGCGAGGTCGGCATCGGCGAGATCTTCCTGGCCGAGATGCAGATATTTTGCGCCGGCAACGATCGCCGCGCGCCAATAGTCGTTCACGACCAGTTTTGCCTGCGTGCCCTCGGTGATCCCGAGCGCATCGGTGACGAGCTGCAGGGCCTGGGAGTCGTTGAGCTCTTTCGCGCGCAGCTGGATGGTGCCGACACCGAGCTTGGTCAGGCGCTCGACCCAGGCAAGGCTGTCGACGACGGGATAGAATCGATCAGGATACGGCATGCCAGAACGGGGTCCCAACGACAGGGGTTGAAGGGGAGGCGAAGTCGCGGGCGTTCATCAACCCGGCTTCATAAGCGGTGCGGCCGGCTTCGCAGCCGAGGCGGAAGGCATTCGCCATCGCGACGGGATCGGCGGCCTTTGCGATCGCGGTGTTGAGCAGCACGGCGTCGTAGCCGAGCTCCAGGGCCTGCGCCGCGTGGGAGGGGGCGCCGAGGCCGGCGTCGACCACCAGCGTGATGTCGGGCAGCCGCTCGCGCAGCAGCTTGAGCGCGTCGCGGTTGGTGATGCCTTTGGCGCTGCCGATGGGAGCAGCCCACGGCATCACCACCTTGCAGCCGGCATCGACCAGACGATTGGCGACCGAGAGATCCTCGGTGCAATACGGGAACACCTCGAAACCGTCCTTGATCAGGATGCTTGCGGCCTCGACCAGGCCGACGACGTCAGGCTGCAGCGTGTCGTTGTCGGCGATCACTTCGAGCTTGATCCAGCTCGTGCCGAACAGCTCGCGTGCGAGCTTGGCCGTGGTGACGGCTTCGCGCACGGTGCGGCAGCCGGCGGTGTTCGGCAGCACGGCGACGTCGAGTTCGCGGATCAGGTTCCAGAACGCATCGCCGGTCTTGCCGCCGGCGGATTCGCGCCGCAGCGACACCGTGACGATGTTCGAGCCCGAGGCGCGGATCGCCGCCTGCATGATCGCAGGCGAGGGGTAGAGCGCGCTGCCGATGAGCAGGCGGGAGGGGAAGGTTTTGCCGTAGAAGGTCACCATGTGAGAGGTGTCTCCTCAATCGCAGCTGTCGTCCCCGCGAAGGCGGGGACCCATACCGCGGGATTTCTCTTGGGGCACGCGGGGAGAGACCGACCGCCATAACCGCTCCCTGGGGTTATGGGTCCCCGCCCCCCGTGCGCAAATTGCGCACTAGGCGGGGACGACACGTGGAGAGAGCGCGCCATCCTCACCCTCCCTGCCGCGGCGTGATGATCTCGATCTCGTCGCCCGCCTTGAGATGGGTTTCGGCCCAGCGGCTCTTCGGCACGACGTCGTAATTCAGCGCGATCGCGAAATGGGTGCCCTCGTAGTCGAGCTCCGACAGCAGCGCGTCGACGCTGGCGGAACTCACTTCGCGCTGCTCGCCATTCACGATCACGCGCATTGCATCACCTCGTTGTCGATCTGGCCGCGCTGGACGTATTGCAGCGTCAGCTCGGCGAGCGCCGGTGCGATCAGGAAGCCGTGGCGGTAGAGGCCGTTGACGCTGATCTGGCCGCCGCGAATGCCGATGCGCGGGAGATTGTCGGGAAAGGCGGGGCGCAGGCCCGAGCCGAATTCGACGATCCTCGCCTCGCCGAACGCCGGATGCACCGTATAGGCGGCGCCGAGCAGCTCCAGCGCCGAGCGGACGCTGACGCCAGTGTCCTCGGCCTCGATCGAGGTCGCGCCCAGCATGAACAGGCCGGCCTCGCGCGGGATCACGTAGAGCGGCCAGCGCGGATGGATCAGCCGCACCGGGCGCGCCAGCTGCACCTCGTTCGTTTCGATCAGGATCATCTCGCCCTTGACGCCGCGTAGCTCCTTCTGCTCATCGCGTGCGGAAAGGCCGCGGCAGTCGATCACGATGCCTTTAGGATCAAGTTCTGCGAGCTCCTTCGCGGACACGTCGCTGCCGAACCTGATGGTGCCGCCGGCCGCAATGATGCGCTCGTGCAGCTTCGGCAGCACGCGGCGCGGCTCGACATGGCCTTCGCTGGGAAAGAACAGCGCATCGCGGAAGCGGCCCTCCAGCGACGGCTCGAGCTCGGCGAGGCTGGCTGCATCGAGCCGGCGATGGCCCTCAGTCATCCCCGCAAAGCGCTCGAAATCGTTGCGCTCGCGCGGATGGGCGACGACGAGCGAGCCGTTAAAGGGCGTGTCGGGTAGTTCGCGCCGCCAGATGTCGAGCGAGCGCTGGCCAAGCCGGGAGATGATGGGTTCGGCGACCTCCGCCTCGCACCACGGCGCAAGCATGCCGCCGGCCCAATGGCTGGTGGAATCGGCCATGGCGGCGTCGCCGCGCTCGTGGAGCGTGACCGCGTGGCCGGCCTGCGCGAACAACAGGGCCTGCCAGGCGCCGGCAATGCCTGCGCCGATGATGGATACCGGGGAATCCGGTCGCTTGGTCGTCTGCAACATCCCTGTCCCTTCGCCGGCATGACCCGGATCAGGTTCAAAGGGTCACCGCGGTCCTGGGAAGGCCTGCCGATTTGCAAGCTTTGCCCATTTAGCGGTATCTCAGCTCCTCCTCGGAGCACCCCTCGGAACGGCTCTAATGTAGGCTTGTGACGGCTGGTGTCAACGCATGTTGCCGGGAACCTGCGCCCGGGCGTTGCGGACGCGCTGGGCGAGCTTCCGGTGCGGCGGGGTGCCGAACATCGGCTGCGGATTGCCGTTCGGCTCCAGCCAGGTCTGGGAGCTGGTGTCGGTGCTGGCCTGCTGCACCATCTCCTGACGTTGTCGTTTTGCGGCGTAGTAATAGCCGCCCGCGAAATAACGCACGGCCCGGGTGTGGTCGCCATTGGCGGCGCGATAGGCGCCGGCGAGGTATTTGACCGCATAGGTGAGGTTGGTGTTGGGGTCGCGCAGGCCCGCGGCATCGCCGGTGTAGCCGAGCCCGCGGGCGGTCGCGAGCTTGATCTGCATCAGGCCGATCGTGCCGCCGCGGCCGACGAGACCGGGCTGGTAGCGGCTCTCGCGCATGATGACGCGATGTACCAGCGCTTCCGGCACGCCGTTGGCGCGCGCGTGGGTCGCGACCATCTCGGCATATTCGGCTTCGCCTGCGAATGCGGCCTGCGGCAAGGTCAGTCCGGCCGCGAGTAGCGCGGCGATGCGTAAAATTTTCATCAGATATCCTCGAGGTCCCGTGACCTGCGCCCAAGTCTCTTAAGGCGGCCGAACACGGCGATGATGTGGCGAAGCGGAACCTGCGGGCGCGGGAACCTACGCCGCCAGCCGCGGCTGCTGCCAGATCGGCAATTGCATGCGCACGATCAGCCCGTGCGGCACGCGATCGTGCAGCGACAGCTCGCCGCCATGGGCGAGCGCGATCGCGTGCGCGATCGACAGCCCGAGGCCGAAGCCGGTGGAATCGTCCATCGTGCGCGCGTCGTCGCCGCGCACGAACGGCTCCAGCATCTCCTGCTTGCGCGCGTCCGAGATGCCGGGGCCGTCGTCCTCGACGTCGATGACGAGCCTGGTGCCCGATACGTCGAGGCGGATCGTCACCTCGGCGCCGAAGCGCACCGCGTTCTCGACCAGGTTGGTGACGCCGCGATGCAGATCGTCGGGACGCCCGGCGGCTGTCGCCGAAGCCGGCCCGTCATAATGCACGACATGACCCATGTCGCCGAACTGGTCGGCGATGAGTTGCAGCGTGCTGGCGATGTCGACCAGCGTCACCGCCTCGATCTTGCGGTCGTTGCGCAGCAGCGAGAGCACGGATTCCAGCATCGAGCGCATCTGGTCGAGATCGATCAGCATGCGCTTGCGATGGCCCTCGTCCTCGATGAACTCGGCGCGCAGGCGCAGCCGCGTGATCGGCGTGCGCAGATCATGGCTGATCGCCGCCAGCATTCGCGTGCGATCCGACATCAGCCGACCGATCCGCTCATGCATGCGGTTGAGCGCGCGCGCGACCGAGCGGATCTCCTCCGGGCCACGCTCGGGCAGGGGCTCGGAGGTGCCGTCGAGGCTAAAATTCTCGGCCGCCTGGGCAAAGGACGACAATGGCGTGGCCAGCGCGCGCGCCGCCCACAGGCCGAGCACGCTGATGCAGATGAAGGCGGTCATCAGCGTCAGCAGCCACGGCGCGCCCCAGAACCAGGGACGCGGGCCGCTCTCGACATGGCCCGCGATCATGGTGCCGTCGGGCAATTCCACGCCGATGCGATGGGCGCCGCCCTCGGGCGCGAGCTGCACCACCTTGTAACCACGGCCGAGATGGCGGCGGAGCCCGTGCAGGTGCTGGCTTTCGCTGTCCTCGACCACCGTCGCCGTGCCCGGCGCGTGCGCCTCGATGCTGAGCTTGGGGAAGGCGCGCGCGAGATCCGCGATCAGGCGAGGGCGGTCGTCCGGCTTGGCCGAACCGAGCAGCAGCGCGGCATCCATCAATTGGGGCGCGCCGTCCGGCGGCGTGTCCGGGCGGTCCGGACGGCTGATCAGGAACGCGGTGGTGACGACGAGATGCAGTGCGACGGTCGAGGCCAGCACCAGCGCGGCGATCTGCCCGCCGATGCCCTTGAGGTGGAAGAACCCGAACGGCCTCATCGTCGCACGCCCTGTCAATTGCCGAGGGGCGTCGTAACTGCTTCCGTTCTGGGCGTAAAGAGATAACCGCCGGAGCGAACCGTCTTGATGATGGTGGGATCGGCGGGATTCGGTTCGATCTTGCGGCGGATACGGCTGACCAGCACGTCGATGGATCGTTCGAACGAGCCGGTGTTACGTCCCTGGGTGAGGTCGAGCAGGCTGTCGCGCGACAGCACGCGGCCGGGGCGCTCGCAGAACGTCCTGAGCAGATCGAACTCGGCGCTGGTCACCGCGACGCGTGCGCCCTCCGGATTGCGCAGCTCGCGCAGCCGCAGATCGATGCGCCAGCCCTCGAAGGCGAGCGTGCTTGCGCCCTCGATCGAGCTCGCCGCCTGTGCAGCGGCCTGGCGGCGCAGCACCGCGTTGATGCGCGCGAGCAGCTCGCGCGGGTTGAAGGGCTTTGACAGATAGTCGTCCGCGCCCATCTCGAGGCCGACGATGCGATCGACGTCCTCGCCGCGCGCGGTCAGCATGATGATCGGCGTCTGCGTCTCCGAGCGCACCTTACGGCACAGGCTCAGGCCGTCCTCGCCGGGCAGCATGACGTCGAGGATGATGAGGTCGACGCGATGATCCGCCATGGCGCGCGACATCTCGCGGCCATCGCTCACGGCGGTGACGTTGCAGGCGTTGTTGCGCAGGTACTTCGCAATCAACGTCCGGGTTTCGCGGTCGTCTTCGACAACCAGGATGTTGGGAGAGGGATTGGCCATGCGCTTTGTTTGTCCAAGATTCGGGCCAAAAGGCGAAGATTTTTGTTTCGGTATGTTTCCGGATGACCGGGTGCAACACCCGGCAACAGCTCGGCAGTGGTGCGGCAAGGTCTCGTTAAGGCCGTTAACCATACCGTGGTGACGCCACACAGGAAACCCGCAAGAACCACGGAGCCATCATGACCTCGATTTCGGCGGCGTCCGCCGGTAACTACCAGTCGCCATTGCAGCGGCTGCAGCAGGAATTGCAATCGGAAGTCTCCGCCGGCACGATCTCGTCGTCGGACCAGTCTGCGCTCTCCACCGCGCTGACAGACATCGACACGGCGCTCCAGCAGAGCCGGTCGAGTGACCAGTCGAGCGGCACGCGTCCCTCCAAGGACGACATGAAGTCGAAGATCGACGACCTCATCTCCAACGAGGTGTCGAACGGTACGCTGACCTCGGACCAGGCTGACGCGTTGAAGAACGTGTTTCAGTCCGCCTTCGCGAACGGACCCGGCGGCGCCGGCGGTGCGGGCGGACCACCGCCCGGTCCGCCGCCGTCGGACGACAGCTCTTCGGATTCGTCGTCGTCCACGGACTCGACCGGCAGCACATCGACCGCTTCCACCACGGCGGAGATCCTCCAGCAGTTCCTTCAGGCGCTGCAGCAGTCGCAATCGTCGAGCTCGTCCTATGGCGCCAACGGCAGCGCGTCCAGCAGCTCGGACCTCTCCGCACTTCTGATCGACTACAAGAGCTGACCTGAGCGACGCGGGTCGGCGCGGTCCTCGCCGCGATGATGCTTCTTCCCGGGGCGCATCATCGCAGGCGGGGAACCGTGCATCCGGAACGTTCCTCCGTCACTCAGGAACCTTCGTCGCAATGCAGCGCCATGATCGCGCGACGAAATTGCCGCAACTTCGGAACTGCGGCTGCTCAGCGCTGTTCTCTCCGCACGAGTTTTCTACTGAAGGAGAGGACAACCATGTTGATGAAATCGATCGCCGCCGGTCTTGCCGGCACCGCGTTGCTTGCGACCGTTGCGTTTGCCCAGTCGCCGACCGTCACCACCGACAAGGCGGCGCCCGCGGCCACCGCGACAACGACGACCACGACGGCCTCCGGCCAGTGGCGCACGTCCAAGATGGACGGCCTGAAGGTTTACAACGACGCCAACGAGAACATCGGCTCGATCAACGACCTGCTGATGGACAAGAACGGTGACATCAAGATCGCCGTGATCGGCGTCGGCGGCTTCCTCGGCCTGGGCGAGCATCTCGTCGCCGTGCCCTATGAGAAGCTGAAGTTCGTCAACGAGGCCGTTGCCTATACCGGCACGGGCGCCAAGCCCGCGGCGACCACCACGACGGGCGCTGCGACCGGCACCGAGAAGACCACCACGACGACGACCGCGACCACCGCGTCGTCCACGTCGAAGTGGTATCCGGACCATGCCGTGTTCAACGCGAGCAAGGACGAACTGAAGAACATGCCCGAGTTCAAGTACTCGGAGTAACGCACTTCTAAATGTCTAAACGAAGCGCGCCCGGTTTTCTCCGGGCGCGCTGTCGTGTCTGTGTTCACCTCGCCCCGCTTGCGGGGAGAGGTCGCTTCGCATCGAAGATGCGAAGCGGGTGAGGGGGACTCTCCGCGAGTCCAACTGGTTCCGTCCTTGTGGAGAGTCCCCCTCACCCCAACCCTCTCCCCGCAAGCGGGGAGAGGGAGAACACCCTCTACTTCACCAGCGGGCAGCCGCCCTTGTCGAGCGGACGGAAGGCTTCGTCGCCGGGCACGGTGGCGATCAGCTTGTAGAGGTCCCACTCGCCCTTGGACTCTTCAGGCTTCTTGACCTCGAACAGATACATGTCGTGGACCATGCGGCCGTCGATGCGGATCTTGCCGTTCTTGGCGAAGAAGTCGTTCACCGGCGTGGCGCGCATCTGCTCCATCACCTTCGGTGCTTCGTCGGTCTTGATGGCCTCGATGGCCTTGAGATAATGCATGGTCGCCGAATAGAGCCCGGCCTGGATCATGGTCGGCATGTGCCCGACCTTGTCGTTGAAGCGCTTCGAGAAGGCGCGCGTCTCCTCGTTCATGTCCCAGTAGAACGCGTCGGTGACGATCAGGCCCTGCGTCGCCTTGATGCCGAGCGAATGGGTGTCGGTGATCTCCTGCAGCAGCGCGATCATCTTCTGGCCGCCCTGCGTCAGGCCGAACTCGGACGCCTGCTTCAGCGCGTTGGTGGTGTCGCCGCCGGCATTGGCGAGCGCGACCACCTTGGCCTTGGAGGCCTGGGCCTGCAGCAGGAAGGAGGAGAAGTCCGAAGAATTGAGCGGATGGCGGACCTCGCCGAGCACCTTGCCGCCGCTTTCCTTGACCACGTTGGCGGCGTCGCGCTGCAGCGCCATGCCGAAAGCGTAGTCGGCGGTGACGAAAAACCAGGTGTCCTCGCCGCGCTTCACCATCGCCTTGCCTGCGACGTTCGATAGCGCGTAGGTATCGTAGGTCCAGTGCACCGTATTGGGCGAGCATTGCGCGCCGGTGATGTCGGAGGAACCGCCGCCGGAATTGATGTTGATCTTGTTCTTCTCGCGCGTCAGCGCCGAGACCGGCAGCGCGACCGAGGACGTCGGAACATCGAAGATCGCGTCGACCTTGTCGTTGTCGTACCAGTTGCGGGCAATGTTGACGCCGACGTCGGGTTTGTTCTGGTGATCGGCGGCGACCACCTGCACGGGCTTGCCCGCGACCTTGGCGCCGTAATCGGCGACCGCCATCTCGACGGCAGCGAGAGAACCCTTGCCGGTCGCGTCCGCATAGAGGCTCGACATATCCGTGAGCACGCCGATCTTGACGACATCGTCGGAGATCTGCGCCTGCGCGGCGCCTAACGAGGCGGCGAGAGCGAGGCCTGCCGCAACCGCGGCGATGAGTTTTTGCATGTTGTTTTCTCCCTCAGCGTTGTTGTTTGGGTTTGTTGCGGGGACTGTTCTAGCGACAAACGGTCGCAGCGGGTAAGCCAAAGATGCGTGAGGAGGGTTGAGAAATAAGCAGGGCGCGGCGGTGTTTCGTTCGCCTCTCCCCGCTTGCGGGGAGAGGCCGCAGCGCATCGAAGATGCGATGCGGGTGAGGGGGTCTCTCCGCGGGTCTCACAGCAACCGCCGTTACGGAGACTCCCCCTCACCCCGCAAGCGGGGAGAGGGAGAGGTCACGCCGCTCAAACGCTGCCGCCCTTGAGCCGTTCGTTGCGACGGCGCAGGCCTTCGAGGGTGGCGAGCAGGATGACGGATACCGTCGTCAAGATCACCGCTGCTGCCGTGATGGTCGGGCTGATGTTCTCGCGGATGCCGCTGAACATCTCGCGGGGCAGGGTGCGCTGCTCGGGACCTGCCATGAACAGCACGATCACCACCTCATCGAAGCTGGTCGCGAAGGCGAACAGCGCACCCGAGGCTAGGCCAGGCAAGATCAGCGGCAGGATCACGCGGCGGAACGCCTGAAGCGGCGAGGCGCCGAGCGAGGCCGCGGCGCGTGCCAGATTGGTGTCGAAGCTTTGCAACGTCGCGCCGACCGTGATCACCACAAAGGGCGTCGCCAGCGCAGTGTGGGCCAGGATCAGGCCGAGATAACTGCCGGTGAGGCCAATCGGCGCGAAGAAGAAATACAGACCGACCGCGGTGATGACGCCGGGCACTACGACAGGCGACAGCACGAAAGCCAGCACGAGCGGCTTGAACCGGCTCTTCCACTGCGCCAGCCCCAGCGCGGCCAGCGTGCCAAGCAGCATCGACAGCAGCGTCGCGACGACTCCGATGATCATGCTGTTCTTCAGCGAATTCATCCAGCGCGGCGAATTGATGAAATCGTCATACCAGCGCAAGGAGAGGCCGGGCAGCGGATAGGTGAGGTACGAGCCCGAGCTGAAGGACAGCGGCATGATCGCGAGGATCGGCGCGATCAGGAAAATGAACACCAGCGTGGAGATGACGATGGTCGCGGTCCACGCGATGCGCTGGCTGGGCGTGCGGAGCGAAGAATGATTGCTCAATTCTTCATGCCTCCCGTGACCTGCTGTGCCTGCACCAGCTTGCCGTAGACGAGAGCGAGGAGAAGAGTGGCCAGCAGCAGCACCGCACCCAGCGCCGATGCGAGTCCCCAGTTGGCTGTCTCCGTCGTGTAGAGCGCGATGAAATAGCTGATCATCTGATCGGCGGCGCCGCCGACGAGCGCGGGCGTGATGTAGTAGCCGAGCGCCAGGATGAAGACGAGCAGGCTTCCCGCGCCGATGCCGGG
>Ga0102590_1004671_pt1 | contig 11323 bp, 8 predicted proteins | sample AraplaMF_Col_mMF_FD_76859 | JGI IMG/M metagenome (GOLD analysis project Ga0102590, IMG submission 76859) | Arabidopsis root microbial communities from the University of North Carolina, USA - plate scrape MF_Col_mMF | ecosystem: Host-associated > Plants > Roots > Endosphere | place: USA...
GCTACCGGCTATACAAGCCAGGAACAAACAGTTACGCTTACAGCCAAGGTACTGCAGGCAGATTTTACCCTAAAAGAAAAGATCAATGAACTAAATGCAGTAACCGTTACGGCGGGGGCATTTGGCGGCGGGATGGGTAAAAAGGGAGTCACCGTGCTCAGTGCCCTGGATGTACAAACCACTGCCGGGGCCAATGCAGACATCTCGAAGGCGGTAAATACCTTGCCCGGTGCTCAGCAAATCAGCAACCAGGAAGGTTTGTTTGTAAGGGGAGGGAACAGTTATGAAGCCAAGCAGTTTATTGACGGCTCGCTGGTAAACAGGCCTTATTACCTGAGCGCCACTAATATACCCAGCCGCGGCAGGTATCCGGCTACCCTGTTCAAAGGTTTTGCTTTCAGCACCGGCGGCTATTCAGCGCTGTACGGGCAGGCCCTTTCCTCTGTACTGATTATGGAAACCATAGATTTCCCCGAACAGTCGGAAGCCAATGCCTTTGTATCACCTATCCAGAATAGCGTAGGGATGCAGCACCTGGCAAAAGACAGGCAATCTTCATGGGGTTTCAACTATCAATATACCAACACGGGTTTGTATTACTCGCTGGTAAAACAAACGCCGGACTATTTCATCCGTCCGCGTTTTCATAATGCCGATGCCAATTTCCGCATCAAAACAAAAAACGGCATTGTTAAATATTATACCACCTTCAGCTATAACAAACTGGGCCTGCGTACGGCCAATATTGATTCGGCCGGCATGAAAAATGCCCTGACCCTCAGCAACTATAACTGGTTCAATGCCCTGAGCTGGAAGGAAAACCTGTCAAACGGCTGGAAACTGACGCTCTCCGGCAGTGTAAGCCTTAGCCGGGATAGTATCACCAGTCAGCTGCAGGATGCCCACAATGTGCCACAGGACTACGCTGCAAAATTCTGGCTGGATACAGTGAACTTTCACCTGAGACGGAATGAAAACCTGTTCCAGGCCAAAGCGGTAGTAGAGAAAAAATTCAGCAACCTGAATGCGGTTCGTTTCGGCGGCGAATACTGGTACAGCCAGTTTGATCTTCACTACAACCGCATCAACGTACAGCTGCGGGATCATCTCAGCGCCGGCTTCGCAGAGGCGGAGCTCTATTTTACCAATGCACTGGTGGCTACCATCGGCGCACGTGTAGAATATGCTTCCATCCTGCAAAAAGCCAACCTGGCGCCGCGCGCCTCACTGGCTTACCGGATGGGAAAGGGCTCCTCCGTGTCGGCAGCTTTCGGACAGTTCTACCAGAAACCCGAAAATGATTACCTGCAGGTCACCCAATCGCTTGGTTATACAAAAGCCACTCACTATATCCTTAACTATCAAAGGCAGGTGAAAGGAACTTTCTTAAGGCTGGAAGCTTTTTATAAACAATATGAAGACCTGGTTAAAACATGGCCATCCTATAATAATAAAGGAACCGGTTATGCAAAAGGGCTTGAGCTCTACTGGCGCGACAGGAAAACCTTTAAACGCCTTGATTATAGCCTTAGCTATTCCTACCTGGATACCGAACGTGATTACCTGAATTATCCGCAGCAGCTGATGCCTGGCTTTGCCGCGCATCATACCGCCACCGTTTCAGTGAAGCGTTTCTTTGACAAAATTGCTACGGGTACCAGCCTGAGCTACTCTTTTGCCACCGGACGGCCCTACTATGCTTTTGCACCGGATAGCAGCCGTACCGCCTATTATATAAAAGACCAGGGCAAAACAAACGGCTACCAGACCCTGGACCTGAGCGTTTATCACCTCAGCAAATTAGGCAAGGCAGCCGCTATATGGTATGCTTCCATCACCAACCTCACCGGGCGCAATAATATTGGCGGTTACAACTACTCCTACAACGGACTGGTTAAACAGGCTATTCTTCCACCGGCTAAACGTTCCTTCTTCATTGGGCTTATTTTGAACTGGGGTATAGACAGAAGACAGGACACCATTGATAATCTCTGAAATACTATTAAAAACAATATAAAAATACAGCAATGAAAAAATGTATCCTGGCCATTATTTTACTGGCAACCATCAGTGCACATGCACAAAGCGAAAAATATACAGCCGCTATGCAGCAAAACCTGCAGCTGCTTGATTCTGCCAAAACAAGCGAACAGCTGGCAGCAGTGTCCCAGGCCTTTGAGCGCATCGGCGATGCTGAAAAAACACAATGGCTTCCATATTACTACGCAGCACTTGCGCAAACACGCATGGGATTCAGCAATGCTAAGTCCGACAGGGACGCCATCGGCCAGAAAGCGAATGAGCTGGCAGAAAAAGGAGAAGCCATTGAAAAAAATGCTGACCTGTGCAGCATTCATAACATGGCTGCCACCATCCAGATGCTGGTGAATCCTATGGAACGCTGGAAAACTTATGGCGTAAAGGCGTATACCGCGCTGCAGGAAGGATATAAGCTGGATCCCAATAATCCACGCTTGTATTTCCTGGAAGGCACCTCTTTGTTCAGCAAGCCTGAATACATTGGCGGCGGGAAAGACAAAGCTAAGCCTGTTTTTGAAAAAGCAGTGGAGTTGTTTCACGCAGAAAAAGTGGCTGCTTTACATCCTAGTTGGGGTTTAAGGGAGACTGAGAATTATCTGGCGAGGTGCAAGTAGTTTCATACAGCACCGCTATGGTCTGACAGGGGCCGAACAAGTGGGTCTTCATCGCCGTCATTGCTAGGCATTACGGGATAGAACAAACGGGTCTCCTATCCCGTCATTGCTTCGTCGCCCCACGCTCTAATCCTTGCGGCTCCTCGCAATGACGGGGATGAAGACCCACGACCGCAATGACGGGGATGAAAGCCCACGACCGCAATGACGGGGATGAAGACCCACTTGTTTGGCGACTGAAGCCCTGGTTGACCCGCAATGACGGTATGAAGAATTTATTTCCCGGCAAGCGTTCTTGCCAAACACGAACCATAGTACCTGGAAAGATGATGATAAATAACCAGTTCATGCAACCTATGGTTGGCAATAAAAAGCCGGTTAATGAACAAATGCACAAAATTGTTAACCATCGTCTGTATCACCGCAGGATCTTCGTTTCTTTGCCTGATCCTGGCCTGCAAACTGTCCAATATCTCACCGGCATCTTTCGACCGTTGTGCTATCAGCTGCAGGAAAAATGGAGGAAGGCTGTTTTGGGATTCTTCCAGCACGTTGTGAATGGTTTGTTTTTCGTTCCTGTATTTTTTGCTTAGCTGCAAGGAAAGCGCTTTGTTGCCGTTGAACTCTTTGAAAAATGAATCGAAGCAGTGCTCCATCAGCTTTACTTTCTCTGAAAGCCCATAGTTAAAGTCCGTCAGCAGGCTGTCCACGCCTTTTACGGCCATCAGCCATCTTTTTTCTTCGTCTTTACTGTGCCAGATAAAATCAACCGCGCCTGCCACCAATGAGCTGTCTGCATGAAACAGCCGTTCACACAAATCGATTGCCCAGGGCGTATATTTTTCTGTTTCCCTGAAATAGGTATCATATTCCAGTCGCTGGATAAGCCTGTTCTTAATAAAGGCAGCCGCTGCTTTGCCCACCGCTTTCATGATCTGGTGGCATACTGCCGGTGTCGGGGCATGGAATCTCACTCTCAGATGGTTGTCCGGGTCCTGGTAACGGATAAAAAACCACTGGCTGATTTTTCCTTTTGCGCTCAGCTGCTTCACCAGCGGATAGATAATCTGCGACAGGATCGTATCTGTCGATTTGTGACCGGCATATATCTTCAGGTATAACCACTCGCTACCGGGCGTAAAGAAAGGCGTTGCATCAAAATTGTAGGTGTTAAAACGGCTGCTGATTGCGGGCACCGGTGCAAATTCCCGGTTTTTAACCGGGATGATCACTTCATTGTCGAACTGCTTGTCTTTGTCTGTTAGTAAAGCGCCGGGATGATCATTTAAAAATTCATACAGTATTACATCCCCCTTGTTCATTTTCGATGCCAGAATAGACCGGGATATATCATTCCTGAGATCCAGCAATAGCTCATTATCTCCTTCAATCAGCAATATCAGGTCGGGTACCTGGTACCTTTCCCGGAATGCTGCCAGGGCTTTTTCCTGCTTGGCGGGTTGAACAGGCGCTTTCCCGCTTTCTATAAACCACCGGCTGCGTTTCAGGATAATGTTTTTATAAATCACCCTGGGCAAAAAGGGCATTTTATTAAGCATCCCCCAGTTCCAGGCCACCGCCATGCTTTCATCCTGGAACTGCAGCTCGCAAAGAAACTTGTATACCGGTAGCCCTGTTGAAAAATTATGGGCGCTCGTGAGCCTGGGTAATATTTCCTTTCCCAGCTTTCCTGACCGGAGGATGATCCTGTCTTCTTTTACTGAAACCCAAAGATCGCTTACATCTATAATAAACTCGTCGGCGGTAGCGGCCTTTCCAAGGAAAGGTATTTCATAATCAAAGGTCCTGGGCCTGATCAGCACATTTCCGGCACGTCCTTCAGGGAGATGAATGATCTCTGCCAGTATTTTACCGGGAACGAGGTTTTTTTCATAAGTAACCACTTCCTTCAATGCCTGTGCAATATCCGCTCTCTCGCTCCCGAAGCGGCTTATCAGGGAAATGGCGCTGCTTTCCCCGCAGTTTTTCAGGAGGAATGAGAAATCCATCTTATCAAAATCTTCCTGCGAATGTGCAAGAATGCTGCCCAGTATGGAAAACGTTGCAGGCAGGCCTTGTTTTCTCCGGCTGCTCGGGGAGAGGGCTTCCAGGTCTTCATCGGTAATGTTGATCGTTGTGCTTCCTGTTTGCTGGCTTTTGATAAAATGCGCCAGCACAAAATGCTCATATGGCCCCCATTTTTCTGTACCATCGCTTGCTGTTCCTTCCATTACCAGGTCGTCAATTACCGGTGTATAAAAGGTTTCTGCTCCGCTCACCGCTCCATAGCCAATACCGATATCATTATCCAAAGCTTCCAGCAATGGAATTTCCCTGTCTTCAAATTTCCGGTAGAACTGCTGTTTGAACTGTTCCAGGTTGTTTCGGGGAGCGGGATTATTCAGTGGCAAAAGCTGTGCTATCTGCGAAACAATTGTGTTGACAGCGGCTTTGTTGAGCGTGTTGTGCGCAAGGCCAAAAAACAGGTCTGCCTGGATGCAGTCTTTCTGTTGCAGGTCAGGCACCATTTTTTTCAATCCCTGTTCAACAGACACATATTTGTTCACGGAGCCTTCTCCCTGGGATAGCGCAGCTTTTAAGCTGCCGATCTCCGTTAAAATACCCTGCTCCTGCAGCTGCTTTATTTCCAGTTGGGCTGTCAGCCTGTCCAGGTGACTCCCGTCAGTAAGCGCAGGCATATATTCAGCAACCAATATCTGGTTTTTTATCAGGGTTTCCAGGAAAGCAATGGCCTCCTCTGCTGCTACATCCTTTTCAACCAATGCCCTGGTTAATTTTTCAAAGCTGGCGCCGCGGGCGGCCGCCAACAGCACTTCATCGACAAACTCGTTCCTGGAAAAGGAGCTGAGATAATAAGATCGCCTTCCTTCGTTGATCCTGTATTCATAGTACCTGTATATGATGCCGGTTTTATAAATGCTTGTATTGGGGAAGAAGACTGTCTGGCGCAGGATATTTTCATCCAGAAAAGGTATATTGTCCGTTAATGCCGCGATACAGCCGATATCTATCCTGTAGATCTTCTCCTCTGTTCTTTCTGCCAGCCCTATACTGGTAGACCGCTCAGAGAGTTTGCCCAGTGCGCAGCCGGCAAATAATCCGTAGGGAGTGCTCCTGGTGGCCATCCGCAGCAGGTATTTATAAATGGTGGTATCAAGCTTATCTTTCCTGGTATCAGACAGCGCTGCCGGCCATTTCTGTATTTCTGCATGCAGCGATTCACTTGCTAAAAAAACGGCATCGGAGAATGAAGAGGCGTCAACAAATTCTTCCAGCTCGGCGGCTATATTGCTATTGTACCGGAGCCGGTCTACCAGTTGGTTATATGGCAATACCGGCATTCTCAAAATATAGAAATCGAATGGCTCGAATTGATTCATAGGGTCGGGGTAAAGTTTATTTTAAATTATCTACTAAAGATATTATCTTTAGTTAACTCTACCATTCAGAGCCGGTTATTATTTCAATCATTTATAGTATATCCCCTCAAACCCTATAAGACGTGGAAAATCTGGCCCAAATTCTAATCTACATACATGCATTTTTCGGTGGCATAGGCCTCATTAGCGGCATTGCAGCCATTACTTTAAAGAAAGGAAGCAAGCCGCATAAACGAAGCGGGAAGATCTTTTCTTATGCGATGATCATCAGTTCCCTCACATCATTGATGATAGCACGAATGCCTGGCCATGAAAACCTCTTCCTGTTTTTAATCGGTGTATTCACTATTTACCTGGTACTGGCGGGCAACCGGGTGCTGACCTTGAAGAACAAGGCGAAGAGCAGTGCAGATATGATTGACAAGTCGATATCAGGCGTAATGCTCCTTGCTTCGGTCCTGATGCTGATCATCGGCATCGTTCAATTGATCCGCCATACCGGCGGGAATGAGATCCTGTTTCTTTTCTTTGGCGCTTTTGGCCTGTATATGACATTAAAGGATTTTCACACTTTCAGGGTTTTCAAAGAGCAAAAGAATGCCTGGCTCCGGAGCCATTTAGGGAGAATGATTGCAGCCCTGATAGCCTCTATAACGGCTTTTATGGTGGCAGGGCTGCATATACAGACGCTTATTGCCTGGATGCTTCCTTCTGTTATCGGCACCATCTATATAGGATATTGGAATTCGAAGATGAAAGAACGTGTTCCATCCCCGGTTCCCGGTAGAAATTAGTCTGGCCCTGGTATCTAAAGATAAAAGCCACGCTGTTGAAAGTCAGCGTGGCTTTTATTTTAACCGAGTTGATTGTTATTCGACGATGGTCAGGCCTGCACTCTTTATTATCTTTCCATCCGTCCACACTATCCTGTAGTAACCGCCGGGTATGCCGTTCAGGTTTACCTGCGTCTGAGACACCCCTGGATCTGTTCTGATGATCTTCAGCACAGTGCCCATCGTATTAACTACTTGCACTTGTGCTGCCTGGGTGGATGCCGGATGTTTCATCCATACATAGTCCTTTGCAGGATTGGGATACAATTGCATTTGGCTGGAAGGTGTTGTATGCAGATGGTCCAATAACCTTGCATAGAAAGATGGTAGATAGGTAAAGGGATAATAACTGACTAAATCAGCAAATGCGAGCACATCTACCGAGCCGGAGGCGCTGCCTGGCGCCACAATGGCCTTGATAGTGTCATAGGAGACCACTGTAAATGACGTCGCAGGTACTCCTCCAAAAAACACCTCAGATATAACATTGTTTTCAGGCTCTGCGATATACAGGGAGAAACCAGTTCCGGAGACGACCACTTCCTGGCCGGGACCGGCGGAGTCGGGTGTGATCGCATATATCTCTGGAGGAGGCGCATACCGGAATCCGGAGTAGGTAGCTGTTCCTGCTGTTGTGCTAACCTGGATAGTATGATCGTTTACATCTCCCCTGCCTACCTTGGCCAGGATCTTTGTAGATGACACTACCTGGAAGTTGAAAGCGGGTGCCCCTGCGAACTTTACTGCTGTCACGTTTGTGAAATTGGTGCCATAAATGCCTATTGGCGCCCGGTAGGGAGCAACATTGGCGTCCACTTGCGTAATAGTTGGCTGCTGGGCAAAGAGCGGAAAAGTCATTGGAAAGAAAGCAAGAAAAAGAACATACTTTTTTAATGTAGTATGGAACATGGGTAACGGGTACAAACGGGTCATAGTATAGGTTTTGGAATAAAGATAATGCCCGTCAGATAAAAATCGTATATGGCTCCAGGTAATTACAACTTTTATGTGACGGGCATACTTATCCCTATTTTTTTAGGGATGCCATGTCGATCACAAACCGGTATTTCACATCACCTTTCAGCAAACGTTCATAGGCTTCATTAATTTGCTGAATGTTTATCATCTCGATATCTGACACAATATTGTGTTTACCACAGAAATCCAGCATTTCCTGTGTTTCAGGAAGGCCGCCGATCATTGAACCGGCGAAGCTTCTGCGATAGGGAATGAGGCTGAATGCTTCAACAGGAAGGGGATGTTCTGGTGCGCCCACTAAGGCCAGTGTACCATCAACCCGCAGCAGCTTTAAGTAAAGGTTGATGTCGTGCTGCGCAGAAACGGCGTCCAGTATAAAATGCAGCTTGCCTGCGTAGTCGTTCATCTGTTTTTTGTCTGTAGATAACACCACTTCATCGGCGCCCAGGCGTTTGGCGTCCGCTACCTTTGAAGCTGATGTTGTAAATACGATCACTTCGGCGCCCATCGCTTTGGCGAGTTTAACCCCCATGTGTCCCAGGCCACCCAGACCAACGATCCCCACTTTTTTACCCGGCCCTACATTCCAATGTTTCAGCGGAGAGTAGGTAGTGATGCCTGCACACAGCAATGGCGCGGTGGCTGCTGGGTCAAGGTTCTCAGGTACCCGTAGCACGAAATCTTCATGCACTACAATACTTTCTGAGTAACCGCCATAAGTTTGCTTGCCCAGGTATTTATCCGGTGAATTGTAAGTTTGCACATTGGCGACCTCGCAGTATTGTTCCAGGCCGTCTTTACAGTACTGGCATTCCCGGCAGCTATCAACCAGGCAGCCTACTGCGGCGAGATCGCCTACTTTAAATTTTTTAACATGGTCTCCGACGCTTATAATTTTACCTACTATTTCATGACCAGGCACACAGGGATAGATGGTGCCGTGCCATTCATTTCTGGCCGTGTGCAGGTCGGAATGGCAAACACCGCAATACAGGATGTCGATCTCCACGTCGTGCGGTGTAGGGTATCTTCGCCTGATGTTCAGCTGTTGTAAATCAGCTGCTGCTGCTTCGGTACCGAAGGCTTTTACATTTTTTGTCTTCATGGCGGTGGCGCCTTCCGCTGATGTTTTGGTAGCTCCCATAATTTTTAATTTAGTGCAGTGATGAATTTGCAGATATTTTTTCCCGAACTTATTTTGCTGTTTGCTTTGGGTCGATGGACTTGATGATTTTAGCAGGAACGCCTGCCACAATTGTATTGTCAGGAACATCGGTAGTAACAACCGCTCCGGCTGCCACGACCGCATTCTCTCCGATGGTTACGCCGGGCAGTATGGTGGCTGCTGCGCCGATCCATGCATTTCGTTTCACCAGTATCGGCTTTGAAATGAGTGCTCTTCTGTCTGCAGGTGTTAAAGGATGATTTTCGGTTACAAGGTTTACCTTCGGTCCGATCAATACATGATCTTCGATGGTGATACCGCCCATGTCGAGGAACGAACAGGCATGATTAATAAATACGTTTTTGCCGATCTGAATGAATCTCCCGAAGTTAGTATAAAATGGGGGAAATATGATGGTGCTCTCGTCCAGCTGTGAACCGATGACCTCACTTAATCTTTCACGGACCTGGCCGGTGTTAGTAGCAGCATTAAGGGCGGCAGACAGCCTGATAGTACGTGAAACGATTTCCTGTACTTTGGGATATTCAGGGTCATCCAGCCGGATCGGTGCTCCGGCTTTCATTCTTTCGAAAATGTCTTGCATACCGCAAAGGTATGGTGGACACTACTTGCTCAGGTTAAAACTATCAAACCGATCATTAAGAATTTCAAACCTGCTGGCTTCTTAAAGCTTTGGGATTGGTACCGGTCATCTTTTTGAAAAAGTTGTTGAAGTAGGAGGGGTATTCAAAGCCCAGCGAATAGCCGATATCTGCGATGTTCCAGTCTGTATGCTGTAGCAGGGCCTTTGCTTCAGTAATGATCCGTTCGCTGATGTGTGTGGTAGTAGGTTTCCCGGTTACTTCTTTCACCGCACGGTTCAGGTAATTCACATGCACGGAAAGCGATTTTGCATAGTCAGCTGCGGTTCTTAAGGCAAGTGGCCGGTCGGTACTTTCTACCGGGAATTGTCTTTCCAGCAGTTCCAGGAACACGGAGGTGATACGCGAAAAGGCATTGTTGTGTTTGTCAAAGTTTTCGGAGGGCTGCAGTTTCAGGGCTTCATGGATAATAAGGTGGATATAGTTTCGTATCAACTCATCTTTGTAGGCATATTCTGTCTTTTGCTCATCGATCATCTTCCGGAAGATAGTATTCAGAAACTCCCGCTGGGCTTCATTTATTTTCAGGATGGGTGTTCCGCCTATTTTGAATAAAGGTGATTGCTGCAGGCTTTCTGAGCGATCGGAAAGCTGCAGGAAGTCTTCTGAAAACAAGCAGGTATAGCCTACATAGCTCCTGGAAATGGTTTCCCAGGAGTAGGGGATGTGCGGATTGCCGAAGAATAGAATGGTGCCATCCATTGCAAAGCTTCTGTCCGCGTAATGGATCAGGCTTTTGCCGGTGGTGAGGCAGATCTTATAGAAGTCCTTTCTGCTGTAGATGCGTGTAGCCTGGCTATCGCCGTCTATCTGAAAGGCGTTAAACCCTTTTAGTTTCAGTTCAGTGTTGAAAGGGGAGATGGAGCGTATGTTGTACTTTTCCATAACACAAAGTTAAGGAAATCAAAACATAGGAAAACAGCTACATCGATGACCTTTCCCCGCCAACCTGCTTGTATTCCCAATACTTTGAAAAAAAAACCACATTTCATATTAAAAAAACAGCTTATATTAGCTATGCTTCGAAAAATCACATTTGTACAAAAAAAACAACTTAAATGAAGAAATTGCTCTCTTATTTAGTAGCATGTGTAATGCTTATTTCCTGCTCGAAAGATGAAGACAAGAAGGAAACTGGTAGCAAGTTATCAGATACCCCAACTGCCAAAGCAACGTACGACAACAAAAACTATGGCATTTATAAAGGGGTTTTCGTAGGATCAACCGGAAATATTTTAATCAATTTTAAAAATGACGGCGCCACGTTATCGGCAAGTTTGGTAATTGGTGACAAATCGTATACTTACACCTCCAATAATTCAACCACGGAAGGCATAAATAGCACTATTACTTTCCGCTATAATAATGACTATTTTGATTTTACGGTGAATGCAGACGGAAGCACCCCAACTATTACAAATATTCATATCAGCGGTCATGCCAATGCAGTAATTCAGGTGCTTAAAGAAGCGTCTAATGCACAAGCATATTGCTTTGAAGGCACTTTTACCGAACAAGGTGGTAATGGCACCCTGAATTTGGTGATCAAAAAAGATAAAGTTGAAGGATTATTTATTCCTGCCGACTTCCAGAACATCCCTCCTTTAAAAGGTTCAGTAACTAACAATAA
>Ga0102590_1004676_pt1 | contig 11314 bp, 9 predicted proteins | sample AraplaMF_Col_mMF_FD_76859 | JGI IMG/M metagenome (GOLD analysis project Ga0102590, IMG submission 76859) | Arabidopsis root microbial communities from the University of North Carolina, USA - plate scrape MF_Col_mMF | ecosystem: Host-associated > Plants > Roots > Endosphere | place: USA...
GATGTCCCAGCTGACGACAACCTTGCCGCTGACCTGATCATACTGATTCTGGTAGGTGATGGAGTCCTTGCCGCGCTGCGCCCGGCCTTCGAGCGACACATTTGGCACGAACTCACCAGCAGTGGCATCGAATGCCCGCTTGGCGGCAATCACGTCGGCGCCGGCGGCACGGATGGTCGGATTGTATTTGAAGGCAACGTCCAGCGATTCGTTCTTGCTGTTCGGAAGGTCCGGCAGACGGCCCGGGAAGCGCAGATTGTAGGGCTCGAGGCCGACCGTCTTGCGGTACTTGGCGCGCGCAATATCCAGGCTCAGGCGGAAATCGGCCAGCGCGGCCTCCGCGGCGGCGACGCGCTCTTCAGCCTGCTGGGTATCGCCCTCACCGGCACGGCCACCGGCGAAACGCGCCCGGACATTCTTGCGCAGGTCGAGATGGACCTGGAGATTCTGCTCAGCCAGGGCGACGATGCGGGTGTAGCGGGTGACGTCGACATAGGCTTCGGCGGCATCCAGCGCGATCAGTTCGGTGCGCTCGAGGACGCGGAAGGACGCCGCATCGACCCGCGCCGCCTGACGCCAGATCTGGTTGATCGACGAAAATCCATCAAACACGGTCTGGCGAACGACGACAGACGCCTCGCGCCCATTGAGATAATTGCCGTTATTCACCGGCGCCGGGGTGATACTCTGGTGTAACATTTCAGGGCCGGCGCTGGCCGACAGCCTGACCTGCGGCAGCAGCGTGCCCTGCGTTTGCCGAAGCTCCGCCTCGGTGGCGCGGCGGTTAGCCGCCGCCTCGCCGACCCCAGGATTGGTTTTCACCGCCTGGTTGATGGCATCGACAATGCTAAACGGTTCACCGGAGGTAGCCGGCGTCAAACCGACCGCGGAAACCGCAATGACAATGAATGTTTTCAGTAATCGCCCCATGGTCGAGCGCTAACAAGAAAAAATAAGCGGCGCAACGGGATGAGCGGTCGGCTACCACCGAATTGGAGCCATGTGTTGCAAAATGGTCGCTAATCGCCAGAAACTTTCTCAAATCGCGTCGCCGCCTGTCTCGATTCACGCAGCCCCAGTCAAAATTAGGAGGCTAATGCCGCGGTGCAAACAAGAACCTTAGATGACGGCCGCCGAGATCGACCCGCGATCCGATTCTCCGGCTACCAGCCGAGACGTAACGGGCACCGCCCAAGAAAGCAGCAGCCGTCCGGGGTTAACGCTTCAAACTCCGAAGCGCGCAGCGGCGCTGGCCGGCGGCGGCTGGTGTCCCGGCCGGGGGCGCCGCGACCTCGTCGCCGCGCCGACATTCATCTGAGACGGAGGAACGCTTGTGGGCCTGACCTTCGCGCAGCAGATGGCGCGGCATCGACAACTTCGTCCTGCTCGCCATCCCGTTCTTCGTCTGGTCGTCTCCCTGATCGGATCGAACGGCATGTCGTCATGGTGACGTCGATGTGTCCCGCAGCCTCGCAGCAGATCGAACCGCGGATTCCGATGTCCGGCCAAGCGGCGCGCCCGCCTTCGGCTATTGATGCAGTAGACGCTTTGCAGCGCTGCCAAAGTGGAATGACGATTTCAGCCATATGGTTTGCGCGATCGGTTTGTAGCCAATAAGATCGATCTTAATGAACGGAATGGAGGACGACGCGTGACATATCCGAGACTTCGAACAACGGCTCTTTTCGGCGCCGTCGCGGCAGCGCTCTTTGTGCTGCCGGCTCAAGCCGCAGACTGGAAGCCGGCCCGCCCGATCAACCTGATCGTGCCGTGGGCGGCGGGCGGTTCGACCGACCAGATCACCCGGCTGGTCGCCGGCGAAATGGAAAAGTCGCTGGGCCAGACCATCGTCATCATCAACCAGCCCGGCGCCTCCGGGTCGATCGGCACGCGCAGCGCGCTGGAAGCCGCCAAGGACGGCTACACCTGGACGGCGGGCGCGGCGCAGGATCTCGGCGCCTACCAGACGCTGGGCTCGCTCGACAGCAACATCAAGGACTGGCACCTGTTTCTCAGCGTCGCAAACGTGCAGGTGATCGCCGTCAACCCGAAGACGCCGTATCAGAACGCCAAGGACCTGCTCGACGCCATGAAGGCGAACCCGAGCAAGATTTCTGTGGCGACCGCCGGGGTGACGTCGGCCGGTCACAACGCGATGGAGCTGATCGCCAAGAACACCGGGGTCAAATATCGCCACGTCACCTATGACGGCGGCAATCCGGCGGTGGTCGCGACGGTTTCGGGAGAAGCCGACATCACCACCCAGCTGGCCGTCGAAGAGGCCGACATGATCCGCGGCAAGCGGCTGCGTCCGCTCGCCACCGTCAGCGACAAGCCGCTCGAACTCGAGGGCTTCGGCACCATCCCGCCGCTGTCGCAGACCCTGCCCGGCTTCACGGCGCCGACCAACTATTTCGGCATCTTCATTCCTAAGGGCGTGCCGGACGAGGTGATCGCCACGGTGGAAAAGATCTGGAAGGACAACATCTCCAACAGCGAGGCCGTGAAGAAGTACGCAACCTCGCGCGGCGCGCTGTTCGCACCGGCCTCCGGCGAAGCCGCGCAGAAGGCGGTGTTCCCCGCCGTGCAGGCCAATGCGTGGCTGCTGTTCGACACCGGCAAGGCCAAGGTCTCGCCGGACACGGTCGGCATTCCGAAGATCTAATTCGCCTCACCGGGCTGCAAACCGGCGGAAGCATTTCCGCCGGTTTTTCCTTCCCGAATATCAAACGGAAATACCTCATGGCCGAGCAGTCCACGCCGTCATCGGCTTCGCACGAGGAAGGCGTAACGGTCAGTCCGCGAACCGATTTCCTGTCTGCCCTCGGTTGGATGGCGCTGGGAATAGCGATCCTGATCGGATCGATCACGATGGACCGGTTGAAGAACCAGGACATCAACCCCTACACCATCCCCGGCCTGCTTCCGGGATTGCTGGGCATTGCCATGATCATCCTGGGGGCGCTGCTGGCGGCGCGCAGCTGGCATTCCGGCATCTTCGCCGCAACAGCCGTCGACGTGGACATCGCGACCCGCCGTGCCGAACGCAAACAGCTGTTGCTGGTGCTCAGCCTTTGCCTCGGCTTCGGCGTGCTCCTGGTCGGCCATGGCCTGCCGTTCTGGCTGGCCGCGGCGATCTTCGTGACAACGGCAATTCTTTCGCTGCAAGCGCGGCAGCGCAAGGCGACCGGCGAGAAACTCAGTCTTCGCACCTTCATCAAGACCGCCGCAATCGGCCTTGGCGCCGGGCTCGCCATCACCATCGTGTTCCAGGAAATCTTCCTGGTTCGTCTGCCCTGATCGAAACGGATTTTGCCATGCTGACGGGTCTCGCCGAACTGGGTCAAGCCTATCTGAACATCTTCAATCTCACGTCGATTGCCTACGGCCTCGGCGGCGCGCTGCTCGGCATCATCGTCGGCTGCCTGCCCGGCCTGTCGGCGACGCTGTGCATCGCGCTCCTGACCACGCTGACCATCAAGCTGGCGCCCAACGACGCCATCCTGATCCTGATCTGCTCCTATGTCGGGACGCTTTATGGCGGCTCGCGCACCGCGATCCTGCTCAACATTCCGGGCACGGCGGCCAATGCCGCGTCCTGCGCCGACGGCCATGCCCTCGCGCTGCGCGGCGAAGCCGGCCGCGCCATCGGCATCGCCACCTCGGGCGCCTTCAGCGGCACGCTGTTCGGCGTGTTGTGTCTTGCGGCCTTCACGCCGCTCCTGGCCGAGGTCTCGCTGTCGTTCGGTGCCTACGAGTTCTTCTGGCTGGCGCTGCTCGGCGTGGCGATGTCCGGCAGCATCGTAGGCAACGATCCGCTGAAGGGCTGGCTGATGGGCGTGCTCGGCCTGTTCGTGGCGCAGATCGGCCAGGAAGGCCTCTACGCGCACGATCGATTCACCTTCGGCTGGAGCCAGCTTTCCGGCGGCATCTCGCTGATCCCGGCGCTGGTCGGCGCGTTCGGCTTTGCCGAAGTGCTGACCACGCTGGCCGATCCGGTCGAGCGCAAGATGGTCGAGATGCGCGACTCGGTGCTGCCGCGGTTCCGCGAGGTGTTTCAATATTGGCGCACCGTGCTGCGCTCCGGCGCCATCGGCGTGCTGACCGGCCTGATGCCGGGAGTCGGCGAAGACGCCGGCGCCTGGATGTCCTACGCCGCGGCCAAGGCCGTCAGCAAGGAACGCGACCAGTTCGGCAAGGGCTCGATCGACGGCCTGATGGCCGCGGAGACCGGTGACATGTCGTCGATTCCCGGCCACATCATCCCGGCGCTGGCGCTCGGCATTCCCGGCTCGGCACCGTCGGCGGTGCTGATGGCGGCGATGATCATCCACGGCATCCAGCCCGGGCCGATGCTGATGATCCAGCATCCGCAGTTCATCTACGACGTGGTGGCGATGACGTCGCTGGCCACCGTCAGCATCCTGGTGTTCGGCCTGTTCCTGATCAAGCCGCTGCTGCTGGTGCTAAAAATCCGGCGCACCGTGCTGATGCCGATCATCTTCCTGCTTTGTACGGTCGGCGCGTTCGCCAGCGCATCGCGGCTGTTCGACATCTATTGCATGATCGCGATCGGCATCGGCGCCTTCTTCCTGCGCCGCCGCGGCTACCAGATGGCGCCGTTCGTGCTCGGGCTCGTGCTCGGCGGCCTGTTGGACAAGAGCCTGCGCCGCGGCCTGGTGCTGTCGGACGGCAGCCTCGAGCCGTTCTTCACCCGGCCGATCAGCCTCGGCTTCGCCATCGTGACGACCCTGATCCTGCTGCTCTATATCCCCGCGTTCAAGGCGCTGGTCAATTCCATCACCGGCGCGATCGGCAAGCAGGTCCAGCGGCTGACCTCGCGGCCGGCCTGAGGAACGGAGTTTTCCATGCGGATCGCCTTGTGCAACGAGGTCCTCGCCGGCATGCCGCTGGAGCGGCAGTGCGAGGTCGCGTCCTCGCTGGGCTATGACGGGCTCGAGGTCGCGCCGTTCACGCTGAGCGACGCACCGGACCAGATCACGGCAGCGCAAGCGGCGAAGATCCGCAAGACGATCGAGGCCTCAGGTCTCGTCGTCACGGGATTACATTGGCTGCTGGTGAAACCGGACGGGCTATCTCTGACCGATCCCGACGCCGCGTTGCGCGCCCGCACCATCGCGGTGATGACCCGCCTCACCGCGCTGTGCGCCGAGCTCGGCGGCAAGGTGCTGGTGCACGGCTCGCCGAAACAGCGCGAGGTCGCGCCGGGAGAAACCCATGCGATCGCACTGGCGCGGCTGCAGGACGGCCTGGCGCAGGTCGCACAGGCGGCGGCGAAAGCCGGCGTCACCTATTGCATCGAGCCGCTGTCGAAGAAGGAAACCGCGCTCATCAACACGGTTGCGGAAGCGGCCGAGCTGGTGCGCGCGATCGATCATCCGCAACTGCGCACCATGATCGACTGCAGCGCCGCCGGGCAGACCGAAAGCGAAAGCGTGCCGGCGCTGATCGATCGCTGGCTGCCGACCGGCCTGATCGGGCATCTGCAGGTCAATGATCCGAACCGGCGTGGCCCCGGACAGGGCGAGATGGCGTTCGCGCCGATCCTCGCCGCGCTGAAGCGGCAGCGCTATGCCGGCGACATCGCGGTGGAGCCGTTCGACTATGTGCCTGACGGCGTCGGTGTCGCCGCCTTCTCGGTCGGCTATTTGCGCGGCCTGCTAGAAGCGCTGGCCTGACCTTCAACGACAAGAGGCGCAGCATGGCTCCCGCAGCTTTCAGGATTTTGAGCATCGACCTGTTCGAACGCGGCGTGGTGCTGCGCCTGCCGTTCCGGTTCGGCGTGGTCACGCTGACCGCCTGCCCCCAGGTGTTCGCCCGCGTGCGGATCCGGACCGAAGGCGGCCGTGAGGCCGACGGCGCCGCGGCCGAGGTGTTGGCGCCGAAATGGTTCGACAAGAATCTCGCGCTCAGCAACGAGGACAATTTCGAGCAGTTGCGCACCTCGCTGCGCCTCGCCCGCGACGCCTATTTGTCGGAGCGGACCGCGCAGCCGGCCTTCGCGCATTGCGCCGCCCACATGCACAGCCAGGTCGACGCGGCGGCGAAACTGGACCTCAACCCGCTGATCGCCAATTACGGCCCTGCCCTGCTCGACCGCGCGATCCTCGATGCGCTGTGCCGTGCGCTCGGCATCTCGTTCTACCAGGCGATCCAGAGCAACGTCGTCGCGATCGATACGGCGCTGACGCCCGATCTCCACGGCTTCGACGTCAGCGGATTCCTCGGCTCGCTCACGCCGGCACAGCGCATCGCCGCACGCCACACCGTCGGCCTGGTCGACGCCATCACCGCGGCAGATCTCGACACGCGCGTCGGCGACGGCCTTCCGGAGACGCTGGAAGAATGCGTCGCGTTTTACGGCCTGACCCATTTCAAGCTGAAGGTCGCCGGCAACGCGGCGGCGGACATCGACCGCCTGAGCCGGATTGCGGCGGTGCTCGACCGCCTGCCGCACTACGTCATCACCCTCGACGGCAACGAACAATATCCCGATGCCGCGGCCGTAGCCGCGTTCTGGCAACAGGTGCGGGCGACGCCGGCCCTGAAGCGGCTGGTCGCGGCGACGCTCTATATCGAGCAGCCGCTCGGCCGCGGCATCACCCTCGACAGCGACATCACCGCGCTCGCCGCCACCACACCTGTCATGATCGACGAGTCCGACAATTCGATGGAGGCGTTTCCCACCGCCATCGCGCGCGGCTACACCGGCGTGTCGAGCAAGAACTGTAAGGGTTTCTATCACTCCCTGCTCAACGCGGCGCGCTGCCGCAAGCTGAACGCCGGCGGCGAGGCGCGCTACTTCATGTCGGCCGAGGACCTCACCACCCAGGCCGGCCTTGGCGTGCAGCAGGACCTCGCGCTGGTCAACCTGATCGGCCTGACCCATGTCGAGCGCAACGGCCATCACTACGTCAACGGTTTTGCCGGCCAGGGCGCCGGCCGCGCCGAGCAGCAGGCTTTCCTCGCCGCGCAGCCCGGCCTCTACGAGGCCAAAGGCGATAACGTCCGCCTGGCGCTGCGTGATGGCATGATCGACCTGTCGTCGCTGTCCGCGCCGGGATTTGCCAGCGGCGCTCATCCCGACTGGCGACTGCTGCAGCCGATGGCAGGCGGCCCTGCCTAACCAGGGCGGCTCCTCGCAAATCGAAGTTCTGGGCGCGGCCTGACCGAGGTCCGCTATCCGACCAGACGCGGGCGGCGGTGGTTTGCGAGCGGATTCTCAACCGGCAGGGCGCGCAGCCATTCACGGAAGCTGACGACCTCGGGACAATCCGCGGTGCCTTCAGGCGCAATCAGCCAATCACCCACGCCGGATCTCTCGTGGACCCCTTGGACCCCTTGGATCCGGTCGCAGCGATAGCCCGGATGGTGGCCAAGGCCGCGGGCGATCAGCAGGTCGACCTTGCCCTCGACCAACTCGTGCAGGGCGGCGGGCTGCAGCACCCGCAAACCGATGTCCGCATGCGCGCCGCGAAACTCCGCCAATTCGAGGCGGCGCAGGTCGAAGCTGCCATGGACCCCTAACTGCAGCAGCACCGCACCAGCCGGTTTCAATTGTGAGGTCGCGTCCGCAATGCGGCGAAAACCATCGGATATCCCAGGGAGATAGGCCTGACCGGCCGCAGTCAGGATCAGCTGCTTATGCAGCCGTTCGAACAGGGGGACGCCGAGGCGCGCCTCCAGCGCTTTCACATGCTGCCCCACGGCGGCGGGCGTCACGTGCAGCTCGTGCGCGGCGAGCTTGAAGCTGAGATGCCGCGCGGCGGCTTCGAATGCGCGCAGCGCGTTGAGGGGTGGGAGGGCGTAGGTCATCGCACGGCAGTTTGACACCGATCGGCGGTGGCCTTGCAATAGATTTTCTAGTGCTGGACCGAAGGAACCATGCTTTGCGCCGGCCTGGCGTCCCCGGCTACGGTCGGCCCGCAACATCCGCAGATCCCATGGTGTCCAATGGCTGAGACCGTCCATCCGTTTTACGAAAAGCATCGCGACGCAATGGAGGCCGCGATGCGCCATCGCCTCGAGCTGGCGAAGGCAATGTTGCGCGAGCGCGCTCGTCTTTCGAATGTTGACGGGATCAGGCAGGAGGTGATGGACGAATTCGAAATCGTGCTCACCCAAATGCCCTATGTCGGCGGCGCGGCAAGCCGCATGAGCGATTTCTTTATGCGCCTCCTGGGCTTCATGGCCATCAGCCGGGTGCTGCGGCGACACGGGGTCGCGCCGTCCGTGATCGGCGAGATCGAGCGGAAAACCTACAAGGCGCAATTGCTCACCGAGCCAGAGGCGGAGCGTCTCGCCGCGGGGCGTCAATTCATGTCGGCGGAGAATCAGGCCCTGCTGCGCGAGCAGGCGACAAAAAGCGCCACCAACGGCCATCGAGAAGAGTTTCCGGAGGATTTCGTCTACGAGTTCGTCGAGCCGAGGCCGGATGACAGCTTTGAATTCGGCATCAACTACAGGGCCTGCGGCTTTTGCAAATTCGCGGCTCGCCATGGAGACAAGGAAATCCTGCCGAACATTTGCGGGCTTGATTTCGACGCCTATGCAGCGCGAGGCATCCGCCTGGAAAGGACACAAACGTTAGCTGGCGGCGCGAACTACTGCGATTTTCGATTCTCGCGGCTCCCGTCGGATTAGCTCTAACGTGCTCCATTTTCTGCGTCGTCACCGGGCTTGACCTGGTGTCTCATCGGAACTTCTGCGGAGATGGATGGGTACGCGGGTCAAGCCCGGGTATGACGTGAGAGAAACCGGCTTCGCTTCCGACTGAATCGGGCGCTTAGCTCGTTCGTGCGGCGCGTCCTGTTGGCGCGGCCCGCAGGGAGGACTTGATGCCAACCGAAAAACAAAAAATGTTGGCCGGCGAACTCTATCACGCCGGAGACGCCGAACTTGCGGCGGATCGTGTCGCCGCCAGCGCCTGGATGGTGCGCTACAATGCCTCGCTTGGGTCGACCGCCGCGGAGCGGCGGGCGCTGCTGCGCGAGTTGTTCGCCCACGTGGGAGATGGCGCGGCGATCCGGCCGCCGTTCCATTGCGACTACGGCTATAATATCCGTCTCGGCAAGGGCGCCTTCCTCAATTTCAATTGCGTGATCCTCGACGTGGTTAGCGTCGATATCGGCGACGACACCCAGATCGGACCGATGGTGCAGCTCCTCACCGCGGACCACCCGCGCGATCCGGCGGCGCGCCAGAGCGGCGCCGAGCTCGGCCTGCCGATCGCGATCGGCCGCAATGTCTGGATCGGCGGCGGCGCGATCATTTTGCCGGGGGTTCGCGTCGGCGACAACGCGGTGATCGGCGCCGGCGCGGTGGTGACGCGCAATGTGCCGGATGGGGCGACGGTCGTGGGGAACCCGGCGAAGCAGCGGTAGGCCGGTTGCCAATCGAACGTCTGGTGCGAAAGCTCAGCCGCGCGGTCTTGTGCTCGCCGGCAAAGGAGACAGCAGCGGGCAATCGTTCGGTCGCTTGAAGTCTGTCGTGCCATCCAGCTTCGACGCCCATTGCCCGAAGTCAGGCTTGCCGGGCTTCACGGTATTGAAGTCGAATCCGGGCTGTTGCTTTCGCGGGAGCTTCTTTGGTGGAACCGGTTGTTTCTGTCGGAGATTCACCCAAGGCTCGCAATAGGTGGGATTCTTTTGCAACAACGACCAGTCGCCATTCGTTCTGAACGCATCATAGCCCGGCCAGCCGACCGACTGCGCGAGCCAGCAATCCGTCTTGATGATGTCGCGCCTCATCGACATCCGTTCGCAGACAAGCCCGCTGCCATATACGCCGATCCTGTATGACGGCCCTCCCGCATCGGCACTTGCCTTGAATACGGCCGCGACCCGTTCGAAATATTTCTCGACATAGGGGAGCATGTCCTCGGCCTTCACACGGCCGAGATCAGGACCAAACTTTTGCGGTCCGTATTTCAGGAAAGCGTTGTATTGAGCGATGTCGCCGCTGTCCCAATCGTGCTTCCTTGCCAGCTCCGGCGTGATCGGCCCTCCGCGAGCCAGTCGATACATGTAGACGACGCCGTCTATGACATTGTCGGGGCCATCGACGCCGAAGAAAATGGTGGTGTTCGGCGGCTGGCCATTGTGCCTGGCCAGCGTCAGCGCGCGTTGCGCGTCGCTTGTGCCCCTGGTTTCATCAAAGAACGTGCGGGGACTGCCGTTGTTGTGCTGAAAGACGACGGCAAGCTCGAAACCATGGCCAATGATCTCCTTGGCCTCATCATTCAGAAGCGTCTTGCAGGACAGCGTCTCGTTGTCGAAATCATAGTATCGAACGATCGTCTTGATGCCAAAGGATTTGAGGACGTCATAGATCGGCTTCCCGTCGAGGCGCAGAGCGTTCACCGGAATGGAGAAGTCTGCGACCGTGTCGGCTGGATTGGCCTGACAGATCGGCTCGTGGTTGGGATAATCGGACGGCTTGTTGCCTGCCCAACCCGGCGCGTAAAGCACGCAAGCCAGAAGGCCGGCTGCGAAAATCTTCGGCAACATGAAATCCGCCCCATAAAACGCTCAGTATTGCAGAAATCCGTGGACACATCCAGAGGCGACTTCGCTTCGAAGAGCGCGCGTAACACCTACCCGCTTGCCTTCTCGCAACCTGCGTGACAACTAAGTTTCATGATCGACGTCGCGCGCATGATGACCCGTAAACACATGACCTGCACTCGGTAGGCCATGGAAGGAGTCGTGCACTAGGAATTCACCGACACGATCTCTTCAGGCCCCGCCGGCGTCGGACGGGGCCTTTTGTTTGGCAACGCTCCCTGCCGGTCCACCAGCAGGAGCATTTGATGCCAACACAACAGACCAGCGTCACATCCGAACTGAGAGACGCCTTCTCCGAAAGGTGGCGGCCGGACCGCCGGTCGCCTCGGCGCGGAGCGCTCCCTTGAAAGAATTAAAGACGGCATGATGTCTCCATGGCCATCTCGTGTCGTGATGTAAGCGATGGCTATCACCGGTCCGTAGGGGGTAGGCGCAGCCGTAACCCGCCGGTTCAAACGACATCGCATTGAAGAATCGGCGGATTACGCCCTCGGCTAATCCGCCCTACGCGCTCTGAGGAGCATCGCGCAGCGATGCGTCCCGAATGATGGCTGCAAGGCTAGACTCTTGGCCATCCTTCGAGACGCCGCGCAAGAGCGCGGCTCCTCAGAGGCTGTGAATCTATCCGAATTAGATTGAGTTTGCAGGAACAGAGTGATTCTTTGTGCTGTACCGTTCGAGAGGTGCAGCAATGTCTGGCGACGAACTGTTTTCCGATCTTCCGATCC
>Ga0102590_1004679_pt1 | contig 11312 bp, 9 predicted proteins | sample AraplaMF_Col_mMF_FD_76859 | JGI IMG/M metagenome (GOLD analysis project Ga0102590, IMG submission 76859) | Arabidopsis root microbial communities from the University of North Carolina, USA - plate scrape MF_Col_mMF | ecosystem: Host-associated > Plants > Roots > Endosphere | place: USA...
GCGCGGGCCGCGCCCGAGAGGCTGCCCAGTTCGACGCTGTGCACGAAGGCTTCGAGGGCGCGCAGGGTGTCCATGGTGTATTCGAGTATGGAATGGTCTGGATGCAATTTTGCCTTCTACCCATCCATACGAGCATGAATGAAAGTGAAGGCCTCGCTTCAACTTTCATCAGGAAGAACTCATGACCACGTCCGCTCTTGCCTCGGCCCTGCGCCACGGCGCTCTCGCGCTCGCCCTTGTCGGCTCGGCCGCGACTTCTGCCGCCGAACCCTCCCCGGCCACCTACTGGAGCCCCAGCTGGATGGCCAGCACGCAGCCCGTCTGGAACGGCGATTTCGTGCTGCCTTCGGGCCTGCCCTTCCAGTTCAACCGCCAGACCGTGCGGCAGGTCGCGCGCCTGAGCATCGGCGGATCGCGGCTGCGCGTGGTGATCAGCAACGAAGGCGGCACGACGCCGCTGTACATCGGCGCCGCGCACGTGGCCCGGCATGGCGGGGGATCGGCCATCGTCGAGGGCACGGACCGGCCGCTGCGCTTCGGCGGGCAGGCCGACGTGACCGTGCCGCCCGGCGCGCGCCTCGTCAGCGACCCGGTGGACATCGCCCTGCCCGCGCTCGCCGAGCTTGCCGTGTCGCTCTACCTGCCGCGGCCCAGTCAGCCGGCTGGCTTCCACTTCGACGCGCGACAGACCGCCTACGTCGCCGACGGCGACCTGAGCGGTGCGGCCCGCCTGCCCTCGGCGGCCACGCAATGGAGCACCCGCGTCTACTTCAGCGGCCTGATCGTCGAGACACCCCGGGCGCCGGCCACCGTCGTCGCGCTCGGCGACTCGATCACCGACGGCAACGGCTCCACGCCCGGCGCCAACACCCGCTGGCCCGACGCGCTGGCCGAGCGGCTGGCGGGGCGCAATGTGGCGGTGCTGAATGCCGGCATCTCCGGCGGCCGCCTGCTGAAGGACGGCATGGGCCGAGCCGGCCTGGAGCGCGCCGGCCGCGACGTGTTCGCCCAGCCGGGCGTGCGCGCCATGATCGTGCTGCTGGGCACCAACGACATCGGCTGGCCCGGCGGCCCCTTCGCGCCCGACGAGCCGGCCATGCGCGCCGAAGCCGTCGTCCAGGGCCTGCGGCAACTCGCCGAGATGGCCCGCGCCCACAACGTGCGCATCATGGCCGGCACCATCCCGCCGAACGAGCGGGCGCTGCAGGGCACGCCGCTCGAAGGCCATCATTCGCCCGCCAAGGACAAGGTTCGCCAGGCCGTGAACCGCTGGATCCGCGAAGGCGGCGCCTTCGACGCCGTGGTCGACTTCGACGCCCTGCTGCGCGACCCGGCGAACCCCTCCCGGCTCAAGGCCTCGATGGACTCCGGCGACCACCTGCATCCGGGCGATGCCGGTTACAGGGCGATGGCTGCGGCTGTCGATCTGGAGGCCCTTCTGGGCACATCCGCGCAGCCCTGAGGAACCTTTTTCTCAAGGGTTTGCGGACCCCCCGGACACTGTACATAAATACAGTATTTCTCTAGAATTCGTCGTCTCCAAGAACAACATCGAGGCGACGCCCATGACCACCGCCAGTCCACCTGCGCCCACGGCGCAGGTTCTTTTCTTCTCCAGGCTGCAACGCTTGCAGCCATCCCGCACCCGCACAGGCCGCATCTCGACCTGGCCCTTCAAGGTGGGCCACAACAGCACGAACGACATCCGCGCCCAGGCGGCGCGCGTCATCCGCACGACGGCCGAAAGCTGGTGGCCGCCGGAATCCTGAAACCAGCTGAAGGAGCACGCCGTGACCGAGCCGAATCAACTTCTCGTCGGACTCTTCCCCACCATTCAGGTGCAGGCCGAAATCGAAGCGCATCGCAAGGACTGGTGGTGGCCCAAGGACTGCTCCTTTCCACCTGAAGAGCGCCTGCACCTCACGCTTCAGTATCTCGACGATCAGCAAGGCGATGCCGAACGCCGGCTGCGCGCTGCGCTCGCCGCAGTGTGCGCGCGGCGACTGCAACTGACGCTCGACAGTTCCTGCACGTGGAACAACGACGTCTCGGTGGTTCAGCCCTCGGAGCACGAAGGCCTGCGCCGTCTTCAGCGCGATATCAGCTGCGTGCTGCTGCAAGCGGGCTTTTCCCTCCAGGTCCGTGGGCGCGGATGGAATCCACACGTCACCATCGCGCGAGACTCCGAGCGAGCCGCAAGGCCCATTTCGCTGAAGCCCATTCGCTGGACCGCAACGGAATTCCGCCTGGTCCGCTCCCACTTCACACACCCGTTCCGCCACGAAGCGCTCGCCTCCTACCCGCTGCACTGAGGCTGCCTTTCGTCCGGCGCTAAAGTCCCCGGATGCTCACGCCTCCCGACCTGCCGCACGAAGCCATCGCGCAATGCCTTGCCGGTGCCTACAAACTGCACGACATCCGCGCCGAGTTCCTGCCGCTGGGCGCCGATGTGAACTCCGCCGTCTTTCGCATCGACGCGAGTGACGGCGCCACGTACTTCCTCAAGCTGCGCCGCAATGGCTTTGACCGGAGCGTGGTCGCCGTGCCGGCTTTCCTGCACCACGACAAAGGCATCGAAGCGGTGATGGCGCCCCTGCCGACAACCGGCGGCCAGCTGAGCGTGCAAGGTCACGGCTTCGACTGGGCGCTCTATCCCTTCTTTGAAGGCAGAAACGGCTTCGAACGCGCGTTGACGAGCCGGCAGTGGGTTGCGCTCGGCGCTGCGCTGGGCGCCATCCATCGCACCGAACTACCCGAAGCACTGTCGGCCGCCCTTCCCCGAGAACGCTACGACCATCACTGGCGCGAAGGTGTCCGCCGCTACCAGCGCCGCTTCATCAACGACGTGAAAGGCGACGACATCGCCATGCGTTTCCTCGCCTTCTGGGAAGAGCACGCGGAAGAAATCGACAACATCGTCTACCGCAGCGAGCAGCTCGCATCCATCCTGCTCGAACGCCCGCCGCAGCTGGTGCCGTGCCACTCCGACCTGCACGCGGGCAACGTGCTCGTCGGCGACGACGACCGCCTGGCCATCGTCGACTGGGACACGCTCATCCTCGCGCCGAAGGAGCGCGACCTGATGTTCATCGGCGGCGGCGTCGGGCACGCATGGAACCAGCCGCACGAAGAAGCGCTGTTCCACGAAGGCTATGGCGCGAAGAAGGAAGACATCGACGCCGTGGCCCTCGCCTACTACCGCCACGAACGCATCGTGAAGGACCTGCTCGAGTTCTGCGACCAGATGTTCGACGGCACCGCCAGCACGCAAGACCGCGAAGAGGGCCTGCGCCAGATGCAGAACCAGTTCCTGCCCGACGACGTGGTCGCCATAGCGCACCGGAGCTACGACGCCATCACCTGAGCTGGTTTCTTCAGGCCAGCATGTCCTGCGCGTCGTCCTCGAAGCCCGGAATCGGCTGGGCCTTGGCCAGCGCCAGCCATACCGCGAACGGAATGCGCTCGAAGGCGCGATGCACCGCCGCGCGCGCCACCACCAGGCGATCGCCCTCCAGCACCATCACGCCGCATTCGGCAGGTATCTCATCCGGCTTGGCGATGCAGCGGCCCTTCGCATCGTTGCCCAGCACGTACCAGCATTCGCCGCCCAGGTCGAGGTAGGCCGCGCGCTTGTCGGGCTTGCGCAGGTCGCCCAGCAGGTCGGCGCGGCTCACCTTCACCTCGTGAACGATGGGGTGCGCATAGGCCTCCACGCTGGTATTGCGGATCGAGAACACGTCGGGCCGCGCCATGCACCAGCGCGGCTTGCCGCCCTCTTCCAGCGGCGGCAGGCGCGCCCGCAGGCCCAGGCCGCGCCAGGCGATGCGGCCGCCGCGCGTCATCTCGCGCGCCACGCGTTCCACCAGCGCCTCGTGCGGCGACAGCGCAGCGCGGTTGATGGTGAGCGTGGCGGCGATGCGCGCGATGCCGGCATCGGTCACGCGCAGCGTCTCGTGGCCATGCGCCGTGCGCACGCGCTCCAGGTAGCCGCCCGCGAGCAGTTCGACCTCGATGGTGTCGCAGCACGGCCAGCCGGCCGAGCGGTAGATCTCGCGCAGGCGCCGCGCATGCAGCTTTCCGAAGGGCACTGCCGCCTCGGCACGCTGCATCGGCGGCGGCTCCGTCACCGGAGGCGGAAAGCCGGGGTCGGTCACCGGCGGCTCGGCCGGAGGCGGATCGCCCTCCGGCGGCGGAAAAGGCGGCTGGTGCGGCGGCGGCACGGGAATGGGCACGTCGGGCGCGGGAGGCGGCGGCCCGATGGGGCCGGCGGCGGGGGGTGCGAGAACGGCGGATTCGGACATGGCGGAAACAGGTTAGCGAAAAGAGCCGCAAGGCGCGAGGCGCAAAACGATCGGTTGCATTCGACTCCTCTGCCGGATCTTTAGCCGCGTCAATGGAAATCCCGGCTCGTGTTGCTCTGCGCGAGCCGCCCCATGAGCGGCGTCAGGTCCTTGAAGCCGGTGGCGATCAGGTGCTGCACCTTGCCGCCGCTGTCGTCGTCGCGCTGCCAGGTGCCCTGCACCGCGAGCAGGTGCGACTTGAGCAGCGGCTCGCGCCAGGCCTCGATGACATGGCTCCAGACGATCACGTTGACGTTGCCGGTCTCGTCCTCCAGCGTGACGAAGATGGTGCCGTTGGCGGTCTGCGGGCGCTGCCGCCCCTTGACGATGCCGCAGGCGCGCGCGGTCTGCCCGCTGGAGAGCGAACGCAGCTCGGCCGCGCTCATCAGCTTCATGCGCGCCAGGCGCGGGCGCAGCAGCGCGAGCGGATGGCGGCGCAGCGTGAGCCGCAGCGCCGCGTAGTCGCCCACGATCTCCTCGCCCTCCGACGCGGCTGGCAGCAGCAGCGCCTGCTCGTTGATCGGCACACCTCGCAGCAGGGCCGGCGCGCGCCGCTGCGCGGTGGCGTCCCACACCTGCTGGCGCCGATGGCCCGAGAGCGAGATCAGCGCATCGGCCGCGGCCAGCGCGGCCATGTCCTTGCCGTCGAGTTCGGCACGCAGGGCGAGATCCTCGGTGCTCGTGAACTGCGCCTGCGCGCGTGCCTCCAGCAGGCGCTTGGCCCCGCCATCGCTGAGGCTCGCGATGCGGTTCAGGCCCAGCCGCACCGCGGGCTGGTTCTCTCTGCCGAGACGGTCGGCATAGCGCTCGTCGGTGCCGGGCGGCATGCGCGGCGCGCCGGGATCGCGGGCTTCGAGCGTGGTGTCGATCCCGCTGCGCGTGACGTCGACCGGGCGCACCTCCACGCCATGGCGGCGCGCGTCCTGCACCAGCTGCGAGGGGCTGTAGAAGCCCATCGGCTGCGAATCGAGCAGTGCGGCGAGAAAACAGGCCGGCTCGTAGTTCTTGAGCCAGCTGCTCACCGTCACCAGCAGCGCGAAGCTGGCGGCGTGGCTCTCGGGGAAGCCGTAGTCGCCGAAACCCATGACCTGCTTGAAGATGGCTTCGGCGAAGCTGGCCTTGTAGCCGTTGAGAACCATGCCGTCCACCAGCTTGTCGTGGAACTTGCCGAGGCCACCCTTGCGCTTCCATGCGGCCATGGCACGGCGAAGCTGGTCGGCCTCGTCGGCGGTGAATTTGGCCGCGATCATCGCGATCTGCATCACCTGCTCCTGGAAGATCGGTATGCCCAGCGTGCGCTCCAGCGCTGGGCGCAGCTCGTCCTTCTCGTAGCGGATGGGCAATTTCTTGGCGACCCGCTCCCGCTGCTTGAGATACGGATGCACCATCCCGCCCTGTATGGGCCCCGGCCGCACGATGGCGACCTCGATCACCAGGTCTTCGTAGGTGCGCGGCTTCAGGCGCGGCAGCATCGACATCTGAGCGCGGCTCTCGATCTGGAACACGCCGATGGTGTCGGCGTCGCAGATCATGTCGAACACCTTCTGGTCGTCGGCCGGTATCTGATGCATCTCGATGGCCGAGTTGCGCCAGCTGTTCATGTGCGCGAGCCCCCGGCGGATCGCGCTGAGCATACCGAGCGCCAGCACGTCGACCTTGAGCATGCCCATCGCCTCGAGGTCGTCCTTCTCCCACTGGATGACGGAGCGCTTCTCCATCGACGCCTTCTCCACCGGCACCAGCCGCGTGAGCTTGGTGTGCGTGAGCACGAAACCGCCCACGTGCTGGCTCAGGTGGCGCGGAAAGCCCTTGAGCCGCCGCGTCATCTCGATCCAGTGCACCAGCTTGAGCTCGTCTTCCTGCACGCCTGCGCGCGCCGACGCCCGCTGCAGCTGCTCGCCGAGCACAGCTTCGTCGAACCAGTAGTGGTCCTTCGCGAACTCGTCGATCAGCCGCTCGTCGATGCCGATGGCCTTGCCCACGTCGCGCAGTGCGCTGCGGGAGCGGTAGCAGATGACGACTGCAGCGATGGCTGCGCGCTCGCGGCCGTATTTTTCGTAGATGTACTGGATGACCTCTTCGCGCCGCTGGTGCTCGAAGTCGACGTCGATGTCGGGAGGCTCGCGGCGCTCGCGGCTCAGAAAGCGTTCGAACAGCAGCGTGGCCTTGTCTGGATTGATGGCGGTGATGCCGAGGCAAAAACAGACCGCCGAGTTGGCTGACGAGCCGCGCCCCTGGCAAAGAATGTCCTTCGAGCGGGCGAAGCGCACGATGTCTTCCACCGTGAGGAAGAACATCTCGTATTCGAGCTCGACGATGATGTCGAGCTCTTTCTGCACCTGTGCCTGTACCTTCTCGGGAATGCCGCCTGGATAGCGATTCCGCGCACCTTCCCACGTCTTGCGCACCAGCGTCTGCGCCGGCGTCTCATCGTTGCCCAGGTTTTCCAGCGGGTACTTGTAGTTCTCCCGGATCACCTTCGGATCGAACCTGCACCGCTCCATCACCACCAGCGTGTTCTCCAGCATCTGCGGCAGATAAATCTCCGCAAGCCGCACGCGCTGTCGCAGATGCCGCTCGGCATTCGACTGCAGCGCGAAGCCGCACTCGGCCACCGTCTTGCCTTCGCGAACGGCCGTCAGTATGTCGTGCAGCGGCTTGCATGAACGCGCATGCATGTGCACGTCGCCGGCAGCCACGAGCGGTACGCCCGCGTCCTCGCCTGCCTGCATCAGCGTGACGAGCCAGAGGTCGTCGTCGAGTTCATTGAACAGTTCAACCGCCAGCCAGAGGTTCCCGCCGTACAGCGCCTTGGCGGCCAGAAGGTCTTCGTGCAGCGTGGCCGTATCCATCGCGCCGCCGGGGTTGCGATTCGGTACGAAGAGAACCTGGCAATGCTGCAGCGAAGCCACGTCGCTTTCTTCCCAGCCCACGCGGTACTCGCCCTTGGGCAGCTCGGTGTTGCGCGCGGCGGTGATGAACTCGCAGAGGTTGCCCCAGCCCTCGGTGTCGTTCGCTATCACAACGAGCCTGAAGCGCTCGAAGCGGAACTCGCTGCCGAACAGCAGGCGGAAGCTCGGGTTGCGCGGGATCTTCGGCTCGTCGGGGTGCTCGCGCTCGTATTCGCAAAGCTTGTTCTCCATGTCGCGCAGGCACACGTGCGCCCGTACGATGCCGGCCACCGAGCACTCGTCGGTGATGGCCAGCGCCTTGTAGCCGAGCTGGTAGGCCCGGTCCACGATGTCCTCGGGCGTCGAGGCGCCGCGCTGGAAGCTGAAGTTGGTCAGGCAGTGCAGCTCTGCATAGTCGGGCAGCCTGGACTCAGGTGCCTTGCGCAGCGGCACCGGCAGCGCATGCACCTTGGCGGGCTGCCGCCTGCTTTCCTGCTTGCCGCTGAGCTCAGGCATAGAAGCCCTGCAGGTACCAGCGAACCTCGCCGGAAGAAAAGCGCGCGGCGGGCCGCTCGCGGAAGATCCACACCAGCCCGGCCTCGGGGCTTTCCGCGACGTAGTAGTCGCGCATCGCGGGCTGGCCGCCCTCTTCCTTGTCGCCCCACCAGCCGGTCTCGACGCGCTGCGGGCCGATCAGCCGGCTCAGCGGGCCGCGGTAGCACGGGCGCTCGCCATCCATTTCGAGCAGCAGCGGTTCGGGCAGCAGCCACGGCGGGTAGACGGCGTCGGGCTGCGAAGCCACTGCGGCAGCCTGCTTCCGGCTCCTGTCGTCGGCCGCTTTCTCTTTCCCCTTTTCCTTCTGCAATGCAGGCCGCCACGCCTGCTTGCGCTCGGGCCGGTGGTCGGCCTGCGCAGCCGGCACCACCACCTGCTGCGGACCGAGCCGCACGCTGAGCCGCTCGACCATCTCGTGCAGCCTGTCGCCCTTGCGGTTGTCCTCCGGCAGGAAGCTGGTGCTGGCGCCGGCCCACGGGTCGGTTTCGAGCGTGCGCAGCCTGATCCAGCTCGCGGGCGCTGCCAGCGTGGCGAGGGCCAGCTTTTCGGACAGCAGCCGGCGCAGGTGCGCCATGTCCTGCGTGGGCTCGGCCGTGCGCACGGTGAGCTGCTCGTGCGGCGGCAGGTTCACGCCGTTGAGGCGCCGCAGGTCGAGCGTCCATTGCAGCTCCAGCGCGCGCGCACCGCGCTGGCGGGCGCGCAGCCAGATCTGCAGCGCCGCCAGCAGCCGGTTGGCCGACCACATGAGCTCGGGCGCGGTCTCGGCCAGCGCGGGCAGCTCCAGCTTCTGCTCGAACACGTCGGGCAGCGTGAGCCAGCAATGGCTTTCGGGGCGCAGGCCCCAGGCGATGTCGAGCGCCTCGCGCAGCCCGGCGCCGAAGCGCCGCGTGAGTCCGCCGCGCGGCAGCGCCGCCACCTCGCCCCAGGTGCGGCAGCCCAGGCGCGCGAGCAGGTCGAGGTGCTCGCGCGCGGCGGTCAGCGTGTCGAGCGGAAGGCCGGCGGGCATTTCCTTCGGCCGTTTCTCTTCTCGCGCGAACAGGCGCAGCCGCGCCAGCGCGATCAGGCTGGTAGTGCCCTGCGTGCCCAGCATGCGCGCGTCGGGCACGGGGTTGTCGGCCACCAGCAGGCGCATCAGCTGCATGCGCCCGCCCCAGAGGCGCTCGCAGGCGGAGACTTCGAGCATCAGGGCTTCGTCGAGCCAGGCGACGTGGGGCGTGTACTTCAGGGCCCACCAGCCCAGGGCTTCGAGCGTGGGAAGCGTCGGGGCGTCGGACGCGTCGGCTTCAGGCAACCACCGCAAGGCGATCCAGTGCATCCGGGCCTCCTTTCCATGCGTCGATGCGCACCACCGTGGCCGACGCCGCACCGGCCGGCACCGTGCCCTGCTGCTGCAGGCGCAGCTTGCGCCGCAGCCGGGCGGCGGCAAGCAGTGCCGCCATGCGCTCGTTGCGCGCCGGCAGCATCACCGGTGCGGCCAGCGGCGGGCCGCGTCGCTTGAGGATGTTCAGTTCGATCTGCGAGACATCGGCCTGGCTGCGGTCGGCCCTGATGCGCAGCCGCGCAGGCGATGCCGACAGCGCCACCGACTCGGGCCGGCACACGAAGAGCAGCACCTCGTGCTGTGCGGCCGCCAGCTGCAGCCGCCGCAGCTCGCCCACCCGCGCCTGCGGCAGCCAGGCCACGACGGCGGACACATCGGCGCAGCGCAGCGCCTGCTCGCAGGCCCACAGCCGCGCGGCCGGGGCCTCGCTGCTCACCCACATCAGCGCCTCCACCGGCAGCCCCTGCGCCGCGAGGGAGGCGCCGCAGGGCTCGTAGGGCGCGCCGATCAGCACCACCGGCCCGCCCCGCGCGGCCACCGCCTGCGCCAGCGCGGGCAGCAGCAGCCGCCAGATATGGGCTTCGGGCGCAGGCAGCAGCAGTTCAGTCATCGCGCCGACCGGCCAGCCGCCGCCCGGAAGTTCCGCGTCGAGCGCGGCATGGCCGGTGGCGACGACCTGCGCGTCGGCAAGGCCGAGTTCGTCGGCATGCCAGACGCCACGGCCCGCGGCAGCGGAGAAGGAATCGAGGAAAGGGAGGCCCATGGCGATGACTGTTAACTGTATTTTCATACAGTATTTCATGGGCCACAACCAGAAGCCCGGAAAAGCCGTTTCTTCTTCACAGAGCGTTTCACATTGCGGCGAGCTGCGCCTTTCCCATCGTCGGATACTGGCCACGGATGCAGCCCCCGACGATTCCTTTCCACCTCACCCGCGCAGAACTGCTGCGCATGGGCGCCGCGCTGTGCGCCGGCGCCGCGCTCCCCGCCTTCGCCCAATCCCAGTCCAAGCCAGCCATGAACACCCGCCCCATCCCCTCCACCCGCGAGGCGCTGCCCGTGATCGGCTGCGGCACCTGGATCGGCTTCGACCAGCGCCCCGGCACCGAGGAATACGCGCGCCTGCCCGGCGTGCTCGACGCGCTGTTCGCGGCCGGCGGCACGGTGATCGACAGCTCGCCCATGTACGGCCGCTCCGAGGAAACCACCGGCGAGCTGCTGGCAGCATCGAAGCAGCAGGTCAGGCCCTTCCTCGCCACCAAGGTCTGGACCTCGGGCCGCGAGGCCGGCATCGCGCAGATGGAGCAGTCCTTCGCGCGGCTGCGCACGCAGCACATGGACCTGATGCAGGTGCACAACCTCGTCGACTGGCGCACGCATCTCGCCACGCTGCGCGGCTGGAAGGAAAAGGGCCGCGTGCGCTACATCGGCGTCACGCACTACACGGCCTCGGCCTACGGCGAGGTCGAGGCGGTGCTGAAGGCCGAGAAGCTCGATTTCCTGCAGATCAACTACTCGCTCGATGCGAGCGAGGCCGAGCAGCGCCTGCTGCCGCTGGCCGCCGAGCGCGGCGTGGCGGTGATCGTCAACATGCCCTTCGGCGGCGGCGGACTGCTGCGCCGGCTGCGCGACAAGCCGCTGCCGCCCTGGGCCGCCGAGATCGGCTGCAACAGCTGGGCGCAGGTGCTGCTGAAGTTCGTGCTGAGCCACCCGGCCGTGACCTGCGCCATACCGGGCACCAGCCGCCGCGAGCACATGGCCGACAACGCGGCCGCCGGCGCGGGCAGCTTTCCCGACGCGGCCTTCTGGCGCCGCGAGGCCGCTGCTATTCGAACTTGACGTTGTGCTCGCGCACCGTCGCGCCGAAGGCGTCGTACTGCGTGCGGAAGAACTCGGTGAACTTCGCGGGGCTCATGCCATAGCCCTCGAAGCCCTGCTGCACCAGTTGCGCGTGCACCTCGGGGCGCTTGAGCGTGTTCTGCAGTTCCTGCGAGAGCCTGTCGGTGATCGCCTGCGGCAGCCCCGGCGGCCCGAAGAAGCCGGCCCACGGCGTGATGGTGAGCTTGCCCAGCCCCAGTTCGCCGCCCGTGGGCACGTCGGGCAACAGGGCGCTGCGCTGCGGCAGCAGCGTCACCAGCGCGCGGATGCGCCCTTCCTTCACGAAGCCCGGCGCCAGCGTGCCGGTGGTGAACATCATCTGGATCT